>ERZ894220.206-NODE-206-length-66484-cov-13.9652_pt1 | contig 66484 bp, 63 predicted proteins | sample MGYA00380292_ERZ894220 | MGnify/ENA primary metagenome ERZ894220 (study PRJEB32331, sample SAMN06328446) | human gut metagenome | biome: human gut microbiome; feature: stool | host: Homo sapiens | collected 2014-12-05 ... | reverse complement strand
ACTCGGGCCACAAATGAAATTGTGTGCCTGATTGGAATTTAATAAGCAGACCCTAATTATGAAAAATATGTAAATGAATAAGATCTGGGGTAACCTGCTTTATCTTTCTTATTAACTTCTTTGTATGGAAATATGAACCATATCCACACATATCGAATAATCTTGTTATCAAAGCATGTAAATATGTAGATAGAACGTTATCCACACGATACACCTCTGAGGTGCTACCCAAATTCATCCTACTATATGCAATAAAACTCTGCCATCCTTTGGATTGGACAAGCTGTCCTAACTGTTCGGCTGTTCGACCGATTGATCCTTCATTTAAGCATGATACGAATCGAAAAATTGTGTATTGAGTAGCCATACTCATTTACCAAAAATTTCAGTTATTATTCTATTTTCTTTTATTGCCGTCAATTCCCAAGAAAACTCCTGTTTAAGTACTTGCCTTACTTCATTTTGGAGCATATATATTATTCTATTAGAGATATTTTCTATAAAATTATCATCTAAATTAATTGCATTTTTTTCTCCTACAACTTCCTTACAGCCTCCTACATTTGAAGAAACTGCATTTGCACCACACGCAATTGCTTCCAGTAGGGTCATACTTAATCCCTCATTTTTAGATGGGAGAACAACGACATCAATACACTGAAGCAACTCTGGCATTGTATCAGGATTAACATTCCCCCACAGTCTGTACGTACAAGCTGTCTGAGCTAACTTCTTTTCTAAATTTTGTTTTAATTCCCCATCTCCTATCACCCAAAATTCAATAGTACTCTCACATTTCTTATTCACTAAATCGAAAATATCTGGCAGTAGCAATGGATTCTTAATATCAATAATATTACCGATAAACGCAACTATTTTTTTATTTATGACATTATATTGGTTTGCAATTTTTTCTATACGAGAGTCTATATAACGTGTAAACTTTGGAGAGACTCCGTTATACAATATTTCGTAATTTTCGACACTTATCAGCTTTTTGGACTGCTCATATAAAGCGTTTGAAACAAAACAATTTGCCGAAGCATTCTTCAGATACTTAACTACACACTTCATATTATAAATTGAATAATACGGAACTGTATGAATATCTGAGCCATGCCAAGTTACAATATAAGGAATTCCATATTTCTGTTTGCAAATGAGAGCTATATCACAACACCCTGAATGAATATCCAATAAATCATACCCACTAAATCGGCTTACTATTTTTTCATTAAATAATTTATGAAAAATCTCTGGTCTCCTTAATTTATGATACAAAATATAATCCATCACAGAATTTTTTCGCCAAATCACATTATATTTAAGGCCATCTTTCTCAAAAACATTTATTTTTTCAACACTAGAGATATTCAGTATTTTTGATAACAGTTTTCCCTTATAAGTAACAAAAACAAATACATCAACTTCAAAATCGGCAATTTTTTTTAAGTATAGGCAACGATTATGAACGGCCAAAAATAAGCCCTTCTGATCGTATATATTCGAAGTAAACAAAACTGCTACTTTTTTCTTCATTTTCTAAACGAAATTAAAGGAATGAAGTAAAGAGGAACTATAAACTGAAAAATATCGGTATCGCCCTTGTACATTGCAATAAGATAAACAGCAAACAAAAAATAGAACTCTTTACTTTTATTCATAATACATATCTTTTTGAAAAAAGACAAATAACTCAATAACCTAAACGTTAATCCAATTAGCCCCACATAATATAACATTCTCAAGTACCCCTGATCAACCCCCATATAATATGCTGTTGTCGGATTTTTGGGATCTGCATAAAGACCATCACCTATTATATAGGTCCAAAAGGATTCAGGCATATGAGATGCATAATCTAACGCTTCTACACCAGATGACATAACAGACCCCTTTTCCTCAAGATTAATTAGAAGCTCTGCTCCAAATGCATATAATGCATAAATACTGTCTTCATTGCTATTTGCTGCATATCTTAAAATAAGTGAGAATGCTGCAACAATCAACGCAAGAGTTACAATTAGCTTTGTTTTAGATACAGTACCAATGTTATATAAAAGAACTGGTAAGGCTATTGCTCCACCTACCATTGTCGTTCTAGACATACAAGACCCTAATATTGCAATAATGATAAAACAAATAATAAACAGTCTTTTATTACTTAAAACAAAAATTGCACATAATACCAAAATTGCACAATTGGTTACACCTGCAGAAAAAAAATTTGCCCCAAGACCGTGTAAACGAAAACCAGCAGACTGCATTAAAGACTCTTCGGCTAGTTCATTTATCTTAACAAAGGAATAAACAAATTCTTTTACAGGTGGATTTAAGAAGAAAAATAGCCCTATAAACGCCTGAATTACACAGGCAATAGCCATATATTCTACATTTTTTTCAATTGATGGTTTGCCTGATATTTGATATACACCCCAAAAGGAAAAAGCTGTTAACAGGAAAGTAAATGGCAGTCCTATTAATGAATAGTCAGAAGTCCCATTTGCAGCACATGAGAAAAGTATATTCGTTGAGAAAAAGAATAAGTATAATAACCCCTCATTACCAAGCTTTACAAATTTGGCTATATTGAATTTCCAAAGAACGAGTATTATTCCAATCAGAGCAAGTATATTACGTGTGTGTAAGAATGGGAAAAACACAAAAGTGACTGGGTATAAATAGACAAAGAATAATGATATTTTTGATATTCTTTTAATTATATCCATTGTTTTACTCGAATTATGGCCTCTATTAATAATCTACAAATAAGATATGTAAATCTATTTCTTCTACGATAAGATTTTAAGAGTTCTTTCTCATCAAACACGAAATCATTATTATAATTCCTTCTTAATACATCAATCTGATCATAAATCATAAATCCGTGAAGATTGCTCTTAATCATTGACGGGATCGAATAGTGATTGAAAATGAACTCTCGCAAATAAAAATCATTATGCACAAATGCCTTAAGAGTATTGACATTCATTGATTCATTCTCCGCTACCCTATAATAGCATAACACTTTACTAAAAATGTAATAACTATAATAATGAGATAAGAGGACTCCCATACAATAATCTGATGTAGGATGATATTCCACATTAAAGCCACCCAAATCTTTTATACAAGTTCTATTAACCACCAATCCTGTTGGCGCACCCGGTCCATTAAATATCATCTGCCAATCTTTCAATTTTTTCAATGAACCACTACAGTCTTTTGGTACGCCTATCTCTTTTTTATTGAAAATTTTTTCAATTCCAACGTGAAATGCTTGAAATGGTTTCTTCTTAATTAATTCTATTACAGACTGCACAAATAATGGAGAATATAAATCATCATCATGCAAAAATGAAAGGTATTTAGTTTCTGCAATAGCAATACCTTGATTCATATTTCCAAACATTCCAAGATTACTATTGTTTCTTACATATTTCAAATTTTTGTATTCTCTATTTACAAAGAAATCAGCAGGCAATCTTTCATCGGAACAATTATCAACAACCAAAATATTGTATTTATATACAGTATTTTGCATATATGCGCTATCCAAAGATTCCTTCAGTAAGAATGGTCTATTATATGTTGTTATGATAATTGTAAGAAGTGATTTTTCATCATAGTCTTCGCCCAAATATAATACTGTATGAAGTGCTGCTTGTAGGTCTTTAGGATGAAGCCAAAAATTTGTAGATTTATTTATCATTTTACTTTTTCTTGATACTCTTTCAAACTCATCAATTTTTTATCCTTCTCCGAGATAATTAGGTTCTCGATACCTCCAATCTTTTCGAAAGGCCACTCGATAGCCATATCAGAATCGTTGTACATAATACCAGCGTCACCTTCACCATAAAACACCTCACCACACTTGTAACTCACTACAGAATCCTCCAACACCAGATAACCATGACCAAAAAACTGTGGAATATAGAGAGCCTTCTGATTATCACCGGTGAGTTCGAAACCTTGCCACTTGCCAAAGGTGGGAGAGTTTGGACGCAGGTCAATAATCACATCGTACACATGTCCGCTAATGCAACGAACCAGTTTAGCCTGCTGCTTCACAAGCTGAAAATGCATTGCGCGAATCACCCCCTTCTTACTAATAGTATAGAACACCTCTTTGAGTTCGTGCTCAATACCATTCTGCTTGAACATATCAATATTATAATCTTTGACAAAGCCACCACGTTCGTCAGTAGCATAAAAAGGAGTAATCTCGTAGGCTCCCTTCATTTTAAGTTCCTTGAATTCAAATTTTTGAATCATATTTTGTATGAGTTTAATAGGTTAAAGAATTAAAAGGCTAAAGAGTCTTCAACCACTCCATTGTCATCTTGGTTCCTTGACCGAAACCGACCTTAGGCTCGAAACCACAATCTACCTTGATGTCAGCAATATTAAAGGTAGAAAGAGGCATATTGGTACCAGTAAAAGGAACATCACCAAAGAGAGGTGTGCAATATGGAGCGCATGAGCTTACCATTTCAAGAATGAACTGTTTAAGAGACTTTGCATCACCAGATCCAATCATATATTCACAAAAAGGCTTACCATTTTTTGCAACCAGATAGAATGCCTTAGCCACATCGCTCACATATACGAAGTCATAATTCTGAGTAGCAGCTGTAAACTGGAGAGGTTCGCCATTGATTATCTTGCGAAGAGTAGTATTCACAAAACGAGGAGACAACTCGCCTATGCCATACGCATTAGTAATCATAGGCCAAAGTAGTTCAATACCAATATTGACAGCTACAGACTTACATATGCAATGTGCAATGTGCTTGCCCATACCGTAGATGTAGCCCATACCTGGGTGAGAACCTTGAGAGTGGACAGCAGCCTCTACCTCATACTCCATGATGGATCCAGCGCAAACGAAGCGAGAGCAACCGAGTTCCTTTGCAGCCTTCATGCATTCAACAGTATTGAGCGCATTCTGCATCTGAAGATTGTAGTCAATACGAGCCTCACCTGCAGAGCCTGCCCAAGCGAAGTGAACGAAAGTGTCATATACTCCGTGAGATATCTTCTCAAGCATAGCAACAGTATTCGAGATGTCACATTGCATATACTCCAGATTCTCACCAACTTCCAATCTACGAGGAGTCTCGCCCATATCAAGAGCCAATACTTTACAACCATTCTCAATAAAATACTTTACTGTATAAGAGCCAACGAAACCGTCAGCACCTGTTATGATTACGTTTTTCATGTTCCTCTATCCAATAAACTTGTTAATCTCTTCCACACATAGTTCATATACATTCTCTGTCTTATAGCGCTTGTACCAATCAGAAGTCAGAACAGCTGTTTGTTTTGCGTTCAAGCGAGGATGCCAACCGAGACGGTTTTTTGCTTTGTTGATATTGAGCATCAAAAGATTTGCTTCATGAAGGGCATTAGGTTTAGACACATCCTTGAGTTCGCCAAAGCCAAAACTCTCAATGATGGCAGTAGCTACTTCCCATACGGTCATAACACTCTCCTGCTCAGGACCAAAGTTCCAACCTTCACAATACCCAGTTGGGTCGTTCCACATCTTCTGGGCCAACAACATATAGCCTGAGAGAGGCTCAAGCACATGCTCCCATGGACGAACAGCCTTAGGCGAACGGATATCTACAATCTTGGTTGTCTCAAGGGCGCGGATACAATCAGGAATAATCCGATCTTTTGCCCAATCGCCACCACCGATTACGTTACCAGCACGAACGGATGCGAGACTTACAATATGCTTCTTGCCATAGTCCTCTGGATTGAAGAACGAACGACGCCAACTTTGGATAGCTACCTCACAAGCCCCCTTTGAAGAAGAATATGGGTCATAGCCTCCAAATGGATCGGTTTCAACATACCCCTCCAGTTGCTCACAATTGTCGTAACACTTATCAGTAGTAATCATCACTCCTACTTTCACGCTCTTGGTGACACGAATAGCCTCCATAATGTGAATAGTGCCCATTACATTCACTTCATAAGTCTCCACAGGGATCTCATACGAAAAGCGAACAAGAGGTTGAGCGGCAAGATGAAAGACAATTTCAGGCTGATATTCTGCAAAAATCCGCTTCATTTTCTCACCATCTCGAATATCGGCACGAATATCGGCCTTGATTTTGTTGCCAATGCCAGAGAGTACAAAGTTGTCACGAGCTGAATACGGGGCAAGCCCCACACCTACCACTTCTGCCTCGAGTTCGTGAAGCCAAATACAAAGCCAAGAGCCTTTAAAACCAGTGTGACCGGTTACGAGCACCTTCTTGCCTTTAAAGAAACCATTATATATATCAATCATTTCTTTTCTGTCTTTATTTTGCATAATCAGGAACTTCTGGAACCGAACGCTCCCAACGCTTCCAAGGAGCCTTATCCTCTGCAAGCAATTTTTCAAGAAATGACTTCTCTCTGATGTTGTCCATACACTGCCAGAAACCAGTATGAACATACGACATCAACTCTCCTTGTTCTGCAAGCTTCACAAGAGTAGTCTTCTCGAATACGCATGCATCACCATCCTCAATCATATCAAATACTTGAGACTCAAGCACCATATAGCCAGCATTGATAGGAGCACCATCACTGGCATTCTTTTCACGAAACGCACGAACAGCCTGATCTTTGGTGATGTCCAACACACCTTTATCCTGAGCCATCTTAACAGCAGTTAGAGTTGCAAGTTTTCCATGGTTCTTGTGGAACTCAATGAGCTTATCTATCTCCACATCGCACACACCATCACCATAAGTCATGAGAAAAGGTTCATTGCCTACATACTTCTGGATGCGCTTGATACGACCACCAGTCATCGTGTTATAACCTGTATCAACCACGGTAACCTTCCAAGGTTCCATGTTGGTCTGGTGCACAATCATCTCGTTCTTTCCATTGCGATAATCGAAAGTAACATCCGAGTTATGCAGGAAATAGTTAGCAAACCATTCCTTGATATATTCCTGCTTGTAACCAGCACAAATGATAAACTCTGTATGACCATAGTAGGCATACTCTTTCATAATATGCCAAAGAATAGGCATACCGCCAATCTCAATCATTGGCTTTGGTTTGAACTGAGATTCCTCAGAAATGCGAGAGCCGAAGCCACCGGCAAGAAGAACGACTTTCATAAATTCAATATTTATAAACCTCCTTTGCCCTCAACAATCGATGTAAGCATCATTGCGTTCGGTTTGTTGTCGGTTCATATTGCGTTGTTATTATTATACATTTTTACGCCATACCATTTTATTCACCACACCCACATAGCTTTGGATAATCTTCACCACCTTATTACTAACATCGTCAATATAGTTAGGTACAGGAATACCATGGTTACCGTCCTTTGTCATCTGAACAGCAAGGTTAACACTCTGGAGAAGTCCCTTGGTGTCAATACCAGAGAGGATAAAGCATGCTTTATCCAATGCCTCAGGGCGTTCCGTCGAAGTGCGGATACATACTGCAGAAATAGGTTTACCTATAGAAGCATAGAAACTTGATTCTTCAGGAAGTGTACCTGAGTCGGAAACGACACAGAATGCATTCATCTGGAGGCAGTTGTAGTCGTGAAAACCAAGGGGCTGCTGCACCTTTACACGCGGATCAAGCTGAAAGCCTGAAGTTTGTAGTCTATTTCGACTTCGTGGGTGACAGCTGTAAAGGATGGGCATATCGAACTTTTCAGCCATTTTATTGATGGCAGTGAAGAGGCTGAGGAAATTCTTCTCAGTATCGATGTTCTCTTCGCGATGGGCTGAAAGAAGAATGTACTTGCCTTTCTCAAGACCAAGACGCTGGTGAACGTCAGATGCTTCAATCTCTGCCAAGTTCTGGTGAAGTACTTCAGCCATGGGTGATCCTGTAACATAGGTACGTTCACGTGGAAGTCCACATTCGGCAAGATAACGACGTGCGTGCTCACTGTAAGCAAGATTAACGTCAGAGATGATATCTACGATGCGACGGTTGGTTTCTTCCGGCAGACATTCGTCCTTGCAGCGGTTACCAGCCTCCATGTGGAAGATAGGGATATGAAGACGTTTGGCTCCGATAACACTCAGACAAGAGTTGGTATCACCAAGAACAAGGACTGCATCCGGCTTTGTTTGATTGAAGAGCTTGTATGAGCAATTGATGATATTACCGCAAGTTGCGCCAAGATCATCGCCTACAGCATCCATATATACCTCCGGGTCTGCAAGCTTGAGATCTTTGAAGAAGACACCATTGAGATTGTAGTCGTAGTTCTGACCTGTATGAGCAAGAATGGCATCAAAATATTGACGACACTTATTGATTACGGCAGCAAGACGGATAATCTCAGGACGGGTACCTACTACGATACAAAGTTTGATTTTACCGTTCTCTTGCCACTTTACATCTGAATAGTCAAACTTAGGAGTTTTCAATTCCATAATATTATTTTTTTTCAACCGGATCATAGTAAGTATCTGCACGATTTGGATTGAATATCTCATTACAGTACATTACTGTGACCAAGTTATCTGTTTCACTTAAGTTGATGATGTTGTGGGTATAGCCAGGAAGCATGTAAACAGCCTGGATGCGGTCACCACTTACTTCATAGCTCCAGACTTCATCAGTTCCCTCTTTGCGGAGTTGAATGAGTCCACGACCTGCTACAACAATGAAGCTCTCCCACTTACTGTGATGCCAATGCTCCCCTTTGGTTATTCCCGGCTTAGAAATATTGATACTGACCTGACCATTATTGAGAGTGTGGATGAGTTCGGTAAAACTGCCCCTCTGATCTACATTCATCTTACAGTCGCGAATGGTTTTCTCCTTAGGAAGATATGAAAGATAAGTAGTCATAAGCTTGTACTCAAGAGAGCCTTGAGGCATAGAGATAGCCATTTGAGCACCTTTGTGATTGAAACTGGCGGCACATTCTTGGATGATGTCAACAATTTCACCAAGAGTGGTCTTATGGGCAACAGGAACATAGTAATAGCGCCCTTGAGCTGTAGGAATAGTCTTAACACCTTCAAACTCGCAACGATGACCTGCACCAGTGAGCGAGAAGATAAGTTCATCTACAAGGTCATCGATGTAGACAAGTTCCATCTCAAGGTTACGATCATTGACCTGAATGGGAAGATCGTTGGCGATATTGTTACAGAAAGTGGCAACAGCGCTATTGTAGTTCGGTCTGCACCATTTTCCAAAGAGGTTTGGAAATCGGAATACAAGTACCTTAGCTCCTGTCTCCTCTGCATAACGGAACATAAGTTCTTCGCCCTCTTTCTTACTCTTGCCATATTCACTGGTGCCGAAGCGTCCTGCGAGGGTCGCTTGGATAGAGGAGCTAATCATCACAGGACAGGTATTTTTGTGCTTCTTCAGAGTGTTGAGGAGTACGGAAGCAAAACCGAAATTACCTTCCATAAACTCCTTCGGATTCTGCGGGCGATTGACACCTGCAAGATTGAAGACAAAGTCGCACTCCTTACACCATTCATTCAACTGTTCAATTGTAGAGTCAATATCATACTCAAAGACTTCATCTACTTGTACCCCTTGGTACCAGCGAGCTTTGCCCTCTCGTATATTATTGAGCTGGGAGCAAAGAGTCCGTCCTACGAATCCTTTAGCCCCTGTTACTAATATCTTCATTTACTTAGCTATATTGATGATACCATTCAATTCGTTCTGAATGTATTCGAGAGCAGCAATCTTTGCCTTGGTCTCTTCGAGGTTAAGACGATGAGTATTATCTGAATTGAACTCGGTGAGTTCGCAACGCTTCTGATTACCCTCTGTGAAAAACTTATCGTAATTGAGCGAACGGTTGTCGGCCGGTACACGATAAAAATTTCCCATATCTTCGGCCTTGGCACATTCCTCGTTGGTGAGGAGGGTTTCGTACATCTTCTCACCGTGGCGAATACCAATAACCTTGATATCTTCCTTCTTACCACCGAAAAGTTCGCAAACAGCCTCGGCCTGAGTCTGAATGGTACATGCAGGAGCTTTCTGAACAAGAATATCACCATTCTGGCCATGCTCAAATGCGAAGAGAACAAGATCTACAGCTTCCTCAAGGGACATGATGAAGCGGGTCATCTTAGGTTCGGTAAGGGTGATAGGGCTACTGTTGCGAATCTGCTCAATCCACAAAGGTATAACCGAACCACGAGAACACATGACATTACCATAACGGGTACAACAAATCTTGGTATTGCCAGAGTAGCGTGACTTGGCAACTGCTATTTTCTCCTCAATAGCCTTAGTAATACCCATGGCGTTGATAGGATAAGCGGCCTTATCGGTAGAGAGACAGATGACGGCCTTTACACCTGCTTCAATAGCTGCAGTGAGAATATTATCTGTACCGATGACGTTGGTCTTTACGGCTTCCATTGGGAAGAACTCACAGGATGGTACTTGCTTGAGGGCGGCTGCATGGAAAATATAATCTACCCCAGGCATTGCGTTCTTACAGCTTTGGAGGTTACGCACATCACCAATGAAGAACTTGATCTTATGGGCCACTTCAGGATACTTCACCTGATACTCGTGGCGCATATCGTCCTGCTTCTTCTCATCGCGCGAGAAGATGCGAATCTCTGCGATATCGGTGCGAAGAAAACGATTCAAAACTGCATTACCAAACGATCCGGTTCCACCGGTAATCATGAGGACTTTGTCCTTAAAGATACTCATTTTTACTATATTGCTTTATTGTTTGTGATATGTCTATATGTTTATTCGTTTAGTCACGTCTAAAGATATCGCGTGTATAAACTTTCTCCTCCACATCGCACAGGCAGTTATCAAACCTATTTGCAATGATTGCATTTGACAACGTTTTGAACTTTGAGAGGTCGTTTACGACCAATGAACTGAAAAAAGCTTCTCCATCTACAAGAGTTGGCTCATAAATGATGACGTTAGCACCTTTAGCCTTAATGCGTTTCATAATACCCTGAATTGCACTTTGGCGAAAGTTGTCAGAATTACTCTTCATAGTCAAACGATACACACCAATAGTTACAGGATTTTTTGAACCATCATATTGGTTATTGCTATAATAATCATACCAACCTGCCTTGCGAAGAACAGCATCGGCAATATAGTCCTTACGGGTACGATTGCTCTCTACAATAGCAGTCATCATGTTCTGAGGCACATCCGCATAATTGGCAAGAAGTTGCTTGGTATCTTTTGGCAGACAATAACCGCCATAACCGAATGAAGGATTATTATAATGAGTACCGATACGAGGGTCAAGACCGATGCCTTGAATGATAGCTTGTGAATCGAGTCCCTTAATCTCTGCATAGGTATCAAGTTCATTAAAGTAACTAACACGAAGAGCAAGATAAGTGTTGGCAAAGAGCTTTACAGCCTCGGCTTCTTTTAACCCCATAAAGAGAGTATCAATGTTTTCCTTGATGGCACCTTCCTGAAGAAGCTTAGCGAATATCTCAGCAGACTCTTGCATGTGATTGCCTTGAATCTTGCGGATTGCTTCATTCTCTTCTTCCCATTCTTCTCCCATCATCTTTGGATAACCTACAATGATGCGTGAAGGGTAAAGATTGTCTTCAAGGGCTTTTGATTCACGAAGGAACTCCGGTGAGAACAGAAGACGGAACTCACGACGCTTGCCGTCTGCCAATGGCTCCATCTGTGCGAACTTCCGCGCATACTTCACATAGAGGGAACGGCAATAGCCAACAGGAATGGTGGACTTGATAACCATTGTTGCTTCAGGATTCACTGATAGTACAAGGTCAATGACGTCTTCTATATGATGTGTGTCGAAAAAGTTCTTTGCCGGATCATAGTTGGTGGGAGCTGCAATGACCACAAAGTCGGCATCCTTGTAAGCTGATGCCCCATCAAGAGTTGCAGTGAGGTTCAGTTCCTTCTCCGCAAAATACTTCTCAATGTATTCGTCCTGAATTGGAGAGATACGATTATTTATCTTCTCTACCTTTTCAGGTATCACATCGACGGCTGTCACCTTGTGATGCTGTGACAACAAAGTAGCAATGCTCAAACCTACATAACCGGTACCGGCTACTGCTATTTGCAAATCTTCAAAGTTTCTCATATTTCTGTCTTTCTTCCGCTTTATCTCTGCTTTTACTCCTCTATTTCTTCCCATGGATAAGGATTATCCACCACATTCTGAAACTCATCAACTGCTTCCTGCTGCTCGGCAGTCAGTGATGCAACACTCCAGGAAGCAATGATAGAACGGCCCTCGTCGGCCAAAGGCTCATCGAAAACCTCTCCATAACAAGCCGTAAGCAAACGGAGTTTCAACAAAGAGGAAGGAAGGGAATCAAGGGTATCCCAGCAACGCCTCAATACCTCCTGCACATGCTGTTGTTTTTCACCATGGTCAATGAACGAGGCACTATACCCCTTCAAGAGCGCAAGACATACATTTGCCTGCTCTTCCACCGTGGTGCCCCAAGTGCCAAAATTATACAAAGTTGTGGTCAAGCGATAGACTTCGCTGTTACGACGGGACAAGTCATCACTATAGATAGGACTCCCGTCCATACCCAAATACATCAGATCGTGCGCGGCACGCTGAAGGAGGAGTGCTTCTTCTAAAAGAGACATGATTAATTAAAAATTATAAATTAACAATTAAAGACTAGCGGATTACTTCGATGAGGTCTGGATGGATGGTCGCCATGGCAACGGCAATGATACCTTGTATCGCAATTACTACACGACGGTCACGGGCACCTTTTACCTTTAGAAAAACACCTTCTTGGCCCTCGAAGTCGCCACCGGTGATACGGACTTTCGTACCTTTAGAGAGATTCAGTTCTTCGGGTTGGAAATAGAGAAGATGGTCATTGTAGGTACCGGCGACGGCTATGAAACGCTGCATATCATGGTCGGGAATGATTATTTTCTGACCGCTACGGGTATCAGTAATATATTGCAAATAAGTAATTTGAGACTTAAATCGCTGCACTTCGGAAGGACGTGCGTGGACAAAAACCAGATTACGGATGACGGGAACCAAAGCACGGACTTTCCTGCCCCTACAGATACTTATCTTATATTGCATAGGAATGAAACAGCCAAGATTTGCCTTTTCGAGAAGATGCATAGCTTCAAGCTCCCTGCGGTATGTGGCACGCATGGCAAACCAAACTTCGGTCTCTTTATCCATTTATATTCTTGCTGATTTTACTTAGAAAAAGGTATTCCTTGGGGGCTTTGAACTACCATTACAGAACTGTAGTTCAATCACTTGCGAGCATTTTATGGGAAGTTTGACAAGCACTATGCTCTTCTTGTCAACAAATTCTCTGCGGTTGTTCATTACCTTTTGGTAAGAGACTATAAACGAACGCATTAGAAACAAAAAAGCGTTTTTTAATCGTACGTTTAAAAAACAGCTATTTCGAACTTATACAAGACATACTCAAAGAGCTAAAAATAAGAAGATTTTAACTGATTACATATATTGTATATACTACTGAAATTCAATGCAATATACTTATCATTATTTATTATTAGGAACATTTTTCTATCAAACATTTTGCCATTACAAAAAACGTCTCTATCTTTGCGTTCATTAAACGTACGTTTTTTAAACAGCATATCATCTTATATATCAACCATTTACAACTCACCCTTCATATTTCCCTCCAAAATCCCCTTATTTCTCCCTCACTTTTTATACTTTCGCATTTTTTAACCAGAATAAAAAACAGTTAAACGAACGAAGAATTACACAAATGAAAGAACTCAAAAAAAGAAGCATCTCAACAGTAACGAGCAGAGAAGCATGTCGTATCAATCTGATACACAGAAACTAAAAACAAAAAAAGTAAAAGAACACAGCTCCATAGTGGATGAAAAGCTATTGGCAGAACGGGTTTACTACGGAGACCAGACCCATGTTTATGTAGGTTACTTAAGAGCCTTTAAATCAGGCTATTTTGAAGGCACAAAAATTAGAAAAATAACGGATATAGCCAAACTGCTCGTAGCATCCGAAAACTTCACAAAGAGAACCAGAGGAGAGCAAAAGCCTTTGACTTACAGTACGATAATTACCGAATTGGAGAAGGTATGGGCCATCATAAAACGGGAAGACACCACACTGATTGACCCATACGGATATGATGTAAGGATAAATCACTGATAGTTCAGTACCTGGAAAGGCAGTAATTTTGCCCCCGTCAGCAACCGGACAGAAGGGCTACACCTTTCTCGTCGGATGGTGTAGCCTCAACAAGGCAAGGGCGTAGCCATCCGTACTGAAAGGAGTAGCCCTTTTTCATTGCTGATTATCATACATTTACTAACCCTAAAAACATAAAAAATGGGAAAAGAGAAAACTGAATTTGAGGAGCAATTTGTATCCAAAACAGAAAAAGCAAAAAAGCTATGGGAAAAACGGATTACGGAAAACACGACATTGAGCATGGAGTCTGTACAATGGATGGCACAGCGCATAAATTCCCTACTGGAATACATGCAATACGGATATGCATTGATAGCCTACCGAAAGCAGGACGGCAGCTTCTACATGGGAAGAGGAACCCTTGTTTCCTACGAAAGCGACTTCAAAAAGAAACATGACATGACAAGCATTAAAGCTCACGTAGCCTATTGGGACGCGGAACAACAAGGCTGGCGGACTTTTCTGATTGAGAATTTTATGGAGTGGAGACCGATAGTAAACTAATAAAAAACACCAATATCAAAAGCTATGGAGGCTTATTTACTACATGATGCCAATGCCGGCAGCAACTTAAAATTAATGATTATGATACAAGAAGAAGGTATGAAAGGATATGGCATTTACTGGACAGTGCTCGAATTCCTCAGATTGCAGAACGAATATAAAGCCAGCCTGAAAGTGATTCCCATACTGGCACAAAAAGCAAGGGTGACAACCGCCACACTGAAGCGAATCATCTATGACTATGCACTGTTCGAGGTGAACGAGACAAGCTTCTCATCCCCCGGACTAAGCCGCCGCATGGAGCCATGGGACGCCCAACAAGAAGCTAAAAAGGAGGCCGGACGTCGCGGTGGACTGGTTAACCAGCAGAGAATCAGGGATGCCAAGACAAGCAGCGCTTTAGCAAATAAACTAAATAAAGAGAATAAAGAAAACCCCTCTCTATCTCCCCAAGGGGAGACGGGAAGAAGGAAGGAGGAGATTCTTCTGACTCCACCGGAGTACACGCTCAACAGACAGACGCATAATTACCAAGGCCTGATGGAAGAACTGGCAAGGCAGAAAGTAACCGACATCCACGATTTGAATGCCATCCTGAGACTGACGGATTTTGGAAAACTGGGAGGAAAAATCTGGAAAATCCTATACGAGTTGAACAGCTCACCCCAACTGAAAGCCCGCATCGTGATGCCCGGAAAGTATATACTGAAATTACTCAGGGGTTAGATTTAATAAAAGAAATATAATACTTATCTTTGTGTTCAAAACAAAACACCCTAATCATTATGAATCTGAAAAAACTATTTTTTGCTTCTGCCCTGCTCTTTGCTGCATGCGGCACTATCCAGGCCCAGGAAGTCATTGCCCACCGTGGTTTCTGGACTACGGACGGCTCGGCCCAGAACTCCCTTGCCGCACTTGTAAAGGCTGATTCTATCCACTGCTACGGCTCCGAGTTCGACGTTTGGCTCACCACAGACAATCAGCTGGTTGTCAATCATGACGCCACCTTTAAAGGCGTGACTATGCAAGATGCCACAGCCAAGGTATGCACCGCCGTACAACTGGACAACGGCGAACAACTCCCTACCCTGCAACAGTATCTGGACAAGGCGAAAAGCCTGAAAACCCGCCTTATCCTCGAACTGAAAGCCCACAAGACCCCCGAACAGGAAACACGAGCCGTAGAGGGCATCGTAAAAATGATAAAGGACAAAGGACTGGAGGACCGTACGGAATATATCACCTTCTCCCAACATGCCACCAAGGAGTTTATCCGTCTGGCACCCAAAGGCACCCCCGTCTACTACCTGACCGGTGACCTTACCCCCAAGGAGTTGAAAGCATGGGGTTGTGCCGGTCCCGACTATCACCTCAGTGTCTTCCAAAAACATCCTGAATGGATAAAGGAATGCCACGACCTCGGCATGAAAGTAAACGCCTGGACCGTAAACGAAGCCAAAGACATGGAATGGCTCATCAGCCAAGGAGTAGATTTCATCACAACCAATGAACCGGTAGTGCTGGAAGAAATTTTAAAGAAAAAATAGCCGCTCCTTATACATTTAGAAACAAAAACCAAACAAACCGCTTCATTATGTCCGCAATGGAGCGGTTTCTTGTTTTCAAAAAGATAGCAATTAGTCTTATAAAAAATCTTTTTTCTTATTTTGAATCAAACTAAACTTTCACATGGATTACAATTTATATAAAAACAAAGCCATATGCTTTTAAATTGAAAGCCTGACAGTAGATATTCTCATTGAATGAAAGTTTCGCTAAAAAATAATAGAAAATAGATATGCTTTACAGTTAATTATAAAACAAAACGTCGTATATTTGCATCGAAATAGAACAAAAGGACATACTAACCAACCAATAAAGGACAAAATGACAAGAGCTATAAAATTCACCAAGATGCACGGTGCCGGAAACGACTACATTTATGTAGATACGGCCCAATATCCTATCAGCCATCCGGAAGAACTTGCGAGGGCATGGAGTGCACCGCATACGGGAATTGGAAGTGACGGTCTGGTACTTATCGGTTCTTCGGACAAGGCCGATTTCAGCATGCGGATATTCAATGCCGACGGCTCGGAGGCCCGGATGTGCGGCAATGCAAGCCGCTGCATCGGAAAATATCTTTTTGACTACGGACTGACCTCCAAAACAGAAATCGCACTCGATACACTGTCAGGTATAAGGATGCTAAACCTGCACTTGGCAGACGGAAAGGTCAACTCTGTAACCGTAGACATGGGCATACCTGCCGACGAACCGGCAGACTACGACGGCAAAGGAGCCAAACCGATGAAAGAACAGCCCATCGAAGTGGACGGAGAACGATATGTAGGGACCACCGTATCCATGGGAAACCCGCATCTGGTAATCTTTGTCAATGATATTGAAGCCATCGACCTTACAGTCATCGGTCCCAAACTGGAGAATCACCCTCTCTTCCCCGGACGCATCAATGTAGAATTTGCCCAGATATTGGGAGAAGGAAAAATAAGGATGCGTGTCTGGGAACGAGGCTCGGGCATCACCCAAGCCTGCGGAACCGGAGCTTGTGCCACCGCCGTGGCAGCCTTCCTCACCGGACGCGCAGGAAGGGAATCCATCATCATCATGGACGGAGGCTCACTCACCATCCGATGGGACATCGCCACCAGGCATGTACTGATGACGGGAGAAGCCACCAAAGTATTCGACGGCAAAATTGAATTAATTGACTAATCACCAACTATCAACCAAGAAAAGATTATGGCATTAGTAAACGAACATTTTTTAAAGCTACCGGGCAGTTATCTGTTTTCAGACATAGCCAAGAAGGTAAATACTTTCAGGATAACACATCCCAAGCAAGAGGTCATCCGTCTGGGTATCGGAGACGTTACCCGGCCACTGCCACCGGTCTGCATCGAAGCGATGCACAAGGCAGTGGAGGAGATGGCTGACGCACGGACATTCCGTGGATATGGTCCCGAGCAGGGATACGACTTCCTGATAGAAGCCATCATCAAGCACGATTACCTTCCGCGAGGCATCCACTTCGGTCCTACGGAAATCTTCGTGAACGACGGAGCAAAGAGCGACACGGGAAACATCGGCGACATTCTCCGCCACGACAACAGCGTGGGAGTGACCGACCCTATTTATCCGGTCTATATAGACAGTAACGTGATGTGCGGACGTGCCGGAGTACTGGAGGAAAACGGCCAGTGGAGCAACGTCACCTACATGCCTTGTACCGCCGAGAACGACTTCATCCCGGAGATTCCGGACAAGCGCATCGACATCGTCTACCTCTGCTACCCCAACAACCCCACGGGCACCACCCTGACCAAGCCCGAGCTGAAGAAATGGGTGGACTATGCGCTCGCCAACGACACGCTGATTCTGTTCGATGCCGCCTACGAAGCCTTCATCCGCGAAGACGACGTGCCCCACTCCATCTATGAGATAAAGGGAGCGAAGAAATGCGCCATCGAGTTCCGCAGCTTCTCGAAGACTGCCGGATTCACGGGAGTACGCTGTGGCTACACCGTTGTGCCGAAAGAACTCACTGCCGCCACGCTGGAAGGCGAACGCATCCCGCTGAACAAGCTCTGGAACCGCCGCCAATCTACCAAGTTCAACGGCACCAGCTACATCACCCAGCGAGCGGCGGAAGCCATCTACACACTGGAGGGACAGCGGCAGATAAAGGAAACGATAGATTATTATATGGACAATGCCCGGACCATGAAGCAGGGCCTTGAAACGGCCGGGCTGAAAGTCTACGGTGGTGTGAACGCTCCTTACATCTGGCTGAAAACACCCGACGGAACAAGTTCCTGGCGGTTCTTCGAACAGATGCTGTACGAAGCCAATGTAGTGGGCACACCGGGTGTAGGTTTCGGCCCCAGCGGTGAAGGATATATCCGGCTGACGGCCTTCGGCAAGCACGAAGACTGCGTGGAAGCCATGAAGCGCATCCGGAAGTGGCTGAAATAAAAAAACAATTGAATTAGCGAGGTACTTGCTATAATCGAGTCGGACTGATCATCCGGAATTTTTCTAAACTTAAAGGTAAAAAGGTATGAAAACAAAAAGTGTAAAATGGGGAATAATGGCAATGGCGCTGTTATCAATGGCAATGCCTTTCACGGCAAAGGCTCAGGATAAAGTGGAAGCGTCGGCAGGCGTCGACCTCGTAAGCGGTTACGTGTGGCGTGGCCAGGATTTGGGAGGGGTAAGCCTCCAGCCGAGCGCATCCATCGCCTACAAAGGTTTCTCTCTGGGAGCTTGGGGCTCCGTAGGCATCGAGAGTTCGGACACGAAAGAGTTCGACCTCATACTGGGATATTCAACCGGAGGCTTCAGCGTATCGGTGACGGACTACTGGTACAATGTGACCGGAGATGGGGTGACAGCCAAATACTTCCAGTACGGTGCACACAATGCTGCCAACTCACATCTGTTCGAAGCGCAAATCGGCTATGATTTCGGCCCCGTAGCCGTAAACTGGTACACCAACTTTGCAGGCGACGACGGTGTTGACAAAGACGGTGACCGTGCTTATTCATCCTACATCTCCGTGGCAGCCCCCTTCACACTGGGCGGACTGGACTGGACGGCCGAGATAGGCGCTACCCCTTGGGCCACGGACTTCTATGGAGCCAACGGATTTGCCGTATGCGACGTCAGCCTGGGAGTATCAAAAGACATCAAAATCACCGATTCCTTCTCCCTCCCGTTGTTTGCCAAAGCAACCTGGAATCCAAGGTCTGAAGGTGCCTATTTCGTAGTCGGACTAAGCTTCTAAAAGCAAAGAACTATGATTTATACACGCCGAAAGGCAAATAGTAAATCGTAAATTGTCTAATCGTAAATTATTTAAGGTATGAAAAAGATTGAAGCTATTATCCGAAAGACCAAGTTCGAGGACGTGAAGGACGCGCTGCTCGAAGCGGACATCGAATGGTTCTCCTATTATGATGTACGGGGCATCGGGAAATCCAGGCAAGCCCGTATCTACCGTGGTGTCATGTACGACACCAGTTCCATCGAGCGCATCCTTATCTCCATCGTGGTGCGCGACAAGAATGCGGAAAAGACCGTACAAGCCATCATCAAATCTGCACAAACCGGTGAAATCGGCGACGGACGCATCTTCGTCATCCCCATTGAGGATGCCATACGCATACGTACTGCAGAGAGAGGCGACATCGCACTCTACAATGCCGAACAAGAAAGATAACGGGCAGCTACAAACCACAACCAAGAAAATACAATACAACTAAAAGCAACAAGAAATTATGGATAAACTTATTTTAAGTGAACTGACCAACGGACTGAACACTGTATGGATGCTGCTTGCAGCCATGCTGGTATTCTTCATGCAGCCGGGCTTTGCACTGGTCGAAGCCGGTTTCACCAGAGTAAAAAATACGGCCAATATCCTGATGAAGAACTTCGTTGACTTCATGTTTGGCAGCCTGCTCTACTGGTTCATCGGTTTCGGACTGATGTTCGGTGCAGGCGGATTCATAGGAATGCCCCATTTCTTCGACCTCTCGTTCTACGACGGAGGCGGGCTTCCCACGGAAGGTTTCCTGGTATTCCAGACTGTATTCTGCGCAACGGCTGCCACCATCGTGTCCGGCGCTATGGCAGAACGTACCAAATTCTCCATGTACCTGGTTTACACCATCTTCATCAGTGTGCTGATTTATCCCGTTTCCGGTCACTGGACTTGGGGCGGCGGCTGGCTGATGAACGGTGAGGCAGGTTCCTTCATGATGGAAACATTCGGAACAACTTTCCATGACTTCGCAGGTTCCACCATCGTCCACTCCGTAGGCGGTTGGATTGCCCTGGTAGGTGCGGCCATCCTCGGCCCGCGCATCGGGAAATACGGCAAAGACGGCAAGTCAAGAGCCATTCCGGGACATAACCTCACGATTGCGGCACTGGGTGTATTCATCCTTTGGTTCGGATGGTTCGGCTTCAACCCCGGTTCACAGTTGGCAGCAGCCACTACGAACGATGCAAGGGCCATCTCGCATGTATTCCTCACCACCAATCTGGCAGCCTGCGCAGGCGGTTTCTTTGCATTGGCGGTAAGCTGGATGAAATATGGCAAACCCTCCTTGTCTCTGACACTGAATGGCATTCTGGCCGGATTGGTAGGCATCACGGCCGGTTGTGACATGGTTTCTCCTTTCGGGGCGGTAATCATCGGCACCATCTGCGGCATCCTGATGATTTATTCGGTGGAATTCATCGACCGGACACTGAAAATTGACGACCCCGTAGGGGCCAGTTCCGTACACGGCGTCTGCGGTTTCACGGGAACCATCCTCACCGGACTGTTTTCCACCAGTGAGGGACTGTTTTACGGTGCAGGCTGGAGCTTTCTCGGAGCGCAGGTATTCGGTGCACTCGTAGTAGGCGCATGGGCAGCAGGCATGGGATTCATCATCTTCAAAGGACTCGACAAAATCCACGGCCTCCGCGTTTCCAAACGTGTGGAGGAAGAAGGACTCGACATTTACGAACACGGCGAGTCTGCCTACGGTGCATAATGATTTTATATTTTATTAAACCAACAATTACAACTCTAAGGTATTATGTCAAAATTGAGATTCAGAGTAGTAGAGACGGCGTTCAAGAAGAAACCCGTTGCAGTGGCAGTCCCGGCGGAACGTCCGTCAGAGTATTTTGCCAAGTATGTATTCAACAAGGAGAAGATGTTCCGCTATCTGCCGAGCAAGGTGTATGCCAAACTGACGGATGTGATTGACAACGGAGCTCCGCTGGACCGCAGCATAGCCGACGAGGTTGCCGCAGGTATGAAGAAATGGGCGGTTGAAATGGGGGCGACCCACTATACGCACTGGTTTCATCCGCTGACCGAAGGTACTGCCGAAAAGCACGATGCTTTTGTGGAACACGACGGCAAAGGCGGCGTGATGGAGGAATTCACCGGCAAACTGCTCGTGCAGCAGGAACCGGACGCTTCCAGTTTCCCGAACGGCGGTATCCGCAATACGTTCGAGGCACGTGGCTACTCGGCATGGGACCCCTCCTCCCCGGCATTCATCGTAGACGACACGCTCTGCATCCCGACTATTTTCATCGCCTATACCGGTGAGTCTCTGGACTACAAGGCACCGTTGCTGAAAGCCCTGCGTGCCGTAGACAAGGCTGCCGTCGACGTATGCCACTATTTCAATCCGGAAGTAAAGAAAGTGGTTGCCTATCTGGGCTGGGAGCAGGAATATTTTCTGGTTGACGAAGGGTTGTACGCCGCACGTCCCGACCTGCTGATGACCGGACGCACGCTGATGGGCCATGACAGCGCCAAGAACCAGCAGCTGGAAGACCATTACTTCGGGGCCATCCCCAGCCGTGTGGCCGCTTTCATGAAGGAACTGGAAATCGAAGCGCTGAAACTCGGCATCCCCGTCAAGACCCGTCACAACGAAGTGGCTCCCAACCAGTTCGAGCTGGCTCCCGTCTTCGAGGAATGCAACCTGGCGGTAGACCACAACATGCTCATCATGGCCTTGATGCGTAAAGTGGCACGTAACCACGGTTTCCGCGTACTGCTGCACGAAAAGCCCTTCAAGGGTGTCAACGGTAGCGGCAAGCATAATAACTGGTCGCTGGGTACGGACACCGGTATCCTGCTCCACGCACCCGGCAAACTGCCCGAAGAGAACCTGCGTTTCATCACCTTCGTAGTGAATACGCTGATGGCCGTATACCGTCACAACGGATTGCTGAAAGCCTCCATCTCCAGTGCGACGAACGCCCACCGGCTGGGTGCCAACGAAGCGCCTCCGGCCATCATCTCTTCCTTCCTGGGCAAGCAGTTGAGCCAGGTGCTGGAACACATCGAAGAGAGCACCAAGGACGATCTCGTCAGCCTCAGCGGCAAGCAAGGCATGAAGCTGGACATCCCGCAGATTCCGGAACTGATGATAGACAATACCGACCGCAACCGCACCAGCCCGTTCGCCTTCACCGGCAACCGCTTCGAGTTCCGCGCCGTGGGTTCCGAAGCCAACTGCGCCAGTGCCATGATTGCGCTGAACTCCGCCCTTGCCGAGCAGTTAGTGGAATTCAAGAAAGATGTGGACGAACTGATTGAAAAGGGTGAACCGAAAATCTCCGCCATCCTCGAAGTCATCCGCCGGTACATTAAAATCTGCAAGCCTATCCACTTTGACGGCAACGGTTACAGCGATGAATGGAAAGCCGAAGCAGCCCGCCGCGGTCTGGACTGCGAGACAAGTGTCCCCGTCATTTTCGACAACTACCTGAAACCGGAGAGCATCCGGATGTTCGAGTCCATCGGTGTTATGACGAAGAAGGAACTGGAAGCCCGCAACGAGGTGAAATGGGAAATGTATACCAAGAAAATACAGATTGAAGCCCGTGTGCTCGGAGATTTGGCCATGAACCACATTATCCCCGTAGCTACACAGTATCAGTCGGATTTGATTGACAACGTCTACAAGATGAAAGACCTGTTCCCCGCAGAGAAGGCTGCAAAACTGTCTGCCAAGAATCTGGAACTCATCGAAGAGATTGCCGACCGTACCGCCTTCATCAAGGAGCATGTGGATGCCATGATCGAGGCGCGCAAAGTGGCCAACAAAATTGAGAGTGAACGTGAAAAAGCCATCGCCTACCACGACAACATCGTACCGATGATGGAGGAAATCCGTTACCACATCGACAAGCTGGAACTCATCGTCGACAATCAGATGTGGACGTTGCCCAAATATCGCGAGTTACTGTTTATAAGATGAAAAATGAAGGATGAAGGATGAATCCTTAATCCCTATCTCATTCTTTTGTTGGTTGTTTTAAGTTTGCAGGGGGGAGAGGTGCCGCGAGGCAGTTCTCTCTCTTTTTTCGTCCATGCCAACTGTTGGCGGTAAGCGGGAAATAACCTATCTTTGCCCGTCAGATAAAACAATCCTGTCATCATGAAGAATTTACGTAACTACTATGCAGCGTTCCTGCTGTTTGCCTTGCTGTTCGTTGCGGCTGCCGCCCCGGCACAAACCGATCTGCAGCAAAAACTGGGTCGGATTTCCGCCATTACGGAAACCCGTCCGTTGGAGTCCACCCGGTTCTCCGAGAAGTATGTAACCTATTTCACCCAGCCGTTGGACCACCGTCGTCCCGAAAAGGGCAGTTTCCGCCAGCGTGTGATTGTCTCCCACGTCGGCTTCGACCGTCCCACGGTGATTGTAACCGAAGGCTATGGAGCCGCCTATGCCCTCAACCCCAAGTATCGCGAGGAACTTTCAGAGTTGCTCGATGCCAACATGATTTTTGTGGAATACCGTTATTTCCTGGAATCCACCCCTGAGCCTAAAGACTGGCAATACCTCACCGCCGAGAATTCCGCAGACGACCTGCACGCCGTCCGCAACGCCTTTAAAAGCATCTATCCCGGCAAATGGATTGCGACCGGCATCAGCAAGGGCGGACAGACTACCCTGCTCTACCGCACGTTCTATCCGGACGACGTGGATATTTCCGTGCCTTATGTAGCTCCGCTCTGCTACGGGGTGGAAGACGGACGCCACGAGCCTTTCCTCAGGAAAGTGTCTACTCCGGAGGACCGCAAACGGATTGAGGACTTCCAGTTGGAAGTGTTGAAACGGAAAGCCGCACTGCTCCCCCGCTTTGAGAAATATTGCAATGAAAAAGGACTCAAGTTCCGTGCGTCCGTTGAAGAGATATACGACTATTGCGTACTGGAGTATTCTTTTGCCCTTTGGCAGTGGGGAACTCCCGTCAGCAGCATCCCTGCCACCACGGCCTCGGACGATGAGATATTTGCCCATCTGCTCGACATCAGTAATCCCGACTACTTCATTGCCGACAGTCCCACAGCCTCATTCTTCGTGCAGGCCGCCCGCGAACTGGGCTATTATGGCTACGATACGAAGCCTTTCAAGAAGTATCTTTCCATCCAATCGAGCAAGGGTTACCTGCATCGTCTGATGCTTCCCGAAGAGCTGAAAGACATGCCCTTCGACAAGACCCTAAGCAAGAAAATCACGAAGTTCCTAAAAGAGAATGACCCGAAAATGATATTCATCTACGGACAGAACGACCCGTGGACGGCTGCCGGAGTGACCTGGCTGAAAGGTAAAAAGAACATCCATGTATTCGTCGAGCCCGGCGGAAGCCATCGGGCACGCATCGGCACACTGCCCGAAGAGGAAAAGAAGCAAGTGATGGAGCTGATAAATGAATGGTTGAAACAATAAAAACGGATGGTCCGTGTGGCATGAACAGACCATCCGTTTACTCCTGACAGACCATCTGTTCAACCTCAACAGATGGTCTGTTTTTTTATTCTATAATTTGTGCATCCTCAATATCGTCCACTGCCTTTACTGAAGCATCCGGTGTCTTCGGGCGGCGACGCGTAAACTTGAACCAGTTCAGCAGTTCCGAAGCCGCATAGACCAGACTGCTGATACCGATAATAATAAATGCCGTGGAGCGTACTCCCGTAGGATTGAACAGCGCAACCAAGCCGGCAAGCAGAATTAATACCGGAACCACATAAAAACCTCCCGGTACCGGCATCCAGCGACGGGCAGCGGAAAGCGAGGCAATCTGTTGCACTCCTCCCATCACCAGGATAAATCCCAATACAAATGTCAGCAAATCGGCAAAGAAACCGGGCATGATAATCAGCCACAAGCCAAACAGCAGGCTGCCCACCCCCTCAATAGGGAAACGGCTGCGCATCTCCGTGCTCTGTGCAAAGTAGCCTATGATGCTGATAAGCGAAGGCACCAGAAAAATGACACCTATCGTAATCACAAAGTAATCACCCGCCTGGTCGGGAAACATCACCAGCACCAAACCGATAACCAGCGCACATATAGCACGCAAAAATGAATAACTTAATCCTTTCATGAGTCTATGTTTTTTTGCGAAGATACATCTTTATCCGAATAACTCCACACGAAAATCCCGAAAAATCAGTTTACATTCAGCCAGGCATTCATATCTTCGGCCACAAAGAGCCAGTATAATAACAATAGTACAGCAATAACCACGCCTATGGCAACTAAATGTTTTCGATTCATAGTCTGTTCCTTTCTTTTTTTGAATGAATATTCGTTTTTACTACACTTATAAGAACAATATTTCAAGAAAAATGTTCTTATCCAGAAAAAAAGTCATATTTATTTTGGCAGTTAAAACAAAGTGCTTATATTTGTCGCGAAAACGAAGACAGGCTGCACCTCAGCATAAAAAATGAACAAGTTCATTTTATTATACATTCGGTTTGCACTGTCTTTGCCCCCGATAAAACAAAAAAAGTCAATGAAAACAATGTTAGTAAATACATATTGGTGGTGGCACCCGTTACAACTCCGACAGTCGTAAGGGAGCAGCGCTCGTATGTATATATGTAATATATAGTAAAAAACAAAAAGAGCCCTGTCGCACCAAGCGACGGGGCTTTTTTCGTTTAAACAATAATGCGTTTTGATTTCTGAAATAGTAAATAGTAAATCGTCAAATAGTAAATAACATGATGAATTTCTTAGTTGACAAAGAAGGTTATTACGGAGAGTTCGGCGGGGCATACGTTCCCGAAATCCTCCACAAATGTGTAGAAGAGTTGCAGAACACCTACCTCAAGGTGCTGCAAAGTGAGGACTTCAAGCGTGAATACGACCAGTTGCTGCGCGACTACGTGGGACGCCCTTCCCCACTCTACTTGGCACACCGCTTGTCCGAGAAGTACGGTTGCCGGATTTACCTCAAGCGTGAAGACCTGAACCACACCGGTGCCCACAAAATCAACAACAGCATCGGGCAGGTGTTGCTGGCACGCCGCATGGGCAAGCGCCGCATCATCGCCGAAACCGGAGCCGGACAGCACGGTGTGGCCACAGCCACCGTCTGCGCCTTGATGAACATGGAATGCATCGTCTACATGGGTAAGACCGACGTAGAGCGCCAGCGCGTCAATGTGGAGAAGATGAAGATGCTCGGCGCCACCGTCGTTCCCGTCACCAGTGGCAATATGACGTTGAAGGACGCCACCAACGAAGCCATCCGCGACTGGTGCTGTCATCCCTCGGACACCTACTACGTGATAGGTTCCACCGTCGGCCCGCATCCGTACCCCGACATGGTGGCACGCCTGCAGTCCGTCATCAGCGAAGAAATCAGGAAACAACTTCTTGAGCATGAAGGACGCGAATGCCCCGACTACCTCATCGCCTGCGTAGGCGGAGGAAGCAATGCAGCCGGCACCATCTATCACTACGTCAACGACCCGCACGTGCAAATCGTCCTCGCCGAAGCCGGAGGAAAAGGCATTGAAACGGGAATGACAGCCGCCACCATCGCCCTCGGCAAGATGGGCATCATCCACGGCTCGCGCACCTACGTCATCCAGAACGAGGACGGACAGATAGAAGAGCCCTATTCCATCTCTGCCGGACTGGACTATCCGGGCATCGGCCCCATGCACGCCAACCTTGCCAAGCAGAAACGTGCCATCGTCCTTGCCGTCAACGACGACGAAGCCATCCGCGCCGCCTACGAGCTGACCCGGCTCGAGGGCATCATCCCCGCATTGGAAAGTGCCCACGCACTGGGTGCGCTGGAGAAGATGAAGTTCAAGCCGACGGACGTGGTGGTACTGACGGTGTCGGGACGGGGGGATAAGGATATAGAGACGTATTTGAGTGATGAGTGATGAGTTATAAGTGATGAGTTATTTGAAAATACGAGATACAATGAAATAAAATACAAGATACAATGAAACAATATGATTATAAAACAATCAGCCGCACCATGCTCGGTGACTTGCATACGCCGGTGAGCACGTATCTGAAGGTGCGTGACATCTTTCCGCAGAGCGCACTTATGGAGAGTTCCGACTATCACGGCAGTGAGAACAACCGTTCGTTCATCGCTCTGTGTCCGCTGGCTAGTGTCAGCATAGACCACGGCACGGCTATCTTCCGCCTGCCGGACGACAGCCGCGAAGAGCATCCCATAACCGATGCATACCGGGTGGAGAATGCCTTGAACGATTTCCGCGCCCGCTTCCGCGTGGAGGGCGAATACAGCAATTACTGCGGACTCTACGGATACACCTCCTTCAATGCTGTCCGCTACTTCGAGAATATCCCCGTGAAGGACAGCCGCGAAGCTACCAACGATGCGCCGGACATGCTGTACATATTATATAAGTACCTCATCGTCTTCAACGACTTCAAGAATGAGATGCTGCTCCTCGAGATGCTGGCGCCCGGCGAGATCAGCGAACTGGACCAGGTACAGAAGGCCATCCATAACCGTAACTACACCGTCTACGATTTCCGCGCCGTCGGCCCCACCACCTCCCCGCTTACGGACGAGGAGCACAAGGCGAATATCCGCCGGGGCATCGCCCACTGTCTGCGCGGCGACGTTTTCCAGATAGTCCTCTCCCGCCGGTTCGAGCAGCGTTTCACGGGCGATGACTTCAAGCTCTACCGTGCCCTGCGCAGCATCAACCCTTCTCCCTATCTGTTCTATTTCGACTTCGGGGGCTTCCGCATTTTCGGCTCGTCTCCCGAAACCCATTGCCGCATCGAAGGCCGCCATGCCTATATCGACCCCATTGCCGGAACCACGAAGCGCACCGGCGATGCAGAGCAGGACGCCCTCAATGCCCGGTACCTGCACGACGACCCCAAAGAGAACGCCGAACACGTGATGCTGGTGGACCTTGCCCGCAACGACCTCTCCCGCAACTGCCACGATGTAACGGTGGACTTCTATAAGGAGATGCAGTATTACAGCCATGTCATCCACCTCGTCAGCCGTGTCAGCGGAACGCTCCGCGAAGAGGCCGACCCCGTCAAGGCCTTCATCGACACCTTCCCTGCCGGTACCCTGAGCGGTGCCCCCAAGGTACGCGCCATGCAACTCATCAGCCAGCTGGAACCGCACAACCGTGGAGCCTACGGCGGCTGCATCGGTTTCATCGGACTGAACGGCTCGCTGAACCAGGCGATTACGATTCGTACTTTTGTCAGCCGCAACGGTGTCCTCTGGTTCCAGGCAGGCGGCGGTATCGTAGCCAAGAGCAACGACGAGTACGAACTGCAAGAAGTGAACAACAAGCTCGGCGCACTGAAAAAGGCGATTGAGATGGCGGAAAAAATGTGAGTTCATGTACCATGTATAATGTACAAAGTACAATTTGCCATGCGGCGTACATTGCGCAGCTAAATGGTACATTGTACATTGTAAATAGTAAATAAATAGATGAAAACAGTTATCATAGACAATTACGACTCCTTCACCTACAACCTTGCCCATCTGGTGAAAGAGCTTGGCGCAGAAACGGATGTGCTGCGCAACGATAAATTCCGGCTCGAAGAACTGGAGCCATACGATAAAATCATCCTCTCACCCGGCCCCGGTGTCCCCGAGGAAGCCGGACTGCTGCTGGATGTCATCCGCACCTATGCCGGACGGAAACCCATACTCGGTGTCTGTCTGGGCGAACAAGCCATCGGACAAGCGTTCGGTGGAAAGCTGGTCAATCTGGAAGAGGTGTTCCATGGGGTACAGACGGAGATAAGGAGGAAGGAGGAAAGACTAGGGACAAGGGATGAAGGATTAGGGGGAAAGGATTATGAAGGTATTTCTCTCGAAGAAGACTATATCTTCTGCGGTTTACCCGATAGGATTCCCGTCGGACGATACCACTCCTGGGTGGTCGATACGGAGGACTTTCCCGAAGCGCTGGCCATTACCGCCATCAGCCCCGAAGGACAAATCATGGCGCTGAAACATCGGGAGTATGACATACACGGCATCCAGTTCCATCCTGAATCGGTACTGACACCCGACGGAAAAACAATCGTAAAAAACTGGCTTTTCAAATGAGGCACTTCAGAAAAAGAGTAAATTCAATCGTCAAATCGTAAATCGTCAAATCGTAAATAAAAAGATGAAAGCAATACTCACCCGTCTCTTCAACCACGAAGAGCTCACGTCGGAGGAGACCAAACAAATCCTCCTCAACATCACCAAGGAAATGTATCCTGAGGCGCAGATAGCAGCCTTGCTCACTGCCTTCCAGATGCGAAGCATCACTGTGGACGAGCTTATCGGTTTCCGCGAAGCACTGATGGAGACACGCCTTCCCATCGACTTCGCCCCCTATCGCCCCATCGACATTGTGGGTACGGGAGGCGACGGAAAGAACACCTTCAACATCTCCACCTGCGCTTGCTTCGTGGTGGCGGGAGCCGGCTACAAGGTTGCCAAGCACGGCAACTACGGAGCCACTTCCGTGAGCGGAGCCAGCAATGTCATCGAGCAGCACGGCGTACGCTTCACCAACAACCCCGACACACTGAAACGCAGCATGGAGGAGTGCAACATCGCCTACCTTCATGCCCAGCTTTTCAATCCGGCGATGAAGTTTGTCGGTCCCGTACGCAAGACGCTGGGAGTACGCACCTTGTTCAATCTGCTCGGCCCGTTGGTGAATCCATGCTGTCCGGCATACCAGCTGCTCGGTGTGGCAGACCTCTCGCAGATGCGCCTATACACCAACGTATTCTATAAACTCGGCATTGACTTTGCCGTGGTCAACAGCCTCGACAGCTACGACGAAATCTCCCTGACGGACGAGTTCAAGGTGATGACCCGCAACTACGAGCGCATCTACCGTCCGCAGGCTCTCGGCTTCAAGGATGCCCGTCCCGAAGAACTCTTCGGCGGCGCATGCAAGGAAGATGCCGCCCGCATCTTCGACAATATCCTTACGGGGCATGCCACACCTGCACAAACGCAATGCGTCATTGTCAACGCCGCCTTTGCCATCCAGGTGATGGAGCCGCAGAAAGAGATTGAAGAGTGCATCGCCATCGCACGCGAATCGCTGGATAGCGGACGGGCGCTGGCGACACTGAAAAAATTTATCGAGATTAATAAATGAAGCAATGAAAGATATACTGTCCGAAATCATCGCCCATAAGCAAACAGAGATTGAACTGCAAAAGCAAACCGTCTCTCTGGAACAGTTGCAGGAGCAAGCCGGAATCATCATCCGGGAGAATGCAGCCCACCGCCGCAGCATGAAGCAGGCCCTTGCCGCTTCTTCTACAGGAATCATCTCCGAGTTCAAACGCCGTTCACCCTCCAAAGGCTGGATAAACGAGGCTGCCCGGGCAGAGGAAATACCCGCCTCCTACGAAGCCGCCGGCGCCGCCGCCCTCTCCATCCTGACGGATGAGAGGTTCTTCGGCGGTACGCTGCGCGACATCCGCACGGCCCGTCCGCTCGTCCGCATCCCCATCCTGCGCAAAGACTTCATCATCGACGAGTACCAGCTTCTGCAAGCCTGCATCGTAGGTGCCGACGCCGTATTGCTCATTGCCGCCTGCCTCAGTCCGGAGCAGTGTAGCACCCTCACCGCCCAAGCCCACGAACTCGGGCTGGAGGTATTGCTCGAAATCCACAGCCCTTCGGAACTCTCCTATATAAATAAGGAGGTCGACATGGTGGGTGTCAACAACCGCAACCTCGGCTCCTTCGTCACCGATGTAGAAAACTCCTTCCGGATAGCCCGGCAACTGCGCGAAGCCACCCACGGACCGGCATCCCCGCTCCTTGTCTCCGAAAGCGGCATCTCCGACCCCGAAACCATCTGCCGCCTGCGTGCCGCCGGCTTCCGCGGTTTCCTCATCGGCGAAACCTTCATGAAAACAGCCAACCCGGGCGAAACCCTGAAAGAGTTCATCCAAGACAGTCTCTTAATTGATAATTAAAAGTTGAAAGTTGATAATTGAAAGTTGATAATTGTAAATACAAAAGTCTCTCATACAGCGTTATATCGCGCAGCCAAATTGTAAATCGTAAATAAAATGTCTCCTCTCATCAAAGTATGCGGAATGACCGAAGCAGAAAACATCCGCAATGTAGAACTGCAAGGTGTAGATATGATTGGTTTCATCTTCTACCCCAAATCTCCCCGTTGTCTGTGCCAGATGCCCGGGTATCTGCCAGCCTGCGCCAAGCGCGTCGGCGTCTTTGTCAACGAAAGTAAGGAAAACATCCTAATGTATACCGACCGTTTCGGCCTTGACTACATCCAGCTGCATGGCCATGAAGCTCCCGAATACTGCCGTTCCCTGCGCAATGCAGGCCTGCACCTCATCAAGGCTTTCTCTATCTTGCTGCCCAAGGACCTGCTTGCCGTATCTGCCTACAATGGTCTGTGCGACTACTACCTCTTCGACACCAAGACCCCGCAGTACGGCGGTTCCGGCAACCAGTTCGACTGGAACCTCCTGCACCGCTACAACGGTCCCACCCCGTTCCTGCTTAGCGGTGGCATCAACCCCTACAGCGTAAAAGCCCTCCGGGAGTTCCGCCACCCCTATTTCGCAGGTGTCGATATCAACAGCCGTTTCGAGACGGTACCGGGAATAAAGGATGTGGAACGCATCACAAACTTCCTGAAAGAACTCAAGGGAGGTACGATTTGACGAGTTACTATTTACTATTTACCATGTACAATGTACAATTTGCCATGCGGCGTACATTGCGCAGCCAAATAGTAAATAGTAAATTGTCAAATAGTAAATCATCCCATGCAGCATATATTGCGCAGCCAAATAGTAAATTGTAAATTGTAAAATTGTAAATAGTATGTTGAACCGCATTAACCAACTTTTCCAGGACAGCCCCAAGAATCTGCTGTCCATTTACTTTTGTGCAGGCTGTCCCAACCTCGACGGTACTGCCGACGTTATCCGTGCCCTCGAAAGAAACGGAGTCAGCATGATTGAAATCGGAATTCCGTTCAGTGACCCCATGGCCGACGGCATTGTCATTCAGAACGCCGCCACCCGCGCCCTGCACAACGGCATGTCCCTCCGCCTGCTTTTCGAACAATTGCGCGACATCCGTCGCGATGTCCGCATCCCCCTCATCCTTATGGGGTACCTCAATCCCATCATGCAGTTCGGCTTCGAAGCCTTCTGCCAGAAGTGCGTGGAATGCGGCATCGATGGCGTCATCATTCCCGACCTCCCTTTCCGCGATTACGAAGAGAGTTACAAAGCCATCGCCTCGAAGTATGACATCCGTGTCATCATGCTCATTACCCCCGAAACCAGCGAAGCCCGCGTCCGCGAAATAGACGCCCACACCGACGGCTTCATCTATCTGGTGTCCAGTGCCGCCACCACCGGTGCCCAGAAAGACTTCGACACCCGGAAGCAAGCCTACTTCAAGAAGATAGAGGATATGAACCTGCGCAATCCACGCATGGTAGGCTTCGGCATCAGCAACAAGCAGACATTCGATGCCGCTTGCGCCCACTCATCCGGTGCCATTATCGGCAGCCGCTTCGTCACGCTGCTCAACGAGAAGGAAGGAGATGCGGAAAAGGCTATCAGGCAGTTGAAGGAAGATTTGAAACAGTGAGCTTATTCAAATTTCATACAATATATTTTTCGCAATGAAAAAATAAAAGAGACAAAATCTGCAAAGACTTGTCTCTTTTATTTTCTCCCCATCTCATATTTCACTATCTTTGTGCCCGAAAAAAGCTCTAATACGAATATCATGAAAGTCGATTGCCCTTCCGTACTATTGATTTACACTGGCGGAACTATCGGAATGATAGAAAATCCCGAGACCGGTGCGCTTGAGAACTTCAACTTCGACCAACTGCTACAGCATGTTCCCGAACTGAAGCGCTTCAACTACCGCATCTCTTCCTATCAGTTCGACCCACCGATCGACTCTTCCGATATGGAGCCTTCCCTCTGGGCAAAGATTGTAAAAATCATCAACTACAACTACGACAATTTCGACGGTTTCGTCATCCTGCACGGTACCGATACGATGGCCTATACAGCCTCCGCCCTCAGTTTCATGCTCGAGAACCTTTCCAAGCCGGTCATCCTCACCGGTTCCCAGCTTCCCATCGGCACCCTGCGCACCGACGGGAAAGAGAACCTCATCACCGCCATTGAAATAGCCGCCGCCAAGCATCCGGACGGTACTCCTATCGTCCCCGAAGTGTGCATCTTCTTCGAGAACGAGCTGATGCGGGGCAACCGTACCACCAAAATCAATGCCGAGAATTTCAATGCTTTCCGCTCCTTCAACTATCCCGCACTGGCAAAGGCAGGCATCCATATCCGTTATAACGAGCACCTCATCCACCGTCCCGACCCGTCACGCCCCATGAAGCCGCACTACCTTTTCGACACCAATGTCGTAGTGCTCACCCTCTTTCCCGGCATCCAGGAAAGCATCATCAACTCCGTGCTTCATGTTCCCGGCCTGAAAGCTGTTGTCCTCAAGACCTTCGGTTCCGGCAATGCCCCCCAGAAAGAATGGTTCATCCGCCAGCTGAAAGAAGCCAGCGAACGTGGCATTGTCATCGTCAACATCACCCAATGCCAAAGTGGCGCCGTCGAGATGGGACGTTACGAAACCGGTCTGCAACTTCTCCAGGCAGGTGTCATCAGCGGCTATGACAGTACCCCCGAATGTGCCGTCACCAAACTCATGTTCCTCCTGGGGCATGGACTGGACCAAGCCGAAATCCGCCACCGCATGAATTCCGACCTGGCAGGAGAAATCACCAAGATTTAGTAAAGCGGCAATACAGAGGGCATTTAGTAATATTGATAATTTTCAAGACAAACTTGCATTATCTATCCATACAAAATCGTTAAAAAGCGTTAACCAACACGCTTTTATCCCCCATTAATAAAGCTTATTAGTTTAAATAAACGTACTTTTGCTTACAATCAAGCAAAACAAATGTAAAATATGGGAGAAAATACCCTATACAAACGCTTTCTGCCGCTTGTTATTCTTACAGTAGGCATACTGCTGCAGGGTTGTAAAGACGATGTTTTTAACCCCGAAAAAGTGAAAGCAGCCTATCAGGATAGGTTTCCGGTCAAGAACATAGACCCGGCTATGGATTGGAAAATGACTCAGCAGGTCCGGGTCAATGTTTCTGTATCCGAAGATACCGGCATCGACTACACCATACGTATTTACGACAAGAACCCCTTAATCAGCCGGTCATCTGCCAAACTGCTGGCAGAAGGCACCGCCAATAATACAACAGTATTTACTACCGTCATGGACTGCCCTTCTGTGCTGACGAGCGCTTTTGTGTGCCGCACCGATGCACACAGCCGCAACATAGTAAAATACGTATCCATCCAAAACGGTCAGCTCCATGCCGCTTTCGGCAGTTCCCCTGCAACTACACGTGCCGCATGGACACGCAGTGTCAGCATCGAGACCTATTCACCGGAAAAGTCTGAGGCGGAAATCACCGCAATGCTATCAAGTGCCGAAGAAATAAGGCCGAATACCGATTTTCAAAACGGAAAAGCCTACAAAATCTCCAAAGACAATATATATAGGAATAAAATCAGCAAGGACGGCATGGGAAGTGACAATCCGGCCATCATCATCATTGAAGGCAGCTGGGAACCCAATGGAAACAACATGACCGTTGAACGAGGCTTCGAATTCTATGTGATTGACGGAGGGGAAATCGTGATACCGGACGAGCACACCTTCACTTTAGTGCAATCCAGCCGGTTTATCGTCTACGCGGGTGGAACCATCAAAGGGAACGACATCGAATTGACCAATGCATCCGGAGGCAGCTACAACTACAATGCCGGCACTATGGAAATAGACGATTTCCATGTCAGCCAGGGAGGAGCATTCTATAATTGCGGTACCGTGCGTGTCGATGAAATGAATTTCGACAGCGGATGCAAATTCATCAACCAGGGCAAAGCCTATATCGGGAAAACCGACAGCAACATCACTATAGACAACGGATGCTATCTATATGCGGAAGAATTTGTAGGCACACTGAACATGGGAGACACCTCTTCTGCAGAGATAGAGGATTTCGGGGACCATAGCAACAATTACAATACCCAAATCACGATGGGTGACAACTCCATGATAACCGTACTTGATGAAGCAGAATTGTCACAAGCACAATTTATGGGTCCAAACAATGAATATGCACTGGTAAAAATCAATAAAATTGAAGATATAGGGAATTTCTCCAGCCAGGGAAACATTCATTATGAAGTGAAAGAAATTGACGATGATATCACCGAGGATATCTGGTGGGAAGCCAAATTCCTTGATGCCATCAAGAACACCGAAGGAACCATATCCAAATGGGGAGAATCCCCCATCACCATTCCTGCCGGAGACTGTACGGGCGAAGGCAATACTCCGGACGAGTCCGGCTCAGAAACCCCTACAGACCCGGTCTCCTATACGTACGTATTCGAAGACAACTTCCCGTTGGTAGGCGACTATGACTTCAACGACGTGGTCTTGGACGTGGAGACCTACTATCACCGCGAGAAAAAGACGAACCACATCAAGCGCATACAGCTCGACGTGACCCTTGCTGCAGCAGGAGCAAGCAAGCCGTTGGGCGTAGGGCTCCGGATTACCGGAATCAATAAATCCGATATCCGGGAAGTCAAGACCGGAGGCGACGATTCGCGTTTCCAGGAGTCATTCAACAGCTCGTACAACAAATTCAGGTATAACAACGTTACTTACATGGAAGATTCCGATCCGAGTGTCGTAATCCCCATCGCAGGCGAGGTGCACAATGTATTCGGAGTTGAACCGGGTGAGATGGTAAATACCGGCATTGGAGTAACCGCCAAAAAGTACACTTATGAAGTCATTATTGAACTGGCAGACCAAACCCGGACAGAGCCCCCATTCTCAAAAGACAATCTGGACTTCTTCATCTGTTATCAATATAAAAGCATGGAACAACGCATGGAAGTCCATCTTTACGAATTTTGGGGATATGGCGCCACTGCCGCCGGAACCATACAGCAAGAGAATCTTGACTTGGCAGGCAACAACACGTGGGCAATCTGCGTGCCGTATGGCTTCCGCTATCCCAAAGAAACAATCAATGTGTCACGTACTGATATCCCCGAGGCAAGCGCATATCCGGAATTCATCTATTGGGCCCAAGACAGAACCCAGTATACGGAATGGTACGAACACCCGGTAGAAGAAAATGTATATAGATAAATATAGCAAACAACTATCATAAACAATGAAACAAATATTATTTGTAGATGACAAACCTGCCATAGGCAAGGTACTCTCGGTCTATTTAGGGAAAGAGAATGAGCTGGTTTATTTCGAAGATCCCGTCAGGGCCATAGAATGGCTGAATGAAGGGAACGAGCCCGCTCTCATCATTTCGGACATACGCATGCCCAAGATGACCGGCAGTGAATTCCTGGCATATCTGAAAGGCAATTCACTTTTCAAGGACATTCCGGTTGTGATGCTTTCCAGTGAGGAAAGTACCACCGAGCGCATCAACCTGCTCGAAGCCGGAGCCGAGGATTTCATACTGAAACCTTTCAATCCTATGGAGCTGAAGGCCCGTATCAAGAAATTCCTCTAAACAACAAAATCAATGGATATGTTATATTATATCTACATAGGCAGCAACCGCGCCACTATCGACCACTTAAGTAAAGTTACGGGAGGCATGTTCATGGCTGTTTCATCCTGCAACAAGGCAACGAAAGTCATCGACGGCATCCGCGAACGATATAACACATCTATCCTTTACGAACAAAGCGACCCTCAAAAAGACTGTGAAAACATCACTTTCCTGCACAAGCGTTTCCCACGCGTCTATATCATCCTTGTCACCGAGGAGCTGCAGAAGGAAAACCGCAAGCTCTATCTGCAGGCAGGTGTCAATAACACCCTCTCCCCTACGACCCATGAGGGGAATCTGCAACAAATTACAAAATTCCTCCAACTGCGCAAGGAGCATAAGTTGCAGGAATTCAGCCAGTCACACCGTAAGATATTCAACACCTTCCACCTGCCTGTGTGGAAGCGTATCTTCGACATCCTTTTTGCCGTTGCCGTACTGATTGCACTGTCTCCGATATTCATTGTGACAGCCATAGCCATCCGCATGGAAAGCAAGGGAAAAGTGATTTACAAGTCCCAGCGCGTAGGCAGCAACTACCAGATATTCAACTTCCTGAAGTTCCGTTCCATGTATACCAATGCAGACAAGCGCCTGAAAGAACTGAATGCCCTCAACCAATATAAGATAGAGGAAGAGCTTACGGACGAGCAGCCCGATATCCGCTTCGACGACCTGACCGGCACTTCCGAAGAGGAGGCTACCCTGCTGATTTCGGACGATTTTGTCATCTCCGAAGAAGATTTCCTTAAAAAGAAGGCCCAAGAAAAACAGAATACGTTTGTCAAGATAGAGAACGATCCCCGCGTCACCCGCGTAGGCCGTTTCATCCGCAAGTACAGCATTGACGAACTGCCGCAGCTGTTCAACGTCCTCAAAGGAGACATGAGCATCGTGGGCAACCGCCCGCTCCCCCTCTACGAGGCCGAGCTGCTGACCAGCGACGCGTATATCGAGCGTTTCATGGCTCCCGCCGGACTGACGGGACTGTGGCAAGTGGAGAAACGAGGCGATGCCGGGAAGATGTCGGCCGAAGAGCGAAAGCAACTGGACATTAAGTACGCCCAAGAATTTTCATTCTGGCTGGACATGAAGATACTGTGCAAGACGCTGACAGCGTTTGTGCAAAAAGAGAATGTATAAAAAAAGATAATAGGAATTATATGGCTTTAGAGATGATAAAAAGATATATCAAGTCCATCATTTACAGTGTAATCCTCCTAGGATTGTTGGGGGTACCTTTGTCTGTGGCTGCGCAGCAGGAGTTGACACGGGAGGAGCGCATCAAGATATTGGAGCAACTCAAGATGGAGGATAAAAAAATAGAAGTCAACACATTGGGTTTAATCAGTCCGAAGACATCAATAGATATTGAGAAATTAGAATTGCCCCCTCTATCTGTCTTTCTTGATGCAGTGACAGAGAATGCGTCAGTAAAAAGAGCCCAATCCCAAGTAGAGCAACTCAAGAACCAATATCGCCTGGAAAAGCGGAACTGGTGGAACTACTTCAGACTGAACGGTAACTATTCTTACGGACGCTACAATATTATAGGCAATGCCAGTGACGAGTTCACCCCTATGTACCAGACAACCATGTCGAGTGCCCAGCACAACTTCAATGTCGGGGCCAGCTTCGGCATCACCTTAGGAGACTTGTTCAACCGACCACTGAAACTGAAAGACTACCGCTATCAGATAGAACAATTGCAATATATGCAAGAAGATGTCATGGAAGAACGGAGACTAAAGGTATTGGAAGCCTACAATGCAGTTACCGAACAATTAGCCACTATAAAAGCCAAAGCAGAAACGGCCGCCTTGTATAACGCACAGATGAAAATTTCAGAAAACAACTTCATACAAGGAGCCATTGATATCATTGCACTTTCTTTGGAACGTGCACGCCGCACCGGTGCCGTGACTAATTATGAGCAAAGCCGCGTAGCTTTACACAATTCAATCGTATTGTTAGAGATGCTGACTAATGTTAAAGTTATAACAGACAAGTAAAACTAATTATGAATATAGTACAATTTTTGGCAAGCTTCTTTTACCGCATCCGTTATTGGTTATTGTGGGGAAGCCTCCTTGTTACAGCATTAGTCATATACTTTACACAGTTTTTACCATACAGTTATACGGTAAACAGCAGTCTATATGCAGGTGTAACCAACAGCACCAATCTGGACGGAAGCCAGCTTATCAATATCAACAGTACCTTCGACAATATCATTAATATAGGCAAGTCCAAAAACACTTTGGCAAAGGTTTCGGTACGTCTGCTTGCAACCAGCCTCGTATACGGTGATGAGTGGAAAGACAACATGTACATTCAAGCCAAACATTATAGGCAGCTCGTCCAAATCCTTCCTAAAGAAGTGCTGGCTTTGGTAGACCGTTCCTCTTTGGATAAAACTACAAATAATCTGATGAATTACCGGAAAGAGAACAGCAGTAATTTTGTCTATTCCATATTCAACCGTCCCTACCCTTATTACAGTTATAGCGCATTAAGCACAATCACCATTAAACGACTGGGTACCAGCGACCTGATAGAATTGGTATATACCTCCTCCGATCCCGGTATTACGCAAAACACCCTCAAGATATTGGAAGATGAACTGTTAAAGGCTTATGAGCAACTCCGGTTCAGTGCCACGAACAGTGCTATCGCCTATTTTGAAGAACAAGTGCGCATAGCCAAAAAAGCACTTACTGCAGAAGAAGATGATTTGACAGACTATAGTGTTCAAAAACAAGTCATCAACTACGACGAGCAATCCAAGGCATTAGCTTTGACCAAATATGCGACGGACGACCGTATGGAAGCAGTGCAACGAAATTATGGAAGTGCGGTCGCCTTGCGCCAGATGTTAGAGAATAAAATGGACATACGGGCCAAGATTATACGCACAAATACGAATTTATTACAAGAGTTGGAAAAAGTCAGCACCTTGAACCAAAGCATTCTCGAACAGGAAATTTTCACCACAGAACAAAGTCAGCAGAAAAGTGATAAACTTCAAAGAGAAAAAGATGCTCTGCAAAAGGCAGAAGAAAAGATAAGCCATCTCTCCGATAATTTAAACGAGTATGGTTTCTCCAAGGAGGGGGTAGGCATTCAAGAAATGGTGACAGAATGGCTGACGGCATGCATCAATGAGGCGAAAGCCAAAGCTGAAGTGAAAGTATTGGTTGACCGCCAACGGGACATTGTCGACCAATACCGGGATTTTTCACCCGTAGGCACTCAAATCAAGCGGAAAGAGCGTGCCGTGGGCATTGCCGAAGACAACTACCGCCGACAAATAGGAGGCCTTGCCGAAGCACACCTCCGTTTGCAGAATATCAAGATGACAACTGCCAACCTGCAGGTTATAGCATCCCCCGAGTATCCGCTGACAGACAATGGCAGAAAAAGGCTTATCTACATCCTTGCCGCATTCTTCGGCAGTATGATATTCATAAGCGGCTACTTCCTGCTGATTGAATTGTTAGACCGCACTCTCCGCGACCCGGACCGCAGCAAACGTCTGTCCGGACTCTCTGTCATTGCAGCATTCAATGGTATAAGCAACTTGAAGTATCGTGGATTCCTCAAGGCTTGTAACCGGCTTGCCGCTGCCTACAGTTGCCGGCAATTGAACAACTACCTGCATCCGGACCGTCCTACTGTCATAAACCTGCTCAGCATGGAGAAACGTGAAGGAAAATCATTCCTTGCCAAATATTTCATTGATTATTGGGAAACCGAAGGAATGACAGTGCGTCTTGTAAAATACGACCACGATTTCGATACCCAAAACAAGGGATATGTACAAGCTCAAGAATTGTCTGACTTCTGGGTTCTGAATGAAGCAGAAGAAATACCGGACATCATTTTAGTGGAATATCCTGCTGTCAGTACCGCAACTCTACCTATGCCGGTATTGAAAAAGGCAGATTTCAATTTGCTGATAGCCAACGCCGCCCGATTGTGGGGCAGAGATGACGACACCCGATTGAAACCGTTAAAGGAAGAATTGGAAGGAACTCCTCTATTTATGTATCTCAACAATGCAGACCGCGAAGTGGTTGAAAGCTTCACCGGAGAATTGCCTCCTCATACTCCGGTCCACAGTTTCTTCAGCCGATTGGCACAATTAGGGTTAACATCCAAATCTGCTGCTGTAAAGTAAATGCAAATGGGTATTAAAGGACATAGTATATCTCCCTTCGTAGCAACACTGTCAGTGCTCATCATAGGGTTGGCTGTAATCACCTACAGCCTACTCTCCGGTGTATGGTATATCTTTGCCTCCATTTGCTTTTTCCCTTTCTTACTGATAATGGCAATACAAGCATTAAAAAATCCTTTTGTCGGTGTATGTCTCCTATTCACATTCAATTACTTTTTCATTCCCTGGTACAGATACACGCAGGGCAGTGGGTTGAGTGTCTGGTATGATGTCGCAACCGTCACCCTGCTTGTGACGCTCCTGATATATTCCTATCACCAACAAGGTAAGATTGCATGGAAATACGCCAAAAACATTCTGACGTTCGGAGGTTGTATATGGGCCATATATACTGCGGCTGAAATCATGAATCCAACAGCTCTCACGGAAGCTTGGATTTACTCCCGTGGAATCATATACAGTACCCTTGTCATGTCATTAATTGGCGTTTTAACAATGACCTCCTACAAGCGGTTGCGCGTCATTATGCTTTTTCTGTCCATATTCACACTGACAGCCGTAGCCAAAGCTGTTTACCAGAAATATGCAGGTTTTGATGAGACAGAAACAACCATGCTGATTGAAACGGAAATGTACAAGACACACCTTTTATCCGATGTCACCCGATACTTTTCCTTTTTCACAGATGCCGGAAATTTCGGTTCCAACATGGGCTTTGCCGCCATTCTGTTCGGCATTTCCGCCATCTTCGTGAAAAAACGTTCCACAAGAATCTATTATGCGATTATTGCCATGTGTGCCATATATGCCTTGTTCATTTCCGGTACCCGCGGTGCATTGTTTGTCCCCATCGGAGGAATCATATTGTTAACTTTTCTCAGCAAAAACATCAAACTTATGGGAGCTACAGTCTTCTTCGGATTGTTTTTTTATGTCTTTTTCGCCCATACCTATATCGGTGAAAGCAACACTTCCATCAGGCGTATGCGTACCGCTTTCAGACCGACAGAAGATGCCTCATACATTGTCCGCAAAGAAAACCAAAAAAAATTGGCCGAATATCTAAAATACAAACCTTTCGGAGAAGGACTCGGTTTGGGAGGGGTAGAAGCCAGAAAATATGGTTCCCGTCTCACAACACTCATTCCCCATGATTCTTTTTATGTCAAGATATGGATGGAAACCGGCATTGTAGGATTAGTGCTTTTTCTTACCATATATGTCAGTACATTGTTAAGAGGTTGCTATCTTATCATGTTTCGGATTAAGAATAACGAGCTACGTGGAATACTCACGGCCATTGCTTGCGGCATTTTCGGAATGATGATAAGTGCCTATGGAAATGCCTTTTTCTTTCAATTCCCTACAGGATTTATAATTATTTTATTTTTGTCAGTCCTGATTAACGGGGAGCATATCGACCAACTGCTGACAGAAAAACTGAGAACAAAAAAATAGAAAATATTAAATAGAAAACATATATGAACGACATTTTTTCCATATTCAATCCCGACTGGTGGATGGACGAGAACAACAATGCCTTGCAAATGACGGACGCGGTTCTTTTCTTATTGCTGGCCATCCCCGTAGCCTACTTGTTTATCTATGCATTGGCCTCCTTGCGGAAATACAAGAATCCCTATCCACCGTCCCCCAAGCGACATCGGTTCCTGGTCCTCTTTGTTGTGCTGAAAAACGGCAAGGAAGTGATAGAGTCCATCAATCATTTCCTTGACACGCAGACGTATCCGAGAGAAAAATACGACATCGCAGTGGCTGCCACACAACTGTCCGAAGAAGACTTGGTTACGCTGCTCCAGATGCCGGTCAACATTGTCGTGCCCGATAAAGAACATTGCACAAAGATATATGCCATACAGCAGGTCATGGAGCGCTATTCTCCTCATGAGTACGATGCCATCACCATATTCAATTCAGACAACAAAGTTGTTCCTAACGCATTAGAGCTTTTCAACAATGCCTACTACTCCGGATGTGATGCCATCCAAGCCCACCGCATGACGGAAAACCTGAATACCAACATCGCCGTATTAAACGCCACCAGCGAAGAAATCAACAACCACCTCTTCCGCAAGGCACATACGGCACTGGGATTCTCCTCCGCCCTCATCGGTTCGGGCATGATGTTTGATTTTGAGATGTTCCAGGAAATCGCTCCCAGGTTATCAGGAAGCGATTTGGCCAAAGCTGCAGAAATGGAACTCCTGAAGGAAAACATATATACCGAATACATGGAGGAAATAGTCTGCTATTGCAAAAAGACGGACGATACATCGGGGTACAGCAAAGAACGCCAGCGCTGGTTGGGCTCACAGTACCGCAGCTCCATACTGACATTGCAACAATTTCCGATAGCATTCTTACAAGGAAAGTGGGATTTATGCGAAAAATTATTCCAATGGCTACTTCCATCCCGTTTCCTGCTCATCTTATATATCACGATATGTGCCGTGGCAATGACGTTTCTGGAGTGGCCGCTTGCTACAAAATGGTATGCACTTTTAGCCGTTTTATTCATCACTTTTCTGATGGCCATGCCCGAAGGGGAAATCAGCCGCAAATTCCGGAGCGCTTTCTGGTCTCTGCCCATATTGGTAGTCACCTCTTCCATGAGCCACATCACGAGAATCTTTAAACGGAAAAAGAAAAGAAAGGCAGCAAAATGAAAATCGCCATCGAAGCCCAACGCATTTTCCGCAAAGACAAGCATGGCATGGACTTTGTCATCCTGGAGACACTGAAAGAACTGCAAAAGCGGAAAGACGGCAATGAATATTACGTATTCGTTGCCCCGGGGGAGGACCGGTGCCTGGAAGAATCGGAAAACCTCCATATCATTGAGCTTCGCTGCCCTACTTATCCTTTGTGGGAGCAGATAGCATTGCCCCAGGCCGTCAGGAAGCTGAAAGCGGACTTGCTGCATTGTACATCGAACACAGCTCCGCTATGGTGTCCCGTCCCTTTGGTACTGACGCTTCATGACATTATCTATCTGGAGCCGCGTCAGCATCGCAGTCCTTCCTTCTATCAGGAAATGGGATGGCATTACCGTCGCCTGATTGTTCCCCGCATCCTGAAGAAAGCAAGAAAGATTATTACAGTTTCTCAGTTCGAGTGTACCCGCATACGCGAAGCGCTGCAACTTCCCGAAGAAGTCATTAAAGCCGTTTACAACGGCTACAGCGCTTACTTTTCAATGCAGGAAACACCCGATGAGAGTATTGTGCAGAAATACATACCGCACCCGGACTTTCTTTTCTTTCTTGGAAATACAGACCCCAAAAAGAATGCGGCACGTACCCTGAAAGCATACGCGTTGTATCTGAAAGCATCCCAAACGAAACGCCCCCTTCTCATTGCCGATTTGAAAGAAGAATATATCGACCAGCTTCTTCAGCAAGAAGGAATCACCGGGATAAAAGAACATCTGTATTATCCGGGATATATCGGCAACAAAGATTTAGCAACCCTTTATAATGCGGCATTTGCATTTCTCTATCCTTCCCTGCGTGAAAGTTTCGGGATTCCGATACTGGAGGCTATGGCTTGCGGCACTCCCGTAGTGACGGGCAACGTTTCGGCAATGCCCGAAGTAGCCGGTAAAGGTGCCATTTTAGTCAACCCTCAAGAACCGCAAAAAATAGCAGATGCCTTGCTACGCCTGGAGAATGATGCGACACTCTATCAGCAACAAGTAAATTACAGTCTGGAACGTGTAAAACTGTTCTCCTGGAGACACACTGCGCAAGAGTATGTAAATATATATCAAAGTATTCATGATTAACCGGCAAGAATTATGAGAGACTTCATCATCACCAGCCTGCAAACATGGGACATCGAGATAGGCAGTACCATCAAGAATACGGCATTGGAAATTTCAAAGCAGAACCGGGTGCTCTACATCAACACTCCGATGGACATTTCCATCCGGCTGAGAGGGAACAGACAATCTCCGTCCTACATCCGGCGCATGGCTGTCATCAAGGGAGAGACTTCACCGCTCCGGCAAATCAACGCCAACATGTGGGTGCTGGACTGTCCTTTCATGTTATTTTCGGCCAACTTCCTGCCTGCACCGCTTTTCAATATCGTCAACAGAAAAAACAATGCCCGTATAGCCCGATGGATTGTAGAGCAGGCTGCCGCGCTCGGTTTCAAGAATTACATCCACCTCATCGATACGGACATTTACCGCAGCCGCTATCTGAAGGAGTACATCCATCCGGCTATCAGCATCTATTACCGGCGCGACTACGTCATAGGCGAAGCCTACTGGCGCAGGCACGGCACCCGTCTTGAACCGGAACTGGCTGCTTCGGCCGACCTTGTTCTGGCAAACTCCACCCGTTTTGCCGCAGAGCTGCAAGCCTACAACCCTCATACCTACCCCATCGAAACCGGAGTAAACCTGACGCTATACAACCCCGCCAAAGAGTACGGAACGCCCGATGATGTACAAAATATTCCACATCCTATCATCGGATATATGGGTACGATAAACAGTACCCGCCTTGACGGAGAACTGCTCTATCAGATAATAAGTCAGCGTCCCGATTATAGTTTTGTGTTCACCGGACCGGAAGACGACGGTTTTCGCCAACACCGAATCCACAACTTGAAAAATGCGTATTTCACCGGGCAAAAAAAAGTGGACGAGTTGCCCGCTTACATCACAGCCTACGATGTCTGCATCAATCCGCAAATGGTGAACGACATTACCGACGGTAACTATCCATTGAAAATAGACGAATATCTGGCTATGGGTAAACCCACTGTCGCAACCAGTACCCACACCATGCGCCACATATTCGCAGACCACACGCACCTGGCCACCAACCCGGAAGAATGGCTTTCGGCCATAGACCGTGCTGTGACCGAAGCTGACGACAAAGAGCTCGCCAAACAGCGCATAGCCTTTGCCGAGACCCACAGCTGGGGACACAGCGTAAAGAAAATATACGGCATAATCGATAATTTTTTGAAGGAGAAAGCTACATGAACTATCGTAACATAGACGACCTGAACCATTGCATCCTGCAACATCTCAGCATTCTGCCACGGGATTTCGACCTCATTGTCGGCGTGCCCCGCAGTGGCATGTTTCCCGCCAACCTGCTGGCGCTATACCTGAACCTGCCGGTCACGGACATAGATTCTTTCCGCAACGGGCATATCTATCAGACCGGAGAACGGGGGAAAACTTTCAACATGACCCACATACACAAAGTGCTGGTTGTGGACGACAGCATAGCCACGGGAAAGGCTGTGAAGAAATGCCGCGAGCTCCTGAAGGACATAGAACATTTATACAACATCAAATACTGTGTCGTTTATGCAGTTCCACTACACACCCATTCTGTTGATTATTTTTTCGAAATAGTCGATTATCCCCGTTTCTTCCAGTGGAACATCATGAACCACTCCATCCTGCAAAAAACGTGTATGGACATTGACGGCGTGCTTTGCGCAGACCCCACTCCGGAAGAGAACGATGACGGCGAGAAATACCGTCATTTCCTGCTGAACGCTCCTCCGCTATTCATTCCCAAAGTCACCATCGGCACGCTGGTCACTTCACGCTTGGAGAAATACCGCCCGGAAACGGAAGCCTGGCTCCAGAAGAACCATGTAAAATGCAATAAGCTCGTCATGCTGGACCTGCCGGACATGGCTGCACGCCAACGCGCCAACTGCCATGCCTCCTTCAAAGCCCAGGAATACGGTTCATCCACCGACTACATGCTGTTTGTGGAAAGTTCCATGCCGCAGGCCATAGAAATCAACCGCCTGACCAAGAAACCGGTACTCTGTACGGAAACGTTCCAGATGATTTATGAATCCAAATCGTTGTACTACAACCTGAAGTCGGGAGAAACATTCCCGTGGCTGCGGCGTTTTATGATAAGGATGCGCAACAAATTAAGCTCTCATTCAACCTCTTCCACCTGTAATAATGGCTGTAAAATGTGGAAAAAGTTTTTTCAACGAAGCGTATAACAAAAGATTAACAAGAATAATCACCAAAGGGCTAACAATATAAATAAGCATAAATTGCCAATCAGAAACGGGAGACATAAACTTAAACAGAATACGGACGAACATATTCAAGGGAAGCTGGTGACATGCATACACTAAAAAACAAGAGCTTATCAAAAAATAAGAAGATTTCCATCTTTCCCGTTCCACAAAGTAAGCAGTCAAAGCTATAATCGATACAATGCCCAATAATATGCCGGCATTGGCTACATATAGAAATCCATCTGCTCCTCTTACGCCAATTGTACCTATAGCAAAAAGAAAGTACAAGGCTACTCCCCAAGGAAAAAAAGATTTAAAGTCAGCAACAAAGTTACGTCCGGTAATACTAAACCATGCTCCCACAAAAAAGAAAAAGACAGCATCCATTCTAGGAATCTCCAAAGTTCCCCCTACCAGCCAAATACAACCAAGCACTAACAATATATACCAACGAAAATAACGAAGACACCAATATACTAATGGAGAAAAGACCAACATGACCATTAAATCACGTATAAACCATAAAGCTCCATTTACCGGCATTCCATTAATATTCCAAAAACTAATCAGATAATCACAAACAGTATAATCGCTCACTTGTTTATAAGCACCTGATGTCAATTGTACCGGTGATAAAACTGTAACAATCCAATGTCCCACAAGTACTACAAAGTTCCAAAACAAATATGGTATTAATAAGGTTTTAATCCTTGACTTTAGCTTCTTTTTATAGACATCAACAGAAAAGGTGGTGCGAAAGAAAAAGAGATACCCTGAAATAAAAAAAAATAAAGGAACTGCCACTGAAGCCAAAATACGTGATATAAAAAAAGAGGTAGTATGATATATCGGTATCCCTGAATCCGGAATATCCAATCCCATAATACCTTCAAAAAAAGAATGCCACAGAACGACTCCAACAATCATAGGAAACCGCAGTACATCTATAACTTTTGATTGCAAATTTTTTTTTTCCATTTGATTTAAATAATCATGTACAAAGTTAATGTTTTATAGATGTTTTACAAATTCTCCCCCCCCCATTTTTTTCATGCACTTTTCTTTTTCGTATAATAAATGGTAAAATACCAATAATTAAGTATCTTTGCCAAGATATTTTTTAACTAATAATGAACATAAAAAAACGACCCTGACCCTCCATAGCGAGGGCCAAACCGCAGTAAGCATCGAAAAGAATACTGCACACAGTAGAAATCCATTATTGGATAAGTTGGAAATCATTGCAGAGGCAATTGGCGGCTTGCTGGAAGGAAAATCGTCTTTCTCCCAAAGCGAACTGCGCAGTCTGGCCCACATAAGGCAGATGACACGTATGCACAAAACAAAGTCCGGAGAGTAATAGCCACTGTGAGTCAAATGTTTACGAATGTAACAAGTAGAAGGCCGCCTAAAGAGCGAGCTCCACCGGCTACTTTCTATAAAAAAATCACATATTTCACCATTGTAGGCTTCAGTTCCCCAGACGAAGGCCAGAACACCCATACAATAGCTTCTGGACACGCCAAAGCATACATTAAGCCTACAAAAGTCCATTTGCAGGCTTATCCTATTATCCCTACCTTTGCATCACTAAACATAGAGAAAAATACTACGGAAAACGCCGTCGCCACAACAAGCAGCCCCGCTTTACGCACTACTTTTTCCCTCTAAAAAAATATATATGAAAAAGAATTTTTATTTCCAACACTCCTTAATGTCAATGTTCGACCCCAGAATGAAACACTTGGTAGACAACGAAGGACTCAGAGGACTGGGTGCCTACTGGATTATCATCGAAAAACTGTCAATCTTGCCAGAACCGCGCGCGCAACTGGATTATCTCCGTGCCTACTGCGACAGAAAGAAAATTACCTTATGCTACCTTAAGAAAATCATCCTGGAATACGACCTTTTTGAACTGGACGAAGACGGATACTTTATGCCCAAAGAGTTGAATCCCCTACACAAAAAAGGCGAAAAAACGGAAAAAACTACTCAGGAAAAGCCGGATTCCAAAGCAAAAAATGACGAAAAACAGCAAAAAGTATCGAGGAATAAAAGCAAAAAACAGTCTGATTTGTCAAGCAATACACTAAACAACAAGCATTTAGCTAAAAACGCCACAAATACTAATAAGAAGACTATAGATATTAATAAAACAACAACAGCAACAACAGAAGAAAAAGAAGCTGCTGCTGCCGATGCACTTTCATCACCCCAAACAACACCCGCTCCCATCGAACCCTGGCATACGCTGATAGACAAACTCACCGAAGAAAGTGCCTGGCTGGACGTGGCCTGCATGCACAGCGGCTATGGCAGCTTGCTGAAGACGCACATCAAAGAGGCTGTGGAGGTATTCAGGCAGCACGTCATACTGCACGACAACGGCAATGTGCTGCTGAACATGAAAGACACCCGACAATATTTCGTCAACTTCGTAAGGGCCGGCCAGCGCACCTCGCAGGAACTACGCATGCTGTTGCTGGGCCTCGAAAAGCAGCAGTCCGCCGCCGCACCTCCCGACCCCTACCGCTACGAGCAGCTGGTGAACGGACGGCGCACCTACCTGGGCTGCCCCATCCCCGACGAAGCGCCGCCCCGACCGGACAATACCGCCTTCTGGAACGAAACGACCCGTTCGTGGGCTTCGCAAACCCCGCCGCCGTCATCGAAAAAGTCGAAACAGAAACCCGGCTGAAACGCCACACTCCGGCATCCGGAATGTCACATGTCAGCATCCGGAATGCCACACCTCAGCGTTCCGAATGCCACATGTCAGCGTTCCGAATGCCACACCTCAGCACGTCCCAAGTGTGGCATTTGCCCCCGTGAAGTGTGGCATTTGCCTAAAAAAATCATCAGAAAACTACTAAAGCAAAAACAATATGAGAAACTTCCATCAACACGGCATCGAAACCCGTGGCCGCATCAGCGGCAAAATCAAGACCATCTGCCCGCAATGCAACGACACCCGCGGACACAAAGGCAACAAGTCACTCTCCGTAGACCTGGACAAAGGCCTGTGCTACTGCCACCACTGCGGCTACAAGCTCTACGTGCCCGACGACGCCGAAGAACGCCTCAAGCAGCAGCGCCGCGACATGCACCGGAAGCCCTCCGCACCGCCCCAGCACTTCCGCCGTCCCACCTTCGACCCTGCCCGGATGCAACTCTCCGAGAACCTGGAACGCTACTGGAGCACCGTGCGCTGCCTGCCGCAGGAACTGCTGCGCACCCTGCGCATCACCGAAGAGACGGTGCGCCTGCCGGAGAGCAGCCAGGAGGAGAACTGCATCTGCTTCAACTACTTCGAGAACGGGACGCTCGTCAACACCAAGTACCGCAGCGCCCTGAAACACTTCATGATGGTGAAGGGCGCCGAACTCATCCCCTACAACGTGGACAGCATCCTCGGCACCCCGGAGTGCATCATCACCGAAGGCGAGTTCGACGCGGCAGCCATCATCGCCGCCGGACGCAAGGACGTCATTTCCGTGCCCGCCGGCGCCCAGAGCAACCTCACGTGGCTGGACCGCTTCGTGGAGTCGCACTTCGAAGACAAGCAGGCCCTCTACATCGCCGTAGACGAGGACCCGGCAGGGCAGTCGCTCCGGCAGGAACTCACGCGCCGCCTCGGAGTGGAACGCTGCCGCATCGTGCACTTCGGCGAGGGCTGCAAGGATGCCAACGAGCATCTGGTGAAATACGGCGCCGAAAGCCTCCGCATCTGCATCGAGCAAGCCGAAGAAGTGCCCCTGGAAGGCATCTTCACCGCCGAAGACTGCCGCGACGACCTGCGCTCCCTCTACGAGAACGGCCTGCAGCGGGGTGCCGACACCGGCTGGGACAACTTCGACGAACACTGCACCTTCGAGCCCCGCCGCCTGCTGGTGATGACCGGACGCCCCGGCGACGGCAAGTCCGAATTCACCGACGAGCTGGTGCTGCGCCTCTGCCTGCGCCACGAGTGGAAAATCGCCTTCTTCAGCCCCGAAAACATGCCCATCGCCTACCACCTGCACAAGCTGGCGGAGAAGCTGACCGGCCACCGCTTCACCCCCGGACCGGGCATGACGGAAGCCGTCTACGGGCAGGCAGTGGGCTGGCTGGACCGCAACGTGTCGCACATCCTGCCCGACGACGGGAGCTACGGCATCGACCACATCCTGGAGAAAGCCCGCCAGGTGGTGCGCCGCAAAGGGGTGCGCATCCTCGTCATCGACCCCATGAACCGCCTGGAACAACGTCTGGAACCGGGGCAGACGGAAATGGACTACATCACCGACACGCTGAACAAGCTGGGACGCTTCGCCACCCGCAACCAGTGCCTCGTCATCCTCGTGGCCCACCCCCGCAAGGTGAACCGCAACGAAAAGGACGGCACCCTGCGCCGCGTCGAGATGAACGACATCAACGGCTCCGCCAACTTCGCCAACATGTCCGACTTCTGCCTCGTGGTAGACCGTAACGACACGAAACAGATAGCCACCATCTACATCGAGAAAGTCCGCTTCAAGCACCTGGGCAGCGCCCACACCGAGGCCAAGTTCGTCTACAACCACCTGAACGGACGCTACTGGCCCTGCGAGGAAGACATCATCCACACCCCCCAAGGAGAGCGACCGGGACCGGTGAACACGCAGTTCGACAATGAGAATTGGTTGAAAAATAATGAAGAACAAGGCAGGTTATTCGAGTAAAAATCCGTATCTTTACAAGACGGAAAGAAGAGAATAGGTGCAAGCATGTGCAAACTGTACAATCACGTGTTATCCGTGTTATCCGTGCAATCACGTGTTATCCGTATTAAAAAAAACATACAACCTGAACTTTAAAGAATATGATGAAAGAAAATGATTCCTTTGCAGAGCCCCGCTTCCCCGTCCGCAGTTACGGGAAAGGCGAACTGGCCATGTACTACCTTCCGGGCATCGCCCAGCAGACTGCCGTCAACCGGCTGAACGAATGGATACGCACCGCCCCCGGGCTGGAACAACGCCTGCTTGCCACGGGCATGAAACCTTATTGTCGACGGTACACGCCCGCACAAGTGCAGCTTATGATTAATGTCTTCGGGGAGCCTTGATTTAAGGCTCCCCCATTTTAGCATAAATCCTCACCCCCACTCTGTCTATATGCTCGCGCAATGCCTCGTTTTCAAGATTGGCATATACCACCACATCTACAAAATAGGGTAACAGTGACTCGTCAAAAGCCATAATCAATTGCGCCAAGGCATCTTTCCCTACGGGGCCTTTCACTGCTATATCAATATCAGACCCTTTTTTATAATTGCCTTTGGCACGCGACCCGAAAAGTACGGCTTCACGCACTTCATCAAAACGAGCTAAAACAGCACATACACACTTGCCGTTCTTCTCACTCAAGCCATATTTTTCCCATTGCACTTCACTCATCCCGCCTGGCTGTAAAAGTTTGGTAAAAATCCTGAAGTATGAAGAAGTAACGCTCAAAAATATCCTTCAGCACACGGGTTATCACTGCATCGTCATAGATATGAGTAGTCAGATTGCGGTCGGCCAAAGCCTGCAGCCAATCTTCGGCATTCGTAATATAGCCGCTTTGAAAGCCCTGCCGAATGGTTTCGCGAGGAGAGCGCAACAGAAAGCCCTCCAGCTCCAGATAGTCTTTCAAGGTTTTCCACGCCAGCTCAAACGTGTACTCATACGTCTGCACAAGTCCCGACTGCAACAAATCATCATCCGGCGTGGCCTTCACCACCTCAATGGCACGCACCAATCGCTTGAAAGCCTTCTCATAATTCTGAAAACGCTGCTTCCAGCGTATATCCTGATTACTGTTTTCCAACATATTCCACGTCTTTTTATTCAGTTTACGCACATCTATGCGCATACAAATATACCTCCTATTTGTCACAAATCCAAAACAAAAGAAACAATAACCTCCCTTATCCTCCTCCTACCTCCCCTAACCTCCCTTCCTCCCCGCTCCATGTACTATCTTTGTATCAACGAAACGGAGCAGAGGCCATCACCGCGGAGACACCTCCTTTCCCCTTTCGGAATGAAACATTAACCATTAACCATTAAACATTAACCATCATGCCAACAGCATTAGTAGTGCGCACACAGCGCCACAAGAAAATCGGGGACAGCAGCTCCCCCATGGTCTACACCCTGAAACGCAAGCCCCAAGATGCCAAAATCTTCGACCTTGCCCGTATCGCGCAAGACATTGAAGCACTGGGAGCCATGTCGGCCGAAGACGTGGAGCACGTAGGCAAAGCCATCGTACGACAGATGCGCCAGACGCTGACGGACGGCAACAGTGTCCGTCTGGACGGCTTCGGCATCTTCCACACCACCTTTAAATGCCGTGCCACCGAACTGGCCAAAGACTGCACCGTGAAAAACATCGAGCGCGTCAACATCCGCTTCAAGGTAGCCAACACCCTGCGGCTGGTGAACGACAGCAACGCCACCACCAAAGGCGGAGTAAACAACCTCATCTTTGAGCTTGTAACTGCCGACAAGGATAGCACCGGTGGCGGTTCCGACGGCAATAATCCCGGTGGCGGCGGTTCCGACGGAGACCAGGGGGAAAATCCGCTGGGATAATTTGATAATGTGCTGATGTGCCAATATGCTAATGTGCTAATTGGCTGCGCGGTGTATATGCTGCGCTATCATGCCGCAGGGCATTGGCACATTGGCATATTAGCACATTCATCACATTAACACATTAATACATTAACATCATGAGTACAAAATCATCAGCCTGGGACAAGATTCTGAAAGTAATCATCGCTGTAGCTTCGGCACTTTTGGGTGCATTCAGCGCACACGCCATGAACAGCGGTGGTCCCCTTTAGCGAACAGCCCCCAAAGGCAAACAGTAGAAAGAAATGAGAAAAATTGATTTGATTGTGATACATTGCAGCGCCACGTGCGAGGACCGTCCCTTTACCGGGCAAGCTCTGGAAGCCGCGCACCGCCGACGTGGATTTGATGGCACGGGCTATCATTTCTACATCCGCCGTGACGGACAAATCCTGACCACACGCCCGGTCGAGAGGGCCGGCGCCCACGCCCACGGCTACAATGCCCACTCTATCGGAATCGCCTACGAAGGCGGATTGGACCACTATGGGAATCCCAAAGACACACGCACGGAATGGCAGCGCCACTCGCTCCGCGTACTGGTCAGCGCTTTGCTGATGGACTATCCGGAAGCAAAAGTGGCGGGACATCGCGACCTCAGCCCCGACCTGGACAACAACGGAGAGGTGGAACCGATGGAATGGACGAAACAATGCCCGTGTTTTGAGGTGAAAAAAGAGAAGTGGTAACCAAGAAAAGGGAGGTGACAAAGCATGACAAAAGCTTTGCCACCTCATTTTTTATTCATACATTTGTTTTGATTAAGCAAAAAGCGCATCAAAAAAAATTCAGCCGTATGAAGTACCCTATTGGAATACAGAGTTTTGAGAAAATCCGTCTTGGTGAGTACACCTATGTAGACAAAACTGCATTGATTCACCAATTGGTCAATACAAGTAACTACTACTTCCTAAGCCGCCCACGGAGATTCGGAAAGAGTCTGCTCATCAGCACACTGGAAGCCTACTTCAACGGACAGCAGGAACTATTCAAGGGACTGGAAATAGAACAGCTTGAAAAAGAATGGACGAAATATCCGGTACTGCATTTGGATTTGAACACAAGCAAATACGATGAAAAGAACAGCCTTATCAATGTATTGAACGATACCCTCTGCCAGTGGGAAAACATCTACGGAACTGTCCCCAGCGAAGTCAACCCCGAACTGCGTTTCAAGGGAATCATCCGCCGCGCCTACGAGCAGACCGGCCAGCGCGTGGTCATCCTCGTGGACGAATACGACAAACCCATGCTCCAAGCCATTGGTGACGAAGAGCTGCAAAATGAATATCGCAACACACTCAAAGCCTTCTACTCCGTAATGAAAACGCAGGACCGGTATATCCGTTTCGGCTTCCTGACGGGAGTGACGAAATTCGGAAAAGTCAGTGTGTTCAGCGACCTGAACAACCTGATAGACCTCTCCATGGACCGACAGTTCCAGACGCTCTGCGGAATGACCGACAAGGAGATACACACCTATTTTGAAGAACCGCTGCACCAGATAGCCGAAAACTACGGTATCACCTACGACGAGGTCTGCCTGCGACTGAAAGAACGGTACGACGGCTACCGCTTCCGCCAGAACGGAACCAATCTGTATAACCCCTTCAGCCTGCTGAATACCTTCCGTTCCCTGGAGTTCGGCAGCTACTGGTTCGAGACCGGCACCCCCACCTACCTTGTGAAACTGCTGAAAGACAACAACTTCTGTCTGCCCGACCTTACGAGTGAAGGAGTGACTGCAGAGACACTGACAGACGTGGAGTCGTTCAAGGATAATCCCATTGCCGTGATTTACCAAAGCGGCTACCTCACGATAAAGGAATATGACGAAGAATTCAACATCTATCGGCTGGGATTCCCTAACAAGGAAGTGGCCGAAGGATTCATCAAATACCTGGTTCCCTACTACATGCCGATAAAGGACAGTGAGTCCGTCTATTAATAGATGAACAACAATGCCACTTGCTAAAAATGAAGCCAGCGCTTCACCTTATCCTTCAGATTTATATTGACCATGAAGCCAACCATCCACTTTTTAGCGGCCATAGGCATCATATAGAACAGAAGAAAAGGAAGCAGTTTCATCAAATTTTTATCCAAATGCCAATGTGACGGATAGAAAAAATGGCGGGATAAAAGATTTTCCAGATATTGCCGCTTCTTCTCCGGCGAAATACATGCAGAAGCATATACCCGGTTGGCATGATAAAGGCTCATTTTCAAGATGTCGAGCATCAGTCCGTTATAGAAGGGTTCGCCAGTCAAAGAGTGTATATACCCGGACTTCAACAACTGCGTACCGATATATTGTTCTGCCAAGAACTCGGAATACCCTTGCCGCTCTTTCACACTGGTCACCGATTGAGGATTATAAGTAAAGAACAGTGTACAATCCGGCAACAAGCGGCAAGAACGGGCCCGCAATATCACTTGATACGTAAACCAGGGGTCATCAATCAGGTAATGAGGAATACAACGAACCTCGTTCTTGCGCAGAAACTCCGTCCGGTAGAGCTTGTTCCAGGTAGCTACAAAAATATTCTGTCCCCGTCCGTAACGATATTTAGCCACAGCATAATCTCCATCAGCAATCAGAGTATCCGCGTACCGGCATCCACCGGGATACACTTTTCCTTCCAAATCACGCCGGACGAAAGATGCTGCCACAAAATCCACCGGATGTTCCTGCATCTTATTGTATAGTAATTCGATGCACTCCGGTATAAGAACATCGTCGCAATCCATCGTAAACAGATATTCTCCCGTCGCCTTCTCCACAATGGCATTGCGTGCCGCCCCCGTACCCTGATTGACCACTTGGTCGATAATACGGACAGCACTTCCACGTGGATGTTCCCCGACTACCCTGCGAACTATATCCATACTGTCCCCTTTATCATCGACAAAAACAAATTCAATGTTCGGATACGTTTGATTAAGGGCGGACAATAATGTACGCTCTATAAGACTCGCAGCATTATAAATAGGTATTCCCAGCGTTATAAGCGGAAGAGTATTCATCTTTTTATCCATCGTTTCATTGTACGTAAAAAACGTTGCACATCCAGTATCAATAAAGGGGAAAGCGAAGCCAGGCATAAGACAGCATAATCAATGGACAACCGGAAAGGCAATCGCTCTAACGCCGACCTTAGAGCCGACCTCTCCCGGCAAATGAACCCGCTTTTCTCTTTCCTATTACCGCAAGCAGTATCCAGCCAAATGTGTACCCGTCGTATATCGTGTACACAAACCCTCATCCAGAAATCAGGGGCCGGATGTTCTTTCACATAGTCACTGTGGTTTTCGAGCCCTTCCAATAAAGACTCTATAATTCTTTTCTGATTATCAACATGATGAGACACCGACTGACTACGCATCCGATAATAATAAGCATCGACCGGAAGTGAACAGACAGCATTGGCATGATAAAAACAAAGAGGATTCAGCACACAATCCTCTGCCTTATTCCCTGGAATATAACGCAAACGGTGCTTTATCAGCAGGTCACGGAGTATCAAGCGATTGGTCAGTACCGGATTGTAATAGAAATCCTGATAGAGCTCTATCCCCGTCTTTATCGGTGATTCAGGTACGTCAAATCCGACAAAACGCCTGCATTTGCCGTCTTCAAAAGCCACATTATTGAATATCAGCATGTCCAAATGGCTTTCGCGGGTCTTCTCATAAAAACGAGACAACAAGCCGGGAGCAATGAAATCATCGCTGTCAACAAACCAGATGTATTTGCCGACCGCCTTTTCAATGGCTTCATTCCGAGTTTCAGCCGCTCCGGAATTAAGATGGGTAAAAACACGGATATTAGCATAATCAGCCCCATATTTCTGTGCTATCCGCAGACTTCCGTCAGTAGACCCGTCATCATAGAGTATTATCTCATATAGCTCTGACGGAACATCCTGATTCAACAAGCTATCTACACATTCAGACAGATAATCTTCCACATTGTATACCGGAACAATAAAACTCAGCCATTTCTCCATAAATTCATTATTCAACCATTTACCTACAAAAATACACAAAAAAAGGGAGCATACTATTTTTTTGTGTACTTTTGCTGGTAATAACAAAAAACTTATGCCTCAGGAGTCACGCCTTAAAAAATCATTGCTCAATGCGCGGGTTAATCTCATTTTTTATTTCCTGAGTTTAGCCCTATCATTTTTTTCCAGAAAAATCTTTCTGGATGCATTGGGCGCAGACTTTATGGGGCTGATAGGTACACTGAACAATCTCTTGGGTTTTCTGAACCTTGCAGAATTGGGTATCAGCACAGCCATCGGCTACGTTCTGTATAAGCCCCTCTTTGAACACGATGAAAGGAAAATCAATGAAATAATTTCCGTTTTCGGTTTCATCTACCGCCGTATAGGTTTTATCATTCTAAGTGCAGGATGTGCCTTGGCATGCTTCCTACCCCTGATATTCCCCAATAATGTCTTTGATTTAGGCATCATCTATTTTGCATTTTTCTCGTATCTGACCACTTCACTAATAGGATATTTTGCCAATTACAAGCAAACCCTTCTGGGAGCGGACCAGAAAAACTATGTAGTGACAGCCTATTTTCAAAGTGCCGTACTGATAAAGACTTGTCTACAAATGGGATTAGTCTACTATACGGGCAACTATTACCTATGGATTAGCCTGGAACTTCTGCTGGGCATTGTCTATTCCATTATCCTGAACTGGAAAGTCAACCAGGTATACCCCTGGCTGAAAAGCGAAGTGAAACAAGGAAAGCTGCTTTTCAAGAAATATCCGGAAGTAACCCGGTATACCAAACAGCTCTTTGTCCATAAACTTGGCGGTTTCGTACAGTTCCAAACCACTCCCTTCCTGGTATATGCCTTCGTCTCTCTTAAGACTGTGGCATATTATGGAAACTATACCCTCATTATAGATAAGATAAGTATATTTATCAGTAATTTATTAGGGAGTACCAATGCAGGAGTAGGCAATCTGATAGCCGAGGGAGATCCCAAACGTATACAGCAAGTATTCTGGGAGTTGATGGGTATCCGTTTCTTGATAGCCGGAACCATTTCATTTGCCCTGCTTCAACTGACCGGCGCTTTCATTTCATTATGGTTGGGAAGTGAATATGTATTGCCCCAACACATTCTGTATCTGATTATCATCAACTCGTTCATCAGCTACACCCGAGGTGCCATAGACCAATTTACCTATGGGTATGGTTTATTTCAAGATACTTGGGCTCCCATTGCGGAAGTAATCATCAACCTGACTGTTGCCATCATTGCCGGACATTTTTGGGGACTGTCGGGAATTTTGATGGGCAACATAACCAGTTTATTTCTCATCATAGTCATCTGGAAACCTTACTTCCTTTATTCGCAAGGATTCAAAATATCCGTTTTCCACTATTGGACGGGCTACATCAAGCATCTGCTGATTATACTGCTGCCGGGAATAGTATGCTACCATCTCTATCCAAGCAATGACTTTACACCGGAAAGCTCTTTTACACATTGGATTCTCTATGGAATGATTCTGATTTCCACTTATGGGATATTGACCTGCTCGTTACTCTATCTTTTCACTCCGGGCATACGTGCATTCGCCCACCGGATACTGAAAAGGCATCATTGATTGTTTTTCAAACGGTCAAAAACTTTCTCCCATTCATCCACCACACTTTGTATATCAAAACGTTTCACATGCTCCATACAATACTTTGACATCTCCCTGCGCAATTCCTCATCCTTCATCAATACGCCCAGCTTCCGTGCAAATTGCTTACAAGAGAAAGGAGGAACCAACACGCCGGTCTGTCCGTCTTCTATAATATCCGTTATAGCAGCGAACGAGTTGAATGCCACCGGAATCGTTCCGAATGTCATGGCTTCGGTCAATACCATTCCCCAGCCTTCAAAATCACTTGTCATACATAAAATACTTGCATCTCGGTAGAACGAATCAGGATTTTGGTATCCTGCAAAAACAACACGTTCCATCTTTGAAGACTTTTGCTCCAACTCCTTCCTTGTCGGTCCATCACCCACAATTACCAATTCCCAATCAGGAAAATCTTGATACAGATATCTCCAAATGTTAATTAAACGATCAACCCGTTTTTGATACCACTCTATCCGGCCAACATACAATAACTGTTTTTTCTTTGTCTCTATAAAAGTCTGTGTGGTATAAGTATTAGGATTAGCGATGGCGACAACCCGCTCCATATCGCCCGGATGTACCTTTTTCAGTTCAGGAATGAACTTTAAGGAAAGCAAGCAGAATAAATCTGTATAAAGGAAACAATCGTCATAACAGACTTTCAAATTCTGCCAATAATCGGATTTTATCTTCGGAATCTTGATTACACGAGCTATTCGCTTGACCTTTTCAATCCATGATTTGTTTCTTAAACGCATCGTGAGGCCAAACAAGTGATCATACATATTTAAAGGAGACGAGTGCAACACGGAAATTGTTTTTACCCCACTGATGTCTTTGGAAAAGCGGCACAGTGCATGATATGCCATAATATCTTGGTTTATCACAATATCAACATGATGTTCTATCAGAAAATTGCGATAAAAAGGAGCATTCTTTTCCACTTCTTGAACAGAAAAAGGGAAAAAATAAATAGGAGCAGGATATGGATAATCCTCAAGGGATTCATCACAAATGTTATGCAAAAACAACACCTTGTGTTCTCTCTTTATCAATTCTCTGCAAAGTAAATCGCTCACTCTTTCGATACCTCCGCGATGAGGATGAAACATTCTGGGATATATAAACAAGATATTCATAATGACCTCCGTTATTTTACTCCAAACATCTTCTTGAATTTTATACCTGACAAGAAACGCATCCACCCGTCAAAAGCCGATGCCCCCACTCTGCAAAGCAGGAATTTGCCAAACACATCCGCTTTATACTGTGGAAGAAAAAATCTTCTTATCCATTCTTTGTCTGATAAAAGGACTTGATGTAAAAAAGACAACCGTTCCTGCCGGGTATACTTATGCTCTGGTTTATAGATGGCCAAAATCACTTTATGGAAAAAGACAGTCAATGAATTCCATGTGCCACCCAATGAGCCATCCTCCAAATTAAATTTCTTTTGATACACATAGACTCTTTTCAAAAAATTGGAGAATGCAGCATATTCTGCCGGGAAGCTGTTTATACGTACAGACAATGCATCCATGGAATAGCCCACTCTATAAATATAATTATTATAATCACGAATAACCATAAAATCCGCATACATCAAGTAGTCCAACATAAACAGCATATCTTCCAGTCCGGAAACAAAAGGAACAAAGCCCACCCGGTATTGTTTGATAATCCGATTGTCGTATAGCTTGCTGCCTGCGTACGCAACACGCTTGTCTATCAAGTCTGTCAATATAAGATACATCTGTTCCGAAGCTATATCTTGTTCGGGAACGTGAAACGTCTGAAAGTCCCCATTTGGCAGATACGCATCAAGAGAACCGACTATCACTCCCTCTTTCGTTTTATCGGCAGGCAATGCACCGTACAGCCTTTCAAGATAACAAGGCTTTACATAATCATCTGAATCAATAAAGGTTACATATCTTCCACGAGCATTCATCAAACCTGTATTCCGGGCACAGCTCAATCCTGCATTAGCCTGATGGAACACCCGTATCCTCGTATCCTTCCCGGCATACTCTTCACAAATCTCCCCGCAACGGTCAGGGCTCCCGTCATCTACCAGCAACAGCTCAAAATCCGCAAATGTCTGCGAAAGAATACTGGAAACACAGCGCGACAAATATTGTTCCACTTTATAAACAGGAACAATGACGGATATAATAGGCTCTTCTTTCATCTTGAATTTCTATCTATATTATCATATTTATAGTCAATGCATCCCGAAACTTTTTTTGAACCGGAGAAAACGTAACAAAGAAATCCAGCAATCAAAGAAACCGCCTCCCATGTGGCAAAGAAGATATTTCGCTATGCAATCTGCTTTATAATCTGGCATGAATCTTTCTTCTATCCATTCCTTTTCCTTGGACAATAAATCTTCCAAACAAGATATCCGTTGCCTGAATGGATAGCAATTAGCATGGAGGGATAGCAATACACGCTGAAAAACCAAACTTACGGAGTGCCTCAAATAGCGGGTAAGTTCATCCGACAGGCAACAGACGTCCTCAAATCTTTCCATTCTGCTTCTATAAGCTGAAAAAATATTGTACTCATCGCTGTATGTATTCATACGGGAAGAAAGCGTTTCTGCAGAATAAGCTATCCTATAATTATAGTCCATGAAATTGCAAAGACGGATATAATCTGAAAGCAATATGTAATCTATCATAAAAATCAAATCTTCCATGCAATGGACATTGCAATCAAAACTCAAATTGTTTTTATGAATCAATTCTGCATTATACAGTTTTGAACAAGAAAAGCCAAAGCGGTCAAGGCCATATTCGGCAAATCCTTCTACCGGATTGCCCTCCAGCAATTTGTCCGGGAGTTGAATTTTCCCGATTATACTACTATCGGCCCCGCACTTCAACGCTCCTCCCATGACAAGCCCCACTCCCTCGCCGGGCAGCGCCTCATATAAATGAAGCAGATAATCCGGAGATACCCAATCGTCCGAATCCACAAAAGCGATGTATCTGCCTTCGGCGTATTGCAATCCTAAATTCCGGGCAGCACTTACTCCTTTATTCTGCTGATGGAATACACGTACCCGTTTGTCCCCGAGTGCATATCTGTCACAAATCTCCCCACAGCGGTCAGGGCTTCCGTCATCTATCAATAGTAATTCAAAATCAACGAAAGCCTGCATAAGGAGGCTCTCTATGCACTGCGGCAAATACTGCTCTGCCTTATAGACAGGTAAAATAACCGATATTTCAGGAACCATATTCATAACTTTATATCTCGATACCCTTTTTTCAGCAACCCTACCGCAATACGCATCTTATGTATTTCCCATCTTATCCGCTTCCAAACAGTGGCTTGCGGCTTAAATCCTTTCCAAGGGGAAAGTGCCAAATACTTATAATACTCAAAACATAACGGATTATCACACGGATATATCCATGGTTTCCAAGCACATGTATAGTGAATAATTACACGCTTCCGCACTTCTTCGTCTATCTCTTGCACTAAAGCAGGCGTATAATAAGGAAATGGCCTCATTATCGTATTCATCACATTCCAACGAAAAGGAACACTGCACCAGTTTCCATGAAACAATATATTCAGAATGTCCTGGTCGTGCCACAATAGAGCATCCGACCGCTCATTTGCAATCTTCAACGCTCTTCCAAATACATCTTCTTGCTGCCAATAATCCAAATTTATCAGTAATGTCCCTGCATTGAAATATTTATCGGCAGGAGGCAAGGACAGACGTTCAAAAGTCTCAGGAAGGAAACTCAAATTATCCATCACGGCCGCCACAGCCATCCCTGAAATATCTGTTTCCCAAAGCGGGCGGAGCTTACCGGTTACAATCATGTCACAATCCAAATACAAGATGCGCGACAGTTCTCCGGGAAGTAAATCCGGCAATTTCAAACGATAGTAAGAGGCTATAGATATATGGTCACGCGCCCGCAAGGGAAAATCCTGGAAAATGGCCTTATCCATCTCATAAAAGAGAAGACACTGCTTATATTGTTTCTCTACAATTTGAGACAACAACGCTTTCTTCTCTTTTGAAATATTATCAGACAATATATATATGACAAAGGATTCTTCTCCATTATTTTCGAAGATAGAAACCAATAAAACACCTAAATGTTGCACATAGGCATCATCTGAAGCAAAAACAATATGAATATCATCAATTGGCATACATAAATATAATATATAATTATTGGCAATACAATGCTAAACGCATTTTTCAGAATTTCACCTCATGGCCTTCCATAAACTCTTCCCACCACACAACAAGCGTCAACAGATTGAAATATTGCAAAGCCTTGTTCTGCCTATGCCAGAACCAACCGCCCTCCTTCTCTGCAACTTGTTCATAATCTGCAAGAAACTTCTCCACTGTGTCCCGGCGCAGATAATCGCCCATGATGCCGGAAGAAAGGATAAATTCCTTGAAGCGGACACGCCTTGCCTTGTCGCGGAAGAACAGCGGCATGGGTGCAAAACCGCCCTGCTTCTTCTTCGACGTAATGGCCTCGGGAAGCAAGGGTTTATAATGATATTTCAGCAAATACTTGGAAACGGAACGGCCACGTGCTATGTCGAGCACGCTGTCTCCCTTGCACTTCAAGCCGACCGGCAACTCCTGCAGGAAATGGAAAAGCTCCAGGTCCATGAAAGGAAACACCAGCTCGTTACCGAACATCCGTGCCATGCCGGACGCCTTGAAAAGAATGATGCGATTGATAACAATCTCCAAATCGGAAAGAATGGCATGCTGGGCATAAAGATGTTCGAAGCTGCGGAAATCAGACCGCGGAGATTTTACCGGTTCAAAATCTTCTTTCGGATTTTGCAAAAGGGCACACAAGGCTGAATCGGAGAAGCCGAAACGCTCCCCTTCCAGAATATGAAGTATCTTATCCAAATGGAAATTGATGCGGGAAAGCTTTCCGCCGGTATCAAAGGTTTCATGCTCCAGCAGACGGTTGATGCCACGCAGCAAGGGACGCAATCCTATGCGGGCGGCCAAATAATGCAGCGCCACTTCACGGCCGGAAGTACCGAAATACTGGTCACTGCCGTCACCTCCCAAAATCACGTCGGGCTTGTCATCGCCTATCATGCGCATGGCACAATAGTTTACCATCAGCCCGCCTTCCATAAAAGGCTCACCCAGAAAACGGACAATGTCGGGCAAGGCACTGATTTCCGTACCGTCAATCTCGTACTCGTGGTGACGGGTACCAAAGGTTTCAGACATCAGACGGGCCATGGGTAGCTCCGTCCAGGCATCTCCTTTAAAGCCCACGGAATAGGAGTCAATCTGGCCGTCGTAAATGCTGCGCAGCGCAGCAAGGTTTGAACCGGAATCATAGCCGCCACTCAGCAGGATACCTACCCTGCGGCTATGGCCGATACGCCGACGGATGGCTTGCGCATGCAATTCTCCATAACGACGGGAGTAGGTTTCTACATCCGGATTCCGTTCAGTCGCCACCTTGGGTTCATGCTCAAAAACGCTGTTGCGCTTCAGACAATAAATGTCATCTGCCACCTTTTCATATAAGCTGGGATTTCTTTCCTTCAGCGAATCAAACATGGAATGTACTTTCGCTTGTGTCTCTAACTTTACAGAAGCCCAAACCGGCATCAGATAACCAAGCTCTGTCAACATGTAGAACTTTTCGCCGGCACCTAAAGAATGAACATCGAATAGGGCGAAATTATTCTTCTTCAAAATGCCACGCTGAAGGAATGTACTCAATGAAACCAGATTAGGCTCGAAATTTTCTTCCAGTTGGTCCTCTAAAAATTGCCAGGAAGTGGCAAAATTACCATCAATGTGACAATAGACGGGATAATGCGTGCCATGATGGTCGCGCACCACTCCGCATTCATTTTCTGAATAATATACTATGGTGAACGAACCGTCCAGGCGTGAAAAGCCATATGCCGGATCGGATAGAAACGCATCGGCAGCAAGCTTGGCATTGGTATCATCCGGAGTTGCCTGCAAGGTGTCCCGATTATACAAAGTTCCGAAAAAGAAAAGTCTCAGATTATAACTTTCAAAAGAAGATTCCGGCTCTTCTCCCTCTACACAGGCTGTACGCCAATCTTCTAAAGTGATTTTTCCGTATATCATTTGTTTGCTTATAGACTTGTTTATTGTGTATCCCTTTCTATTTTTCCGCCACCCCATGCCTGGTATGTATAAAGGTCTTGTTTGCTCCCCTCAGCTTGAAGATGTTTCCTGCCATCAGCAGGAATGTATAGGGTATCTTTTGCAGGGCCATTGCCAGGCGGCTGGTGCAGAACCTTTTGGGAACGGCAACGAGCAGTGCGACAGCGAGCAACACCAAGAGCAGCCACCACTTCAGCCCCCATGTCCAGCGATAAACCGTAAACAACACGGAGAAGAGGAACGTGAAGCCCATCAACAGCAGGCGGGGAATGGAAAGCTGCTGGAAAAGCTTGTCGCAGAAGTCCCAGTTACGCGCAACAAGCGCCTTCCACAGAAACTTGGCGAAAGTCTGGCAGTAGTGCCATTGTGCCGACAGCCAGCGGCGGCGCTGACGGGAGAAATCGCCGGTGTTCTGTATCTTCTCATCGAACACAAAGGTTTCGGGCAGATAATAAAAACGCTTGCCGCGATAGAGCAGGGTCAGCTCCAATTCACGGTCGAAACC
>ERZ894220.205-NODE-205-length-66574-cov-12.327_pt1 | contig 66574 bp, 57 predicted proteins | sample MGYA00380292_ERZ894220 | MGnify/ENA primary metagenome ERZ894220 (study PRJEB32331, sample SAMN06328446) | human gut metagenome | biome: human gut microbiome; feature: stool | host: Homo sapiens | collected 2014-12-05 ... | reverse complement strand
AGGCACTGCGTGCCGGAGATGCGCACTCGCACGAAGATGAAGAATGTCGCAAGCGGTCTACGCTCCGCTTCGGTCGTTGCTTAACGAGCGTCACTGGCGCTCAGCAACGCGCTCGGCGCGAGAATGTGCCAAGGCACATTCTTTTTATTTACAAGGATACCCAAGTGGTGATGGGACCGTTCTTATAAAGCGGCAGCCGGAGGTTCGATTCCTCCTCCTTGTATTTCCCACAAAGTAGAAAAGTAATGAGAGTAAGAAAGATTATGATGAAGTAGAACAGGAGGAAAAAGACTATGAGACTAACGATTGATATGGTGGCTACAGGAAAGAACATTACAAGACTGAGAAAGGAGTCAGGATTGTCTGTAAGAGATCTTGCTGAAATTTTTGGCTTTACCACACCGCAGGCAGTGTACAAGTGGCAGCATGGAACAGCCATTCCGACAATTGACAATCTGGTTGTACTGGCGGCAGTATTTGGAGTTACAATGGATGAGATTGTTGTGACCAGTCAGGATGATATCCCCCTAAGTGCATAAGTGGAACGAATAAAAGAAAACTGATTTTAAAGATATGACATTTATGATATCTTCAAAATCAGTTTTTTTATGCATTATTTATTCAATAATTTGAATTTCATATACACCGGATCATGATCCGAGTAGCTATATCCGGTATTTATATTTTCATATTCTGTGCATTCAATATTATCGGAAGTAATAAATCCGTCCAGCGTTACCGTGTAGGTCACACCAGGTACATATTCCATATCTGCATTCCGTGCACTGTCCCAGAGAGCATCCTTTTCACTGGCAGAAAGATTGTCCAGGCAGAATGAAAAGTGTTCCGGAAGTTCTTCACGTGGGAATGGATAAGCCCAGGACTCACAATTTTCTGCATCTTTTTCGGATGCCTTCAGGTCATGGTTGAAATCACCACCGCAAAGTACATAATTACCGGCTTCGTATTCCTTTTCCATATCGGCACTCAGCATACGGATCTGTCCTTCGCGAATCGCATCACTGTTGCCGTAAGCAGACATGTGCAGCAGGAAGATAACCAGCTCCTTTCCGTTATCTACAGGGACTCTGGAAATGCTGTAACAGCGGTCAAGGTCAAAGAACTTGCTGAAGCTTGTCGATATCGGAAAGCTTCTTCTCAGAGAATCCGTAACCGGATATTTGGAGAAAAGAGCAAGTCCGGAACGGCTGCGGCCATGCGGTTGTGTGAATGGATAAAAAAGGAATGCGGAATCGTAATTCTGTGCAAATACCGTATTGTAACTTGGAATCGTATCCTTTAAAATCGAATATTCATCTACATGGTAGCTTCTTGTAGAGTTCAGATCAACTTCCTGGATCAGTGCGAAATCCGGATCTTTGGAAGCAACCAGTTCTCCGGCACCCTGAATATCAGATTCGACACTCTCCTTACTTTTTGCCCAGGAAGATTTCCCACCGTCCATAAAGAAGCTGAAGTCCGGCGTGTAGGCTCCGAAACCAACATTGTAGGTCAGAGCGGAATATTCTTTCTCGGTTGTCAGTGTGTCAGCTGCGGCTGTTCCACCGGAAGTTTTCTCGATCTTCAAAGCCTGATTATCCGGAATGCGGTGATAGCTTGCAAAGAGATAGATCAGATATGCAATCAGCGCAACCAGAATGATAAGCAGGAAGATTCCGAGAACTTTTAATATCTTTTTTATGTTCTTTTTCATAATATCCCCTTTTCATTTGTTAAGTTACAGATAAATCTATGTAAAATCTAAGTTTACTATAGCATGTCTAAAAGATTATTTCTATAGGATTGAGAAAAGAAAACAGGCATGGTAACCTATAGAATAAAGCGAAAAATCTAATTGAAGTTCTTCTTACATCTCGTTATAATAGGAAATGGAGAAATGAAATCACAATAATATTGGGGAAATAATATGTGATTAGATCCAAGTATTTATTTAATGATTGGGAGGTTTACCATGAACGAAAAAAATTACAGCAAAGTACCAGTATTTGAGAATGGACTTGCACAGCCGGTATTTCCACTTACAGATGGAAAGACAGGAGAAAAGTATGATCCGGCAACATCCAGTATCGTAAGATATTGTGTTTATGTGGAAACAGATTACGATGTGGACGGAGATGGAAAAAGAGATCTTGTGAAAGCTGTTGTCCAGGTACCAAGAAGTGCAGTAGAGGGGAATTATAAGGCTGCAACTTTATATGAGGCACGTCCATATGCGGCGGGAGTCCAGCAAGATGGATATCCGCATATGAAAGAAGTGGCAGAAAAAGAATATCATCCGGTTAATTTTGCAGATCTTGACAAAAAAGTGGATGCGCATGTTCCGCAGGGATGCATCAGTGCAATGGATCTTTCTTTAAAAGCAGATCCAGCAGACTGGTATTATCCGGATAAAGGAAATAATAACGTTATGGTCTTTGAAAATATCGACACCTTTGATTATTATCTTGTACGTGGATTTGCAGTTGTTTTAAGTGCAGGATTTGGTTCAAAAGGATCTGACGGATTCAACTATGTTGGTTCAGACTATGAAAGAGACGCTTTCAAAGCAATTGTAGAATGGCTGCATGGAGACCGCATCGGATATGCAGACCGCGAAGGAACGGTTGAGACAAAGGCAGACTGGTCCAACGGAAAAGTTGCCATGACAGGAAGATCTTACGCCGGAACCATGCCGTTTGCAGTGGCAACAACAGGAGTAGAAGGACTGGAGACAATCGTACCGATCGCAGGAATCGCGGACTGGTACAGCCAGCAGAACATGCAGGGCGCACAGCGGTACTGGCCGAAAGAAATGCTGAACAGCTTCCTTGCTTATTTTTGTTCCAGCCGTTACAATGATGAGACATTAACCGAGAAGCAGCGGGATGATATGGGAGCATTCCATCATGAGATGAGCCTTCAGCAGATCAAGGGTGGATTTGACTATAATCCGGAATTCTGGGGTATGGGAAATTATCGCCTTCATGCAGACCGGATCAAATGCAGTGCGCTTATCGTACAGGGACTGAATGACGAGAACGTGTCTACCAAGCAGTATGAGATGATGTACAAATCTTTCCAGAAGGCAGGAAAGAATGTAAAAGCAATCCTTCATCAGGGTGCACATATCACACCAACTATGCCGAAACGATATGGAATCCTTGTGGATGGTAAATTCTATGATGATATTATCAATGAATGGATTTCTCATTATTTATACGGAGTTGAAAATGGTGCAGAGAACAGACCGGCAATCCTGGTGCAGATGAACTATGACCAGAGAAAATGGGAGACAGCAGATTCCTGGGAGACAGCATATAAGATGAATCTTACATGCGAAGAACAGGGAACAACTGTAATCGATACAGACTGGGAAGCAGCGGGTGTCAGTGCAGAGAACTTCGATGATGTGATGGGTGTGAGATCAAGTAATATGGCACAGCGTTATGTGACGGATCCGTTTAAAGAGGCAGTGACGTTACAGGGAACAACCTGTGTAAGATTAAGAGCAGCGTTAAAAGATGGAGATGCAGAAGCAGATTTCAATCCGGTAAACAGTAATGATGCAGATACTCTGACGATGAAGCTTGGAATGCATGAAATGTCAGGACGTATGGATGATGTGAAGCTTACTCTTCTTCTTTGTGACGTATGCGATGAAGAATTTGACAGCATTCAGTCTGTAGATCCGCAGAGAAATACAATTCCGGTCAATGTGGTAAAAGAAGGCGGAATTATCAGCGGAGGAGAGGTCCCGGCATGGAATGAAGCGGAGTTTGCTACTGTACATAAGAAATACCGTGTGATCACACGGGCATTTGCAGATCTGTGCAATCCGGAAGCAGGATATGAACCGGAGACAGCGCAGAACAGTATCGAACTGAAAAATGGTGAATACCATGATTACCATATTTATCTGAATGCGACAAGATATACGGTAGAGCCTGGACATAGTCTGGCACTGGTCATCACGACAGAAGATCCGATCAACTGTCTGATCCACAAGACCTATTCTGTGGAAATCGAGAACGCATCAGTGAAAGCGGAAGTTCCGATGACTGCAGCGGTAGAAGATCGTGTGATGACGAGAAAATAAATTACATAAAAAGATAGTTATATAAGTATTTCATGAAGGATTACCAATTCCCGGAAACAGGTTTTGGTGATCCTTTTTTTACAGTAATGCAGATGTTATCCTATGCTTCGGAAAAATTTTTTAAGATATATCGGGATAATTCTTTTTATTTTTTGGTAAATATTGTAAAATAATTAGAAATGGAAATAGCAGGAAACTGCGTAGTAGAAGTCTGGAGAAAAAGACATGAACGCGGAAGAACGAATGACAAAAGGACAATTAGAAGAAGAAATCCGACACTTTCGGAAGATCTTTCAGGAGATCCGTCTTTTTCCAATTGGAAATATATCCGATATCGATGAAGAATGGAGAAAAATCAACGAGGGGCAGAGATGCTATCATTACTGGAAACGGGAAACACCCTGTGATAACTGTGTAGTGATGCGTGCAGCGACCACGAAAGAAGAAAAAGGAAAGCTGGAGATTGTAAATGGCAGGATTTATCAGGTGATCGCACGTTATATAGAAGTGGATGAGAAGCCATATGTGCTTGAGCTGATCCGTTGCCTGGATAGTGACTGGTCGATTGGAGAGATCAATCATGAGCGTTTGATAGATATATTTGTACATTACAATGACAGGTTATACAGAGATGCAGTGACAGATGCATACAACCGGCGGTATTACGAGGATGAGATGAAGAACAAGAAGAAAAATGCCGGGGTTGCACTGATCGATCTGGATGATTTTAAACTGCATAATGATATCTATGGACATCAGGCAGGGGACATGGCGCTCTATACTGTTGTAGATATTATTCTGAAAAATATCCGTAAGACGGATAAACTGATCCGTTTTGGCGGGGATGAATTCCTTCTTGTGATGCCGGAAGTTACGGAAGAAATTTTTAGCCAGAAACTGCAATTGATACAGGAGCGTATCTATAATGCAAATGTTCCGGGATACCCGAATTTGCGGCTTTCGATCAGTGCAGGTGGTGTGCTGACGGAAGGAAACTGTATTGAGGAAGCCGTGAACAGAGCGGACAAGCTGATGTATCAGGCGAAGGCTACGAAGAATAAAGTGGTTACACAGAAAGATAAAAGAGAGCAGTACGAGAAGCAGATCCAGATTAAACAGCGGATCCTGGTTGTCGATGATTCGGAGATGAACCGTGCGATTCTCTGTGAGATGCTGAAAGATGATTTTGAGATCATTGAAGCGACGAACGGACAGGAATGCGTTTCGCTGATAGAACAATACGGGAAAGAGATATCACTGGTACTGCTCGACATCGTGATGCCGGTTATGGACGGCTTTGAAATTCTGATGTATATGAACCGGAATCACTGGATTGAAGATGTGCCGGTAATTATGATATCCAGCGAGGAATCTGAGAACTATATCCGGAAAGCGTTCAAGTTTGGAGTATCCGATTATATCAGCAGACCTTTTGACAGCAAGGTTGTATACCAGCGTGTATTTAATACGATCAAGCTGTATGCAAAACAGAGAAGGCTGATTTCCATGGTATCCGATCAGATGCATGAAAAGGAAAAGAACAATCAGATGATGGTGGAAGTCCTGAGTCAGATTATGGAATTTCGTAATGGAGAGAGCGGCCTTCATGTTGTCCACATCAATACATTGACGAGACTTCTTCTGGAAAGACTTGTTGAGAATACGGATGCATATAATCTGACGCCGGATGACTGCTATCTGATTTCGACAGCATCCGCGTTTCATGATATCGGTAAGGTTGGAATTGACGAGTCGATTCTGAATAAGCCTGGAAAGCTGACTGAAGAAGAATTTGAGACTATGAAAGAGCATACGCTGATTGGTGCTTCTATGCTGGATAAGCTGGAGCATTATAAGGATGAGAAGATGATCAAGATCGCGTACCAGATCTGCAGATGGCATCATGAGCGTTATGATGGTAAAGGTTATCCGGATGGTCTGACCGGAGAACAGATTCCAATTGCGGCACAGGTCGTATCTGTGGCAGATGTTTATGATGCGCTGGTGAGCAAGCGTGTATATAAAGATGCGTATTCGCATGAGCAGGCAATGAAGATGATCCTGAACGGAGAGTGCGGAGCGTTCAATCCGCTTTTGATGGAAGTACTTGTGGAAATCCAGGATAAAATAAAAAAAGAAATGCATTACGAAGTATAAAAAAGAAGAAATGTTCGGCAGAAACGTCCGCTATGAAAAATCAGTTGTATTTCCCTGACGAATTGTGTATAATAAATGAAATATTCATTTTATATACCAAAAATAAGAAAATGAAAGATCAATGAAAAAATCTTTCAAATCTGGAGGACGATAAGGGATGTTATCTACAATTGAGTCGGTGAATAATGTGGTCAATAATTTTATCTGGGGTGTGCCGGCAATGTTCTGTATCATTGGGGTAGGGCTTCTGCTCAGTGTCAGAACCGGATTTATCCAGATCAGAAAATTTCCATACGCTATGAAGGTGACGATCGGACGCATGCTTCGGAAAAAGGATGCATCAGATGGTGCGATGACGCCATTTCAGGCAGTCTGTACGGCACTCGCGGCAACGGTCGGAACCGGAAATATTGCAGGAGTTGCAGGAGCAATCGCAATCGGAGGACCGGGGGCAGTCTTCTGGATGTGGATATCTGCACTTCTTGGAATGTGTACTAAATTTTCAGAAGTAACACTTGCCGTACATTTCCGTGAAAAGAATGCAGAAGGGGATCTGGTCGGCGGACCAATGTATTATATTAAGAATGGTCTGAATAAAAACTGGCACTGGCTTGCATATTTGTTTGCAGCATTCGGTGTGCTGACGGTATTCGGGACTGGAAATGCGACACAGGTCAATACGATTACGACAGCAATTGATTCCGCATTATTCAATTACGGGGTGATCAGAACCGATGCAGCAAAGACGGTCAATCTTGTGATCGGAATTGTGCTTGCGGTGTTGATCGCACTGATCCTTCTCGGTGGAATCAAGAGAATCGGACAGGTAACGGAAAAGTTGGTACCGTTTATGGCGGTAATCTATATTCTGCTTGCAGTTGGTGTAGTTCTGCTGAACTTTAAGAATATTCCACATGTGTTTGTTTCCATTTTTGAAGGGGCATTTACACCGGCATCGGTTACTGGTGGAGCTGTAGGAAGTTTCTTTATGAGTATGAAAAAGGGAGTATCCAGAGGAATTTTCTCCAACGAGGCAGGGCTTGGTACCGGATCGATCGCACATGCATGTGCAGATACAAAAAAACCGGTGAAACAGGGATTCTTTGGAATCTTTGAAGTATTTGTAGATACGATCGTAATCTGTACTCTGACGGCACTAGTGATCCTGTGCAGTGGAGTCCCGGTTGGATACGGTGAGGCAGCAGGTGCGGAACTTACGATTCTTGGATTTACTTCTACATATGGGAACTGGGTATCGATCTTTACCGCGGTTGCGATGTGCTGTTTTGCATTTTCAACTATTATCGGGTGGGGGCTTTACGGAACCAGATGTATTGAATTTTTATTTGGAACAAAGGTCAACAAACCGTTTATGGTGCTGTATTCACTGGTTGCGATCGTTGGAGCAACGATGGATCTTGGGCTGATGTGGAATATTGCAGAGACATTTAACGGACTGATGGCAATCCCGAACTTGATTGCAGTATTCCTGTTGTCAGGAGTTGTGGTAAAACTTGTGAAAGAATATTTTGCCGGGGAAGGAAAAAACGCATAGACGAAAAGAAATACCTGACAGAAAGTGAGACGGCTTTCTGTCAGGTATTTTTTAATTTCCAAAATCAACGCCATACATTTTAAAATGTGTCTCAATACGCTGTTTGGCTTCCCAAAGAATCTGGACAGCTTCTTTTTCTTTAGACTCGGAAATACGGAAGGTTGGGATGGATATACTTAGAGCAGCGATTGGTGCATTATTGTAATCAAGCGAAACGGCGATACAATTTACCATTAAATTTGTTTCTTCACGTTCCACGGCATATCCCCGTTGACGGGTAAGTTCTAGCTCTTTAAGTAGATCATTTATGGTAGCGATTGTGTGTGGTGTATATGCAGTGAGAACTTCCGGAAACAGGCTACGAATTTCTTCTTCGGATTTATAAGCGAGAAGTGCTCGTCCCAAACCAGTACAGTACAAAGGAAGCTGCTTTCCTACGGAAGACATCAGGCGGATTGGCTGAGGTGAATCCTTTTTTGCAATATAAAGTACCATGTTTCGAGATTGGATACCAAGTTGGCATGTTTCGTTACTTAATGCAGTAATATTATTCATCTCCTGTTGAATGAATTGCAAAGAAGCCTTGCGGTTATTATAGGCTACACCAACAGAATATGTAGCAACTCCGATATGATAGCGAAGCGTATCCTTTTGCATATAAATAAAATTCCGGGCAGTCATCGTATGAACAAGCGGCATAATGCTACTTTTTGGGGCATTCAGTGCTTTGGCAAGTTCGGTAAGAGTCATTCCTTCCTCAGAGTTGGAAAGAAGCTCCAGTATATCAAGCACCCGTTCAGTAGGGCGGTGTTCAGTTGTTGCCATTGATTTAAATCTCCTTTATTAACATTGAAATAATCTAAATTTCAATCAAGTATACAAAAATTATATCAGATATTTGTATGGAATTCCAGAGTTGTTTGACGTATATGTAGAAAATTATATAGAATAATTGTGCAAAATGATAAAAATAATGAATTAATTTAATGATATATTGACAATAAAATACATAAGTGCTATTTTAAAAACATGAAGTATGTAAATACATACGGAGTGCGTATATACGAACGAGTGAAAAGTAAAAGGTAAAGAGGAGGCAAAAAAACTATGATTATGAACTTTTTGAAGAAAGTGCCGGCTGGAATGATGATCGTTCCGCTTTTGATTGGGGCAATTTTAAATACGTTTTGTTCGTCGGTACTTCAGGTAGGTTCACTTACAACAGCAACTTTTTCGAATGCAGGTGCGGCAACAGCGATGGGAATTCAGCTGGTATGTCTCGGAACAACGCTGAGATTTAATGAAATCGGAAGTGTATTCAAACGTGGTGGGGTTCTTCTGATTTCCAAATTTGTGGCTGGAGCAGTAATTGGTATTGTAGTTGGTAAAGTGTTCGGTACAAATGGATTTCTTGGATTATCTGCATTAGCAGTTATCTGTGCGGTAACAAACAGCAATGGTTCCGTATATCTTTCCCTGATGCAGTCTTATGGTGATGAAGTAGATTGTGGTGCAATGGCATTACTCTCATTGAATGATGGTCCATTTTTTACACTGGTCGCAATGGGAGCTTCAGGACTTGCAAATATTCCGATTCTTTCAATCCTTGCGGCAATTACACCGATCATTGTTGGTATGATCCTTGGAAATCTTGATAAATCATTTTCTGATTTCCTTGCACCGGCAGGACCGATTTTAATTCCTTTTGTAGGACTTACACTTGGAGCAGGAATTGATCTTTCCGCAGTTATAAAGGGAGGACCGTCAGGAGTTCTGCTTGGATTTATGACTACTTTTATTGGTGGAGCATTTATTGTATTATGTGATCGGAAGATTTCAAAACGACCGGGTTATGCCGGATGGGCAGTAGCGACAACAGCAGGTAATGCGGTTGCAGTTCCGGCAGTTGTAGGACTTGCAGATAAGAGTCTGGAAGCATATGTACCACAGGCAACAGCACAGGTTGCAGCATCCGTAGTTATCACAGCAATTCTTGTTCCGATCGTCACAAACTGGTGGGCACATAAATATGGCTGCCCGAAATTCCCTCTGGAAGAGAAGAAAACAGAAGCGGCGAAGTAACAAGATATATTGTAACATATTAATTTAAAGATACCAGGGTCAAAATATCTTTTGCCCACAACATCATTTAAACATGAAAATAGGAGATGAGTAAAATGGCAGTAACAGTTAACGCAGCAATTATTGATGAAAAAGATACCGTCGTTGTAGCAATTGAAAAGATTAATGCAGGAGATGAAATAATCTGGAGAGACAGAAACGGAGATGTACAGAAGATTACAGCAGCTACAGATGTACCAATGTACCATAAAGTAGCAATCAAGGAAATGCTAAAAGGAACGGAAGTAGTAAAATATGGAGAACACATTGGTCTTGCAGCATGTGACATCCATGTTGGCGAACATGTACATGTACATAATGTCCAGAATCACAGAGAAAATCTTTAAATACGGAATATAAGAAGACAGGAGGAATTTTAAAATGGAAAAAATGACTTTTTGGGGATATAGAAGACCAGATGGAAGAGTTGGAATCAGAAATAAAATTTTAATTTTACCGGCAAGTGTCTGTGCATCAGATACAACAAGAATTATCGCATCCCAGGTAGAATCTGCAGTTACATTCAATAACCAGAATGGATGTTCCCAGGTTCCGTCAGATCAGCAGTTCACGATGGATGTAATGGCAGGATATGCAGCAAACCCGAACGTATATGGAACGGTCGTTGTATCACTTGGATGTGAAAACTGTCAGATGGATCTTGTGTTAGATGCAATTAAAGAGAGAACGAATAAACCAATCCGCCATTTCATTATCCAGGAAAACGGAGGAACGATTTCTACAGTAGAAAAAGCTGTCCGTGCAGCAAAAGAGATGGCACAGGAAGCTTCTCTTCTGCAGAAAGAAGAATTTGATTTTTCTGAACTGATTATTGGAACTGAATGTGGAGGTTCGGATCCGACTTCAGGACTTGCAGCAAATGTCCTGATCGGAGAGATGAGTGACCGTATGGTAGAACTTGGAGGTACTTCGATTCTTTCTGAGACAACAGAATTTATTGGCGCAGAACATATTCTGGCACGACGTGGAAAGACAAAAGAAATCAGTGACAGAATTTACCAGATCGTTCATGACTATGAGCATGCGATTAAGTTGGTAGGACATGATATCCGTGAAGGAAATCCTTCTCCTGGAAACAAAGAAGGAGGACTTACAACATTGGAAGAAAAATCATTGGGATGTATCCATAAAGGTGGTCATTCAGAAGTAACAGCAGTATATGATTATGCAAAACAGGTAGAACCAAAACAGGGACTTGTTATTATGGATACTCCGGGAAATGACCCATCATCAGTAGCGGCAATGGTAGCCGGTGGATGTCAGATTGTCGTATTTTCTACCGGACGTGGTACACCGACAGGAAATCCGCTTGCACCGGTAATTAAGATCACCGGTAATAAAGTTACTTTTGCAAATATGTCCGATAATATTGATATTGATGCAAGCCCGTATATTTACGGAACCAAGACGATGACAGAACTTGGTGATGAGCTGATGAAAGAAATCAAGGAAGTTGCGGATGGCAAGCTGACAAAAGCAGAAGCTCTTGGATATACAGAAATGGCAATTGCGAGAGTTTGTAACTATATGTAAAAAATGGGGTGAAAGAATTGCGCTATACCAGAGTAAAAGATAAAAATGGAGAAATTCATCTGGCAGCTTTCGAAAAGGAAGAAACCGTGTTTTTTCTGGATGAATTATTCCCGGAATTAAAAGGGAAAACGTTGATAGATTTTGTTCATATGGTAAATGGTGATCCGCAAAAAGCAGCACAGATGATCTGTGCTGCAGATGGATCGGTACATAGAATGGAAGAGCAGGAGATGTTGACACCGATTGAACATACGGTTCATGATATTCTCTGTGTCGGAGTCAATTACACAGATCATCTGGAAGAGACAAAAGAACATCTGGCAGGAGCTGTGTCGGATGAAGTATCCGGTACCGTGTATTTTGCAAAAAGAACAAACCGCATTCTTGGGGCAAATGAAGAGATCCAGGGACGGTTTGATATCGATGAAAAAGTGGATTATGAAACAGAATTAGCGGTTATCATAGGAAAAGAAGGAAAAGGAATCACGGAAGAAAAAGCAGAAGAATATGTATTTGGATATTCCGTATTTAATGATCTTTCTTCAAGAGATCTTCAGACCAGACATGGACAGTGGCTAATGGGAAAAAGTCTGGATAATTATACGATCATGGGACCTGTGATCGTAGACCGTACAGAGCTTCCGATGCCGTTAGAACTGGATATTAAGAGTTATGTGAATGGTGAACTCAGGCAGAATTCAAATACCAAATATCTGATTAAAAAAGTTCCAGGGCTGATTGCTGAATTATCCCAGGGAATTACTCTGGAGGTCGGTGACATTATTGCAACCGGTACACCAGCAGGTGTTGGAATGGGATTTACGCCACCAAGGTTCCTGAAGAAAGGTGATAAAGTTACATGTGAGATAGACCGGATTGGTCAGCTGACGAATTATATTGTCTGATTTTTACAAGAAAGTGAATTAAGATAAAGATAGGAAGAGAGGTAGAAAAATATGTGTAAAATCGTTACACCAGTTGTTACAGTTTTTGATGAAAATGAAAAACCGGATTATGAAGGGAATAAAAAGGTAATTGATTTCCTGATTGAAGGAGGCGTTGATGGAATTCTTGTGTTGGGATCGTCCGGTGAATTTACAGGACTTACGAAACAGGAGAAACATGATTTCTTCAAATTCTATGCAGATTATACTGCAGGGCGCACAAAGCTTTATGCTGGAACCGGAAGCCTTAATTTTGAAGATACTGTGGCGTTGTCAAATGAAGTGAATGAAATGGGCTATGAAGGAGCAATGGTTATCGGACCATGTTATTATGCACTGGATCAGGAAAAGATTTTTGTATATTATGATACGCTTGCAAAGGCGGTAAAAGGAAATCTTTATATTTATAATTTCCCGGCAAGAAGTGGACATTCTATTGCACCGGAAACTTTGAAAAAACTGGTAGAAAATAATGCTAATATTAAAGGATTAAAGGATTCTGTATCAGAGCCAAATCATACAAATGAACTGATGCTGGCAGTAGAAGGACATGAGTTTGAGATGTTCTCAGGATTTGATGATCAGTTCCTTTATAATCTTACATCCGGAGGCGTAGGATGTATCGGGGCACTTTCTAATATCGTTCCTGAAATTTGGAGTGATCTTGTAAAATCAACGAAAGAAAAAGACTTTGACCGGGTTATGAAGTTATCAGCACTGACACATGAACTGATGCCACTCTATGACATGGATTCAAATTTCTCGCTCTTGTTCAAAAAACTAATGCAACATAGAGGAGTAGAAGTTTCGGAACGCGCAATTTTCCCATACAATCAGATGGATGAAGAAGTGTATAAAAAAGCAGAAAGCTTGATGGATAAGGTGATTGAGGAGTATCAGAACCTGAAATAAGAAGAAACAAACAAAGCAGACATTCTGAAATGGAGAATCATCCGCTCCGGTATCAGCCGGGGCCTGGGAGATTCTCCATTTTTATTTAATCATGATTTATTCATTTATTTCAAAACGCCAGTGCTGCCTGATCCCCGGATATTTTTGGTGATCGACTTCGCTCATAAACATATCGTATGGTCTTGCACAGATTTTGAATGGTGCATACATTGCCTGGTAGACAACCAGCTTTTCGCCTGTTTCAGTATGCTCGGCGAAAGCCAGTACATTGTAGAGATATTTGGTGCTCTCTTCGGATACCCATTCTCTTTTGAAATGGCGCACGATATCGCCAACATGGATTTCATGGAGGGGTTCTGCGTCATTTTTTTCGGTATTGGCAGAAAGCGTAGAAGCAGGCTGTGCTTCTGGGATAACCGTACTGGTTTGTGTTGAGGCAGACGATTCCGGGTGGGAAATTACAGACGAAGAATCTATTTTATTTTCCGGATCTGCATCCAGATAAATATACTCATCTTTATCAAGAGAAACCGGTGCGCCGGTCTTGCCGATGATATGAACACCACCATACCAGGTGCCTTCGATTTTAAAAGTATCTCCGATCTGATATTCGGAAGAATATTCATCGTTCTTTTTTATAATTTTAATCTTATCCATAGATAGTACACTCCTGTTTGTATTTGAAAACTAATCTAATTATATGTGCATTTTCCAATTTTTCCAACCTAAAAATGGGAAAAATCGTGTATACTGGAAAGTACTAGTTGCTGGCCACAGGTACTGTGAACAGTAACTAGTACTACGGAAAGGGGAAAGATAAAATGGTAAAACCAATTATGAGAGATCTCTTTTTTCTGCGCCAGAAGGCAGAGAAAGCAACGAAAGGAGATTTTCCAGTTGCAATTGATTTACTGGATACATTAAAAGCGCACGAAGATGGCTGTGTGGGAATGGCAGCAAATATGATCGGGGTAAATAAAGCGATCATTGCAGTCAATATGGGATTTATGAATGTTGCGATGTTCAATCCGAAGATTGTAAAGAGAAACGGAAAGTATGAGACAGAAGAAGGATGCCTGTCTCTGGATGGCGTAAGAAAATGTGTGCGTTATCAGGAAATTGAAGTAGAATACGAGGATATCAATTTTAAACGGCAGAGACAAAAATACAGTGGATGGACGGCACAGATTATTCAACATGAGTGCGATCATCTGAATGGAATTATTATTTGATGGAATACCTAAATCAAAGAGACGGTATTATGGTTTTGCATTTTGTGGAAAGAAAGTCCTGATTGGAACAGATAAATCGGAATAATGTTGTTATTACAACAGAAATGAAAATCCAGAAACCGTATACTTATCCATACAAAAAAAGAAGGTATGAGGAATGAAAATATGAGTAATACAGCGACGATTTCGCAGGGACAGGAGATTTTAGCACTCCAGGATGAACTAACCGGTGCGCTGATCGGTCTTGCCAGATCCTGTGGTAACAATCCAAAGACAGAAAACACAGATGAGATTATCATCGAAGGTCTTGTGCATACGATTACGAACAGTAACACCGGGGCAGCAGCTTTAAAAGCGATGATCGAAAAAGTAAGAGAAGAAAAAAATACCGTCGCACCGGATTGCACAGTCTGTGCAGCACCGTGTGGCAATACCTCCGAATATGATGTGAGCAATATCTGGAAACACGAAACAGATGTGCGCGGCGTGGAGACTGCAATTCTTTTCGGAATCCGGGAGATGGCAGCTATCATTTTCCCGGCGGTCGTCATGGGGAAAACAGATGCGGAAGTGAACGAATTTTTCTATAAGGCACTCTGCATGATCAGTTATGGAATGAGTAAAGAGGATCTGTTACCGGTTGTGCAGGAACTGGGCGAGATGAACCAGAAGTGCAGAAGGCTTCTTGGACAGGTGTAGCAAGAGAAAAGTCTGAAAAAATGAGATTTCTTGACAGAGAACAGGGGATTTGATATTGTTTAAAGGATGGAAAAATCTGACAGACGAGAAATGAACCGATAGAAAAGAAATGAAATAATGGGAAGCGGGTTGCGTCTGGCAATCCGCTTCTTTTGATGAGAAAGAAAAGAGGGCAAAAATGGAACTGAGTATACTTCTGATGGAGCAGATCGCAAAGCTGTTCATTATGATATTCATGGGTTATGCGATAGTCAAAATGGGATTTCTGAAGGATGAAGACAGTAAGGTACTGTCAACACTGGTATTATATCTGATCGTGCCATGTGTGATTCTGAATGCATTTCAGGTGGATTATACCCTGGAAAAGGTGAGCGGCCTTATGCTGGCATGCATCGCGTCACTGCTTCTTTTATTTATCCTGCTCCCGATTGTGAATCTGATCGGAAAAGTCCTGCATCTGAATGAAGTGGAAACCATGTCCATTTACTATTCCAATTCAGGAAATATGATCGTACCGCTTGTGGCATTTATGCTTGGCGAAGAGTGGGTGTTTTATGCATGTGTGTTTATGGGGATTCAGACCATCTTTTTCTGGACACACTGTAAAAATGTACTGAGCCATGAAAAAGGATTTAACCTGAAGAAAATATTTACCAATATCAATATCATTACGATCATAGCAGCGATCGTGTTGTTCTTTGCAAAGATCCGGCTGCCGGAAATCATAACCGGTACGTTAAGTTCTGTCGGGGCAATGGTGGGACCGGCAAGTATGTTTGTAATCGGAATGCTGATGGGCGGAATGAATATCAGAAAGGTTCTGACGAATAAGAAGGCGTATTTTATTGCATTTATGCGCCTGATCGGAATTCCGTTTATTTCGCTTCTGATCCTGAAAATCAGTGGACTGGTTGGATGGAATGCAGATGGGAAGAAGATCCTTCTGATCGTATTTCTGGCGATCATTGCACCGGCAGCTTCGACAGTTACGCAGATGAGTCAGGTGTATGGAAATGATTCCAGGTATGCGAGCACGATCAATGTGCTGACGACACTTGGGACGATCGTGACGATGCCGCTGATGGTGCTGGTGTTCCAGATGGTGATGTAAATAAAAAATAGATAAATGGAGAAAAGAATGTTCCTGGAGGCGGGGATGTTCTTTTTTATTGGAAAAATATTTGATTTTAGGGAAGGATTATATGGATATAAAGAAAATATTATACAGATGATGTGAAATAGTAAGAAAGAGAGTTTTTGTTATAAATGCACAAAAGATATAGTATGAAATTGCTGGATATGACAAAAATAAATAATAGTATTTACATTTTTGAAACCAAGTTGTATATTAAAGAAAAAGGAACTGGTCATGACGACATGACATCATAACGAAGGAGGAAGAAAAATGAAAAAAAGAGTAGTACAAGCATTGGGATGCTTACTTGCAATGACAATGGTAGCAGGAAGCTTGACAGCATGTGGAGGAAAATCTGAGAAAAAAGCGGAAAAAAAAGAGGGAAGCGATGTAAAGGTTGCAATTATTTGTTCAGCTGCCGGACAGAATGATAATGGATATAATCAGTCTGCTGTGGAAGGAGCAAAAAAAGCTGCCGATGAATTTGGAATTGAATACAAGGTTGTCGAGCCTACAACAGGTGTACCGCAGGCGTTGGAATCACTGGCTGATGACGGATACAATGTAATTTTCAATCTGGAATATGATTTTGAAGCACTGATTCAGGGGACTGGTGGAGCACAGCCAATTGCAGAGATGTATCCGGATACAACATTTGTATGTGTAAATGATAATCCAAACCAGGATAAAGACGGAAAGACAATCCATGATAACGTAATCAGTGTTCTGTTTGATGTACATCAGGCATCTTTCGTAGCAGGTGCACTTACTACATTGGTAAATGAAAATGCAGAAACTTTGTTTGGTACAGATGACTATAATTTTACACCGGCAGATGATGGTGGACGTTCAGTAGGATTTATCGGAGGAACAAATTCAAACGGTATCACAGTATTCTCTTATGGATATATTGAAGGTATCAACTATGAAGCTGAAAAGCTGGGTGTAAATTATGATTACTATGCAAAATATGATGCAGGATTTGCTGATTCTGCAACAGGAAGTACAGTAGCAGGAACATATTATAATCAGGGAGCAAATATTGTATTTTCAGTAGCTGGTTCTGTAGGTGATGGTGTTGCATCAAAGGCAAAAGAAGAAGGAAAGCTTGCAATTCAGGTAGATGCTAACAAAGATGATCAGCAGCCAGGATATGTTCTGACAAGTGTTATTAAAAATACAGAAGTACCTGTATATGACATTGTAAAAGAAGCAGTAAATGGAAAGATTGATAAGATGGATCGCGCACAGACATATTCATTAGCATCAGGCGCGGCTTCTATTACAGATCTTTCAGAAATCAGCAAACATATACAGGATAGCGGAAAAGACAAATGGGAAGAAATCAAAGCTGAAATCAAAGATGTAGAAGACAAGATTTCAGATGGAACAATTGTAGTAACGGATGCACAGAGTGGAGAAGAATTCGATGCTTCTAAATGCCCGAATGTTACAGTAAAATAGTTGTTTTGACAGAAAGGAAGCAGCAATATGAACAGCATGATACAGACGGTTGATCTGACCAAAAAATTTAACGATTTTGTCGCAAATGATCATATTAATCTGGATGTAAAAGAACAGGAGATTAAATGTATTGTAGGTGAAAACGGTGCAGGAAAATCTACAATGATGAATATGCTCTACGGATTGCTGCAGCCAACAAGCGGGAAAATCCTGATCCGGGGAAAAGAAGTTACACTGAACAGCCCGGTTGATGCGATTGCAAACGGGATAGGGATGGTGCACCAGCATTTTAAGCTGGTGCCGTCTCTCACCGTATATGAAAATATACTGTTGGGTGCGGAAATTACACAGAAAAAAGGCGGAATGAAAACTCCGTTTATCGATCAGAAAGAGGAAATTAAAAGAGTTGAGAAACTGATTCAGGAAAATCATCTGGAATTGAATGCAACAGATAAGATTGAAGATATATCTGTCGGGGGACGTCAGAGAGTAGAAATTCTAAAGATGTTATATAGAAATGTAGACATATTGATTCTGGATGAGCCGACAGCCGTACTCACACCACAGGAAGTTGATGAATTGATTGCAACGCTCAAAAATTTGAAAGAGCAGGGAAAAACAATCATTGTTATTACGCACAAATTAAGAGAAGTAATGGAACTGGCAGACAGTATTACCGTAATAAAACAGGGAAAAGTTGTTGGAAATGTATTAAAGAAGGACACAAGTGAACGGGAACTGGCACAGATGATGGTTGGAAGAGATGTTGTTCTTACTGTAAATAATGAACGAAAACAACAGATTGAATCAGAGATTATGTACAAAGCAGAAAATCTTACGACTGTAAATGACTACGGAAAAGAAGTTGTATCAGATATGTCGTTTGAAGTGCATAAAGGTGAGATCCTTGGAATAGCCGGTGTTGAAGGAAACGGACAGTCAGAGCTTGTAAAGCTTATGACTGGCTTGATGGAATCAACGAAAGGGACAGTATTTTTTGACGGTAAAGATATTACAAACTGGTGGCCGGAAAAATTAAGAAAAGCGGGAATTGGAATTATTCCTGAGGACAGATATGCACAGGGATTGTGCCGGGAAATGACGGTCTCCGATAACTGTATAGCAGGATATCATGGAGAAAAAGATGTTTGTAAACACGGACTTTTTAATAAGAAAACAATCAATGCCAAAAGAGATAAATATATCAAAGAATTTGATATCCGTCTGGGAGATGTGAATGGTAATATAGGCAATCTGTCAGGAGGAAATGCACAGAAAGTTATCATTGCAAGAGAGCTTTCAGCAAATCCAAAACTTCTGATTGCTTGCCAGCCAACGCGAGGCGTTGATATCGGATCTATTGAATTCATACATAAACAGATTCTGAAATTCAGGGATGCAGGAAATACTGTTATCTTGATTTCAAGTGAGCTGTCAGAAATTATGAGTTTATCTGATCGGGTAATTGTTATGTATAAAGGTAAGATTTCAGGAGAAGTATCACCGAAAGAAGTGTCTATGGCTGCTATGGGACTTTTGATGGCTGGAATTGGAAAGGAGGAACAGGATCATGAAAAAGAAAGATAGTATTATAAAAGGAATTGTCAATTCTGTACTTCCGGTAATTCTTGCATTTGCATTTGGAGCAATTATTATTGCGGCGATTGGGGAAAGTCCACTGGAAACATACGGGGTACTGATCAGGAAATCACTTTTGACAGAAAAAGGCTTTATGAATACGCTGCATTATGCATCGCCGCTTATTTTGACAGGACTTGCGATTGCAATTACATTCAAAGCTAATCTGTACAACATGGGTGTAGAAGGACAAATGCTTTTGGGAGGATTCTTTGCAGGAATCACTGGAGCATATCTTAACATTTCCAATCCATTTATAAGTAAACTGATTTGCTTTTTAGTTGCAATTATTTGTGGAATGTTATTTGCATTGATTCCGGCAATTTTGAAAGCAAAATGTAATGTAAATGAGATGGTTGTAACTTTGATGTTAAACTATGCAGTTTCAAAGACTTTGGAATTTTTAACCACCGGTGTATTCAAAGATAAGAGTGCAGGGTATGTGGCTACACCAACGATTAAAGAGGATGTAATGTTCAAAAGATTCGGAGCATCAAGAATGACTATGTTTTTTGTAATTGCAATGATTATTCTGGTGATTATGTATTTTGTTATGAAAAAATCAAAACTGGGATATGAAATTACAGCAATCGGAAAAAATCCGGAATTCGCAGAAGCAACAGGTATGAATGTCGGCAAGAAAATCATTATCATGATGCTGATCAGTGGCGCACTTTCCGGTATAGCAGGAGCAGGATGGATGTTAAGTGATCAGTTTAAATATACGCTGACATTTTCTGCAAATCCTGGCCTTGGATGGGATGGTATGTTGATTGCTCTGCTCGGTGGACATTCGCCAATTGGAATTTTGATCGCGGCAATCTTTTATGCTGCATTAAAAACCGGTAGTGACAGCATCAATATGTATACTGCAGTTCCGAAAGAAATCGTTGCAATTATTCAGGGAATGATCATTCTGTTCCTGGCAGTTAAGTTTATTGGTGATAAAACAAGCGTATTTGGCCGTTTTAAAAAGGCGAAAAAGGAGGATGCATAATGGAATTATTAAATAGTATTTTGTATGACACAGTATACCATAGTGCTCCTATTATTCTATGCGTGATCGGTGGAATATTTGCATATAAAGCAAATGTATTGAATATCGCACTGGAAGGAATGATGCTGAATGGAGCATTTATTTCAGTGTTAGTCGAGTATCTGACAGGAAGTGTGGCTCTGGCAGTGATTGCCGCAATCGTAACGACTTTATTGTGGGGACTTGTATTTTCATTCTTAGGAATTACTTGTAATGGTAATGTTATTGTTATCGGTCTTGGAATTAACTTGATTGTTCCAGCGATTGCAAAATTTGTACTGAAAGTTATGGAGCTTGCTAATATCAGTCTTCAAGATGTAGGAGTTGCAGATTTTAAGATCAATATACCGGGCATCAAGAGTATTCCGCTGATTGGTGGAATCGTAAGTGGTCATCCGGTCATTACATATCTGGCATTTATTGGAATTGCGGCAGCAGCTATTCTGATGTACAAAACAAAATTTGGAATCTATGTCAGAGTTGTTGGTGAAAATGAAGATTCAGCGATCAGTCTTGGACTGAAAACACAGAAATACAAATATATTGCTGTTCTGATTGGAGCATTTTGCTGTGCATTAGCCGGAATCAATTTATCAATGGAGAGAATGGCAATGTTTACAAGTGACATGACAGCAGGACGAGGCTTTATCGCAATTGCAGCAATTTATTGTGGACAGGGGAAACCGGTACAGTCTTCACTCTATGCAATCTTATTCGGTGTTGCAAGATCACTTGCAGTCAATTTAAGTGTATATGCAGGACCGGCAGCGGGAATGTTCGATACGATTCCGTATATCATTATGGTAGCGGTGCTTGCAGTTGTTTCATTTATGAAATTTAAGGATGTTAAGGTAAGAGGATACAAGTTCGACTAAGGGGGAAGAAAATGGCAAAGACAGCATTGATTATTGTGGACATGGTTCGCGATTTTACGGATCCGGAAGGTCTGGTATTTTATCCTGAGAATCAAAAGATTCTTCCACGGATCAAAAAGGTTCTGGATGAAAGCCGGAAACATGAACTGCTGATTGTTTTTTTACAGCACTGTAACAGAAAAGATAAAGTAGATAAAAAAGCACAGTCCATGAGACCAAATTGTATAGAAGGGACTTTTGGAATTGAAATTGATCCAATGTTGGAAGTTGATGAAAAGAAAGATTATGTCATCCGAAAGAGAAGGTACAGTGGATTCTTCGGCACAGACCTGGATCTGGTATTGCGGGAAAATGAAGTGGAAAATGTAGTCGTTGTTGGAACGAAAACAAACTGCTGCATTCGGGCAACGGTGACAGATGCATTTTATCTGAATTACAACCCATATGTTATCCGGGAATGTGTGGCAACGAATTCAGAAACAGTTAATGAAGTTCATCTGACAGATATTGATAAGTATCTGGGAAAAGTCATTGATATGAATACATTCAGCAAGATGCTGGAAGAGGGACAGTTGTAGGAGGCACGGATAATGAAAGTAGATGTTCTGACAAGCGGCTATGTAAGTATGGATCACATTATAAAAATAGCAACACCTGCCAAAGTGGGATTTACATCACTGGTTACAAATAAATCCAATTCAAAAATTTATTACGGAGGCTGTTCTGTAAATATTGCCTATGCACTTTGCCAGCTTGGAATGAAGGCAATGCCAGTTTTAAGAGTAGGCGGAGATTATGAAAGTAATGGTTTTAAAAAGTTTCTGGAAGAAGGAAATGTACCACAGGATGGGATTACACAAATAGCAGAGGAAGCAACCAGTGTATGTTATTTGTTACAGGATAATAATAACGATCATATTACCATATTTTATCCTGGAGCAATGGATGGAAGATATGCACAGAAAATGAAAGACAGCTTGTTTGAAACGGCAAAGCTGGGAGTGATAACCGTTGCATCAAGACCAGATAATGAAGAGTTTTTTGCAAAATGTAAAAAGCATCATGTACCGGTAGTTTTTGGAATGAAAGATGATTTTGATGCATTTCCAGAACCATTTTTGAAACAATTGTTAACAGAAAGCAAAATCATTTTCACAAATGAAGTAGAATGTGAAATTATTGAAAAGCTTTTCGGACTAAATACGATTACAGAGCTGTTTAAAATTGGAAAAGCAGATATTATTGTGACAACTCTGGGAAAAGACGGAAGCATTTGCTATGTGCGGGAAGACGGAAAAATACGGAAAGAAGAGATTGGAATTTGTAAAGTGGAACAGGTAGTAGATGCAACTGGATCGGGAGATGCTTACATGGCAGGATTTGTTTATGGATATTTGCACGGATATTCTCCGGCAGACTGCTGTAGGCTTGGAAGTGTATTATCTTACTTTGTTTTACAGGCAGAAGGGTGCTGTACAAATGCGCCAACAGAACAGGAATTATTACAGAAATTTGAAACATTACACTGAAAGGGGAAATGCAGATGAGTACATTATATATGGGAGCAAGCGAAGAAACGGTTGCGAAATATGTACTTTTTTCGGGAGATCCATGGAGAGTAGAAGTTGTAAAAAAGTATTTGGATAACCCCAAAAAAGTTGCATTCATGAGAGAGTTCAATACATATACAGGAACCTATAAAGGAGTAGAGATTACAGTAACGTCGACGGGAATCGGGGCACCGTCCGCAGCGATTGCGATGGAAGAGATGTATGAGTCTGGAATGCAAGTTGCTGTGAGAATGGGAACTGTAATGTCGATGCAGGATGATATGTTGGGACATTTTATGATCCCGATTGCCGCAATGAGGCGTGAAGGAACCAGCCAGACTTATGTGGATCTGAGTTACCCTGCGGTTGCAGATATTGAACTTGTCAATGTGATGAACGAAACAGTTCAACAGATGGGAAAACGGTATTTAAATGGACTTAATTGTACGATGGATGGATTTTACAGTTGTATGCATGATTCTAAATTTTCTCTGGAGTGTGGACGTGATATGTCAAAAACATTTGAAGAGGTCAAGAAACTTGGGGTAACAGGAATCGATATGGAATCTTCATGTATTCTGACACTGGGACGACTGATGGGAGTTAAGACCTGTATTTTAACAGTGGTTACGGTACTTGAAAATTTGAAGGAAACTTTAAAGGGACAGGATCGTGTAGATGCAGAGGATTTACTCTGTAGAACAGCGCTGGAAGGAATTTATAATTATCATGTAAAAAGAGAGGATGGTAAACATGAGTAAAGAGATACTTACTTTAAATTCACAGACAGTAATCGGAATGGTGCATTGTCTTCCGCTTCCGACAACAGCTGGATTTGATGGGGATTATCAGAGAATTATTGACCGTGCAGTTCAAGATGCGGTTACACTTGAAAAAGCAGGAGTAGATGCTGTTATTGTAGAGAACATGGGAGATACACCGTTTTCGGCTTTTTTGAACAAGGCACAGGTAGCTGCCCTTACAGCTGCTGCATATGCTGTAAAACAGGCAGTTCAGATTCCGGTAGGACTTGATGCGGCGTTTAATGACTGTGAGGCTGATATTGCAATTGCAGCAATGGTAGGAGCTTCCTTTATCAGAGTTCCGGTATTTGTAGACACAGTATTGTTTACAGATGGAATTATTCAGCCTTGTGCAAAGAAATGTATGGAATATCGTAAGATGATGGGGCAGGAAAATGTTAAGATCCTTGCCGATGTGCAGGTAAAACATGCACATATGTTAAGGGAGCATATTACAATTGAGCAGTCAGCAAAAGATGCTGCATCAAACGGAGCAGACGGAATTATTGTTACAGGTACACAGGTTGGAGAAGAGACACCATTGGATCTGATTAAGAGAGTGAAAAATGTTGTAAACCTTCCGGTGTTTGCAGGAAGTGGTGTAAATGCAGAAAATATTCATGATCAGCTTCAGACAGCAGATGGTGCGATTATCGGTTCCAGCTTGAAAGAGGGAGGAATTTTAACAAATCCAATCTCTTATGAACTGGTTAAGAAAGTATTAGACGGATTGAAATAGAGAAAGGCAGGAAGATAAAAATGATGCGACCAATGAAACTTGCAGGATCAGAATTGATGTTTGGAGAAGGAAGTCTTGCATATATTAAGACAATTAAAGCAAAAAAAGTCAGTATTGTTATTGGCGGACATAGCATGGAAAAGAGTGGAATGCTGGCAAAGGTAGAAGGATATTTTAAAGAAACCGGTGCTGAAACAATGGTTATCAGAGGCGTAGAACCAGATCCGTCTTTTGAAACTGTACTCAGAGGAAGAAATGAAATGCTGGAATTTGAACCAGATCTGATTGTCGGACTTGGCGGTGGATCAGCAATGGATGCTGCAAAAGCAATGTGGATCTTTTATGAACATCCGGAACTGACTCAGATGGAAGATATTCTTCCGCCGAATGAATTTCCGAAATTACGAGGTAAAGCAAGAATGTGTTGTATTCCTTCAACAAGTGGAACGGCAAGTGAAGTTTCACGTTCTATCGTAATTTCAGATAATGAAAAAGGATTAAAGCATGGTGTTGGAAATATGGAAATGATGCCGGATATCGCAATCTGTGATCCGGAAGTAACAATGTCTATGCCGGCTAAGATTACAGCAGAGACAGGAATGGACGCGCTTACCCATGCACTGGAAGCACTTGCTTCAAACCGTGCAAATTATCTGTCAGATATTCTTGCAAGTCAGGCAGCCCAGGATATTATGGAAACTTTACCTGTAGCATATGAGAATGGTAATGATATAAAAGCAAGAGAGATTATGGTACAGGCATCTATGGTAGCTGGAATTGCATTTACGAATGTATCACTTGGAATTGTACATTCTATGGCTCATACGATCGGAGGAATTTTCCATGTATCTCATGGTCTGGCAGATGCCATTATTTTGCCATATATCATTAGATATAATGAGCAGAATGAAACTGCAAAAGAAGTTTATGCAAAATTTGCAAAGAGAATCGGAGCAGAAAATCTTCATGAAGCAGTAGAAGCTTTAAATGAAAAGTTAAATATTCCGAAATGCTTTAAAGAAATCATTCCGGATGAAGAAAAATATATGGCAAAACTGGATGAGATGGCTCCGCTTGCAAAAGCTGATGGATGCACAAAAACAAATCCGGTTATTCCGGAAATTGACGAATTTAAAGAATTATTTATCAAGGTGTACAGAGGAGAATAAAAATGGAGATTATTTGTTATTTATCAAATGGATATCCTACAATTGAAGCAAGCTATAATATGGCAGTAGAATATGCAGATGCAGGATGCAAAATGATGGAAGTGGATTTCCCATCCAGAAATCCATACCTGGAGAGTGATTATATTGCAGGAAGAATGAAAAAAGCGTTGGAAGCCTGTGATGATTACGAAAAATATATGGATTCTATTGTTGCTATCCAGAAGAGACTTCCAGATGTGAAGATTCTGGTTCTGGCATATGAAAATACAGTTGAAGAGATTGGCGTCGACAAATTTATTGAGTTTTGCCTGTCAAATAATTTAAAAGATATTTTGCTTGTTGGCTTAAAAGATGATATTATTAAAAATAAGATAATTGCAGCGGGGCTTCAGGTATCTTGTTATGTACAGTTCCATTTACCAAAAGAAGAAGTGGAAATGGCAAAACAATCAAATGGATTTGTATATTTACAGGCGAAGCCGTATGATACACAGCAAAAAAATGAGGAATATCCTACATTAAAAGATTGTGTAGAGTATTTAAGAAGCTGTGGAATTGAAAGACCTATTTATTGTGGGGTAGGCGTTCATGCACCAGAAGATGTAAGACTAGTAAGAGAGGCAGGCGGGGATGCAGCGTTCGTTGGCAGTACAATTCTAAAACTTCATGAAAATATTCCTGCAATGAAAGAAAAGATCAGGGAATTTAAAGCTATGTGTTAACACTTGGAATATTCTGTGATCAAAAAAGGTGAGATGGGGTGAAGGAGATGTTCGACGAAAAGTTACCTAAATATTATCTTGTGAAGAAGGCAATCGTAGAGAATATTGATAATGAAGTTTACGATTCAAAGGAGCCGATTCCGAGCGAAAGAGAATTGATGGAGACTTATCAGGTCAGCAGAATTACGATCCGGAAAGCGATTGATGAATTGGTCACAGAAGGATATTTGTACAAAGTCCAGGGAAAAGGAACCTATGTAAAGACGGATGAAGGAAGCAACAATCTTTTTTCAATTACGAGTTGTACGGAAGATGTATTAAAGCTTGGACTGACACCAAGTAAAAAAGTTGTTGTTTCAGAGCTGGTTGATGCGAATGTAAAGAGAGCAAAAGCACTTGAGATTACAACCAGTGATAATGTTTATATGATAGGAAGAATCTTATATGCAGATAAAGAGCCGCTAAACTATACGCTGACTTTTCTGCCGGAAAAGATTTTTCCGGGTTTATCAAAGTATGATTTGAAAGAGGAATCCCTTTATCAGATTATAACAGAAGTTTATGGTGTTAAGATAACAAAGGCAAGAAGAACGATTGAGGCGATCGGGGCACAGGATGAAATTGCCGAGTATTTGGACATCGAGGAAGGAACACCGATTATTCTGTTTCGTTGTATTACATATGGCATTGTGAATGGAAGAGAAATTCCAATCGAGAATTTCAAATGCTATTATCGAACAGATAAATTTAAATTTTATATTGATCAGGTGAGATAAGAAAAGCAAAGGGGAACGGTATTTTTTATGAGATATCGTTCTCCTTTTATGCAAAAGAGAAGATTTATACGTTGTTGTAAATATGTAGTCTGGTTTGAAATTTTATATTTATAAGAAAAATGTTACAAATACTATTTGAAAAACAAAGAAAAATGTGGCAAACAGGTATGGATAAAGGTGGAAAAATGTTACAAATGAATGGAAAACCTATAAAATCACGGAGATTTCTATATAAAATGAAAATGTTGGCAACATTCCAATTTTCCACTTGACATTCCCCCGCTTTCATCATAACATTTTGTAGAATGTTTATTGTCATGAAAAGTGGACTTACAGAAAAGGGGAAAATCACAGATGAAAAATTGGAATCAGGTTGAGCTGGTGCCGGAATTTAATGAACAGGGTGTAGCCTGTTATAAACTGGCCGGTGGGAACTATGTAAATGAATATTATGTTGTATCGGAAGCAGAGACAAGAAAGCTTCTGAACACACCTGAGATTGTCGGATATGAGGTATATGACTGCCTGATTCCTTCCACATCTCAGATGCTCTATTATTTTAAAGAACAAAAGAAAGTGACGACTGCAAATATTCTTTCTATCTTGAGAGGGGCGCTGAACTATCCGTTGGAGGAAAGCTGCTACAGAGAGCACATCCGTGTACACGATATCAGTTTCTTATCCAGTGAGCGTGTATTTGCGGATGAAGAGATTGCAGGGCTTGAAATCAAATATAGTAAGCTGACCATGGTTCCGGACAGCACACTTATGATCGGAGATATCATTGCAAGTGGGGAGACTCTGATCCACTGCCTGCGCTATGTGACAGATTTTTACAGGAAGAACGGAGCAAAGCTTCGTAATATTATCATTTTCACAATTGGTGGGACAAAGGGAATTGAGATCCTTGAGAATCTTACCAGAGAGATCCGTGAGTTCTGGCCGGAATTTGAAGGGTTCATTACCGTGTATTATGAAGGAGTTTTCAGTACTTATCAGGATAAAGGTGTGTCAGGAATCAACCTTCCGGATGTGGACTTCTACTGGAAGGACGGAATCATCGCGCCGGAGTTCAGAAGAGAGACACTTTCCATGTGCAGCCCACTTTTTGAGAAATGTATCATCTACGATGGCGGGGCAAGACGTTATGAGATTCATGAGCATGTAGAGGAAGTCCTGGAATTCTGGGAAGGAATCCGGGAAAGAGCGGATCAGATCGATTTCAAAGAGTTGCTTGACGAAAAGATTGGATACCCGACACCGATCAGCTACGAAGACTGGATCGAGAAGAACCATTATGAGAAAATCCGTCCGGCAGACACCAAGTGGCTGTATCGTCAGGAACAGGGATATATTGAGAGTATGAAAAATATTACATTAAAAGAACTGGCAGATCAGAGAATTACCGAATTTACTGATTCTTTGAAGAAATATATGCTGTAAAAAGAATGAACTAGTTGATCAGAGAATGGAATGAGGTAAAAAATGAGCAAAAATACAAAAGACAAGGCAGTTGATATTGATTACGCGAACCAGGCGGTTCCGAAAGAGGGCAGAAAAGGTTTCCTGACTATGTTTATGATCATGCTGGGATTTACATTTTTCTCGGCGAGTATGTGGGTTGGACAGCAGATGGCAGCAGGACTTGATTTCTGGGGATTTATCAAGTCCCTTCTCCTTGGAGGAGCGATCCTTGGTGTGTATACAGGACTTCTGGGATATGTAGGTGCAAAGACCGGACTTAGTATGGACCTTCTGGCAAAAAGAGCGTTTGGAGAAAAAGGATCTTATCTTTCTTCTGCAATGATCAGCTTCACGCAGATCGGATGGTTCGGTGTGGGTGTTGCGATGTTTGCAATCCCGGTATCAGGAGAGCTTCTCGGTGGAAGTAAGGCTGCGATGTGGGCTCTGGTACTGGTTGCAGGAGGCTGCATGACCGCTTCTGCATATTTCGGAATTGATTCTCTTACGGTGGTAAGCTATATTGCAGTTCCGCTTGTTGCGATTCTTGGAACGGTAGCAATGGTGATGGCAGTTCGGCAGGGAAATGGGACGATTGTTGACCAGTTTGCGGTATCCAGTGGATCTGTGACTGTGATCGGTGGAGCTGGCATGGTAATCGGGTCCTTCGTATCTGGCGGAACGGCAACCCCGAATTTTGCAAGATTTGCAAAAGATGCCAAATCCGGCACGATCGCAACGGTTATAGCATTCTTTATAGGAAACTCACTGATGTTTTTCTTCGGGGCAATTGCCTATATTTTCGTTGGCGGAAATGATATCTTTGAAGTTATGATCCGTTTGAACCTGTTCTATATGGCGATTTTGGTTCTGGGGCTCAATATCTGGACAACCAATGACAATGCACTGTATTCAGCAGGTCTTGGACTGGCAAATATTTTCCAGCAGAAAAAGAAACCGATGGTTTTGATTTCGGGTATTATCGGAACGATTCTTTCGGTATGGCTGTATTACAATTTCTGTAACTGGCTGAATGTACTGAACTGTACCCTTCCGCCGGTTGGAATCATTCTGGTGCTTTCCTATTTTATGAATAAGAAAGACTATGAAAATGAAAAAGCAGAAATTAAAACAGTGAACTGGTTTGCGGTGATCGGTGTAATTGCAGGTGCGGTTGTGGCAAATCTTGTGTCATGGGGAATTGCTTCCATCAATGGTATGGCAGTTGCAGCAGTATGCTATGTAGCAGGACAGGTGCTTTGTAAAAATCGTGAAGAAGCAGCGGAAAATGCTTAGATAAATCGAGTAAATAACGGGCAGACCCAGGGAGTAGGACTGTCCGTTTTTTGACGCAAATAACAAAAAGAACAGTCTGTTTAATGGTGAAATATTTGCTTATCCAATGAAGAACAAAGCAGCAATACTCATCATTTATAAAAAAACTGACCATAAGTCAATAAACAAATTGACTTATGGTCAGTTTTGTTGTATATTGGTCTTGTAAAATAAATGACCAGCGGTCATTAAGAGAGAAATAATAAAAAGAAAAGAGGAATAAAGTATGGTAAAGGTTGGCAAAAAGATTGTTAAATTCAGAGTACCGATACTGATACTCAGCATTATCCTTTTGATTCCGGCTGTGTGGGGGTATGTGAATACCAGGATCAACTATGATGTACTGACATATTTGCCAGAAGACATTGAAACGATGCAGGGTCAGGAGATCATGACCAATGATTTCGGGATTGGAGCATTTTCGATGCTGATGGTAGATGGCATGGAAGATAAGGATATCGTGAAGCTGAAAGAAAAAGTAGAGAAGGTAGACGGAGTTGCTAATGTGCTCTGGTATGATTCGCTGGCTGATATTTCTGTTCCCCAGAGTATGCTTCCGTCAAAGCTCTATGATGAGTACAACACAGAAGACGGAACAATGATGGCGGTATTTTTCAAAGACGGAACTTCATCCGATGAAACTATGAAGGCAGTTACCGAGATCCGTAAGGTCACCGGAAAGGAGTGCTTCTTAAGTGGAATGTCTGCGATTGTAGAGGACACCAAAGAGCTTGCCGAAAAGGAAACACCGCTTTATGTACTGATCGCAGTCGCACTTTCTGCACTGGTTCTGGCAATTACGATGGAATCGATTTTTGTTCCGGTACTGTTCCTTTTGAGTATCGGAATCGCAATTGTATATAATCTTGGAACGAATGTATTTTTTGGAGAGATTTCTTATATCACGAAGGCACTGGCAGCGGTACTGCAGCTCGGTGTCACTATGGACTATTCTATTTTCCTGATGCACAGCTATCAGGAGCAGCAGGTGCGCTATAACGGAGATAAAGAGCGGGCGATGGCACACGCGATTTCCCAGACATTTTCATCCGTAATCGGAAGTTCAGTCACGACGGTTGCCGGATTTATCGCACTCTGCTTTATGAGCTTTACGCTTGGAAAAGATATCGGTATCGTTATGGCAAAAGGTGTTATCTTCGGAGTTCTGGTCTGTGTAACCGTTCTTCCGTCCATGATCCTGTGCTGTGATAAGCTGATCGAGAAGACGAAACACAAACCGCTGCTTCCGGATATTGGAAGGATTTCAGAGAAGGTGACAAAGCGTTACGTGATTTATGTAGTAGCATTTGTGATCCTTCTGTTCCCGGCTATTTACGGAAACAACCACACGGGTGTTTACTATAATCTGGACGAGTCGCTTCCAAAGGATCTTCCGAGCGTCATTGCGAACACGAAATTAAAAGAAGATTACAATATGAACACCACACATATGATCCTGGTGGACAGTTCGGTTGCAGGTTCTGATGTCAAGAAGATGTCACAGGAGATTGAAAAAGTAGATGGTGTTAAATGGGTACTTGGACTGGATAACCTGGTCGGCTCCGGTGTTCCGGCAGATATGCTCCCGGAATCTGTCACCAGTATGCTGAAAAATGACAAGTACCAGCTGCTGATGGTCAATTCAACTTACAAGGTAGCAACAGATAAAGTCAACAAGCAGATTGAAGAGATCGACAAAATCCTGGATAAATACGATGAAGGTGCAATGCTGGTAGGAGAAGCACCGCTGACAAAAGATCTGATCAACATTACAGACACAGACTTTAAGCGTGTCAGCGCAGTTTCCATCGGAATTGTATTTGTGATTATTCTGCTTCTGTTTAAATCAGTTACTATTCCGGTGATCCTGGTTGGTGTGATTGAGTTCGCGATTTTTGTAAATATGGGAATCCCGTTCTATACAGGAACAAAGCTGCCGTTTGTGGCATCGATCGTAATCGGTACGATCCAGCTTGGCGCGACCGTGGATTATGCGATCCTGATGACAACCAGATACCAGAGGGAACGCAGCCGCGGAGCAGGCAAATTTGACGCGATCACAACAGCGCATAAGTTCTCCGCGCAGTCGATCATCGTCAGTGCACTCAGTTTCTTTGCTGCAACGATCGGTGTCGGACTTTATTCCAATATCGATATGATCAGTTCACTGTGTATCCTGATGGCGAGAGGTGCACTGATCAGTATGGTGGTTGTTGTGCTGATCCTTCCGTCCTTATTCATGGTATTTGACAAGATTATCATAAAGACGAGCAAAGGTTTCCGACCGTCAGACTTGAAATCATAACCACATCATAGTATAATTTTCTTGGATTATTATATGATACAAGGAACGGACAAAAAGATCCGTGAGTATCAAAAGGGCTGATACAATCCTGCTATCATAAAAGGAATAAGGAGGAATCCACTATGATTAATTGGAACAATTTGGATACACTTACATCATTTAAAGAGCTTTCGGAAGTAGAACGTGTAAATCTTGCAGAAGTGATGTCCGGTGAGAACGGAGCAGAGCGTGTTAAGAATTACAGCGTTCCGATGACAGAGGATCTTACTTACAATTACGCTGCAAAAGCAGTAGATGATAAAGTACTTGCAGCACTTGCAAAGCTTGCAAAAGAAGCGCAGCTGACAGAAAAGTATGCAGCACTCTACAATGGAGAAGTGATCAACACAGGAGAAAAGAGACTGGTTCTTCATCAGCTCACCCGAGGACAGCTTGGAGATAAAGTAGAAGCTGACGGAGTAGATAAGCGAGAATTCTATGTTAAGCAGCAGCAGAGAATCGCAGATTTTGCCAATAAAGTACATGCCGGCGAGATCACAAATGCAGCAGGTGAAAAATTCACAACAGTCGTACAGATCGGTATCGGTGGAAGCGACCTTGGTCCTCGCGCAATGTATCTTGCACTTGAAAACTGGGCTAAGAAGAATGGCACATTCAAGATGGAAGCCAGATTCATCAGCAATGTTGACCCGGATGATGCAGCAGCAGTACTGAATTCAATTGATGTAGCACATTCTATTTTTGTTCTGGTATCAAAGTCAGGAACAACTCTTGAGACTCTTACCAATGAGTCATTTGTAAAAGATGCCCTGAAGAATGCAGGTCTGGATCCTTCCAAGCATATGATCGCTGTTACAAGCGAGACATCCCCGCTTGCAAAGAGCGATGATTACCTTGCAGCATTCTTCATGGATGATTATATCGGAGGACGTTACTCATCTACTTCAGCAGTTGGCGGAGCCGTGCTTTCTCTGGCATTTGGACCGGAAGTATTTGCACAGTTCCTTGCAGGAGCAGCAAAAGTGGACGAAGTTTCCAAGAACGAAGATTTACTGAAGAACCCGGCAATGCTGGATGCCCTGATTGGTGTATATGAGCACAACGTACTCGGATATCCTGCAACAGCAGTTCTTCCGTATTCACAGGCATTGAGCCGTTTCCCGGCACATTTGCAGCAGCTGGATATGGAATCTAACGGTAAATCCGTGAACCGTTTCGGTGAGCCGGTAGACTACCCGACAGGTCCGGTGATCTTCGGAGAACCGGGAACAAACGGACAGCATTCCTTCTATCAGCTTCTCCATCAGGGAACCAACATAGTACCGCTTCAGTTCATTGGCTTCAAGAACAGCCAGATCGGAACCGATGTTGTGATCCAGGACAGCACAAGCCAGCAGAAGCTCTGCGCAAACGTAGCAGCACAGATCGTAGCATTTGCATGCGGTAAATCAGACGAGAACCGCAACAAGAATTTTGAAGGCGGACGTCCGTCAAGCATTATCATCGGTAAAGAACTGACACCAGAGACACTCGGTGCACTTCTTGCACACTTTGAGAATAAAGTCATGTTCCAGGGATTCGTATGGAATGTGAACAGCTTCGACCAGGAAGGTGTTCAGCTTGGAAAAGTACTTGCAAAACGTGTACTTGCCCATGAGACAGACGGAGCACTGAAAGTATACAGTGATCTTTTAGATATTTAATCAGAATAGCTGAAAAGAGACCAGAGTCGGTGCGGAGCGTAAGTATCCGTACCGGCTTTTTGAGTTGTCTTTATAAGGGAAAGAGTGTGAATATGAAATTAGAAAATTATGAGGTGCATCTTCCGAATTATTCAATCGGGGATGCGATTTACGATAAAATCGGTCCGGTCTGTGAATCTTATGGAAAGACAGTACTTGTGATCGGAGGAAAAAGAGCACTTGATGCAGCATTTGATAAAATCAAAGCAGCAGTGGATAAAACGAATCTGGAGATTATAGGAAAAGAACTTTATGGAAAAGACTGTACTTATCAGACAGTAGAAAAGCTTCGGGAAATGCCAGTTTATCAAGAGGCTGACATGGTTTTTGGAGTAGGCGGCGGAAAAGCGCTGGATACGGTGAAATGTCTGTGCATCACAGATGATAAGCCGGTGTTCAGCTTCCCGACAATCGCATCCAACTGTTCGGCATGTACATCAGTGTCGATCATGTATAACGAGGATGGTACGTTTCTGAAACCGAATTTCTTCGTGCGCCCGGTCATGCATGCATTTATCGATACAGAAATCATAGCAAAAGCACCGAGTCAGTATATGTGGGCAGGAATCGGCGATACTTATGCAAAATATTATGAAGCAACGATTTCATCAAGGGATGAGAGACTGGAACATTTCACATCGCTTGGTGTGGCAGTCAGCCTGATGTGCAGGAATCCGCTTCTGGAATATGGACCGAAAGCATTTTCAGACCATAAAAAGGGACTGTGTACATACGATGTAGAGCAGGTTGTTCTGGCGATTGTTGTGACAACAGGAATTGCATCGATTTTCCTTACAAAAGATTTCACACCGGCCTACAACAGCGGACTTGCGCATGCGGTTTTCTATGCTCTGACGCAGTATCCGGTGATCGAACAGCGTCATCTGCATGGAGAAGTGGTGGGATTTGGTGTACTTCTGGCACTTCTTGTAGATGGACAGGAAGAAGAATTTGAAAAAGTGTATCAGCTGAACCGCGAGATCGGGCTGCCGGTATCTCTGGAACAGATTGAGATTACAGAGGATGAGTGGAAAGAGAGCATGGAACGTATCCCGGAAATGTCGGATGTGGCACATTATCCATATAAAGTGACCAGGGAAATGCTGGAGGATGCAATGCAGAAACTGAAAGAAAGAGTCAGAAAGGATCAGAGCCATGAAGAATAAGAAATCCGCAGCTTCCTCTATGATTCTTGGGGTAGCGTTTGTCTGGTTTACAACACATTTCGGAGGTGGATTTGCCTCAGGTGCGCAGATCTACAGTTATTATGTGCGTTATGGAATCTGGTGCCTTCTGATGCCGGTTCTGGCCATGGGATATAATGCTGTATTTTTCGCGTACTGCCTCCGGTTTGCGAGAAAGCATGAGGTATATGATTACCGGTCTTATAACAATGCATTTTACGGGAAGTTTGCGCCGGTATTTTCCAATTTGTTTGAAGTCCTTTATATCTGTGTGATGTGTGTGGCTCCCGCAGTTGCATTTGCGACAGGCGGAGCGACCTTAAGTACCCTGACCGGACTTCCGTATCTGCTGTGTACGTTGATTATCGGTATATTTATCTTCGTTGTGGCAGTATTTGGAACAGATCTGGTGCGCAAGGTTGCATCGGTTCTGTCAGTCTGCATTATCGCAGGGCTTCTGATTGTGTACATTCCGAATATCATTGCCGGGGCAGGGCAGATCACGGAGACTGCTTCGCAGATGACGGCAAATGGCGGATCCTTTGGAAAAGCACTCTATTCAGCATTCATTTACGGAACCTTCCAGTTGGCAAATGTGGCAGTATTTGTGCAGCATGCCAAGAGCTTTGAAAAGCCGGATGACGCGGTGAAAAGTATGGGAATCGGATGGATCATCAATGCGCTTATGATGATCATGGTTGTGCTTGGGATTATGACTGTTTGTACCAAGCCGGAGATGAGCGAGGCGAGTGTCCCGACACTTTTTATGGTACAGTGCGGTGTTGGAAAAGGATTTATGATGCCGCTGATTTCTGTTTTGATCATTCTTGGAGCGGTATCTACGGCGGTTAATATGGTGGCTGCAATGGTCAAGAGAATCTGCAGTGGTCTTGATAAAGTGAAGAAAGAGACGGAAACGGGTAAAAAAAGTAAAATTGGTACAAAGGAAATTGTGGCAGCATTTATCTGCTGTGTAGTGGATTTTGGAATCGCACAGTTCGGGCTTCTGACACTGATCCAGAAGGCTTACAGTGTGCTGGCATATCTTGCGATTCCGGTCATTCTGATTCCGTATCTGATCCATATGGCAGTGACCAGATTTGATACGAAGTAATGAGAGAATAAAGGGAAAAGAGGACGAAAGATACCAATCGGTTGGAGTACATATATTTTACCATTAGTGGGGTGATGGAATGGCAAAGATTACAGTGTGGTCAAAGCAGCATGAAAATGTCTGGAAAGTTCTTCAGGAGACCGGACGATATACGGTAAAGCGAGAGTATATCATAAAGGATCTCAAAGAACATTCGGAACTGGTTCTGGATGTTTATGAATGGCTGGTCAAGAACGGACCGGACTACGGGAACAAACCGGCGGATGTGGAATTTCCGGTATGGGTATCCTTCAGGCAGGATGCAACGATGCTTCCGGAAAAAGGAAGAGTGATCCTGGAGCTGGAGATCGAAGAATCCCTGATTACCGGAGTGAATTTCACAAAATGGGGAATGATCCTCAACTATTCCTATATTCCGGCAGACGAGGCGGATGAAAAGCGGCACAAAGAGCTTCTGGAAGCCTATGGAGTCAGCGACACGCAGGCGTATATGTCGCAGTTCTATCCGGAGATCAAACGGGAGATCCGGGAGAGCTGGAAGAGGCTTTTTGATGATAAGATCCAGATCGGAAGTGATGGATGTTATGGAAACATCTGGGAGGTGCGAAGAGAATGGGTGAAAAATGTAATACAATAACCTTATATGCATCACAGGCAGACCCGGTAATCGAAGCAATTGAGCGGGATGGCGTGTGCTATTCCAAAGAGGCGTATGTGCGGAAAAAATATCAGGAGAGTGCAAAGATTTTCACAACAGCCTATTCCTGGTTTGTGCGTGAGATGGAGAAATATGTGAAGAAACCTGATGATGCGGAGTATCCGTACTGGGCATTCCGTGAAGCTTATAATGTGGATCAGTCGATGGGCGGCAATTTCCTGACACTGGAAGTACCATTGGATGAAGTTCTGCTTTTTGATATGTATGACTGGAATAAGATTCTCTGTCTCAAATATATTGGGGAAAATGAAAAAGATGAGAAGCAGTTCCAGGAGCAGCTGGAGATGTATGGAATCAAAGAGATGGATGCGGTGTTGAGTAATTTTTATCCGATGCAGAAGCAGCAGATCCTGAAAAGCTGGCAGCGCCTGATGCGGTATCATGAGGAATTGTTACATGGAAATACAGAGCTTGTGAGGGATATACAAGCAGGACTCTGGAGAATAAAAAAGGAGTGGATCAGGTAATGATCCACTCCTTTTTTATTCAGATTTTTTTGATTTTATCAGACCAAGGAGCAGGACGGCCGGAAAAATAATGGCTGCGAAAATCCCGGTTTTCAGACTGCCGCCGGCGTAGGAAGATACCAGACCTGCAAGCGTCGGGCCACCGGAACATCCCAGATCTCCGGCAAGTGCAAGGAGGGCAAACATTGTTGTGCCGCCACGTGGAATAGAGACGGATGCGGTGCTGAAAAGTCCCGGCCACATAATTCCAACGGAGAATCCGCAAAGCGCACATCCAAAAAGGTTCAGCGCAGGAAATGGAAGGATGGAAATACATAAATAGGAAAGGATGCAAAGAATGCAGCTTCCTCTCATGAACAGATCCAGCCGGATCCTGTCTCCATATTTCCCATAAAGCAGCCGGGAAGCCCCCATGCAGGCTGCAAAGGTAAGAGGACCGGCAAGATCGCCGAGTGTTTTGGAAATGTGCAGGCTTGTCTCGGCAAAAGTGGATGCCCATTGGCTGACTGCCTGTTCGCTGGCACCGGCACAGGTCATCATAAGCATTAACATCCAGAAGATTTTAGAGGTGCACAATTCTCTGAGAGAAAGTCCCTGTTCACCTTCTTCGTGAAGGGAGTAGATTGGTGCACTTCTGAAGAGGAAAGTGTTAAATATTGGGATGACAGCCCACATAAGTGCGAGGATTTTCCAGTGCGATATTCCGAAAAACCAGAAAAATGCGGTTGATAACAGAACAACGCCCACATGCCCCCAACAGTAAAAGGAATGCAGGAGACTCATTGCTTTTTCTTTGTTATCAGTAGGGCAGGCTTCAATGATCGGGCTTACCAGTACTTCGAGAAGTCCACCGCCGATCGCATAAATGATAACTGCGATTACAAGTCCGGTATAAGGGGAGGGAAAAACTTCCGGAAGAACGGTGAGTAATATCAGTCCTGCCGCAGAAAGGATATGCGCAATTAAAATCGAAATGCGGTATCCGATCCTGTCGATGAAGAATGCAGATAGAAGATCGACAAACAGCTGAATGATAAAGTTGAGTGTGATCAAAAAGGTAATTCGTTCTAGTGAAATATGGTAATTATTTTGGAAAGTGACAAAAAGAAGAGGAACAAAATTATTTACGATAGCCTGAACGATGTAACCAATAAAACAAGCGTAGATGGTCTGCATACAATTTGTGTTTTTTTTCATTTCTTAAAAGCTCCTTTCAAAATAGCACTATATCATATTGGAGGGGTGGATGTCTTGACGAATATCGCAAAAATATAGTACAATATCTTCAAAACACAAAAGGTATAATGAAAATGCAAATAACAGAGATAATAACAGAGATAATAACAGATGAAACACTGAGGGAAATACGTGAACACGGAACGCCGGAGTTTCCTTTTGAATATTATCTGGATGATATCGATGAAATTGGTCAGGGTTATGTTGAATGGCACTGGCATAATGAGATTGAATGGGCATGGGTTGAATCTGGAAAAGTAATCTGCAGGATTGGAAATGAAAAGATTATCCTTGAAGCGGGGGAGGGGATTTTTATAAACAGCAGAGTGATCCACCGCTTTGAAACACCGGGTGGTGCGCTTATGCCAAATATCCTGCACGCTCCAGAGCTGCTTGCTGCGCGGGAAAGTGCAATTTATCAAAAATATGTTAGTCCTGTAATTACATATGGTAAAGAATATGTGATTTTGGAAAAAGAAAAAAATAGTGGTATATTAAGTCTGCTGGATGAGATATACAAAGATGCCGGAAAGGAAATGCTTAGAAAAGAACTGATTATACAGAACAAGATCAGCAGATTATGGGATGAATTGTTTGAAGAAGTTCCGGATATTGTACAGAGAGAGTCCCGGAATAAGAATCTCCTTTTACAGTCGCGGCTCAGAGAGATGATGCAGTTTATAGAAAACCATTATAAAGAACGAATTTCTTTGGAAAGGCTGGCAGCGGAAGCGAACATTAGTAAAAGTGAAGCCCTTCGATGCTTTAAGCGTGGAATAGGGACGACTCCGGTGAAATATTTGATCGATTACAGGCTGGAGAGGGCAAAAGAATTATTGTGTAAGACGAATGATACGGTTATTCGGGTTGCCGCAGATGTGGGAATAGATAATACAAGTTATTTTGTAAGAATATTTAAGAAAATGTATGGGATGACACCAGGAGCATTCCGGGAAGAAGAAGGACTGAAAAAGGCTGGAGAAAAATAACATATTAGAAGAAATTCTCCGAATTTAGTTGACTTTTTGATACATCATGATATCATTACTTCGTATGGCTGAAGTGTTCGGGAGGGCGGAACAACTGGCTTTGTAAGAAGAACAAAAGAGAGAGGTTTTGGGAAAAGGAAAATGAATGTGAAATACGATTACGAGAGAATTGTACAGGGGATCCTGGACATTGGGGAGGCTATGATTAGATGTGGAGCGGAGAACTTTCGTCTGCAGGACAGTCTGTACCGTATTTGCAGAAGTTATGGATTTGTAAAGTATGATATTTTTGTTATACCAAGCAATATCCAGATTACGGCAGAGACACCGGAAGGGCAGATTATTACACAGATCCGGCTGGTAGAAATAGGGGAATGTGACTTTGACAAGCTGGATTATCTGAATAATCTGTGCCGTAAAGTCTGTAAAGAAAAGCCGGATGCAAAAGAAATGAGAAGACAGTTTGAAGAGGTGATGGGAAGACCGGAACAGAAGTGGTACACCCATTATGCGGCCGGTATTTTAGGTGGTACCGGATTCGCGGTATTCTTTGGATGTAATATAAGGGATGCGATCATTGCGGTGATCGTATCAATTGTGATCGTTGCAGCAGGGAACTGGCTGGCTGAACGTGAGAAGAACCTGCTGGCATATAACCTGATCTTATCGTTTATTGCAGAGATGATCATTCTGTTGTCTGTTAAATTTGGATTTGCGGATCATGAGGAGCGGATCATGATCGGAATTGTCATGCTCCTGATCAGTGGACTGAGTACGACGAACGGAATCCGTGATCTGCTTCAGAAAGACTTTATCTCCGGATCAATCAGTATCATGAATTCCATGCTTGGTGCTTCCGGAATCGCATTTGGTACGGCGATACCGATGATTCTTTTTGGCGGTGTAGAGGCGGAAGGATTTATCCTTACTCCGAATCTGATCGTACAGCTGATTTCCTGTACCGCAGCCTGCGTGGGATTTGCACTGTGGTTTAAGATCCGGGGAATGCAGGTGGTTTACTGTGGAATCGGAGCATTTTTTACATGGCTGATTTATGCACTTGTTTATGAGGCGCGTCCAAGTAACTTCCTTGCAACTACAATTGCGGCGACATTCGTTGCATTCTATGCATTTATTATGTCGCGGATAAATAAAGCACCATCAACAATTTTCCTGACAGCATCTGTATTCCCGCTGATTCCTGGACCGAATCTGTACTATGTAATGTATGCATGCGTAAGCGGGAATATGCATATGCTCCTGGAACAGACGATCACACTTTTTGCAACCTGCGTTGCAATTGCATTTGGATTTAACTTTGTAGATATCGCATCAAGAACTATCATGCGTGGTATGAAGGTAGAATATCACATTGGAAAAAGTGACAGGTAAATAAGAAGTTTCAGCCGCGGATTTCATTCTGCGGCTGAAATTTTAGCCTGTGTGCCGGGAATATGCCTGGATGAGAGCGGATTCCGGAGTCCGAAGGCTTTCACAAAAAATTATTTAATTTCTTGACTTTATACTTTCGGTATGGTACACTAACCTAGCGAATGGAAGTATAGGTCTTTTTTTTATGCCTATTTTTAACAAAGAAAGTTTCAGGCGTGAAGCTTTCACGACAGCCTCGCAAGCTGTCATGCAACTAAAAATTAGAACATAAAAAGCGAGGTGGAAGTTGTGCGTACAAGAATTACACTGGAATGTACAGAATGCAAGCATCGTAACTACAACATGACAAAGGATAAGAAGTCTCATCCGGAACGCATGGAAACAAAGAAATACTGTAGATTCTGCAAATCACACACATTACACAAAGAGACGAAATAGTCGTTGAAGGGAAGTGAATGTTATGGGCGAATCTAAAGACAAAGCGAAGGCAAAAGAGAAGAAAACTCCTTTCTTCAAAGGTCTGAAAGCTGAGTTTAATAAGATTATCTGGCCAGACAAAACCACACTTACCAAACAGACAGCTGCGGTCGTAGTTGTTTCCGTTATCTTAGGAGCGATTATCACGATCTGTGATATCCTGGTAAAATTCGGGGTAGATTTATTAGTTAGATAAGATACTGATAAATGGTAATGCAGGAAAGGTGAGTTTATGGCAGAAGCAAAATGGTATGTTGTGCATACCTATTCAGGGTATGAGAACAAGGTAAAGGCCAACATTGACAAGACGATCGAGAACCGTCATCTGGAAGATGAGATCCTTGAGGTCCGTGTTCCGATGCAGGAAGTTGTCGAATTGAAGAACGGCGTACAGAAAGCGTCTCAGAAAAAGATGTTTCCGGGATATGTTCTGATCCACATGATCATGAACGATGATACCTGGTATGTGGTACGAAACACAAGAGGTGTTACAGGATTTGTAGGTCCTGGATCCAAACCGGTTCCGCTTACAGATGAAGAGATGGCACCACTTGGTATCCAGAAAGAAGACATCGTGGTAGATTTTGAAGAAGGAGATACTGTGACAGTAACAGGTGGAGCCTGGGAAGGAACAGTCGGCATGATTCAGACTATCAATATGGCTAAGCAGAGCCTGACGATCAATGTTGATTTATTCGGCCGCGAAACGCCGGTAGAAATCAGTTTCGCAGAAGTCAAAAAAATGTAACTTTATGCGCAGTGCATAATGAACACGTGGGAGGGAAATCCCCGCAAATACCACAAGGAGGTACTTTAAAATGGCAAAAAAAGTTTCAGGTTATATCAAATTACAGATTCCAGCTGGAAAGGCTACTCCGGCTCCACCGGTTGGTCCTGCTCTTGGACAGCACGGTGTAAATATCGTTGAATTTACAAAACAGTTCAACGCAAAGACAGCTGATCAGGGAGATCTGATCATTCCTGTAGTAATTACAGTTTACAGTGACAGAAGTTTCAGCTTCGTTACAAAGACTCCTCCGGCAGCAGTTCTTATTAAGAAAGCCTGCAACCTTAAATCTGGTTCAGGTGTTCCGAACAAGACAAAAGTTGCTAAGATTACAAAAGCTCAGGTAAAGGAAATCGCAGAACTTAAGATGCCAGACCTGAACGCTGCATCCGTAGAATCAGCTATGAGCATGATCGAAGGAACATGCCGCAGCATGGGTGTAACTGTAGTAGAGGACTAATTCAGACTGCATAAGCAGAATGTAAGGAAACTGAAAAAATACGTGGGAGGGAATTCCCGTAATCACCACTAGGAGGTATTTAGAATGAAAAGAGGAAAGAAATACGTAGAAGCTGCAAAGTTAATCGACAGAGCAACTCTCTATGATAGAGATGAAGCGATCGCACTTGTTAAGAAGAGCGCGACAGCTAAATTTGATGAAACAATCGAAGCTCATATCAGAACAGGATGTGACGGACGTCATGCAGATCAGCAGATCCGTGGCGCTGTAGTTCTTCCGCACGGAACTGGTAAAAAGGTTCGTATCCTTGTATTTGCTAAGGACGCTAAAGCTGAAGAAGCTAAAGCAGCCGGAGCAGATTACGTAGGTGGAGATGAACTCATTCCGAAGATCCAGAATGAAAACTGGTTCGAATTCGATGTAGTTGTAGCTACACCGGATATGATGGGTGTTGTTGGACGTCTCGGACGTGTACTTGGACCAAAAGGTTTAATGCCAAACCCGAAGGCTGGTACAGTAACAATGGACGTTACAAAAGCTATCAACGAAATCAAAGCTGGTAAGATTGAGTACAGATTGGACAAGACAAATATCATCCATGTACCAGTAGGAAAAGCTTCTTTCACTGAAGAACAGCTTGCTGACAACTTCCAGACGCTTATCGATGCGATTAACAAAGCTAAACCGGCAGCAGTAAAGGGTCAGTATCTTAAGAGTGTGACACTTACTTCTACAATGGGACCTGGTGTAAAGATCAACCCAATGAAGCTTGCTTAATCAGTATTGAATAAATGTAAATAATAGAGACACCGTATGCGGAGTGATCCGGTACGGTGTCTTTTTGCGTAGCAAGAAACCTAACAAACAGTATTCTGTATACATTGTGCATTTTTTGACGAACAATGCATGAAAACATTGAAAACAGGGGAAAATAATGATAACCTATGCCTGTGAAAAAAATATCAAGTAATTAAAAGGAGGCACTTTGTCATGGTTAATATTCAAAAGGCAGCAATTATCGGATGTGGGTTTGTAGGAGCGTCCTCTGCGTTCAGTTTACTTCAGAAAGGGATTTTTTCCGAACTGGTACTGATCGATGCGAATAAAGAAAAAGCAGAAGGGGAGGCAATGGACATCAGCCATGGTAGACCATATGCACACCCGATGAAAATATATGCGGGATCTTATGATGATATCAGTGATTGTTCATTGATCATCATTACAGCTGGAGCAAATCAGAAACCGGGAGAGACAAGACTGGATCTGGTACACAAAAATGTAGCAATTTTCAAATCGATTATTCCGGAAATCACAAAACGCGGATTTGAAGGAATCCTGCTTGTTGTAGCAAATCCGGTGGATATTCTGACTTATGCGGCACTTAAGATTTCCGGATATCCGAAGGAAAGAGTATTCGGAAGCGGAACTGTTCTGGATACTGCGAGATTTCGTTATCTGTTAAGTGAACATCTTCAGGTTGCGAGCCGGAGCGTACATGCCAATATCATCGGAGAGCATGGAGACAGTGAGCTTGCCGTATGGAGCGGGGCAAATGTAGCGGGAATTCCAATCAATGATTTCTGTGAACTTCGCGGACATTATCAACATCAGGAATCTATGGAAAGAATTTATAAGACTGTGCGGGACAGCGCTTATGATATTATCCAGAAAAAAGGTGCAACCTATTATGGTGTGGCAATGGCAGTTGCGAGAATTGCAGAAAGCATTGTTATGAATGAAAATGCGGTTCTTCCTGTCACGAGTCTGATGGAGGGAGAATACGGACTGGAAGGACTCTGTATCAGTGTTCCGACCATAGTTTCGCAGAAAGGTGCAGAAAAAGTTCTTGAGATTCCACTGAGCGATGAAGAAAAAAAAAATTGCTTTCATCTGCAAAAGAATTGAAGGAAGTGCTGGATGGTCTGGACTTATAATAGAAGAAACTGGATAAAATTGAAAAAATAAAAATTAAAAAAATAAAAATATAAAAATTAAAAAAATAAAAATTACACTTGACTTTCTGGTAAACGTATGCTATATTTACGAAGTAACTGCCGAAGACAGTAGGTGCCGTAAGGCATAAGGGTCAAAACGCCTACCGAGGAAGACAAGATTCATTAGATTTGAATTTGTAAACCTCTGTGCTTTGGCGCGGAGGTTTTTTAGCGCATGATTGCGTGATATGAAAGTCCCCGCTGGGACCGAGACTTTCTGGCAGTTGAAAATACTACAAGGAGGTGCACCATTCGTGGCAAAAGTTGAATTAAAACAACCTATCGTACAGGCAATCGTTGAAGATCTCACAGATGCTCAGTCGGCAGTTATCGTTAACTACTGTGGACTTACAGTAGCTCAGGACACTGAACTTCGTAAACAGCTGAGAGAAGCAGGTGTTATCTACAAAGTTTGCAAGAACACAATGATGAAGAGAGCTTTTGAAGGAACAGATTTCGCACAGCTTGACGAATATCTGGAAGGACCGAACGCTATTGCAATTTCTAAAGAAGATGCAACAGCACCGGCAAGAATCATCTGCAATTTCGCTAAGAAAGCAGAAGCTCTTGAGGTAAAAGCAGGTGTAGTTGAAGGCTCAGTATATGACGCAGCTGGTATTCAGGAACTTTCTAAGATTCCGTCAAGAGAAGTACTGCTGTCCAAATTACTTGGAAGCTTACAGTCACCTATTACAAACCTTGCCCGTGTTCTTAATCAGATCGCAGAACAGGGTGATGCTCCGGCAGAAGCTGAAGCAGAAGCACCGGCAGCAGAGTAATCTGTACCGGAATCCCATCCGAGTGTGGGAACAGTAAGAGGCGAAAGAGCCAAACATTAAAATCAAATGGAGGAAAATAAAATGGCAAAATTAACAACAGCAGAATTTATTGAAGCTATCAAAGAATTATCTGTACTTGAATTAAATGACTTAGTTAAAGCATGTGAAGAAGAATTTGGTGTATCCGCAGCAGCAGGTGTTGTAGTAGCAGCAGCTGGAGCAGAAGGCGGAGCAGCAGCAGAAGAAAAAGATGAGTTCGACGTAGAACTTGTATCTGCTGGAGCGTCTAAAGTTAAAGTTATCAAGGTTGTTCGTGAAGTAACAGGTCTTGGACTTAAAGAAGCTAAAGAATTAGTTGACGGAGCACCGAAGGTAGTTAAAGAAGGCGCTTCTAAAGCTGAAGCTGAAGAAATCAAAGCTAAACTTGAAGCTGAAGGAGCAGAAGTTAACCTTAAGTAATTTTGGTTATCACACTGTGAATGACAAGAGCGTATCGCGCAGGATTTCCTGCAGTGGTACGCTCTTTTGATTTTTAGTACTTTTCTGCGGTATCAAAGGGGCCGAAAGTAAATTTTGCCACTTACATTATAAAATACAATAAAAATACAATTCTTTGAAAAGTTAGACTTGACAATCGAGAAAAACCTGTGGTAAAGTAAAAAATGCGCTATTGTGGAAACGTATGCCATAAGTGCGCCCTGAATAAGGCGGAAATAACCCGAAAATTTATCATATAAGGAGTGAAACGTCAAATGGAGAAAAACAGAATTCGTCCCATCACAAACGGAAAAAGTATGCGCATGAGCTATTCCCGGCAAAAAGAAGTACTCCAAATGCCTAATTTGATCGAAGTTCAGACCGACTCTTACAAATGGTTCCTGGATGAAGGATTAAAAGAAGTATTTGATGATATTTCTCCGATTACCGATTACAGCGGACATCTGAGCCTGGAATTTGTCGACTTTACATTGTGCACAGATGAAACCAAGTACACAATCGAGGAATGTAAAGAACGCGATGCTACTTATGCCGCACCGCTTAAAGTGAAGGTAAGACTTCACAACAAAGAGACAGATGAGATCAATGAACATGAGATCTTTATGGGTGATTTACCGATCATGACAAGAACCGGTACCTTTGTAATCAATGGTGCGGAACGTGTTATTGTCAGCCAGTTGGTGCGTTCACCTGGTATTTATTATGGAATTGCGCATGATAAACTTGGTAAAGAATTATACTCTTGCACCGTTATCCCGAACAGGGGTGCATGGCTTGAATATGAGACGGACTCCAATGACGTTTTCTATGTCCGTGTGGACAGAACCCGTAAGGTGCCGATCACAGTCCTGATCCGTGCACTTGGTATTGGAACGAATGCTGAGATTATCGATCTTTTTGGCGAAGAGCCAAAGATCCTTGCAAGTTTCACAAAAGATACTTCAGAGAACTATCAGGAAGGTCTTCTTGAATTATATAAGAAGATCCGTCCAGGTGAACCACTTGCTGTAGACAGTGCAGAAAGTCTGATCACCAGCATGTTCTTTGACCCGAGACGTTATGACCTTGCAAAGGTTGGACGTTATAAATTTAATAAGAAGCTTATGCTCAAGAACCGTATCACAGGACATACGCTGGCTGAAGACGTAGTAAGCCCGATGACAGGTGAAGTAATTGCAGAAGCAGGAGCTGTCGTTGACAGAGAACTTGCAGATGCCATCCAGAATGCAGCTGTTCCGTATGTGTGGATCGCAAGAGAAGAAAGTGACCGTAATATCAAAGTACTTTCTAATATGATGGTAGATCTCAAAGCTGTATGTGGAATTGATCCGGAAGAAGTTGGCGTAACTGAACTGGTATACTATCCGGTACTTGCTGAACTCCTGGAAGAGACAGCCGGAGATATCGATGAGCTGAAAGAAGCAATTCATAAGAATATTCATGAACTGATTCCGAAGCATATTACAAAAGAAGACATTATGGCGTCTATCAACTACAATATGCATCTGGAATATGGAATCGGTAAAGATGATGATATTGACCACTTGGGTAACAGACGTATCCGTGCGGTTGGAGAACTTCTTCAGAATCAGTACAGAATCGGTCTTTCAAGACTGGAAAGAGTTGTTCGTGAAAGAATGACAACACAGGATCTGGAAGGCATTTCGCCACAGTCACTGATCAATATCAAGCCTGTAACTGCTGCTGTTAAAGAGTTCTTCGGATCATCACAGCTGTCACAGTTCATGGATCAGAATAACCCACTTGGTGAACTGACTCACAAGAGACGTCTTTCCGCACTTGGTCCTGGTGGACTTTCCCGTGACCGTGCCGGATTCGAGGTCCGTGACGTTCACTACTCACATTACGGAAGAATGTGTCCAATCGAGACACCTGAAGGACCGAACATCGGTCTGATCAACTCTCTTGCATGTTATGCAAGAATCAATGAGTACGGATTTGTAGAAGCTCCGTACCGTAAGATTGACAAGACAGATCCACAGAATCCGGTTGTAACCGAAGAAGTTGTATATATGACTGCGGATGAAGAAGATAATTATCATGTAGCACAGGCGAATGAGCCTCTGGATGAAGAAGGACATTTCGTTCATAAGAATGTATCCGGACGTTATCGTGATGAGACTCAGGAATACGAGAGAAGAATGTTCGATTACATGGACGTATCTCCGAAGATGGTATTCTCTGTTGCTACAGCACTGATTCCGTTCCTGCAGAACGATGATGCGAACCGTGCGCTGATGGGATCCAACATGCAGCGTCAGGCAGTACCGCTTCTTACTACAGAAGCTCCGGTAGTCGGAACAGGTATGGAAGTAAAATCTGCTGTCGACTCAGGTGTATGTGTCGTTGCAGAAGAAGGTGGTATTGTTGAGAGATCAACATCTACCGAAATCACAATCAAACAGGATGACAAGACAAGAAAGACTTACAAGCTGACCAAATTCCTGCGAAGCAACCAGAGCAACTGCTACAACCAGAGACCGATCGTTGTCAAAGGTGAAAGAGTTGAAAAGGGACAGGTAATCGCAGACGGACCGTCTACATCTAATGGTGAGATGGCTCTTGGTAAGAACCCGTTGATCGGATTCATGACCTGGGAAGGTTACAACTACGAGGATGCTGTACTTCTTAGTGAACGTCTTGTACAGAATGATGTTTACACATCTGTTCATATCGAAGAATATGAAGCAGAAGCCCGTGATACAAAGCTCGGACCAGAAGAAATCACACGCGATATTCCAGGCGTAGGTGATGATGCACTGAAAGATCTGGATGAGAGAGGTATTATCCGTATCGGTGCTGAGGTTCGTGCAGGAGATATTCTTGTCGGCAAGGTTACTCCGAAGGGAGAGACAGAACTGACAGCAGAGGAAAGACTTCTTCGTGCAATCTTTGGAGAAAAAGCTCGTGAAGTAAGAGATACTTCTCTGAAAGTACCTCATGGTGAATACGGTATCGTTGTAGATGCAAAAGTATTTACAAGAGAAAATGGAGATGAACTTTCACCGGGAGTTAACCAGGCAGTCCGTATCTACATCGCACAGAAGAGAAAGATCTCTGTAGGTGATAAGATGGCCGGACGTCATGGTAACAAGGGTGTTGTTTCCCGTGTACTTCCTGTAGAAGATATGCCGTTCCTTCCGAACGGACGTCCGCTTGACATCGTGCTGAACCCACTGGGTGTACCATCACGTATGAACATCGGACAGGTACTGGAGATCCACCTTTCTCTGGCTGCCAAAGCACTTGGATTCAACATCGCAACACCAGTATTTGATGGTGCAAACGAGGTTGATATTATGGATACCCTGGATCTGGCGAACGATTATGTTAACCTGTCCTGGGAAGAATTTGAAGCAAGACATAAAGAAGAACTTCTTCCGGAAGTTATGGATTATCTGTATGAGAACAGAGACCACAGAGCACTGTGGAAAGGCGTTCCGCTTTCAAGAGACGGTAAAGTAAGACTGAGAGACGGTCGTACTGGAGAATATTTCGACAGCCCGGTAACAATCGGACACATGCATTATCTGAAACTGCATCACCTGGTTGATGATAAGATCCATGCACGTTCAACCGGTCCTTACTCACTGGTAACACAGCAGCCACTTGGTGGTAAAGCACAGTTCGGTGGACAGCGTTTCGGAGAGATGGAGGTTTGGGCACTGGAAGCTTACGGTGCATCTTATACTCTGCAGGAAATCCTGACAGTTAAATCCGATGATGTGGTTGGACGTGTGAAGACATACGAAGCAATCATCAAAGGTGAAAATATTCCTGAACCGGGAATTCCGGAATCCTTCAAGGTACTTCTTAAAGAACTTCAGTCACTCGGTCTGGATGTACGTGTCCTGGATGAGAACAATGAAGAGGTTCAGATCATGGAAAGTGTAGATTACGGTGATACAAACCTGAATCACATTATTGAAGGAGACAGACGCTACAATAACGACGAAGACTACGGCAAACACGGATACAGCAAGCAGGAATTCTCAGAAGGAGAGCTGGTTGATGTAGAAGATGAGCCGGAGGAAGATGACAGCTTCGACGATTTTGATGGCGATATGAACGATGATTTTGATGACGACATGGATTTAGAATAGGAGGATGCCGAGAATGACAGAAACAAAAAAAGAACCAACGTATCAACCGATTTCATTTGATGCGATTAAAATAGGTCTGGCATCTCCGGAAAAGATTCTGGAATGGTCAAGAGGTGAAGTTACAAAACCGGAGACAATCAACTACAGAACACTCAAGCCGGAAAGAGACGGTCTGTTCTGTGAGAAAATCTTCGGACCTAGCAAAGACTGGGAATGCCACTGTGGTAAATACAAAAAGATCCGTTATAAAGGTGTTGTATGCGACCGCTGTGGTGTAGAAGTAACAAAAGCAACTGTGCGACGTGAACGTATGGGTCACATCGCACTTGCGGCACCGGTTTCTCATATCTGGTATTTCAAAGGTATTCCGAGCCGTATGGGACTGATCCTGGATCTTTCACCGAGAACTCTGGAAAAAGTACTGTATTTCGCTTCTTATATCGTACTTGATAAGGGAGAGACAGATCTCTCTTACAAGCAGGTTCTTTCAGAAGCAGAATACCAGGAAGCAAGAGAAAACTGGGGCAATGGTTTCCGCGTAGGAATGGGAGCAGAAGCGATCAAAGAACTTCTCGAAGCAATCGATCTTGAAAAAGATTATGCTGAACTGCAGGCAGGACTTGAGGGTGCTACCGGACAGAAGAGAGCAAGAATCGTTAAGAGACTTGAAGTAGTAGAAGCTTTCCGTGAATCAGGAAACAAACCGGAATGGATGATCATGACTGCAATCCCGGTAATTCCGCCGGATCTGCGTCCGATGGTACAGTTGGATGGTGGACGTTTTGCAACATCTGACCTGAATGATCTGTACAGAAGAATTATCAACAGAAATAACCGTCTAAGAAGACTCCTTGAACTGGGAGCTCCGGACATTATCGTTAGAAACGAAAAGAGAATGCTGCAGGAAGCTGTAGATGCTCTGATCGACAATGGACGTCGTGGACGTCCGGTAACAGGTCCTGGAAACAGAGCACTGAAATCCCTTTCTGATATGCTGAAAGGTAAATCAGGACGTTTCCGTCAGAACCTGCTCGGAAAACGTGTTGACTACTCAGGACGTTCCGTTATCGTTGTAGGACCGGAACTGAAGATCTATCAGTGCGGTCTTCCGAAAGAAATGGCAATCGAGCTGTTCAAGCCGTTTGTTATGAAAGAACTTGTTGAGAGCGGAGCTGCTCACAACATTAAGAATGCTAAGAAAATGGTAGAACGTCTTCAGCCGGAAGTATGGGATGTGCTTGAAGATGTAATCAAAGAGCATCCGGTTATGCTGAACCGTGCCCCTACACTTCACCGTCTTGGTATCCAGGCATTTGAACCGATCCTGGTAGAGGGTAAAGCAATCAAGCTTCATCCACTGGTATGTACAGCGTTCAACGCCGATTTCGATGGTGACCAGATGGCGGTTCATCTTCCGCTTTCTGTAGAAGCACAGGCAGAATGCCGTTTCCTTCTGCTTTCACCAAACAACCTTCTGAAACCGTCTGATGGTGGTCCGGTAGCTGTACCTTCACAGGATATGGTCCTTGGTATCTACTATCTGACACAGGAAAGACCTGGTGCAAAGGGAGAAGGCAAAGTATTCAAGAGTGTCAATGAAGCAATTCTTGCTTATGAGAACGGAGTTGTTACTCTTCACTCAAGAATCAAAGTACGTGTGACAAAGACAATGCCGGATGGAACAAAGAAGACCGGTACAGTAGAGTCTACACTTGGACGTTTCATCTTCAACGAAATCATTCCGCAGGATCTTGGCTTTGTTGATCGTGAAAAAGAAGGAAATGAACTGGTTCTTGAAGTGGATTTCCATGTAGGAAAGAAACAGCTGAAACAGATTCTTGAAAAAGTTATTAACACACATGGTGCATCAGCTACAGCTGAAGTACTTGACCATGTAAAATCAATGGGATACAAGCTCTCTACAAGAGCAGCTATGACTGTATCTATTTCAGATATGACTGTACCGCCACAGAAACCGGAACTGATCGCAAGAGCACAGTCAACGGTTGATAAGATCACACGTAACTTCAAGCGTGGTCTTATTACAGAAGAAGAGCGTTACAAAGAGGTTGTAGAAACCTGGAAAGAAACAGATGATGAGCTTACAGAAGCCCTTCTTACCGGACTTGATAAATACAACAATATCTTCATGATGGCGGATTCCGGAGCCCGTGGATCTGATAAACAGATCAAACAGCTTGCAGGTATGCGTGGACTTATGGCGGATACAACCGGTCACACGATCGAGCTGCCTATCAAGTCAAACTTCCGTGAAGGTCTGGACGTACTGGAATACTTCATGTCTGCGCATGGAGCTCGAAAAGGTATGTCAGATACTGCCCTTCGTACAGCCGATTCAGGATACCTGACAAGACGTCTTGTTGACGTATCACAGGATCTGATCATCCGTGAGGTTGACTGTGTAAGCAAGGATGCTGAAATTCCGGGAATGTATCTGCATGCATTCATGGATGGAAATGAAGAAATCGAAAGTCTTCAGGAACGTATTACAGGAAGATATTCATGCTATACAATCTGTGACAAAGATGGCAATGTGCTTGTAAAAGCAAACCACATGATCACACCAAAACGTGCAGAAAAGATCATGAAATACGGTGTGGATGAAAATGGAAATTCACCGCTTAAGAAAGTGAAAGTCCGTACAATCCTGACCTGTAAATCACACATCGGTATTTGTGCGAAATGTTATGGTGCCAACATGGCAACAGGTGAACCTGTACAGGTTGGTGAAGCTGTCGGTATTATCGCAGCTCAGTCAATCGGTGAACCTGGTACACAGCTGACCATGCGTACTTTCCATAGTGGTGGTGTAGCCGGTGGAGATATCACACAGGGTCTTCCTCGTGTCGAAGAACTTTTTGAAGCAAGAAAGCCGAAAGGTCTTGCTATTATCACAGAAATCGCAGGTGTTGCAAACCTGAACGATACAAAGAAGAAGCGTGAAATCATCGTTACCAATCAGCAGACAGGTGAGACAAAGACTTATCTGATTCCTTATGGATCACGTATTAAAGTACAGGATGGAGCTGTTCTGGAAGCCGGTGACGAGCTTACAGAAGGTAGCGTGAACCCGCATGACCTTCTTAAGATCAAAGGTCTTCGTGCTGCACAGGACTATATGCTTCAGGAAGTACAGAGAGTATACCGTCTGCAGGGTGTAGAAATCAACGATAAGCATATCGAAGTTATCGTTCGTCAGATGCTGAAGAAAATCCGCATCGAAGAAAGAGGAGATACGGAATTCCTTCCGGGAACAATGGTAGATGTCCTTGAGTTCAACGATGTAAATGAACAGATGGTAGCAGAAGGTAAAGAGCCTGCAACAGGAGAACAGATCATGCTTGGTATTACCAAGGCATCCCTGGCAACAGATTCCTTCCTGTCAGCTGCATCCTTCCAGGAGACAACCAAGGTTCTGACTGAGGCTGCTATCAAAGGTAAGGTTGACCACCTGATCGGTCTGAAAGAGAACGTCATTATCGGTAAACTGATTCCGGCAGGAACAGGTATGAGAAAATACCGTGACGTTAAGCTTGATACAGGTCTTGGTATGGATATGGACGACGAAATCAGTTTTGATGATTTTGATATGGATGATGATGCTGAGCCTGAAGCACCGGCAGAGACAGCAGAAACTGTTGAAACCGAAGAAAATGCTGACGAAACAGTTACAGTTGAAGAATAGGCTTTATATGCTAAGAGAGGCAGATACGTTGAAAGGCGTGTCTGCTTTTCTTGCTTTAAAGACATGAAAAACAAAAATATTTGAAAAATATTTCCAATTCTTTAACACTTTACAAAAATAAAGGGTTGCAAAATATGAAAAAATACAGTAGCATATAGATAATCAGTCGAAAATCAGGGGGTGTGATATGCTGGATTTAGCTCATATTGGTGAACGGATCAGAGAATGCAGAAAAAAGAAAATGATGACAATCCGGGTTTTGGGAGAATATACAGGACTTTCAGCGGGCTATCTGAGTATGCTGGAACAGAATAAAACATCTCCGAATGTGGACAGTCTTGCGCGAATTTGTGAAGCACTGGATATTGATATCCAGTATGCACTGGAAGGCGAGATACCGGGAAAGACGGTTATACGCAGAGAAGAAATGAGTAAGCATCTTTATCCGGAAGAAAATATAACAGTTGAGGTTGCAGACTTTGGTCAGGGAGAATCAATTTTTGAATATATTACGATTGGACCGGGAGAATCTGCGAAAAAAGAAGAATATCGTCATGCCTTTTCGGAAATGTGTATGGTGATAAAAGGAACTCTGAATGTAGAGGTGGAAGGAGAAATTTGCAGTTTACATCCGGGAGACAGTGTATATATAAAGAGCAGAGAGCGTCATAGTATTTCCAATCCTGGAAAAGAACCTTGTGTGAGTATATGGGTATATCACCGGGATGTACCAAGACTGTTTGGAAGGAATGAAAATAAAATTGTGAAATAAATAGCATTCCTCTTGACAATCTTAGAGTATGGTTCTATAATAAGAAAAAGTTACACATATGAATAAATATTCATCTGAGTGGATTTGTAAAAATTGAACTGTTGAAACGGGGTTTCTTCGAAATTCACGCAACTCTGAAGACAGTGTTATTTACGAAAGTGTATAAAGATTACATTTTTATACATACAATACGGACAATCTAATAATTAAACATAGACGTCATAGCGTGAAACTATGACCTTTGAAAGAAGACAAGGACGTCATGATGCAAATCATGGCGTTCTTTTGTTTACACCACTAGACTGCGGTCTAGTAAAGTATTACATTGTCGCAGAGGGACGGACATATCTGGTAAATATACCGTCTCGGAAGAACAAAAGTGCATGAGAGGAGAACAAAAATGGACAGATTAACACAATTGCGAGAGTACATGGAAAAAGAAAGACTGGATGCGTTTTATATTGCAAAGCCGGCGAATGTACGTTGTATCAGCGGATTTACGGGGGAAGACTCGTTCCTTTTTATCACAAAGGCGAATCAGTATTTTATCACTGATGCAAGATACACAGAGCAGGCATCTTATGAATGCCCGGATTATGAGCTTGTAAACTGGCGAATCGATTTTGGCTACAGCATGGGGAAAGCTGTTGCATATTGCGCAGACAAAGATGGAGTTAAAACAATTGGATTTGAACAGGATCATCTGACATTTGAAAAATGGAACTCTATGCAGGCTGAACTCAGTGCTGAGATGGTTCCGACGCTGAACGTAATCGAAGGCTTCCGCGCGATCAAGACGCCGGAAGAGATCAAGAACCTTACCGTTGCCTGCGATATCGCATCCAGAGCATTTGAAAAAATTATAAAAGACATCCGTCCGGGTGTTACAGAAAAAGAAATCGCGTCCAGACTTGCACATTACATGGTTATGGAAGGTGCAGATACCAAACCTTACGGTGGAATCGTTATTTCAGGAGCAAAGAGCTCTCTGCTTCACGGAATTCCGGACAGTAAGCCAATCGAATACGGTGATTTCGTATTGATGGATTATGGATGCCAGTACAAAGGTTATCTTTCAGATATGACAAGAACGGTAGTTGTCGGCAAGGCAGACGCCAAACAGAGAGAAGTTTATGATCTCTGCCGTCGTATGACAGAAGATACAGAAGCATCTGTAAGAGCCGGTGTGACAGGAACTTCCTGCTATGAAGCTTCACTTGAAGCAATCAAAGATACAGAATACCTTCCGTATAATTATACAGGAATCGGTCATGGAGTTGGGCTGTTCGTCCATGAACTTCCGAATATCGGACTAAACTGTGAGAATATCTTACAGGAGAACAGCATAATGACAGTAGAACCAGGACTTTATATTCCGGGTTGGGGTGGTGTCAGACTTGAGGATCAGGGCATCATCACAAAAGACGGATATGAAAACCTGATCAGTGCTACACATGAGCTAATAGAATTATAAATGAAAAAGGAGGACAACATTTATGAAAAAGAAATTATTAGCGGCTTTACTTGCTACAGCAATGACAGTAACCATGTTTGCTGGCTGTGGTACACCGGGATCCAAAGATGCCAAGAAAGATGACAGCAGTGCTTCATCAGGAAAGAAGAGAATTACTTACACACTTCGTGAAGACCTTCCTTCTATGGATCCACAGAACAGTAACTCTATCTCATGTGCAACAGCAGAAATCTGCACCTATGCGATGCTGACACGTAACGTGGAAGGCGAAATCAAACCAGATGCAGCTGAAAGCTGGGATATCTCAGATGATGGACTTACTTACACATTCCACCTTCGTGACGGACTGAAATGGTCTGACGGAGAAGACGTAAAAGCAGGCGATTATGTTTATGGTATCCAGAGACTTATGGATCCAGAAATGGCAAGCGATTACGCATTCATCGGATACATCCTCAAAAACGGTGAAGAAGTAAACAATGGTTCTGTACCGGTTGATCAGCTCGGTGTATCTGCACCAGATGATAAGACAGTTGTAATCGAACTGGCACATCCGGCTACATACTTCCTGAGCATGGCAGCCATGGCTACATTTGGTCCTACAAGACAGGATTATGTAGAAAAATACGGAAAAGAATACGCAGCAGATCCGGAAAAATCTGTTTATAACGGACCGTTCAAGATGACAGAGTGGAAACACGGCGATGAAATGATCCTTTCTAAGAATGAAAATTACTGGGATGCAGACAGTATCAAGCTTGATGAAATCTGCGTAAAGACAGTTGCAGATGCTAAGACAGCAGTTGCTATGTGGGAACAGGGTGAAGTTGATATCACAGTTGTACCTACTGAAATGACAGATCAGTATACAGAAAATACTGAATTCTACTATACAGGTGCAGATGATTACATCATGCTCAATATGTCAGAAGACAGACCGCTTGCTAACAAGAACCTGAGATTTGCTCTGAACTATGCAATTAACAGAACAGAATACAACAAGCTGGTTAACAATGACGTATATGACGTTGCACAGAGACTTGTACTTCCAAACGTGCAGGCGGCAGATGACCAGACATACGGAGAAGCTTATCCATATACACCATTCCCGGCAGAGAATGACAATGATAAAGCAAAAGAATATCTGGATGCTGCTATGAAAGAAATGGGTGTATCAAATGCATCAGACATCAAGATCACTCTTCTTACAACAGATACAGATGGTGCTAAGAAGCAGGCTGAAGTTCTTCAGGAACAGTATCAGAAAAACCTTGGTATTACAGTAGAAATCAACCAGGTAACTTACAAACAGAGACTGGAGCTGGAAACTAAGAAAGATTACGATATGGTAGTAACAGGATGGGTTCCGGACTACTCTGACGCATACTCTTATCTGGAACTGTGGATCAGCGATGGTCAGTATAACCACTCTGGATATGCGAATGCTGAATACGACAAGCTTCTTAAAGATTCTCAGACAGAGACAGATGCTAAGACAAGACAGGATATGCTGTTCCAGGCAGAAAAGATCTTCCTTGAAGAAGATTCCGCTCTGGTACCGCTTCAGTTACGTAGAGACCAGTATCTGATCAATCCGAAGATTTCTAACTTCAACGTATACTTCGTTGGATATGACTTCGATCTGGTATATGCAGATATCAGCGAATAATACAGTTGGATGGTAACATACCTTGCGGTCGGCGCGGACTTACTGGTCCGCACCGGCTGCTTATTTGAGGGTTTTGATTATTTTGAGGGGTAGATTTGGTATGTATCAGCCAATAGAAAGTATGTGAAATAATCAAAGCCATCAAATAAAGAAAAATGAAGGGAGACAAAAGAATGGCAAAATATATAGCTAAACGAGTTGCATTAGCCATCGTAACACTTTTGGTACTTACAAGTGTTGTATTCGTCCTGGTTCGTCTGATGCCGGGAGATCCGTTCTCAAGTGATAAGATGACACCGGAGATCAAAGCGAATCTGGAAGCTTACTATGGTCTGGATAAACCGCTTGCAGAGCAGTATATAACTTATATGAAGAATGTGCTTCATGGTGATCTGGGGTATTCTATGAAGTATGAAAGTCAGACAGTTAACCGTATTATTGCTGACTCATTCCCATACTCAGCAGACCTGGGAATCCGTTCACTGTGCTTTGCACTGTTCTTCGGACTGATCCTTGGAATTGTAGCAGCACTGAATCGAGGAAAGAAACTGGATTTCGTCTGTATTTTGATTGCGATCATTGGTACATCGATTCCTGACTTCATCATGGGATCTGTACTTCAGTATTTCTTCGGAATCAAATGGCAGATTCTTCCGGTTGCGCAGTACACAAGCTTTAAGCACACAATTTTACCGTCAATCGCGGTTGGATTCTATACACTGGCATCCATTTCCCGTCTGATGCGTTCCAGTATGCTGGAAGTTGTATCTTCAGATTATACAAAGACAGCACGTGCGAAAGGTTTATCGGATTTCCGAATTACATTTAAACATCAGATCCGTAATGCGATCACACCGATCATTACCATTATGGGACCGACAGTTGCATCTGTATTAACAGGAACATTCGTAATCGAAGCCCTTTTCGCAATCCCTGGAATGGGAAAACATTATGTAGACAGTATTAACATGGCAGATTATACACTGGTTCTTGGTATGACGATCTTCTACGGAGCATTCCTGATCGTGTCAATCCTGATTGTAGATATCTTATACGGTATTGTAGATCCGAGAATCCGTCTGAGTGGTAAAAAAAGGTAGGTGACGAGAAATGGCAGAAATTACAAAAGAACAGTTTAAAGTTGTAGGAAAAAATACAAAGACAATGGAGTCTATTTCCCGTCCGAATATTGGTTACTGGCAGGATGCATGGAGACGAATCCGCAAGAATAAGATTGCATTCTTCTCATTGTGCCTGATTGGACTTTATGTACTTATGGCGATCTTTGTTCCAATGTTCAGCAAATATGACATTGCAACACAGAGTGTGGCAGAGATGAACCAGAGCTTTTCAAAAGCACATTGGTTTGGAACAGATTCTCTTGGACGTGATCTCTGGGTTCGTGCATGGTCTGGTGCGAGAGTATCTCTGACAATTGGTTTTGCAGCCAGCATCATCAATGCAATCGTTGGATCTATCATGGGTGGTATCTCAGGATTCTACGGTGGCAAGATCGATATGGTTATCCAGCGTGTCGTTGACGTATTATACGGAATCCCAAGTCTGATCGTTACCATTCTTCTTATGGTAGTTGTTGGTAACGGTGTACACTGTTTGATTCTTGCTATGTGTTGTGTCGGATGGATCGGTGGATGTCGTTTCGTTCGTGGTGAAGTATTAAAACTGAGAGAATCTGATTTCGTATCTGCAGCCAAGATCCTTGGCGTACCGGATATCGTAATCATTGTTAAACATATTTTACCGAATATCATGGGTCTTATTATTACAAACCTGACAATGGCTATTCCGGGCGCAATCTTCCAGGAGGCATTCCTGAGCTATATCGGTCTGGGTATCAAACCACCGAACTGTAGCTGGGGTGTACTTGCAAAAGACGGAATCGCACAGCTGAGAATTCATCCGTACCAGGTATTTGTACCGGCATTCCTTATCTGTACAACCATGCTTGCACTGAACCTTCTTGGTGATGGACTTCGTGATGCATTTGACCCGAAACTTAGAGGAACCGAGTAGGAAGGAGTATAGAAGATGGAAAATTTATTGGAAGTAAAAAATCTGCAATTCTCTTTCCGTACATACGGTGGAGTTGTTAAGGCTGTACGTGATGTCAGCTTTGAAGTACGTCCGGGAGAAATTCTTGGTATCGTTGGAGAATCCGGATGTGGAAAGAGCGTTACCTCTCAGTGTCTGATGAGACTGAATCCAGAACCGCCTGGATTCTTTGAAGGTGGAGAGATCCTTTATAAAGGAAAAGATGTTCTGAAAATGAACAAAAAAGAACTTCGTCAGTTCCGTGGAAAAGAGATCAGTTATATTTTCCAGGATCCTATGACCTCATTGAACCCGACAATGCGTATCGGAAAACAGATTGAAGAAGTATTCGTTGGAAGAAAAGGTATGAGTGCAGCTGAGAAAAAAGCAAAAGCACTTGAAATCCTTAAAATGGTAGGTATCTCTGATGGAGAACGCCGTTACAAACAGTATCCACATGAACTTTCAGGTGGTATGAAACAGCGTGTTATGATCGCGATTGCTCTGGTAGGAAGCCCGAGCATCGTTATTGCCGATGAGCCGACTACTTCTTTGGATGTTACAATTGAAGCACAGATCCTTGATGTACTGAAAAATCTTCAGAAAACACTTGGAACATCTATCATCCTTATCACACATGACCTTGGTGTTATCGCAAAGCTTTGCGACCGTGTACTGGTTATGTATGGGGGAAAGATCGTAGAACGTGGATCTGTAGATGAGATTTTCTATGATACAGCACATCCTTACACAAAAGGACTTATGCATTCAATTGCCAAACTGGATACAGCAAAAGGTCAGAAATTGCAGCCAATCGAAGGAACACCTCCGGATCTGTTTGCACCTCCGAAAGGATGTCCGTTCGCAGCAAGATGTGAATACTGCATGGAAATCTGTAAAGATATGCCACCACAGACTTATGAGCTTTCAAAAGAACATGAAACCTGTTGCTGGCTGCAGCATGAATATGCACCGGATACAGACATGAGAAAAAAAGTAACTGAGAAAGGAGAGGTGTAAAATGGAAAATACAGAAAAAAAACAGCCTCTCGTACAGGTGAAAAACTTATGTAAATATTTTGAAATCAGCCGTAAAGAAACCTTAAAAGCGGTTGATGATCTTACATTTGATATTTATAAAGGTGAGACAGTCAGTCTGGTAGGTGAGTCCGGATGTGGTAAATCTACAACAGGACGTACCATGATCAAGTTATACAATCCGACTTCAGGAAATGTATATTATGACGGAAAAGACATTTTCAAATATAATCATGCAGAGCAGAAAGAATTCTGCAAGAAAGTACAGATGATCTTCCAGAATCCGTACTCATCACTGAACCCACGTATGACTGTTAAGGATATCGTTGGAGAAGGTCTGAAACAGCATGGAATGTCAACAAAGGATGCAGATGCAAAAGTAGAGCAGCTGCTTGCTACAGTTGGTCTTAACAAAGATCATATGTCACGTTTTCCACATGAATTCTCAGGTGGACAGAGACAGCGTATCGGTATCGCACGTGCTCTTTCTGTTGATCCGGAGTTCATCATCTGTGATGAGCCGATTTCAGCTCTTGATGTGTCTATCCAGGCACAGGTTATCAATATGCTGAAAGAACTGCAGGAAGAAAGAGGACTGACTTACCTGTTTATCGCGCATGACCTTAGTGTCGTAAAATATATTTCTGACCGTGTAGTTGTTATGTACCTCGGAACTATGGTTGAGACTGCTGAAACAGATGAACTTTATGATCATCCGATGCATCCATATACACAGGCACTGCTTTCCGCAATTCCGGAAGCAGATCCGCATAAAGCAAAAGCAAATCAGCGTATTCCGATCAAGGGTGAAATTCCGAGCCCAATCAATCCGAAGAACTGCTGTCGTTTTGCTGAAAGATGTCAGTATGCGACAGAACGTTGCTTTAAGGAAATGCCTCAGATGAAAGAGATTGCTCCTGGACATAAGGTGGCATGCCATCTTGTAGAAGATAAATAAAAAGTAGTAATATAATAAAGAAGGCGAAGGGCTTATGAAGAGTTCTTCGTTTTCTTTTGCTTTATGAGAAATTCCGATGGGACTTTCTATGAAAAAAGGCAAGATGCGTTGCTGGCCACAGGTACTGTGAACAGTAACATTGTGCAAAATCACAAAATACGGATTGACACGAAAATATTGACAACATAAGGCAAAAACGATATTATATAGAGATGTAATTGTAATTAAAGCGTCATATCGTGTAATAGTTATGTAACAAATGAAAGTGAGTGTATATGGAACAGAGAAAATCAGCAAGGAGAAGATCGTCTGATGGAACTTCTAATAGAAATATGCGAAGTATCAATAACAGCAGAGAAGTAAGCAGACGGGCTAAGGGGAAGAACCGGTATGCTTATGATGAAGATCGAAGAGCTGCCCGATATTATGATGAAGAAGATTACTACAGAGAACGACCGAAAAAGAAATCATCTTCGATTGATAAGAAGAAAAGAAGACCGGAAGAAGACTATCAGAATATAAGAAAGACATCTGATCCGGAGAATAATAAGAACCGTAAAAATAAACGGCGCAGAGGAAGAAAGAAAAATCGGGTGAGCAGAACGATTGGAATTATACTTGCTATTATCCAGTTTATCCTGTCTGTAGTACTTGCAGTGAATGTGATACTGTTCAATGTACTTACTTCTACTTATTTCCTGGTACTGATCGGAGTGCTGCTGATCCTGCTTGGAATTACCTTGCTGACACAGATAGCGGCAAAAGGAAAAGGAATTGGCGGAAAGATATTCTGTATACTGATCTGTATCATTCTGGGAGTGGGTTCTTTTTATATAGGAAAAGTAAATAATGCATTCCAGAAGATTACCGGAAGCAATAAGAAAACCAGTTCTATGGTAGTTGCGGTAAAAGCGGATGATAATGCAGATACTTTATCAGCGGCAGCCGGATATACATTTGGTGTTCAGTATGCGACTGGTGGAGACCAGACGAAGTCGGCAGTCAAACAGATTGAAAAGGAACTGGGACAGAACATTACTCTTCAGGAATACAGTAATCTGGGAGAAGAAGCACAGGCATTATATGACGGAGAAGTAGATGCGATTATCTACAACTCAGCTTACAGTAATATTATCCAGGAACAGTATTCAACCTTTACAAAGGATACAAAGGTTATTTATAAACACAACATTGTTGTTGAAATTGAAAGTGATACATCCGATGAAAGCGTTACAAAGCCATTTGCGGTTTATTTGAGTGGTATTGATACGGATGGAGATATCACAGAGCAGGGCAGAAGTGATGTTAATATCGTAGCAGTTGTTAATCCGACAAGTCACCAGGTATTACTGATTACGACACCTAGAGATTATTATGTACCAATCCCGGGAGTATCAGGAGGGCAGGACGACAAACTGACACATGCAGGAATCTATGGTGTAGATGTGTCTATGCAGACGCTGGAAGCACTTTATGATACAGATATCGAATTTTTCGGAAGAGTTAATTTTACATCTATGATCAGTGTGGTTGATGCACTTGGCGGACTGGATGTTGAATCAGATCTCGAATTTGATACAGGATGGGAGTCGGGTGCAGAGATTCATGTAAATGAAGGAATGAATCATTTTGATGGTATTAGTGCACTTGCATTCTGCCGTGAACGTCAGGCACTGCCAGACGGGGACAACGGAAGAGGAGTCCATCAGCAGGCGGTTATCACTGCAATCATTAAAAAGATGATGTCACCGGCAATGCTCCGTGGGGCAAGTGATATTATTGACAGTGTCAGCGATGGAGTGGATACGAACTTTACTTCCAGCCAGATCCAGTCGCTGATCAAGACTCAGCTCAGAACCAATGCAAAATGGAATATTTATTCCGTGGCGGCGGATGGAACCGGAGGGACAGATATCTGCTATTCTTCAGGAGCTGAAGAGCTTTATGTAACGTATCCGGATGAAAATTCAGTGGCTGAGATCAGTGAACTGATCAAAAAAGTAAAAGACGGAGAAACAATAGAAGGATCCGTAAGTACAGAATAAAAATGAAGAAAAAGTCAGGGCATGATTTGGAAAATATTTTTCAGAATGCCTTGACTTTTTTTTTGCAATATACTACAATAAACAAGCGTGCGAAAAACGATGCACTGTTTTTCTGCGCATTTTAAACAGAACTTGTTTAAAATCGTAACCAATTATTACTTCATAGGAGGTGAAAGAGATGCCAACATTTAACCAGTTAGTAAGAAAAGGTCGTCAGACAGCTGTAAAGAAATCTACTGCACCGGCTCTCCAGAAAGGATACAATTCTTTGAAGAAAAGAGCTACAGACACATCTGCACCGCAGAAGAGAGGTGTTTGTACAGCAGTTAAGACAGCTACACCGAAGAAACCGAACTCAGCTCTCAGAAAGATCGCCAGAGTACGTCTTTCAAACGGAATCGAAGTAACAAGCTACATCCCAGGAGAAGGTCACAACCTTCAGGAACATAGCGTTGTTCTTATCCGTGGAGGAAGAGTAAAGGACCTTCCGGGTACAAGATACCATATCGTTCGTGGAACACTTGATACAGCAGGTGTTGCAAAGAGACGTCAGGCTCGTTCTAAATACGGAGCAAAGAGACCAAAAGACGCAAAGAAATAAGCACTTGATTTTAGTGTAAAACGAAACTAAATCGTATCACAAACAGAACTATGAGAATAGTTGGTTGCGGGTTTAATTCAGATATCGCCTGCCACGCGGCAGGCATCGGAGATTGTCCCGCCAACGATACACATAGAAAGACACATGTGAGTACCGATGAATTATTCACGCAAAGCAAAGCTTTGCCAATATGTATAAGGAGGGAAGAACCGTGGCACGTAAAGGACATACTCAGAAAAGAGACGTATTAGCGGATCCGTTATACAACAACAAGGTAGTTACAAAGCTTATCAACAACATCATGCTTGACGGTAAGAAAGGTGTAGCTCAGAAAATTGTATACGGAGCATTTGACAAAGTCGCAGAGAAAGCTGAAAAACCAGCTATCGAAGTATTTGAAGAAGCAATGAACAACATCATGCCTGTACTTGAAGTAAAGGCAAGACGTATCGGTGGAGCTACTTATCAGGTACCGATCGAGGTAAGAGCAGACAGAAGACAGGCTCTTGCACTTCGCTGGCTTACACTGTACTCTCGTAACAGAGGCGAGAAGACAATGGAAGAAAGACTTGCAAATGAAATTCTTGATGCAGCTAACAACACTGGCGCATCAGTAAAGAAGAAAGAAGACATGCACAAGATGGCAGAAGCAAACAAAGCATTTGCTCATTATCGTTTCTAATTATAGGAGGAAAAAATCTTGGCTGGAAGAGAATATCCATTAGAGAGAACCAGAAATATCGGTATTATGGCGCATATTGATGCTGGTAAGACCACTCTTACAGAGCGTATCTTATACTATACCGGTGTTAACTATAAGATTGGTGATACTCATGAAGGAACTGCTACCATGGACTGGATGGAACAGGAGCAGGAAAGAGGTATCACAATCACTTCAGCAGCTACAACATGTCATTGGACACTTGAAGATCATACAAAACCGAAAAAAGGTGCTCTTGAGCATCGTATCAATATCATTGATACTCCGGGACACGTTGACTTCACTGTAGAGGTTGAACGTTCACTTCGTGTACTGGATGGTGCTGTAGGTGTATTCTGTGCTAAGGGTGGTGTTGAGCCTCAGTCAGAAAACGTATGGCGTCAGGCAGACACATACAACGTACCAAGAATGGCCTTCATCAACAAGATGGACATCTTAGGTGCAAACTTCTACAACGCTGTAGAACAGATTAAGACAAGATTGGGCAAGAACGCTATCGTTCTTCAGTTACCAATCGGTAAAGAAGATGATTTCAAGGGAATCATCGACCTTATGGAAATGGAAGCTTACATCTACAATGATGACAAGGGTGATGATATCACAGTATGTGAAATCCCGGATGACATGAAAGAAGATGCTGAGCTTTACCATACAGAACTGATCGAAAAGATCTGCGAACTGGATGACGAACTTATGATGATGTATCTTGAGGACGAAATCCCGACAGTAGATCAGCTCAAAGCAGTTCTTAGAAAAGCTACTTGTGAATGTACAGCAGTACCGGTTTGTTGTGGATCTGCTTACAGAAACAAGGGTGTTCAGAAGCTTCTGGATGCAATCGTTGAATACATGCCAGCTCCGACAGACATCCCGCCAATTCAGGGTGTTGATGAAGATGGTAATGAAGTAGTAAGACATTCTTCAGATGAAGAACCTTTCTCTGCACTTGCATTCAAGATCATGACAGACCCGTTCGTAGGTAAGCTTGCATATTTCCGTGTATATTCAGGAAGCATGAATTCAGGTTCTTACGTACTGAACGCTACAAAGAATAAAAAAGAACGTGTTGGACGTATCCTTCAGATGCATGCCAACAAGAGACAGGAACTGGATAAAGTATATTCAGGAGACATCGCAGCAGCGATCGGATTCAAGTTTACAACTACAGGTGATACAATCTGTGATGAACAGCATCCGGTAATCCTTGAATCTATGGAATTCCCAGAACCAGTTATCGAGCTCGCTATCGAGCCTAAGACAAAAGCTTCTCAGGGTAAACTTGGTGAATCTCTTGCAAAA
>ERZ894220.201-NODE-201-length-68090-cov-9.93593_pt1 | contig 68090 bp, 41 predicted proteins | sample MGYA00380292_ERZ894220 | MGnify/ENA primary metagenome ERZ894220 (study PRJEB32331, sample SAMN06328446) | human gut metagenome | biome: human gut microbiome; feature: stool | host: Homo sapiens | collected 2014-12-05 ... | reverse complement strand
AAATTCAAAACTATATTTTGCCATGAAAAAACCGACCTCCCAATAGTTAGATTTTCGGTCTAACTTTTGGGGGTCGGTTCATTCAGTTAGCTCTTACTTTTATAAATTATTTAGTGTTGCCAAATTGTTGCCATTTTGGACTCGTAAGTGCTGCAAACGGCGTGGTTAAGCCATTTGTGAGGCGTGATACCTCATTCCCACTCAATAGTTGCAGGTGGTTTTGAAGTTATATCATAGACAAGTCTATTAACGTGTTTTACTTCGTTTACGATACGATTTGATGCTTTTTCTAGGACATCGAAAGGTATTCTTGCCCAATCGGCTGTCATAAAGTCGGTTGTGGTTACGGCTCTTAAAGCAAGGGTATAATCATATGTTCTGCCGTCACCCATAACGCCGACGCTACGCATATCTGTAATAACGGCAAAATACTGGTTTATATCTCTTTCAAGACCTGCATTTGCGATTTCTTCTCTGAATATAGCGTCTGCGTCACGCAAAATTTCAAGTTTATCTTCTGTAATTTCGCCTATAACTCTTACGGCCAGTCCCGGTCCCGGGAACGGTTGACGCCATACGAATTTTTCAGGCAAACCAAGTTCGATACCAAGCTGACGCACTTCATCCTTAAACAAATCACGAAGCGGTTCAACAATTTCTTTAAAATCAACGTGTTCCGGAAGTCCGCCTACATTATGATGGCTCTTAATAACAGCCGCATCACCTGCACCGCTTTCGATAACGTCCGGATAAATTGTACCTTGAACAAGATAATCAACCTTACCGATTTTCTTAGCTTCCGCCTCGAACACACGGATAAATTCCTCACCTATAATCTTACGTTTCTTTTCGGGTTCTTTTACACCCTCAAGCTTACCTAAAAATCTATCCTGTGCATTTGCTCTGATAAGGTTAATATCAAACTGATTTCTGAAAAGATTTTCAACTTCATCGCCCTCATTTTTACGAAGAAGTCCGTTATCAACGAATACACAAGTAAGCTGCTTGCCTACCGCTTTATGAAGCATAACTGCCGCAACAGATGAATCCACACCGCCTGAAAGAGCACACAAAACTTTACCGTCACCAATCTTTTCACGCAAAGCCTGAATTGATTTTTCGGCAAAATCAGACATAAGCCAATCGCCCTTACATCCACAGACATTAAACAAGAAATTCTTCAGCATTTGCTGACCTTGTACAGAATGATTTACTTCCGGGTGATACTGTACCGCATACAATTTCTTTTTTTCATTTTCATAAGCCGCACACGGACAATCATTAGAATAAGCAGTAATCTTGAAACCTTCCGGAATTTTATCGATATAATCCGTATGACTCATCCAAACTACTGTATTTTTATCAACATTTTCAAACAACTTACTTTCAGAAGTTGTAATTTCCGTCTTACCATACTCACTTACAGGAGCAGTATCAACGTGACCGCCAAGAGTATATGCCATAAGCTGACTGCCGTAACAAATACCCAAAATAGGAATACCAAGTTCAAAAATTGCCTTATCGTAGTGTGGTGATTTTTCGTCATACACACTGTTCGGACCGCCAGTAAAAATGATACCTACCGGATTTTTTTCTTTAATCTTCTCGATAGAATTTTTGTATGACATAACCTCGCAATATACGTTACACTCACGTACTCTGCGGGCTATAAGCTGATTATACTGACCGCCGAAGTCAAGCACAATTACTGTTTCATTCTGCATTTTCTTTCCTCCGTTTATTATATTATTTTAATTATATCATTAATCGACACTGTTTTCAATAGCTTTTAAAAGTTTTAATGTTCTTTGCACGACCATTCTGTCACAGCTAATTTTATGACAGCCGTGCGTTCAAGCACGTTTTCGTTAAATTCATAATCGGATTTACCTGTATAGTGGTGCATGATTTGATTAAGTCCTTTAATTTTAGTGTCCCTGTCTACCACTATTTTTACCTGTCCCCTACCCATAATGCTTTGATACAAATACGAATGACCGCAAGCAGTATCACTTGTTACAAGCTCATGTTTCGTATCTATTTCAAAACTTATTTCGGGTTGATTATTGATTAGATCAATCTTCTTCCCCTCTGTCGCTCCGTGAAAATACAATGTAAGTTTGCCGTTATTATCTTCATATCCGAAGTTCATCGGAACAATATACGCACCTTTATCGTCCACCAATCCTATACGACAGCAGTCACACGATTTCAATATTTCAATCATTTTATTGTAATCTGTAACTTCACGTTCTTTTCTTCGCATCATTACAACCTCAGTTCTTGCTCTCCAAAATTATTGTAACAGGTCCGTCATTTGTAAGCGACACTTTCATATCAGCACCAAATTCGCCCGTTTCGGTATGTATACCTTGTTCTTTAATATATGCAACAAATTTTTCGTACATTTCATTTGCACTGACAGGCTCCATTGCGTTGCCAAAATACGGACGTCTGCCGTGCGAGCAATCGCCGTACAAAGTAAATTGCGATATAACAAGCATACTTCCGCCGACATCTTCAAGGCTCAAATTCATTTTATCGTTTTCGTCACTGAAAATACGCAACTTTATAATCTTATCTGCGATATACTTCATATCTTCTTCAGTATCACCGTTGCCGACACCGAGAAGAACAAGCAAGCCGTCATCTATTTTTCCGTTCACTCTGCCGTCAATTTTAACATCGGCATTCGTTACTCTCTGTACAACCGCTCTCATATGTCATACCCACTTTCTTCTATTATCATTTGCAAGCGTTCCCATTCTTCCATAAGGCTTTCGATTTTGTCCTGCAATTCTGTTATTTTATCGGTTATCTCGCCTGCTTTGACATAATCGGTTGCAATATCGGAATTTTCAAGCTCTTTAGAAAGTTCCTCAACCTCCGATTCCTTACTTGATATTTCGTCCTCAACCTTTGCAAAGCGATTAAGCGTTTTACGTTTTTCAGCCTCCAAACGCTTTTGCTCCTTATAATCAAGATGACCTGCCGACTCTGTTTTCTGTTCTGTCTTAACCGTTTCACGTGCCACAAAGCTGTCGTAATCACCGCTGTAACTTTCGACACCGTTTGGCGTCAAATACAAAATTCTGTCAGCAAGTTTATTTATAAAATATCTGTCGTGCGATACCATTATCATAGTACCGTCATAATCGGAAAGTGCATTTTCAAGAGCCTCTCTCGATTCAATGTCAAGATGGTTTGTAGGTTCGTCCATTATAAGCAGATTAACACTCTTAAGCATAAGTTTTACAAGTTCAACTCTCGCTCTCTCGCCACCGGACAACTTATGTATTTCCTTAAACACATCTTCGCCTTTAAACAAAAATACTGCAAGTGCATTTCTGATTTGAGTTTGAGTAAGATTAGGATATTCGTCCCACACCTCGTCTATAACCGTTTTATCCATATTAAGATTTTCTTGAATTTGGTCATAGTATCCTATATGAATATTCGCACCGATTTTATATGAGCCTTCCGTCTGCTCATAATCGCCCATTAAAATTTTAAGCAACGTCGTTTTACCGCAGCCGTTCGGGCCTAAAAGGAATACCTTTTCACCCTTTTTAATAAGCATATCAACATTTGAAAACAATCTGTTATTATCAAATGCCATACCCAAGCTTTCCGTCTGAACAACATCTTGTCCGCCGCCTGCACAGGCCTTGAATGTAAACTCCATTTCTTCGGGCGACTGCATAGGTGCATTCAAATCTTTTTCAAGTCTTTCTATAACTTTCATTTTGCTCTCGGCGGTTTTAATATTTTTCTCTCTGCCCCAACGTCTTTGCTGTTCAACAACATTTTCAAGACGCTGAATTTCACGCATTGTGTTATCGTAATTTCTCTGCTCGGTCTTTTTGTCAATCTCTCTTTGTGCCATATATGCACTGTAATTGCCGTTATACGAACGGAAACGACCGTTTTCAAGTTCAAAAGTCTTGTTCGTAACTCTGTCAAGAAAATATCTGTCGTGCGATATTACAATAAATGCACCGCTATAATTTCTTAGGAAATCCTCAAGCCATTCAACCGACTCTATATCAAGATGGTTTGTCGGCTCGTCCAAAAGCAACAAATTTGCATCGGACAAAAGAATTTTACCGAGTGCGACACGCGTTTTTTGACCGCCGGACAATTTGTCTACACACAAGTCAAATTCATCTTCCGAAAAGCCCAGTCCCGTAAGTGTGCTTTTAACTTTTGATTTATAATAAAATCCGTCACGTTCGGCAAATGCTTCCTGCAAAGAAGTTTGACGTTTTACAAGCTCGTCGATATTGCCGTTATTATTTTCTATATCGAAACGAATTTCATCAAGCTGATTTTCCATTTCGATTACATCGGCAAACACCGTAAGAGTTTCTTCCCATATACTCTTTTCACTGCCGTTTACGGAATACTGATCAAGGTAACCGACACGCAAGCCTTTATTCTTAAAAATTTCACCCTCATCATAATCCATATCACCTGTGATTATTTTAAAAAGGGTTGATTTTCCCGCACCGTTTACACCGATAAAACCGATTTTATCGTTACTGTCAACATTAAACGATACACTGTCAAAAAGCGTTTCATCAAGAAACATTTTCTTTATATTACTTCCATTAAGCAGTATCATAAATTACTCCTTGTATTTTAGTATTTCAACATATTTTCAACCATTGTCATTATGTCATATCCGTAATTAATATCAGGACACCAACGTCCGCCAAGTTGCTCGACATACTTTACCGTACCTGCCCAAGCTATACTCTTTACAACATAATATCTGTCGTGCGGCTCTCCTACGGGTGCAAGTCCGACATACGCAGCCATATGATTATAATGTGCTCTTACACCGTCCTCAGGTGTTGCAAAAGTTTCGTGATCCTCTGTTTTGTCACCTGTCGGTTTTTTAATTTTTATGCCTGCCCAGTTATTCATTTCAGGCAATACAGCGCCGCCGTAATTTCCGTATGCTGTTTCTTTGCCGGCTTGCGCATACATCACTTCCGGTCTGATTCCGAAAACTTCTCCGTAATACCAATAAATCGGTGCTATATCAATAAATCTTTGGTGTGCCCCTTTTGCCTTTGCCCAAGCCTGTGCCTGTTCAACCGTCACCTGTGCGTTACCTGTGATTAAAGTTTTGTCTGCCGCAGGATTTACCACTCTGTAAAGGAACGTACAAGCCTCCGCTCTTGTAAGCAAATCTTTCGGACGTATATTACCGCTGTCACCAAGCATATACAAATTTGTTACCGCGGTTTCAAGCAAATTTTTATATGCGTCATCAACGCTTTGAGCGTCTTTAAAGCTGTAATTTGTGATTGTATAACTATCAGCTGCCTTTTGACCGCTTGCTTTTACCAATGACGCCGCAAATTCTTCACGCGTTACATATTCACCGCCGTTAAATAACGAGCCTTTTTTCGGCATATAATCTTGAAATGCCTGTACATATTTATATGACCACTTATTTTTTCCCACATCATTAAATTGAACTGCTGAATTCGATTGTAAATTAAATGTATCTGTAAATATTTTCGCCATTTGTTCTCTTGTAAGATTTCCGCCGAGCATCAGGTCACCTGTTTCGTCGCCCGAAATTATATTGTTTTCCAAACAATATTCAACGCTTTCCTTTGCCCACGGATACTGTTTCTGCCAGCTTGCCGCCATAACAGGTGCAGACACCGACGCACAAATCACTGATGCCGATATTAACGATATTATTTTTTTCATAATAGAATGTTTCCTCCAAGTCGTATATTTTACCAATAATACATTATATATCAAAAACATACCGATTTCAACATCATAGTTAAAATTATTTTGATATATTACCAAAATATATATGTATCATATCTCAATTTACCGAATAAAATACATTTTTAAGGTTATTACTATACACAAAAGGAGTGATATTATGATAGAACAAGATACTGTAAAACTTTTAAGAGAATGTGACGCCGGTATAAAAATGGGCGTGTATTCAATAGAAGAAGTTCTCGGTGATGTAAACAACGGTAATTTCAAGCAAATGCTTGAAAAAGCAAAATCAGACCACCAACAACTTCAAGATGAAATTCAAATACTTCTTGACAAATACCACGACGACGGCAAAGATCCTAATCCTATGGCTAAAGGTATGTCGTGGTTTAAAACGAATATAAAAATTTCTGCCGATTCTTCGGATAATACGATTGCCGACCTTATCACCGACGGCTGTAATATGGGTGTTAAAACATTGCACAAATATCTTAACAAGTACAAAGCCGCCGATGAAAAGTCAAAAGATATTACTAAAAAACTTATCAATATTGAAGAAGAACTTACCGTTGATATGCGTTCTTATTTATAATTTATTTAGATAAAAACGAAACAAATCTGAACTTTTTATCCATCATATTGCCGATAATGCCGACCGTTTTACCCATAGTAAACGCCGCAAGGACAGTTCCTATTCCCAATCCGTCAAGACGTCCGAGAAATATAAGCGTCATACCGGCTGTTACAGCCAAACACGTTACGTCAAAAATTATTTTAACTTTTGAATATGAAACTTTTATAATCTCTGACAATTCTCTCGGGAAAAGGTCTGTCGGTATTATCGGTAATTTACATCTGTTCGACAAAGCTATTCCTATACAAAGCAAGAAATAACTTACGGCGAAGTATAACACGCACCAACCCAAATCTGTCGGTAAAACGTCTATCCACATTTTATGTACATCAAGCAATTCACTGAATATAAAGCCCACCACAAAGCTGAACAAATATTGCGGAACAAACTTTTTTCTAAGAATCATTAAACTCAAAACAAGCAATCCTTGAAAAATATATGTCCATGTTCCGAGTGATACTTTCGGAATAACCTCCGAAAACGCATACGGAACACTTGATATAGCCGAAATTCCCGCACCCGAATGTAACATAAGCACAACTCCGAAACTGTTGATTATAACCGCCAACGCAAGTGCCAATTCTCCTCTGAATATATGTAAATTTTCTTTATCCATTGTTTTTGCCTTTGATTTACACATAATCATACTTTCACAGTATAGCACAACAACAAAAGTAATTCAATAGTCAATCTATAAAATTTAATCACCTCTATTTTATATTATCGCAATCAAATCTTGCATATTTACCCCACGGCGGTGTAACATTTGTATTGTTTATCAGCCACAAAACAGGTATTCCGTTAGCTGCGTCACTATTTGGAAACATTGCGTATCCATCTGTCAAAATTACAATACTTGACGGCAATTCATCATACATTTCATTATTAATATAATCAAATATAATGCCAAAGTCAGTTCCACCGCCACCTAACGGTAATATCTTTTCAATATCTTCCACGCTCGAAAATTCTCTCGGCGGCGCAACCTCTATATCAAAAAAACTTATCCATCCTTTTAGTTTTCCGTTAAACTGTTCTACCGCAGATTTTATCTCCTCGAATGCAGCCGAAATATTTCTTACAGAAACTGAACCCGATGAGTCAATCATAAACAAAATATCCTTTACAGATATATCATTGTCATTAAAATCAGGAAGAAAAAACGGTGAATCCGTATATCTTCTGTCCGGAGGAGAAAATGAATAATCGCACACCTCCTCTTGCACAAAATTTGCAAGGAGAGTTCTCCAGTCCGTCTTTGACTTTTTAACCTTTATCAACTCTCTTTGTTTCAAAACTGATTCTGTTCCTGCTAATTTTTCTGATCCCAAATTATATTCCGATAACTTTAATACACTTTGTACCATACCGCTGATTCTCTTCTTATTATTTTTGAAATCACGTTTCTTAGACTTACATTCATTTTTCCCATCTGTATTTGTTTTTTCACACGGAACTTCTTTCTCATTTGAATCTGTTCCGTATGAATAATCTTTACCATAATTTCGATATTTCTCCTCCGGCTCTAATATCAAAATCATTTCTTCATAATTAATGTATTCCCTATTCCAAAATGTATCGGTATCTATCATCATTTGTCTTACCACTTTTTCAGGAAACCATTCCAGTCTATACATCAGTGCCCAATAAACTGTATCCGCATCTATATTTTCATCAGACTTTTTCAAAGGATATTTCCTTTGTATTTCGCCAAGGTGAGGATACCTATTTTTCGTATAACCGCATTTTAATAAAACATTATTATTTACAATATCACAAGCATGATGATATGTGTCACCCTCCAAATCACATTCTCTGCTAATATCGTCATAAACAATATGCAAAATCAAATGACAAAGCAAATAATCAACCTCATCATCATACAACTTATCAATATAACTCGGTGTGAAAAAAATATTTTCACCGTCGGTTGACGCCGTTCTTATTTCATTTGTGGCATAAAAATTCAGATACATTAACAAAATAGAGAAAAACGGATTTTTTTCCATAAGTCGAGTTCTTGATTTAATAATCTTATTCCTCAGACGATTTATTCTTTGACTTGTCATTTTCATAATCTTCCCACTCCAAACGATTTCTCATCATCCAATCATCAAAATTATTATTTGCTTTTAAAATAGGCAACAACGATTTCACTTTCAAATAATCTCTAAACAATTTCGATTTGAATTCCGCCGGTAGTTTTTGTGCAAACGTAATCGAATTATTTATTTTCTCAGGAATTTGGTGCTTTTGCGCATAACTCACCATTTGAGGTAGCAGAGCATATATTATTTCAGGCTTTGATAAATCAGGAGTCGGCTTACCTTCAAATATTTTCTCAACGCTCGGTATATTTGCCACTATATCTCCCCATGCTTTAAACGAATAAGCAACATCACTTCCGACACACCCCGAAATTAAAGGAAATACTTCTTCAATATCATTAGAAACATTTTTAAGTATATTGCTAACCATTTCCCATGAACGTGGTGTCGAAAAAGCATTTTCTTCAGAATTATGAATTTCTAAATTCAATGCAGACGGGTTGTAATCAATAAATCCAATAACCGTACTGTGAATATTATTTTCAATCGCCCACTTTCTCCAGCTTTTGACGTTGCTCTCAATTTCAATATGACATAGTCTGTTTGCTAACGCTCTCGGCATTTTATATGCAACAGACTTGTCATTCACTCTGTTTCCTGCGGCAATTACAATACAATTTTCCGGCAATTTGTGTTCGCCTATTACTCTGTCAAGTGTGATTTGATATGCCGCCGCTTGAACCGACGGCGGTGCGGCGGATATTTCGTCAAGAAACAAAATATTTACCACATCTTCGCTTTCGTCCATTTGAAAGATTTTCGGTTTCAACCATACAGCCGTTTTCTTATCCTCGCTTGATGTTGGAATACCTCTCAAATCAACAGGGTTGAAAAGCAACAATCTTACATCCGTTATCACTACTCTTTTGCCGGTTTCCGCCTCAAGCTCTTTTGCTACTTCACGTATGCCTTGCGATTTACCCACCCCCGGAGGACCCCACAACATAACCGACGGAAATTGTTTAAACGGAATTTTGTTTTTTATATATGATGAATATGCCTTTGCCAAATATCCTTTCATTTGCTCAACCGTAAGAACTATTTTTGTGTTATCAATTTCTAACATTGAAAACACCTCCCAAATAAGAATTTACTTTAATTATAAATCATTCAATGTGACATTTTCAGGACATTGCTCTTATTTATGCAAAAAACTTCTATAACATAACGTTACAGAAGTTTTTGAATATCTATATTTTTAATTTTTACATTTTGTATTGCATTTTCGTTAAATCCGTTTACTTTTGCGTTAATCTTTAAATTTTCAAAAGTAAAATTTGACAATATATATTGACTTTCATCTGTCTTGACATCAAAAAACGTATTACACTCACATTCGCAATTTTTCATTACAACATTATCCGCATAAGAAAGCGGTATATCTTTCCTGTCTTTCAAATCGTAAAACTGCGTCCAAGGGTTTATGTTGATAAAGCTGTCAATTTTACCTTTTATATCTTCAACACTGATATATTCATAATGCTGAGGTGTATCTGGACGCATTTTAAGCCACAACAAATTTTTACCCTCTTTAATATTTATTCTTCTTAAAATTATATTTTTATTATGTACAGATTCCGAACCGCAAGTTAGGCAGCCGTGACAGAAACCGTATGTACAATCTTCGATTAAAATACGTTCGTTAGAGCCGTTTTCGGATAATTTATCCGCCCAAGGACCTTTTCCGCCTTTCAGCACCACCGAATCATCATTAACTTCAAGATAGCAATTTTTAACCAAAACATCTGTACACACGTCTATATCAACAGCGTCTGTACTCGGTGCTTTAATCGGCTTTGCCGGTGAAAATATATTGCAGTTTATATATTTGACGTGATGGCATTTGTATATATGAGTAGTCCAATAGTGCGAATTTTGCAAGTGCAAATCAGCTATTGTGACATTACTGCTGTTTGATATATAAACAAGTCTTGGACGCTGCTCGTCCTTGTTGGTACAGTTTGGATTCCATTCACGTCTCAGCCAAAACGCTCTCCACGATTTCAAACCATTTCCGTCTATTGTACCTTTTCCGCACATTTTAAAACCGTCAACATTATCTGCATTAATCAACGCAGCAAAATACGGACACGTTTCACCCTCCATACGAGTTTGCATTATCGGATAATCGTAAATATCATCACTGCCCTTTAACACTCCGCCGTCCTCAATATAAAGATTTACCCCTTGTTTGAAAAACAACGCACCCGTAAGATATGTTCCTTTCGGAACTACAATCACTCCGCCGCCGTTTTCATATGCTCTGTCAATCAAATTCTGTATTTCTTTCGTATGTATCTTGCCGTCATCAAGGACATTGTTATCGGTTAATACATATTGCTTATCCAAATCACTTAATTCGGGTATATTTATATCGTAAAACCACTTATCTATAACAGTTCCGTCAGGGAAAATTTCTTGTTTGTCCATATTAATTCTCCTATTTTTTTATTTAATTATATCACGTTACTTTGCATTTTGCCATATATTTTGCTTGTTTTTCACCTGCATAATATGATACAGTAAAATAAATTTTTATAATATTGAAACTTTTTATATATTTTCTGTGTATATAATAGCGTACACATCAAAAAATAGTGCTATTTTTTACAACGAGATGAGGCTTATATTTTGATTGATGAACAAAAACTTTTACATAATCTCAAAAAGCGAAATCGTAACAGCTTAGATGACATTATAAAAATATACACGCCGTATATAAGCATGATTGTTTATAATACAGTCGGCTGTAAATTATCAAAAGAAGATATGGAAGAAATCGTTTCCGATACATTTTTTCTTTTATGGCAAAACTCTTTAAATATTGATGAAAGCAAAGGCAATATGCGTTCATATTTAGCAACTATTGCCCGAAACACATCAAAGAATAAACTTCGCAAATATCATTCAAATGAAGTTCTGAATGAGCAAATTATATCAAGCGATTTAACACCTCAAGACAATATAATAAAAGCAGAAAACAGTCAATTTTTAACCGAACTGATTACATCACTCGGCGTGCCTGACAGTGAAATATTTTTCAGGTATTATTACTACAACGAAAAAATCAAAACAATTTCAAAAGCAATGAATATTTCCCTGTCGACAGTCAAAACAAAACTGTATCGCGGTAAACAAAAATTAAAAAACACTATTATAAAAAGGAGGGCTAATGATGAATAAACATTTAGCTAAATTACAAAAAGAATTAGATATTTCAGATACTCATAATATGCCGAGTACGGATATTATTCTGAAAAACGTAAACAACAAAATCAATGTTTCTCCTGAAGAAAGGAAGATTTATATGAAAAGAAAATATTTAAAAATAACATCAATCGCCGCCGTTATATGCGCACTTGCGGTTACAACCGCATTTGCAGCTGATTCAATCAGCGGTAAAATCGGCGAAATTATATCATATTTCCAAAATGACAATGCTGTCGAAATGACAAGCCTTGAACAGCTTGCAAATTTTAACGACTCAATCGGAAAAAGCATATCAAAGGACGGTTACACACTTACTCTCGACAACGTAGCCGCTGATGATAACTTTGTTCATGTATTTTATACAGTTACTTCTGAAAATGAGCCTTTTTACAATAGCTCTGACAATAACGCACCTATTTGGAGCAACAGTTTAAATGTTTCGGCAGACATTCAATGTGTTATAAACGGCAAGCTATCAGACGTAAGCAACAATAATCACGAAAGCGGATATTTTGTGGACCAACATACATATAAATGTGCGGAAAAATACAATGTGTCAGGATATAATATTCCGAATAAATTCAATCTTGAATTGTTTGCATTTATATCAAAAGCAGATACTTCCGAAGAAAATTTTCCTGTCGCATTTACCAAATTGTTGAACGGTCAATATGACGGTATAACCGATGACGATAAAAACTCAGTGTGGTACATTTCAACCGATATTGACAAATCAAAAGTCAAGGTTAGTAGTATAACAAAAGACATAAATTTAAAATTGCCTAATTCTGACGCTACTGTTGAAAAAGCCGTATTTTCACCATTCGGCAATCAGCTTGTGATTTCAACCCCATCAACAGGTGATCCTGATAATGTCATCGCAAATATCGACAGTTTTGCTTTGTATGACGAAAACGATACTTGCCTTGATATTTTAAACTCTGATTTAAGTGTAAATGGTGACGGAAGTTCACGAAATTCACTTGAATTTCTTAAAGCAAACAAGGATACAAAACAGTTAAAATTCGTACCTGTTAAATACTCATACAATACAGAAGATTGCAATACAATATTTAACAGTGTCGGAACATATCCTATTGAATACAAAATTAACGACTATGGCAAAGTGATTGTAACCGGTATCAGAATTACAGACGGTGAAATTGACATTGATTATTACAAAGACGGTTTTGTTCCATATGATCCTGCGTTTGTTCTTCAAAATGATAACGGCGAAAATGCCGAACCAGGCGATAAATTCAGCTCAACATTATACACCGATGTAAATTACGAAACTAACAGCTATACTGCAAGGTATGTATTTGAAGCATATGACGATAACGGTAAACTATTACCGATACCCGAAAGTTCAAAAGCAGACGCTCTAAAACAGCAATTTACAAAACTCGGTGTTGTTAAAACAGATTACTACACTCTTGATTTTGACAGTGCCGTAACAGTTAATCTAAAATAGTTAAAAAGGTGTCAAGCCCAAGTGAACATAATTTTAAAAAACTGACAACAAAAAAGAGCCTCCTATGGTAAAATGAAACCATAGGAGGCAATTTTATGTCAAGAAGTTATCGTCATATACAAGAATGTAACAAAGAAATTATTGAATTAAAGCATAACGGCTGTCCGGTTAGACAAATATGTGAACAATTTGGATTTAGCAAAAATACTACTCTATATTATTTTGAATGTTCATTACAGAATACACGGCAAGAAAATAAGAGGGAGAGAAGAAATCTTATTAGGGGTAACAAGTAGACCGTATATTCTGAAATCAACAATCAACTCCATCAATTATCACATATATCGGCAATAACACCGGCTAAAGCATCTCCCATCTGCTTATATCCTATTTCAGATGGATGCACCCAATTAGTTATATGTCGTTCAAAATGTTCTGAATATATATTACTTTTTATGTAATCACTCTGAAATCCATTCACTGTATCACATACAGCAAGCATAGGACATACAAAAATATTCTCGTTTCTGCGTCTGTCAAACAAGTCTGTAATTGCACTGCATGCCATTTTTATACAATATTCATATTGTTTCGCACTGCTTTTACAACCAAGTTGTGTACCCCATGAATATTGATCGCCACCACATATAGGGAGATTTATGACAATTTTTATGTTATGATTATATTTATGTATCGCCTCTATCATATTATTAAGGTTGCATATAAATTTATTTAATTCATTGTCAAATTCAGAATAACTGCATATTTGAAATTCATTTGCACCGAATAAAATTGAAACAATATCAGGAGTCGGCATTGAATAACGCTCAATATATTTTGAAAAATCAAATTTGAACACCGGATTTTCACAAACAACATCATATATTCCTTTACTATAACGATACAGTTTATCATTATCGCAAATAACCATTCCGTCTTGTATTGGCGTTACAGATGTTCCTATATGACTGTAATCTGTATTTGTATTGAGCATATATTCATAAAATTTTTTATCCCCGTAATATTCTTTACCGTCAAATCCTTCAGGAAATAAGAACGGAGAAATTCCCCAACCGTCATCTGTATATTTTTCAAAATACGCACTGCAAGTCCAACCGCCTCTTCCTTCGTGATTTACATTATGACTGATATTTCTTAAACCTATTGTATTAATATTTTTTAGTTTATTCACCGTATGAGCGATGTAAGTTTCAGCCATAGTCATACTGTCACCGATGCAAAGTAAATTAACAGGCGAATATTCTTTTTTCTCAAATATTTGAATGCGGCAACTCTTTTCAGTGAGCAATTTGCCATAATATCCATAAATCTTCAACGTGAGCAAAAAAGTATCGGCTATGTCATTAAACTCTTCCAACCGCCAACAATCACCAAGATTTTTGCCAAATTCACACTCAATCTGAACATCATATTCTTCAGAGTATGGATAAATAATATTTTTATAATATATCGAATACTGTTCAAAGTCTGTATGTATACTTTGATTTTTGACATCTCTTAAAATAGAAATTTTTTCAGGCAATATTATAATAGGCTTATCACAATGCATAATCATTTCATCCTTTTCTTCAATATATGTGATACGCGGCATAATGCCGCATATCACATTATAAAAATTATTTATACATAGGTCCGTAGTTTTTGCAAGCCGCATAATCTGCTGCTTGAGAATCTTCTGTACCAAAAGACGACCAAACGTGTGGACGATATACCTTTTCATCAGCTACATTGTGCATTGTTACAGGGATTCTCAACATTGAGCAAAGGGTTATCAAATCAGCGCCAACGTGTCCGCCGATTGTCACACCGTGATTAGCACCCCAATTAGCCATTACACTGTATACATCAGTAAATGCACCCTTACCTGTAAGAATCGGAGCAAACCATGTTGTCGGCCATGTAGGGTCTGTACGTTTATCAAGTTTATCATGAATATCATCATCAAGATTGCAAGTATATCCTTCTGCTATCTGAATGACAGGTCCAATACCTTCAACGATATTCACTCTGAGCATTGTTACAGGCATTTCTGCTTTTGTTCTGAAGTGGCTTGAAAAACCGCCGCCTCTGAAATATTCATAATCTGCTCTGCACCAATCTGTTGCATCAATACAATTTTGAATATCTTCATCAGTCATATTCCACCATTCTTTTTGTGTACCGTTGCCGTTCTCGTCTTTTGCCGCACCTGTACAATCAAGTGCCGTTGCACCGGAATTAATGAGGTGAATAATGCCGTTAGCGGCTTTACCTGTAAGTTCTTTACCTGTTACACGTTTTACGGCGTCGGGTGACCAATATGTACGAACATCGTGGAATGCAGGTGCTTTACCTGTAACAAGTGTTGCCAAAAGCATCGAAATACCGTTTAATGTATCATTTTCGGTTGCAAACGGAGTAGGCATTTTTTTACCGTTCCAGTTGAATGACGATGCCATAATTGCCTCTGTAAAATCAGCGTTAGGCAGCCAATCTGTCCAGTGTCTTTGACCTTGGAAACCGCCTACTATTGCATTCTTTCCAAGTGCTTCTTCATGCCAACCAAGTTCGGCAAGTTTTGGATTTCCGTAAAGAATATCATTTACGATTAACGTAAACTTAGTGATGAATTCCCAATCCTTATCTGCCGGAACAACTTTCGATTTTGTAATAATGTCAGGCAAGTTTTTACCTGCATTTTTATCAAAGCCTTCTTTGCAGTTTTCTTTTATCCATTTATATGCTTTTTCATACTCATCTTTATCATATATACCAAGAGTAATTCTTCTCAATATTTCTGTCAAATCAACAAATTCAGCTCGTATACCAAGATACTTTTGCATAAATGACATATCACAATATGAACCTGCAATACCCATTGCGACACTGCCAAGGTTCACATATGCTTTGTTCTTCATTTGACCGACCGCAACAGCACCTTTCGCCCAACGAATCATTTTTTCGGCAACATCTTCAGGAACTGTGTTATCATCAATGTCCTGCACATCGTGTCCGTACATTGAAAATGCAGGAAGTCCGCGTTGTGCAAATGCAGCCATTACTGCGGCAAGATAAACCGCACCGGGACGTTCCGTTCCGTTAAAGCCCCATACAGCTTTTACTGTATCCGAGTTTAGGTCCATTGTTTCTGAGCCATAGCACCAGCATGGTGTTACAGCCAATGTTGCACATACATTTTGTGTTGAAAAATAATCGTTGCATTTAGCCGCCTCAGCACCTGAACCTATTGTACAAGGTGAAATTACACATTCAACAGGTGTTCCGTCTTGATAATGCACATTACTTTCAATAAGTTCCTTTGCGGCATTTGCCATAGCCATTGTTTTTTCTTCAAGGCTTTCTCTGACGCCGCCCCAACGACCGTCTATTGTCGGTCTTATTCCTATTCTTGGTTTCATTTTTATTACTTCCTTTCTGTTTTTAATTAATTATAAGCATGAATATAATACATTTCTCAGCCTTGGCTGATAATATTCTTCTTGTGGGTTTAACATATGGTGTGCATAGAAAAGTGCAACTTTTTCTTCTGTATCGGCAATTATTGTTGCACCTGCCGCACCTCCCCAACCGATTTCACCGATTGAACTGTTTGAACCGCTTTCGGCTTTATCTATAAGCGTTCTTACACCTAATCCGTAACCGTAACCTCTAAGACGTCGCCAATTCATAGTTTTACGCTGTGCCTCATTTAATTGATTTGTTTTCATCAGTTTTACTGTGGCACTGCTAAGTATACGATTATTATTAAGTCCTGTTCCGCTATTTGCCAAAGCCGCCGCAAACTTGGCATAATCATCGACAGTCGTTATTATTCCTGCACCTCCACTGTCATAATTCTCACCGAATACAAGTTCATTGCCGTATGCTCTTTTGACAACTCCGCTTGTATGTTCTTTTTGCTGAAGTTCCACAATGTTCTTCGTATCTTGTATTTCGTATATATATTGCGGAGATATTATAACATCGTTCGGTGTATGGTAATATGAATTATTCATATCCAATGGCTCAAATATATATTTTTTCATATATTCCGAAAATCTCATTCCCGAAACTACTTCTGCCAATACCGCTAAAACATCGTGACAAAGGCTGTAATTCCATCTTGCACCCGGTTCAAATAAAAGCGGTTCTTCCGCAAGACATTTGATGACTGTTCTTGTATCCATTTTACCGTCGGTTAGCTTTCTTGCTTTTTCAAATGCAGGTGTGTTTGTAGCATATGACAAACCAGCCGTCATAGTAAACAAATCTCGAATTGTTATCGGATTTTCTGCCGCTTTTATTCTGTCACCGTCTTTTACATACATTTTTTTAAATTCAGGAAGATATTCATATAACGGATCAGACAGCAAAAATTTTCCCTGTTCATACAGCTGAAGTGCCGCCGTTACCGTTGCCAACTTTGAACACGAATAAATATATAACTGCTCCTCACCTGTCTTTTTTATTTTTTTCTCAAGGTCAGAATATCCCGAACTGTATTCAAATACTTTCTTCCCGTCTTTATAAATAACGACACTGTTACCCGGAATAATCCATTCTGTCAGACTATCCATAAAGTTTTTCATATATTCAAAATTCATAGTGTCCTCCTGTTTTGTGTGTCAAATAACTACGTTCACGTTTTTGTCATCGTCTTTTATAAAGATTTTTTCGTTCTTTGTTATTGTAATATTATATTTTTTCCCTCTGAAAACTCTTGTGACTTTCGCCGGAAGAAGTTCTTTCGGCAGACATGGGTCAATTTCAAGTCCGTCCCACTTTGCCCTTATTCCAAGCATATATTGTGTAACCGCAATATACATCCATGCCGCAGTTCCCGTAAGCCATGATACATTCGCCAAACCGAATTTATCACTTTCAGGTCCGAAAATATTTGACGCATAAACGTAAGGCTCTGCCTTATATCGCCACTCTCCGGCTTTTTTCTGTGCCACCATAGGCAATAACTGATGATAATATTTATAAGCTCTTTCAGGTCTTTTTAACATACATTCCGCTATGATTGCCCATGTATTTGCGTGACAGAATACACTTCCGTTTTCGCCGCAACCTTTATTGTAATAAGTTAATGGGTCTTCTTTTGACGGATAGTCCTTCATTGACGGATGAATTTTTTTAATACCTAAATCCGTATCAAGATATTCATTTACACTGTCCATTGCGGTTTGTCCGTTTTCACCCATACCGCTTATAACAGACCAGCTTTGTGAATTAAGCCATATTTTTGCCTGTGGCTCTTTTTCACTTCCGATATACCGTCCGTCATCTGTGATACAACGAATATACCATTTTCCGTCCCATGCTTTCTCATTTACAAGTTTCTTTTGTGATTCATATATATCAAGATACTTCTGCTTATCTTCACCTTTAAGTTCAGCTAATTCCGCAATCATTCTAAGAACAGTACCGAACTGCATACCTGTCCATATACTTTCGCCTTTTCCCTCACGGCATACTTTATAAAGCATATCGTTCCAATCAGATGCAAGCATAAGCGGGAAACCGTTTTCACCGAGATTATTCATACAAAAGTCAATAGATTTTTTAATATGTTCCCATACGGTAGCACTGCCGCCGTCATAAAAATCTACTACTTCATCAAGATAATCAAGCGTTCCCTCTTCCATAATGATATGATAGCACGTCATTACAAGCCATAAATGATTATCGCTGTGTATTCTTTTAACAGGTTCCCATCCCTCTATCGGGAAACAATAATGATTGCAATGTCCGTCCCTATATTGTTGTGTAAACAGTAAATTAAGTTTATTCTTTGCTCTGCGTAAGTTAAACGGAATCATTGCCAAAATATCTTGTGCAGTATCTCTTACTCCGACGCCTCTAAATGTGCCTGTTGCGTAATAGCTTATATTTCTTGAAAATTGAAAATTTCGTTCGGCTTGATAAGGATTCCATACATTAATCATAAGTTGAGTATCTTTATCCGGTAGTTCACACTGGAATTTACTCAAATAGTTATCCCACGATTCACACAACTTTTTATAAGAATTATCAACGAAATTCTTTTCTCTGCAATGATGTACACTTGCTTTTACTGCATCCTCCGTCATAGCTGTTCCGAGAAAAATATTTACTTCTTTTTCTTCTCCTGCTTTCAAATCTAAATCTATTTGCAATGCAAAACACGGATCACCGCCGTAAAGAGTAGAATTTGTGCATTTTCCGTTTTCAACATTCTGTGGATTTTCTTCACTTCTGTACGAGCCTACAAATTCATCTCTGTCACAGTCAAATGCAGTTGCCGGTACATCTGTTGCAAAATATACCAAAGGTGTTTGGTCAGGTTTCGGTTGGTCCTCAACACCGTATTTATAAACTAAAATATCATCCATATTGTAAGCAGTTAATTGATGTTTGTTATAGCACTGCCATTGTAATTCACGCATAAATTCCATCATACCCAGTTCAACATACGGAAAAACAGTGATTTTGCGGTCAGAATTTGATTTTATCTTTAAATTCCATATAAGTGCATTTTCATATTCACCGACAAAATATGTACTTGTTATTTCAAGTCCATTCTTTTCAGATTCAAATCTTGTATATCCCATACCGTGTGTGGAACTCCACTTATCAGGCTTTGACTTGCACGGTTCGTTTGTCGGACACCAAATATCGTCATTATCCTTGATATATGTATAAAATCCGCTTCTGTCGGTTGGTAAATGGAAAAAACGGTAATGATTAATTCTCCATATTTGAGGAGATTTATAAAAAGCAACACCTCCGCCGGCTTGTGAAATCATTGTATGAAACGTACCGTTTGAAAGGTAATTCATCCATGGTGTAGGTGTATTATATTTGTCAAATGTTATTTCCCTGTCATTAAATTTATACATTTTTGTCTACCTTTCTATACATTTTTGCAGTCTCATTTGCACAATGTTGTGCAATAGTCATTTCACTGCAACTGACACTTTCATCAAATTCATTAAAAGTATTTCCAATACAACTTTTGCCTGTCAACATCTCGTACCATATATATCCCAAAGCCAGTCTTCCTACGCCTAAAGAAGAATGAAATGTATCACGATGGATTTTCTCTATACCCGATTTTATAAGGTTCTGAAAAGTTTCACCGCTTGGGATAATTTCTACATTTCCGATGTCCTTTGCGGCTTGTTCATATGCTGATTTTAAATCTGCAAACATTTCAATTTGATCTTTGTATTTCATTTCTTCATTAAGTCTTTTGCTGTTTTGCTCATATGCCCAAGTTTGATGTATCATAATTTTTGCTTTCGGTGCGTGAATATGTACATAATCGGCAATCGTATTCAGATACGGCTGATATGTATTATAATCAACGCTAAGCGAACTGGCTTGTTGCAATGTTACAACGTCCCAAATATCGCTTTGAAGAGCTTGTTTTATTGACACTTTTATGCCTGTTCTCACACCGTTAAATTCAAAATCATAATCCGCCGCGTCATTATGTATATTTGCATAATGTCTTGAAAGCGGACAACCGCCTATGAACAAATTAACCGTTTTCATATCCACACCGTCCGCTTTTGCAATTCCGTGTAAATAACGCATTGCGTCGTTTGAAAAACTGTTTCCTATAGCTAACACTTTCATTTTGTTTCCCCTCATTCAAACACAACCATCTGATGACACTCTATCTTATCTAATTTTACTGATATATAGCCATTTTCATAAGTAAAATCTATATCTTCCTTTTGAGGTGCAAGATATACTTTGTTTATTTTCTTATCAGTTTTGATAGCTAATTCAACGTTGTATATCGGCACTATATCCTCGATTACTTCTATACCGTTTCCTCGTTTTACGGGACTTGCATATAGCAAATGACATATTAATCTGTCACTCTGTTTCATCAAAGTTACTATTCCTTGTGCAGGAAGATTTGTTTTTAAAGTCTTTGCGCTGTCAAGTAATCTGTCAAGAGCGAATATTGCCATTTGTTTCAAATGCAATTCGCCGCTTTGAGCATAATCTGCAAATATATTCCACGCAATATATATTCCGTCTTTGCCCTCTGTCATTCCCGCACCGCCGTATTCACAGCTGTTTGGAGTATGCTGATGTGAGCAGAAATGTGCTCTTGTACGGTTAAAATAAGGATTTTCTCTTATTCCGAGTTCGTTACCGATACAACGAATTTTCTCGCCGTTGCCGTACATTATATATCCGGTATCACCCATACCTTTTATTTTTTCTAAAGGTCTGAAATAATCCGGTTTATACGGATTTTCTTTTATCCGTTCAGCACCGAGATTAAGGCAAAATTCATTGCTGTTTTCATACAGTGCAGATTTACCTGTTGCAAGAACTTTTCCTCCGCAATCACAAAATTCTCTTAAACGTTTTGCAAAATCAATATCAGCGCGGATAACATCAGGCAAAATTATAACTTTGTATTTACTTAAATCCGACTCAAAGTCAATAACATCAAACAAATATTTGCCCTCAAGCATAATCCGGCATACACCGCTTCCCGAATCATCGACTTTTGTCATTTGCCCTGTACTCAAATCACCGACATATGCCTCAGGACTGATTATTGCAATATCTGCTACTGATTCAACATTATCAAGCCATTCTTCTTTTTCTTCCAATTCTGAATATGCAGAGCCTATCAAGTCGTATGTTACCATATCCATTTCACCGCTCGGTGAAAGTTGATCTCCTACGGAACATTTTGCACCGTTTGCGGCGGCAAGTGCCACTTCAAACCTAAGTGCATTAGGATGTTTAAAGCCGCCAAATTCGCCCCATGAGCCGTGGAATTTTCCTGTCATACCAAGATAATCGACTCCGAGTCCTTGACAATATCTTGCCGAAAAAGGAAAATGGTCATATCCCCAACCGCCTGTCGGCAAGCTTTCAAGTTCCAAATGCGTGTTGTAATTCACAAGGTCACGTCTGCCTTGTCTTATATGTCCGCCATTATGAAAAAGCGATAAATTCGGTTTATACTTATCAACTGCCGCACGCGTTTTTTCTGCATAGCGTTTATATACCATTTCTGCGTGTTTTAGCACATCATTTTCATCATACGGATTTAGTCCCAATTCTTCTCGTTCCGCAATGCAGTTTTGACAATAACACGGCTGAACACCAGCTATATCAAGAAATATTCCGTCTGCGTCATAGTTCTTGCAAACTTCTTCAATTTGCTTTACAAGGTAATCCAAATACGGAGATGACATACACATTTTATGGTATCCCGGTTCTGTAAAATCTTTTGCCCAAGTAGTAGACTCATCAAGATTTCTTACAAGCCATTCAGGATGTCTGTGTGCCATTTTTTCGTCAAGACCTGCTGACAAATATATCGGAGTTTTAACGCCTATCTCGTGCGCCGCCTGTATTTGTGCTCCAAGTAAATCAAAATCCAAATGAGGATGTATTTCGTTTGCTTTTGACGGATGATATGCCCAACCGTGGTGACATTTTGAAAATAGTGTAATCGAATTTATATGTCCTTTTTTCAGTGCAGTCTGAAATTGTTTTTTATCAAACTTTTTGCCTATATCTTCAATATGTTCACTTGTATGAAAATCAAGATGTACCTGTCTGAATCTCAATTATTGTCAGCTCCTTTCGTGCCATATATTATCTCAAATCTATTGAATAAATATCTGCGATTTCGTTTCCGTTAGTTGATATTAAAGTAAAACGAATTGCTTTTGTGGTTTTTCCGATTTTGATTTTTACAAGACGTTGATGATTTTCCTTTATCCCGTCAATTTCTTGCCACTTATCATCAGCGTTTTTAATTTCTATTTTCATATCTTTAACAAGAGTTTTCGGTACGTTAAGTGCCGGAGCATTTTTATGTACATTACAGGTATTCATTTTCTCGGGAATATATTTTCCTGCACCTGTTGTTTCTCTGTTAAGGTCGCTGTTAAATACAAATCTAACTTCATTTATTGCCTTTTCACTTTCAAATGAAAATGTTACAGTATCACCGATTTTACCGCTCCAACAATTTTTATCATCACCGTAATGTCTTTCAATACCGTTTAAAAGCAATTCGGCATCTTCGCCTGTTGATGTAATTGTTGCACTTTTTGTAAGTTCTGAAATCTTTGTTTTGCAGTAAGGCAACCAACAATCATCATCCATAAGCATTTGTTGCAGCTCGCAAATATATTTTTCAGAAATTTCTCTCGGTGTTGCATCGTTTTTTATCGCTATTGCCGACGCAGTTCCGACCGCTTGTCCAAGCAATGCACAAGTAGCCATAACTCTCGATGCGCTCATTGCAGTATGCGTAACACTGATATTTCTGCCTGCAAAATAAAGATTTTCGATATTAACCGAATATAAACATCTGTAAGGTATTCCAAACGGTGAAGGTGCAGGATGAAATATATTAGGCTTATCCTTAGTGTTTATCCCTGCGGGATTGTGGTCATCCATTGTCCAACCGCCGTATGCTGCAATATCATCAAAATGACCTCCGTCTCTGACATCGTTTTGATTCATTATATAATCTCCGACATATCTGCGACTTTCACGTTTTCCCGGAAGAAATCCGACAAATTCAAGTTCCCAATTATCCGCGTCATATTCACCGCTGTTTTTCACAAAATCCCATATACCGTATGCGACGCTTATAAGCTCATCACGAAGTTTTTCTGTGTCGTGAATAGTGTCACCTTCACCGCCGAGTTCCATATACCAAAAATTTTCTTCGGGGTCATTCATATCAGGCAAACGATACGGTAAGTCTTCTTTCGTAAACGTTCTTGCCCAAGAGGGAGCAATAAATGTGTGCTTTTTATCTGTTTCCCTTGCCTGAATAAGACACGATAATCCCATAGTTTTCTTATCGGCTTGCTCAGGTGCTATGCTTTCGCCGAACTCATTTCGGCTTTCACGTCCCCAACGATATTCTGCGCCCGAAAGAGGCGCGAGTATACTGTCTCCCGAACAATCAGCAAACAATTTTGCTTCAACTATATGATAACATTGCGTTGTGGTTTGCCAACCGATAACTTTTTTTATTTTTGAACCGTCCATTTCTATATCATTGCATGAACAATTCAAAATCGGCGTTATATTTTTTTCGTTATTAATAAGTTCAAACAGTATAGCGTCCCACATCGGATAACGTCTGTAAGGGTTTCTGTAAAGGGTTTCAAGTGCAATTTCTTCAATAATGCCTGTTTCTCTGTTGTTTTTGCCGTGTGCACCGCACACCCACATTCTGATTTCGCTTGACGCATTACCGCCGTATACAGGGCGGTCATGCATAAGTGCAACCTTTATTCCGTGACGTGCCGCCGCAACTGCCGCACACATTCCCGCAAGTCCGCCGCCTACAACACACAAATCAACTTTGTGATAAATACCTTTAAGGTTTGTATTCATTTATTTTCGCTCCTTTCAAGTATTTTTTATGTTAAATTCAAACTTTGTTTCAACCGTTTTTGTTTTAACAATATGTTTCAAATCCACTGTATAGACTGTTTTTTGCTTATTATAATTTGACGCATATGTCACTTCGTTTATTTTACATTCAAAATCAGAAATATTGTAACACATCTCTGTATTTCCGATTTTTAAACCGTTTTTACATTCAGTAGGTTTAACATCAAAAACAAAATGCTCCGTAACATCATTTTTATCTGTGTCAAATGCGAAATTATCGTTTAAAACAATTTTATCATCATAAAATTCAAATTTTCGTGTTAATTCTTTTAATGAGCAATCATTGTAAGCATCTTTACAATCTATTATAAGTTCATTTTCTGTGGCTTTCACAATATTTCCGCGATATTCTTCACCCTCTTGCTGTACAATTCTATTTACTACAGGCACACTGTGTGCCAATGCTGACGGCGGAAAATATTTATATCTTTTTGAACTGAAATAGTCCGATGTATATTCGCCTCTGCCGGGGTCTGTTACTATTTTATCGCCACCGACATTTAACAAAAATACGCCTATATCGTTATGATTATGTGATTCTTTATTATCTCCCGCTTTTGCGGCAAATTCATAATTACTTGTTCTTTTTATATACCAACCTGCATTTTTAAAATAATCAAAACCATTTTCTGATTCTGTTTGTACTTTAATGTTATTTTTTCGCCACGCAAAATCTCTGATAAGATGGGCAAATCTGTAACAATCATCACCGTCAAATTCAAGCGAGCAGTTATCATCATGTACTGCCATTTGGCTGTATTTTTGTTTTAAAAAGTGTATTAAACCGCTTCTTTGCGTAAACTTATCTCCGCAATCAGAAAATGTGACTGTATTATTATTTTTAAACCATAATTTTTGCGGAAATACTGCGATATTTTCAACTTTTTTATTATCAAAAAGATTATCTTTTCCGTCACTGTACTGATACAATAACTGTGCGAAGTATGTAAAATACCCAAAGCCGTATGCCCAATAATTTATTCCCTCTACACACGCACCGTCATCACCAAAACCTTTTAGATAATATTCCAAAGTTTCCTTTATTCGCGGTAAGACTGTTTGAATTTCCTCATCAGTTCCAAAGTATAAAAATGCACTTCCTACACTTCCGGCACATACGGCAGACCAGTTATTCTCTAAACAATCCCAACTGTTTTTTCTGCCTGATAAATAAGGTTTTAAGACACGTCTGTAAACTTCATATTTAATTCTTTCGACTATGGTTTTATCAAGCTTATCGCTTAATATATGCGAAATTTCAGCCAATGTAAATGCTGTTTCAGCCGCAAACAAATCAATATGCGTTATACAATCTTCAATATCACTATTTTGCGGAATATGAGCCGGCAAAGCCCAAGTAAATTCATCAAGGATTGACCATATAATATCTTGCAAGCATAAGCGGTATTTTTCATCATCATATAAAATATTTAGTATTGCAAAGTCGTTCAATCGTCTTCTATGCAAAAAATATTCATATTCATATTCTTTTCGACTGCCTGTAACATAAAACTTTTTAAAAGATGTATATGTCAATGCGGCTATGTCTTTATTTGCGAATTTTTCTGAATCCGACTTTATTTTCTCAACCTGTTGTTTCAAAAATATATCGTTTTTTACGTTTTCTTTTATGTTTTTATTCTCTGTAAAAAGTCTGTTTGTCATTTTCTATTCCTCAATAAAACCTGCTTTTGTCACGTATTCAAGCCATGCACGAGCCATTATTTCATGTCCCGCATTTGTCGCATGAATACAATCGACAGACCAATGTTCTGGAGGTGCAATTTTTAATGCCTCTTGAAATTTTTCAAAATACGGTACAAACACCGCATTATATTTATCAGCAAGTTCCTTTACTATCTGACGACGCTCCGTGAGTTGTCCATTCCAAACGTCCCAATCTCTGACTATATCACGACCAAGTTCGGGAGTATTATTTGTAATCTTAAATAGAAACGGTTCTCCAAGCACCAATTTTAAATCTTTATTCTTCTCTAATGCCTCATTTATCATTAACTCATATATAAACTTAAATTTCTTTGCATCCGCACCTTGATTCATACGTATTGCAAAGCCAATATCATTCACTCCGCTTAAAATACTTAAAATATTACAATCAATATTTAATGCGTCCTCAATCCAGCGACTGTATGTATCGGCAATACGACTGCCGTTATACGCTTTATTCCATACTACAGTATCGGGATAATCGCATAAAAGCTTTGACGCAATCAGATTAACATAGCCGTAACCGTATGCTTGAACAGGATTATGACCTGTTTTATCTCTTCCGCAATCTGTAAGTGAATCACCTTGAAACAATATCTTTAACATAACTATTTCCCCTCTTTTATTCTGATTTTTCCGTACATATGTGCTGTTTTGTCCGGCATTGTAGAATGAAATAATGTGTATGGGTATCTAAGCATACTCGTTTCTTCAACTTTTGCCTCAAGTTCCATAAGAAAACTGTCTGTATTTTTACTGATACCTAATTTTTCAAAAGTTAATTTTACTGTTTCGCCTTTTTTTAGTTTAAACGGCGTTTTTACTATTTCTTTAACTTTCGGTTCATTTTTGAAAACATATGTAATTTCAGCCGGGCATCTAAGTTGCGGTGCCGGTACAAGTTCATTGCCTTTTTTCAAAAGTGCATATATTTCGCCGAAGTCTGTTTCCTCTGCCGAAAACATAACTTCGCCCTCTGCACTCGGTACAGGCATTGCAGTGTACAATAAAAATTCAGTTGTCTTTTCAGAGTCGTTCATTATGATAAGCTCACTGTCTTTCACCGCAATTCTTACTTCCGCACATTTTGTATTATAGTAATTTACAAATTGATATTTCGGACAATCGTTTATATTTTCCGACACAATCATAGGCAATTCCGAATACAGGAATGTATTTTCTATCTCATTCTTATTGTTTTTTAAATAAAAAACATATTTACCCGCTTGCAATTTCAAATTAAATTCGTACGATTGGCTTTCATTCGGGTCGATGTTGTATTCAAACGACTGCTCTTTTTCGGTATTCTTTGGCGATATTGCAAATGCAGCCGTTCCATTCATCGCTACATCACTTTTATTGTGAAGTATTACTTTGACGGTTCCTTTATAAAATCCGTTATCTGGTTTAAAATCATCTTGCATTACTACTTCAGACTCAAGAACTGTTCTTTCATTTTTCAAATTATCCGCCGTAACTGAAATTCCGTCTACGAATTCATATACATTAAGTCCGAGTTCTTTTGGAGTCAGTGCATATTTTCCGTTTATATTAATGTTGTGAAAATTTACATTTCGGATATTGTGTTTTTCGCTAAATCCCTCAATTCTTGAATTAGATAGCAATATATCGTTATTATCAGTTCCTAAATATTTGATATTTGAAAAAGTAATATTTCGTATATCGCCCATTTTATTATCTCTGTTCCATACAGAGTCTGCAATACGAATATCAAATAATTGTGCGCCGGGAGTATCTTCTATTCGGATATTATCAAATACAATATCAGATACTTCCGCGTGATCGCCGTGATGAATACCCATAAGCGGATAACCTGTATCAGAATGAATTATATCTATATTCTCAAATTTTATATTCCTCACTTTGTCTGCTCTGAGTTCAACGCCTACTTCCATAGGTCTTGCAAAATCATTCCATAATACAGAATTTTTAAATATGATATTTTCACAGTTTCCGGTACCCAGTGCTTTTACAACAAACGAATCGTCCCATACTCTCGTGAAAATATCGGACACGGTAACATTTCTTGAACCGCAAATATCAATACCGTCGGAATTTCCTCTGCACCCAAATATTTTGACATCTGAAATATTTACATCATCACAACCTGTAATTCTCATACTCCAGTCATTACTGTCATCAATTATAATGCCTTTTATCGTAACATTCTTACAGTTTATTATATCGATACTTCGTGCAAAGTTTTTTCGCATTTCGTATGTATAACGCTCCATACATACTCTGCCTCTGCCGCAAATAGTTATGTTATTGCAATTCTTTGCGACTATATTGCCGTAAAGTGTTGCTCCTTCTTCAATATACACTGTGGTGTTATCTTTTTCAATAAGCAATGTTCCTGTTTTATACTCATCTTGCGTTATTTTTATATAATTATGTGTCGGACCGATAAATTCTTCCTTATATGCAAAAATCATAAGGTTATTATTACTGCTGCCATTTATTTCGACTGATAATTTAACAGGACGGTCTACCGACAATATTATCTTTCCAAAACTTATCTCAAACGATATACCTGCACTTAACGGACGTATAACTGCCGATTTTATTTCTGTTTCAGACTCAATTACTATTTCTTCTCGGTCATCTACATTAAACATTACATATTCCATATGCTCAGTAAAGTTATATGGTTTGGGATAAACTTTGCAACTGTGAACTCTAAGCAATTCACCATTTTTTAAAACCTTGTAATTCATTTTGCTTTTCCTTCCTGTTTAAATAATATATAAAAGAGGGGACATCTGCCCCCTCTTTTATAAGTCCAAATTAATTTGAAGGGCCAACAGGTTCATTATTACCCATTTTACTCATATCAATATTTTGGAATTCCGGAATCTTTTTGAATACTTCACTATCGGACTTCAATTCATAGTTTCCGTTAGCATAATCAACAAATCCCGGATCTGATGTTGTTAAATAGTTGTTTGTACCCTTTATCAATTCAGGCGCACCTCTTGTACCCTGAGGATTGACAGTTCCGTTTACCTGACTAAGTTTAAACTTGATATTAACAACAAGATTTTCGTCAAATACATTTGTTGCAACAGATTTATAATATTCATCTTTGAATGTAGCAAGTTCAGGATATTTTGCCGCAAATATCGGATTTGCCGCATATTTTTCAGCCAATTCTACTCTTTCTTTTTCCTCTTTCTTTGTCATATCCCACGTTGCACCCGGAGCATATGAGTTCCAACCAAGGAATGTTGCGCTACAATCAACAAATATATTGCCTTTAAGTGTGTTTCTGTTACCTTGTGCCGTTACACCGATAACATTATTGGCACCGTCTGAACCGATGTTTGCAAATACATTATTGTAAATCTGCAAAGCGTGACCGTAGTTATCTGTTCTTATTGCCGAAACATTAAGCTGTTTCTTATATTCACCGACCGGATAAATACCGATATTGTAAATATAGTTGTTCTTTATAACACTGCCTCGCCATTGCGGTACATATTCGTTTCTGGTATAAATAGCGTCCATATCCAAACATTCTTTAACCGCATCGTGAATTTTATTATATTCAATTACATGGTCATTACCGTGATAGTTAAATATACAGTGCGGAGCGTCATACAAATCATTGTATGCAACGTGAATACCGACACCGTGCATTGCAATCGCAGGAACATATGATTTCTGCAAATATCCTACATGGTGAATATTATTATTCAATATCTCGTTATTGCTCGGTGTTAATGTCTCCAAATCACCGCCGCGAAGATATAACGCAGTACCGCCGATATTTTTAATATGGTTATTATCCAAATGAACATCTGTACCGTTTATAATAATACCGCCTGAGCCGAAATTAAAGATATTACAATTCTTCACATCAATATGATTTACACCGTTACCGTCATCGACAAAACCGTCCCAAACGTGTCCCGGGAATACCTGTGAGTCGGTATATTTATCTATGTCAGCTATATAAACCGACGAACCCGAACCCTTCGTGAAGTTTGCACCGTTTAAGTCGGCTCCTCTCGAAATCATCCAATCTTTGAAACTCGGTATTGAATATCCCGCACTTGCACCAAGTACCGCATATCCACGTCCGCCTTTCATTGTAATGTTACTTACATTGACATATTCAGCACCGTTAAAGTTGAAAATCGGAGTTTTCAGCATAGACAAGCCAATTTCATAATTACCGCTTGTAAAATCTGACGGTGCGTAATAGTAAAGTTTGCCGGTGTCACGGTCAATGTAGTATTCACCCTCGGTATCAAGTTCTTCAAGCAAGTTTTCACCGTAGAACCAACCGTTTGTATAGTATGTATTAATACGTCCCTCTTTTATAGTCAAAAGTTTCTTTGACGTATCAATTTTATCTATCGGATATGTGTTATTTTCATAGTTGATTGAAATTGTACCGACTATATAAGCGTCCTTAGCGTCTTTCCACTTAGAAACTCTTTCATCCGTATAGCGGAATCCGAAATTATCTGTATCTACATTATCTGTAGGAACAGATATTGAACCGCTGTTCGGATAACGTGCAAGAGTTTGGTTTTCATCATTTACAATAAGTTCTGCCTGTGCATATCGTCCTTTATTGAAATAGTGATAGCCTCTTGTACTTAATTCACCGTAATCTGTAATACCATGTTCCTTAAGGTCAACCATAAGGACTTTTGACGCGGCATTTTTATCAATCATAACGTTTTTAGCCGTATCATCAGCCGCAGTAAACCAACCCTTTTCCAAAGGTACTTGACCAGAAATCGTTACAGCCTCTCCCGGATATGATGTATATGTTATCGTGCTGCCCTCTTTACCGGAATCTTCTTTTGTAAATGTCATACCCTCGTCTATATAGTATGTACCGCCACGAAGATATACAGTTACACCGCCTTCAGGCAATGAATTTGCCGCATTCATATTTCTGATTGTTTCTTTTGCTTTCTGAACCGTTGCAAACGGTGAGCTTTCACTACCGTCATTATTGTCACTGCCATTCGGCGCAACGTATAACTTAGCCGATGATGTTACATCACCGCTGTTGTTATTAGGTCCGTTTCCGTTGTCAGGCTTTTTTATTCCACCGTTTTTATCTATCAATCTCACTGCAATAACACTTGCCTCAGCTCGTGTTATATTACGATTTGGTTCAAAACAGTTATCATGATTGCCGTTTACTATTTTCTTGTCATATGCAATAAGAACATACGGCTTGTATTCTTCAGCTATTTCCGCATAGTCGTAGATTTTTGCTTTTACGGCATTTTCATCTGCGATTGCAGTGTCAGATAAAGCGTTGGCTATAATTTTTGCCGCTTGACTTCTTGTCAAAGTTGCATCATAATCTGAATATTCATCAGGTTCTATTAAACCTAATTCAACAGCTTTCTGTATATAAGGCGTTGCCCAATATCCATCACCCGGCTCTGTTTCAAAGCCAAGTGATTTCACCATCATAGTCAGAAATTCCGTAACACTCACATATGAATCAGGTCGTATTGTTCCGTCATCATATCCGCATATCACACCATAACCGTTAAGACGCATCATAATAGATTTTGACCAATGCTCTGAAAGATCCGAAAATTCCGGTTCTCTCGTTATTGCGGCAAATGTTGTTGACTGCAAAGTGACCGCAGTTGCAAGCAAGACTGTCGCTATTTTTCTAAATCTATGTGACATTTTCTATTCTCCTTCAGTTTCATTCTCCTTCACTTTGAGTTGTTTCATTCCCCTTATTTGCTCTCCATTCGTCTATCTGACGTTGAATTTCCTCAACGATTTTATCATCGCCGGCCGCAATAAGTTTTTGTTGGAATTCTTCGTACAATCCCATAGGATCAGCCGCCGCACCGGAGTTAAGAGATTTCTTATATTCGCCTATTACAGCTGTTACCTGTGCAAGCTCCATCTTTATAGGGTCTGTATCTAATGTAAAACCTCTAAGCTTTGAATCTTCGGCTTTATCGTTTACACTCTTAATAAACTCGTTATCGTATATTGGATTCTTGTCCTGCATATAGATTTCATAACCGTTAAATGTGTTACCCATTGCAAATCTGTATTGTCCGTATGGGCTTTCAGAAGTAGGTTGTGACGTATAACCTATAGGTTGAATTTCCTTGTCGTTTACCTTTGTATAATGTTCGCCCTCAATACCGAATACAAGCAGATTGTACAAATCTTTGCCCTTTTCAGTATTCATAAGACCGATTAACTGCATTGCTCGTTCAGGGTGTTTTGAATTGATTGATATTGCAGTATTCGATGCAGATGCGGCATATGGAATGTAATGCTTGTTCTCAAACGGAATTTTTACGTATGCAGTTGAACCTGCAGCTTTTTTACTGTCAATTTCAGATTGAGTAGGCATATATCCCTGACCGACGATATAGTTTGGACCGCCCTTTACTTCGTAATCTTCAGTACCGACATTTTCAGCGGTAAGAATATCTTTTCTGATATATCCCTTATTGAACCAATCAGCATATACTTGAACAAATGTCTTGTATTCCGGAGTTCTGTATAGGTTAATCGGTGTATAATCATCACCGCTTGCTTTTATCTTATATGGACTTGAAATCCATTCGTAGCCTTTTTCAACGTGATCGGCGAATCCGTAAACACCCTTTTTTAAATCTCCGCCGTCCTTAATCATTTTTATGTATTCTTCAATCTTATCCCATGCCTCTTTATCCATAGTTTCCTTTGATGAGAAGAAATCGGCAAGTTCTTCAATATTTATCTTGTCTTTATACTTTTCATATATGTCAATCGGAAAATCAAGCGATGACACATATGATACCATTTGTTGCATACACGGTATACTGTAAAGTTTTCCGTCTACACGTTGTTTATCCATAATTGCGTCCGGTATTTCTTTCTTTAAATCAGGAGCATATTCATCGATTAAATCATCCAATTCCAAATATGAACCCTTTTTTACTTCGCTTGTGTACGGAATCATCCAGCCATGCCATACTATATCAAGATCTTCATTTGACGCACTTGCAAGTTTCCATTTTTCAGCATAGTCAGAAGATGTCACACATTCAAATTCTACTTTTGTATTCGGCAAATATTTTGCAAGTTCTTCATTAAACTTATCCCAAACTTTCTGTGAATCTTGTTGTTCACCTGGGCCCAAAAACATCCATTTTAATGTTACCTGTTCATCACCTGTGTCCTGCACCGGTTGAGTTCCGCAACCACTGAGCAGCATAGTAGCTGCTGCAGTGGCTGCAATGATTCTTTTTACATACTTCATAATTTTTCCACTCCTTCTTGTTTTATTTTTTATCTAAATATTACTACCAATTTTGGTGACCACCAGTATGAATTTATAAGCACACGGTCGCCCTCTCTTAAATCTGATGCCGAAGAATTGTATATTTCTCCGTCACTGCTGTCATAACGATAAGTTGTTGAATTAATAAGCATTGACTGATATTGTTCTGCACCGTTACGGTCAACATATTTTACAATAGCCGTTCTTCCGTTATCGGCAACCGATATAACATCAGCAATCATATTTCCGTTTAGCTGAATGTTATCGCCGTCTATTCTTATCGGACCTATATCGTCCACTCTGACAATAACTCTAAGCATTTCAACTTTATCGTTTGATGTTGTATATTCAATAATATCACCATGTTTTAAATCTTCTACTTTTATGTTTGAATAATCAACACGGTCTTTCCAGTTTGTTGTCGGTTGGTCATATATTATATGATCACCGGCAAACACGCTTTGTCCGCCTACAAATTGAATTAATGTACCAACTTCGTCATCTTCGTTGACAGCCGTACATATTTCATCAATTATGCAAGGTGTACTGTATTTACCTTCACTTGCCGTATTACTTACGACTGCTCCCAATGCTCCGCCCGGACCTGCGTCATACAGATACAATGGTGCCGGCAAAGACATATCTGTTGTAGACAGCTTTGTTTCAATTTTATATGCCTTTTCATTATCCTTATCCGCAGGAACCATAAATCGAATTGTCTTTCCGTTTACGAAATTGTATGGTTTGTTTTCGGCCATATTTTTATAAAAACGCAATCCGCTTTCCACTCCTGCACTGTTCTTCGGATGAGCATTTAATACAAATTCTTCATCACTGGCAACATAATATGTTTCAGAAGTTTTATTTACTGCCGTTTTTATATTCTTTATGTAGCCGTTATCATCGGTTTTACAGATAATAAGTTGGTTTACACTTCCGTCCGGGCTTGTTGTTTTCAGCATTTCCGGAACATCAGCTTTGTCAACTCTCTTATCATTGAACGTAATTTTCTTATCCAATGTATACGTTTCAAATGTTCCGTCTTTCATAAACAATCTTATTTCACCTGTCGCAGGACCCGGTTCATAATAACAATTAACTACATAAGCATAATTCTTTGATGTTCCCGAAACCGCATATGCCGCAAGTTGATTGAAATAATCAATGTAAAATACGCCTTCATTACCGACTGTCGGCTCATATGTACTGCTTTGACCTTCGTCAAGTCTTGAAATATATTCATTTGTAAAAACGTATTCCGTTCCGTCTTCAAGTACGGCATAATGCTTAGTACCTTTATTATAAAGTTTTGTTGCCTTGCCTGTTACTTGATTATTTGAAATCAAAATCTCGGCACTTAGGTTGCCTATTGTATTTTTACTCATAGCAATCGACAGAATACTTCCTGTTGAAATACTTGAAAAATCAGCCTCTTTACCCTCTGCAAAATATTTTGCATTTATATTACTTCCACTGCTTAAATCAAGTGAACCTTTATCATATTTAAAATATAAAAGGCTGTCTGTCGCAATAGCTTTATCAACAATAAATGTTTCATAATCTTCGATTATAACGGTATCGTATGTACTTCCGCCATTGTTACTGATTAAACGTACATATCCGTTATCGGCTTGAAGATCCGCGTCTGATACAACATCAAGTTTTTTGCCGTTATAGATAAATGTTGCATTATCAGAAATTTTTGCTTTCTTGATTTTGTTGTTATCATAATATTCAAATTTTTCTTTTGACACATTTTCTGCAATATCTTCCGATTTTACTTCAATCATTTCGGATTTTTTATCGGCAACTACGTGCATAATATAGTATCCGCTATCGTCAGCCTTATAGTAAGCCGTTACTTTCATTCCTAAATATTGAGAAAAATCAATTCCGTTTGTTTCAAAAATTTCATTGTTGATTTTTACGTTATTTTCTTCATATTCATCATCGGCACTGTATAGTGATGTATTTCCATATGCTCCGACTATTCCGGTATAGCGGTAAATGTTAAGTGCATAACCCATATATTCTTCGTTGTTATCCGAAGAAACAACCGAATTGTTTTCATAACCTGTTATTACACGATATTTCTTACCTTCCAACACGTTTTGAATCATCACTGCCGCATCGGTGTAGTTGACTTCTTCATTTACAGCACCGCTTACACCTTTTAGAATGTCGTTTGATACAGCGGTAGCATAATATCCGCTTGGGTATCCGCCTTGTTGTTCTGCCCATTCACTGTAACCGGTAATCGAAATCATTACCTTAACAGCCTCGCCAAGTGTAAGTACTGCGCAGGCTTAAATTCAGCCTGTCCGTAACCCATCATTATTCCGCGTTCATACAACAATTCGATACTTGCTGCCGCGTCATTATCAGGTAACACATCAGAGAAAATTCGGCGAGGAGCATTTGTTAGGGAGGACTCCACGCCCATAACTCTGACAATTATTTTAGCAAATTCAGCTCTTGTTATTGCATTTGAGGCATTTTCTTCTGTAATATCGGTGTATATTTTCAAATCATTCATCAGCGAAATAGCCTCTGACTGTTTTTCACTAAGGCTGCCCTCTGCCCATACACAGTTTACAGAAAATATTAAACATAGAGTGAATATGCAAATGCTTATCCATTTCTTCATATATTTTATTATCTCCTTTCGCAGTTTTTTGTGTCATAAAAATCATTCCGCAGCAGGATGAAGTTTATCATAGACACGTTTAATCATTACTGCCGCCTGTGCCCTCGTCGCAGGTTGCTTTGGAGCAAACAATTCGTCAGTTATTCCATAAATAAATCCCATATCCGCCGCCTCGACAATGTAATCATATGCCCAATAACTTATATCATCAAGGTCATTGAAGTACAATGATTTACCTTTTTCTAATTTTGTATTTGTCTTGCTGTTATATGCCGCAACAATAACTCTTGCAATTTCTTCGCGGGTAATATCGGCATTCGGTTTAAATAAACCGTCATATCCGCTCATATAATCGTTACTTCTTACTGTCTGAACATATCCCGAATACCAATCGTCACTTACTACATCAAAGAAACTGTTTTCATATTTGGTTGTATCCAACCCCATAGCTTTGCTAATCATCGTTGCAAATTCTGCTCTTGACACTCTGTCTTCCGGTCTGAATTTATCGTTTTCATCACCGTTGACAATTCCGAGTTCTGCCATATATTCAACATCTTCTCTTGCCCAATGATTTTTCATATCTTTAAAACGAAGAAGATATGTGTCCAACTCGTCTTCTGTCTTTTCAATTTCATTCTTATCTTGCGGCGGAATATCAACTGTACCGGTATCAGTTTTTACATCTGCCGGTGAGGTTGATTTGCTTGGAGATGAGCTTCCTCCGCCGCCACCGCCGCCGGAATTACCTCCCGACGATGGATTAATGCTGTTAAGCTTGTCTAAAAGTTCTTCTCGTATCGGCAAATCATAAAATGCCAAAACAAGTTTTTTAGCGTCGTTTATGTTTGTCGATGATTTACTGTAAACAGCTTTATTTACTGCACTTGATACCTTATTAAGTTCAAGTGTAATTTCAAAGACTTTGAGTTGCTTTATCTGCAATTCACCGTTATACTCAAGATATATTTTATCTTCAAATGAACTCTTTTGTTTTCTGTAATCATATGAGGCTTTTATATCCTGATAGTCACCTGTTGCTGTTACTTCTGCGATTGTACCGCCTTTTTCTGATACAAGTCTTATTTTACTGTCCTTTGTAGCTTTAACTTTTGCAACAAAGCCGTAACTGCTGTCATTTGTTAAAGTCAGAACTTGATATGCACCTGTACCCGATGAATTTAAAACGTTTTCTTCATTGTCTTTAATAATACTTAAAACCGTATTATCTTTAGGGAACCATCCCTGTACGGTATCTTCTGTTAAATCACCGTTAATACAAAGATTATCAGCCTTTTTTACAACAAGTTCATATTTGACTTCTGTTGACGCCGCATTCTTTTTTGATACACCTGTAATTGTAACTTTTTTATCTTCTCTGCTCGGTCGAATAACAGTTCCGTCTGTTTTGATTACGTCTTCATTACTGCTACGCCAAGAAATTGTACTTCCAAATGTGCCTTTTGTAATAAGATTAAGATTTTCCGTTACAGGTACTGACGTATCTATTTTAAATTCCGATAAATCTTCTTTTGCCATTCTTAGGTCGGTGTATTGAAGTTTAACTTCTTTTTGCACCGAGATTTCAGTATTTTGAGAATCGGTTGCTTTGATTGAAATAACGCCTAAAACGGCTTTACTGTCTACAGTTAATTCACCTGTCGTTTCATTGATTGAAACGCCTTCCATGCTTTCAATTTCTTTCGGTTCAACGCTCCAGTTTGTTTTTCTTCCGACCATTTCTTTGTTTATTTGGTCATAAAGTTTTGCCGAATATGTAAATGTTTCTTTTGCATTATCCGGAATAAATATCGAATCGGGTGCCTCAACAAATTCAATCTTATCTGCAGCACGTTTCGTAATATTTATTGTCTTTTCTTGAGCATTTTGCGGTTTTACCTTAGACGATGCTTTTATAACAAGCTCACCTGCCTGCGTATCTTTATCAACCGTAAAAGTATTTGTTTTCTCATCGAATTTAACACCGTCAGGCATTGATACAACTGCTATTTCCGCATTTCTGTTCATTTTCTGTCCGTCTGTACCGATAACTGTTGCAGTATATGTATACTGTTCATCATCTTCGCCGTCAAGAGGTATTGCCATTTTGTCATTTCCCTCTATTTCTATATGATCTTCATCGACAACAGTTACTGTAAAATCTTTTGTTTTTCCTTTTTCTGTAGTTGCACGATATTTTATTTCGTGTCCGCCTACCGTTTTGCTGTCTATTACCAACTGAGCACTTGAATCGCTTACCGATTCGGATATTACACCATCAGGCAAATCAGATATTAATTCAAACTTTTCGATATTATCATTTGAAATTTCACCTTTATAATCATAATGTACAGGCTCTAATGTTTCCGAATACATACCCGATTCGGGAATTTCAAATCTTGTATCTTCAAGGACTATATCATCTCTTGCCACATCGTAATATACCCACTTATCATCTTCGTTCACAAGCATAAACAACTTCGTCTTTGACGCTACGAGGAACATACCGTCGTTTATTGCACTTATTGAACGAATTTCTTCATTTGACTCTGAACCATTGCCCGATTCCGCAATCACCCACGGTACATCAACGGTAAGTGACGAACTGTCATTCGGAGCGATTAAAATTTTACCCGAAGCAGTACCGAGAACCACGTTATCACTGTTTACTCCGACAGAGGTAAATTTTTCAGTGTTATCTGTTCCGTCAGATAATTTCATTGCCGAAAAATTATTATACTTTGTCGTTTCGTCATTCACCAAAATTCTAAGCACGGCAGTTCCGTTTATCAAAACCCAACCGTTAAATCCTTCGACATATTCCATATCGTAAGGCTGTGCCGAAATATTTGATGTCAATGCAGCCTTTGTACCCTCTGCATCGAAATACCATATTCTGTACTGGTCGCCTACCGCATATCTCATAGGGTCACTTGGTGTCAAACCTATAGTTTTTGAAACTGCACCTTGGTCACCCAACTTAAATGCTTTTGAGTCATCGCTTATAGGAGGAGTGTCGTCAAGGCTGTTATAAACCTTGACTGTTCCTCCTGCCGCAAGAGCCAATGTCTGACCGTTTGTTGCAACCGTTGTATTTGAACCGACCATACTTTCATTTGTCGATTCGCTCCAAGTTGTACCGTCATCTGAAATAAAAATTTTATTATTCGCCGCAAGTACAAACTTTTGTTCTTTCTCCCACCATACAATTACTTGTCTTGTATTAGGATTACCGTAATGTTTTGCCTGTGACAATGTTTTTTTCAAAGTCCAGTCATTGCCGTTATCTGAAACATATATTTGCGCCGGTGTTGTTCCCGAGCTTAAATCTTTTGCAACTGCTACATAAATACCTAATTTGGGACTGTAACAAGTATCTACAAAAGTGTATGTTCCCGATATTGAATCAGCCATAACAGGTGTTACAGAAACTATGCTAAACAGCATTATTAAAGAAATCAGTGCTGATAGTATTTTTTTCAATTATACTCACCCTTTCTATTTTTTTACTCCCACACTTTCGTCTTTTAAAAGACCGATATTTTCAAAATCAATTTTAGGTAAATCAGGATTTTCCTTATAGACGCTACTGTCTTCCTTGATTGTGAAATCTCCTCCGCTATAATTAACAAATCCCGGATCAGACTTTGTAATAATATTACCTGCCGCTTCTACCAATTGGTCATTTGCGAAAAATCCTTGTGAAGCAGGATTGCCGTTTAGTGTACTTAGCGGGAATTTAATATTTACAATTAAATTATTATTAAACTTATTTGCATTTTCATATGCCGCAAAATGATGTTTAAAGAAGTCAGCCACTTCCGGATTGCTTTCCGAATATTTCGGACTGTATATCTGCCACTGTGCATATATTCCTTTTACGCTGTCTGACTGCACATCCCATTTAGCGTCCGGATTATATGTATGAGAACCTTCATATGTACCTGACGTATCTATAAATATATTACCGTTTACAACGTTATCAATTCCTTGTGCACATACACCTCTGATTCCGTTTGCATTTTGATAACCTATATTATAGAATACATTTTCAAGTACCTGTAATCCGTTACCGTTGTTATCGGTACGAATACCTGCAACGTTCATTTGCTTTTCGGTAAATGTCTGCTGTCCCAAATCGTGTATAAAGTTTCTTCTGATAACAACATTTCTTTCCCAAGGATACTGATATACATTCAAATAAATAGCATCCATATCGTGGAACTCTTTAACTGCGTCATATATGTTATTATACTCAATCGTATGATTAGGTCCGTATATAATAACTGCCGAATGCGGCATATCGTGAACCTCATTATGACTTACTGTTGTTCCTACGGAACGATAACCGACAAGTATACCTGCCTGATAAGAACGTTCTATTTGAGCGGCTTTGTAAATATGGTTATTTTCTACAACATTTCCGCTTGAGATGATATTGTCATAATCACCGCCGCTTATGCTGATACCCGTACTGCCAATATCGTGGATTAAACTGTTCTTCACAGTACATTCCGTACCGCTCAGATATACACCGTTTGTTCCCGTATCTGCTATTTCACAATTTTCAACCGTAATATTTTTTGCGTCTTTTATACGGATAACTCCGGCTCTTGACGATTCCATTTTCAGATTCTTAAATGTTACATTGCTTACATTTGTACCCGAAATAAGATTTTCACTTAATTGCGATAACCAAATATCCGAATTTTCGTTAAATCCGTCTTTCGGATATAAGTACAACATTTTTGTATTTCTGTCGATATAATATTCACCAGGTTGGTCAAGTTCTTCAAATATATTTTCGTATCTTATAAAATGCTTTGAATAATAGCTTGTAACCGAACCTTCTTTTAATGTGATTTGTCCCGGCTCTATTTTTTCTATCGGGAAGTAACCGTAGAAATAGTTTGGTCCTAAGACACCTGAAGTATATATTTCATTGATATTTGTTTTCCACTTAGTAGGACGGTCATAATCAATTTTATAAACCGCACCTTCCAAAACTCCTTTTTTACTTCTTGCACCACTTCTTACTATATCGGTTGTACCTACCCAATCACTGTTAGGCCATCTTGCAAGCTGCATTCTGTCACTGTCAATGTATAATTCCGCTTGCGGTATCACATCGGCTGAAATTCCGTAACCACGTCTTGAAAGTTGACCTAAATCTTCAATACCCATTTTTCCGAGGTCTAATTCCAATACTTTATCTGATACCGTTTTATCAAGAAGTTTTGACGCCATATCCGATGAAATCTTCTTAAATTCATTATACGGCAACTTTGTTCCGCCTGTAATTCTTGCAACTTCTCCCGGATACGAAGAATATGTAACAGGATTATTTTCTGTTCCCGAATCATTAGAACCAAGTTCTAACGATTTATCAAGTACATAATCCCCTCCGCGAAGGTAAACTGTTATTCCGCCGTCAGGATAATTTCCGGAAGATATAATTTCACGGACTTTATCTCTCGCTTTTTCAAGTGTTTTTAACGGTGAGTCAATCGTACCGTCATTTTCATCATTTCCAGTATTTGCAACATAAATTATATTTTTCAAAATAGGATTATCAATAATTCCGCCGTTATTATTGGTAAAGTTACCGACTTTAATCATTCGGCTTATTATAACACACGCCTCTGCTCTTGTGGTATAACGTTCACTTCTGAAACTGTTATCTTCATAACCGTAAAGCAAATGCTTTGAATATGCCGCAAGTACATATTCTTTGTCTTTGTTATAAATATCGTAATAATCCGAAATGCGTGAAATTAACTCATTTCGTTCATTTCCGCTAACTTCATCAGCACCTATAGCTCTAACGCATATCTTGGCAATCTCGCACCTTTTTATAGGACGATTATATTTGTCAAATTCATCTTTATAGATTAACTGTTTTTGCAATGCTTTTTCAATATAAGGTGCTGACCAGTTTTGAGGCTGAGGTGTAACCTCTATATCCATTGCGGCTATAACCATTTTTATAAATTCATCAACATTTACATTGCTGTCAGGTCGGAAAGCAAGATTATCGCCCTCTACAATCTTTTTATCTGTCAATTCATTTATAAATCTTAATGCCCAATGACCGCTTACATCTGTATAATCTGCAAATACAGATGTTGCCCCAAGCTGAATAAATATAATTGTTGCTAACATTATAGCAATCTTTTTCACAGCTAGTCCTCCCATATAAATTACTGTATTCCAAACGAACTCATTTCAAATTTCGGAAGCCCTTCAACAAGTAATGTTGCCGACGATGAAAGTTCCAAATTACCGTTATCATATGATACAAAACCTGGATCTGACGTTGAAACATAATTTCCCGACGCCGCTGTCAGCATTTGCGAACCTCTGAATCCTTCCTCATTTTGTGTACCGTTAAAATTACTTAGCGGTATTGCTATGTTTATTATCATATTATTTTTAAATTCATTTGTTTTCGACATATTCGGATGTTCATAAAAATAATTATACAGTTCCGGAAATTGTTTACCGTAAACAGGCAAATAATTTTCCATTTGCTTTTTCAAATCAGCGACTTTTGCACCGTTAATTGTATTTGCAACCTCAACACCGGAACTGTTTATTATCGTATCGGGATATAAAGTACCGTCATCGGCAGTTTCAATTTCTTTGTATTGAAGTGTGTTGAAATATGCCTCATTGCAATCCACGAACAAATTATTGAAAATTCTGTTTCGTGTGCCTTCCGCAGTTATTGCTCCGATGCCGTTGTTTCCGTTGCCGTTGCCGCCGTCGCCGATATTATAGAACAAATTCTCATATATATTAAGTCCGCATCCACGATTATCTGTACGAATTGCTCTTACATTAATCTGGTGTCTTCCATTCATTGAACTTTTGCCTATATCGTGAAAATAATTATTATGAATTTTATTACCTCGTTCCCAAGGATAATTTGAATTGTTGCAATACAGAGCGTCCATATCGCTGAATTCCGTAACAAGATTATCAAATTCATTACCGTAAATATCGTTATTTACACCGTAGAATATCATTCCGGCATGCGGGCCGTTATGTATATGATTGTTTGCTGCGGTTGCACCCACACATCTGTATCCGAAGTCTATGCCTGTCTTGTAACTTCTTTCAAGTCTGGCAAAGTTATAAATATCGTTGTTTGACACAACAATGTTACTCGGTGAAAGCGTCTTATAATTTCCGCAACTTACAAATAAAATTCCGTCTTGTCCTACGTCGTGTATTTTACAATCACTGATTTTTATATCGGTTGAAGCGTCAAAACGTATTCCGTTTTCACCGAAACTGTTTATTTCACAATTAATGAATTGTATATTGCTGTTATTCTTACCCGTTATCGCCGAACCGCGTCCACCTTTGAATATAAGATTTTCAAAAACTATATTCTTACTATTCTCTATTCTGAACATAGAGTTAGGAGCTTTTCCGCTTACATCCAATGTCGGTGTTGACATTGTGATTGTAAGTACGGAATCTTTTGGTGCATCCTCAGGTGGATAAAAATATAACATTCCGCTTTGTCTGTCAATGTAATATTCACCCGGTTCATCAAGTTCTTCCGGTACATTTTCAAACCTGTAATACGGATCTGTATAGTATTTTTCCAAAGCACCTCTGCTTAAATAAACACGTTTTTCCTCCGAATCAAATCTGCTTACAGGGTAATAATCAAATTCATAATTAGGTCCTATTGTTCCCGATAACCAAGCTTGCTCAGGTTTGCTCCATTGTGACGGACGGTCGTAATTCACTTGAAAGCTACATCCATTTGCAATTCCCGACTTTGTTCTTTTTCCGTATTCGTTAGAATCTGTCGGTTTTATCAGCCCTGTATATTCACCGTTCGGCCACCCTGCAAGCTTTTGAACTTCACCGTTAAGGCTTAATTCTGCCTGAGCCTCTTTTTCATCGGAAATAAGGTGTCCTCTTAATGAAATTTCTCCCAAATCCTCAATTTGTGCATCTTTTAGATTATATTGCAAGACACTTCCTGCATTTGGTTTATCAATAATTGCATTTGTAAAATCCGAATCAGCAATGTTCATAGCCGAAAGAGGAATATCAACACCTGCATTTATTGTAACCTTTTCATCTTGATATGCACTTATTTTAAGTAAAGAATCATCTTTTTGAGAATTTATAATCTTTATCGTGTTTGTTACACTGTAAGTACCTTCACGCAACAATATTTCAATTAATTTATCGGAATCTTCTCTCATCTCATTTGCAACGTCCATTGCTTTTTCCAACGTTCTGAGAGGTTCTTCCTCACTTCCGTCCCCACTGTCGTCACCGACAGTGGAAACGAAAATCTTTTGACCGTCCATTAATTGAAAGGGATTGATGCTGCTGCTCGAGGTACCATATTATTTAAGTTATCCCAAAGCATAACCTTTCCTGTGGTTGCACCTGCTGTTGTAAACTTATTAGGATATACTGATTGGTTTGCTTTTGTAATTTCGGCATCTTGTTTTACCGTAACGCTTATAAGCTTACCGTCACTGTCATATGCCGCAAAGATTACTGCATATTTACCGCTTGGCGCATTTACTACCGCTTTACCGTTTTCATATCTTATACTGTAACCTGACGGATCAGGTGTCGGTTCTTCGGTTGGTGCCGTAGTCGGTTTTGCTGTCGGTTTTGTCGGATCATCAGTCGGAGCCACTGTTGGCTTAATCGGATTTTCCGTTGGTGCCGCTGTTGGCTTAACCGGATTTTCCGTTGGTGCCGCTGTTGGCTTAATTGGGTTGTCTGTCGGTGTCGAATTAACTACCTTACCATTATACCACTTTGTATTACCAAGAGCAACAAAGGTATCTTCATCTGTAAATTCGATATTTCTTAACGGCTCTGATATTTTATCTTCTGCCGCAATCGAAATTTCTTCCCACTTTGTTTCAGCTGTTACGGCTACGTTATCTGTTTTATATAACTTACCGCTTTCGGTTCCTGCTACTATATATTTGTCACTTGCCCCTACACCGACAATTTTTTCGCCGTCTGCAACAGTGATTTTTGCAATATTTTTTGAATCGGTTACTGCATACAATTTTTCCGAACCGTCTACCATAAAATATTGGTCTGCCTTTTCTGAATATAGTGCGTCATAAGGAGCATTTTCTGTCATTGTACCTGCATTGTTATTCTTTAAAGTCCAAGTATATTTTGGTGATGTCGCTTGGAAACTCAAATCATATGCTTTATACTTGTCACATATGAACATTGCAACATTACCTTCACTGTCTGCCGGTTTTGCAACCGCTACTTGTGCATAATATCCTGACGATTTAGGAATTACATATTTGTTATTTGCAAATTGTTTAGTCTGTAAATCCGCCGTTGCGTTAGCTGAATCTTGTCCACCGAATGCAAGTTGATTACCCGATGTTGTCAGCATTGTATTTGTAGTCCAATGCAATGCCTTATTTTCTGTCCAAGTCACACCGTCTGTTGATGTGTATGTACTTGCCGCACCGTGAGCTACAAAAATATTATTTGCTTTCCAATATACTAACTGTTGTTGTGAATTTTTGTTACTTGAGATTGTTGCTTTTTCTGCTAACGGTTGATTTTCACTTGCCTTCCACGTTTTACCGCCATCTTTTGAATAACAAAGCTGAGCAACTGTTCTGCTCTCATCCTTTGCCATTGCAACAAGATTATTTCCGTTAGACGCAATATCTATAAAACTGTAACCTTCCGGTAAAAGTTCATCATTAGGTTCTTCCGTCGGTTCAATCGTTGGTGTTGCTGTCGGCACTGTTGTCGGTGTCACCTCCGGTTTATCCGTTGGATTTACTGTCGGTGTTACCTCCGGTTTGTCTGTCGGATTTACTGTCGGTGTTACTTTTGGTTCATCCGTTGGCTTTGCTGTTGGTGTTGCTGTCGGTTCAATCGTCGGTGTTGCCGTTGGTTCTTCTGTCGGTGCCTCCGTAGGTTCAACTATACTTTTTACAACTTCGCCTGTATATGCTTTTGTTGTACCTAAAGCAACAAAGTTATTTTTATCTATAAATTTGATGTTTTTCAATGGTTCTGCTGTTCCGTCGTCATATGCTGTCGGGATTTCGTCCCATGCTGTCTCTGTTGTCAATACAGTGTTATTTGTTTTATACAACTTGCCGTTTTCAGTTCCTACCAATATATAATCTTCATTTGTACCGACTCCGACTACTTTTTCACCGTCGGCTACAGTAATTTTTGCGATATTCTTTGAATCTGTTATGGCATATAATTTTTCTGAACCGTCTACGATAAGATATTGACCTGCCTCTTGTGAATATGTTGCATCATAAGGAGCATTTGTTGTTATCGAGCCTTGGTTATTGTTCTGCATTGTCCAAGTGTATTTTGGAGATGTAGTTTGAAAACTTAAATCATATGCTTTATATTGGTTACATACAAACATTGATATATTTCCGTCTTCAGCAGCCGGTTTTGCAACCGCTACTTGTGCATAAAACCCTGATGACTTAGGAATTGCATATTTGTTATTTGCAAATTGCTTTGCTTTTAAATCAGCCGTTGCATTTGCGGAATCTTGTCCGCCGAATACAAGTTGATCTCCCGATACATCAATCATTGTATTTGTAGTCCAATGCAAATTCTTATTTTCAACCCACACAATACCGTCTTCCGAAGTATATGTGCTTGCCGCACCGTGAGCCACAAAAATATTATTTGCTTTCCAATATACTAATTGTTGTTGTGAATTTTTATTACTCGAAATCGTTGCTGCTGAATTCAGCGGTTGATTTTGACAAGGCTGCCATGTAACGCCGTTATCTGTTGAATAGAAAAGCCTGCCTAATGCTCTTGCTGTATTTTTCGTTAATGCTACAAGCGTTGTGCCGTTTGAAGCAATGTCAATAAATTCATATCCGTTCAAATTTGTAACTGTTGCTTCCGTCAAATTACTTTCGGCTTTCACATTTTCTGCCGCAATATTCATTACGTGCATACTGCTGAAAGCCAATGCCACTGACATTATAAGTGAAACTACTTTTTTCTTCATATTAATACTCCCTTCTGATGTAACTTTATACCACCCGTTTAATTAAGTTCCTATTAGCCTTTTACCGCTCCGACTGTAAGACCTTTTGCAAAGTATTTCTGGAAGAACGGGAAAATGATAAGCATAGGACCCGCCGCAACCATACACATTGCAAAACGTATTGTTACTGACGGCAGATTTGATAAATCAAGATCCACTCCCGCTACAGGAGAACTTTCCGCCATATTCTTTACAAATTCAGCCTCACGCAATATTTTCTGCAATAAATATTGAAGTGAATACAAATTGCTTGATTTAATATAGATAAGTGCCGTGTTCCAGTCATTCCATCTTGAAAGAAGAGTCAACAATGATATTGTCGCTATTACCGGCTTTGAAAGCGGCATAACAATCTTAAAGAATGTCTGTAATTCACTCGCACCGTCAATCTTAGCCGATTCCATAAGTGCCTGCGGCAGTCCTTGGAAAAAGCTCCTTATAACTATAACATGAAACGCGTTTACAAGACAAGGTAATATATACACCCAAATTGTATCACCAAGATGTAGGTATCTTGTTATCCAAATATATGTCGGAATAAGTCCGCCCGAAAACAACATTGTAAAGAATATAAAGAATGTTGCTATCTTTTTATATTTGTAATTCGGTCTTGAAAGCGGATATGCAAGCATTGCCATTACCACTACTCCCAAAACTGTTGCAACTATCGAATAAATAATTGTCACCTTATACGAATCCAAAAGTTGCTGTGGATTTCTGAATACATATTTATATGCCTCTGTCGAAAATACTGACGGGATTAATTTATATCCCTCCGAGAGCAATGTCTGTTCATCCGAAAACGATGCTGAAATAATTAATACAAACGGAAGTATGAATACTAATGATCCCAGACAAAACATTATGTTGATAATTATGTTCGGAATTCTTTTGCTTTTTTTCATTTTCTTCACCCTCCTTTAGAATAACGAATTTTCCGGCGAAATCTTTTTAACAACTAAGTTCGTTGCTATTACCATAACCAAACCAACTGCCGATTGGAACAAACCAACCGCTGTAGTAATACCTATATCACTGCCGGTTCTCAATCCTCGATAAACGTATGTATCAATTATATCGGTTGTCGGATAAAGAAGTCCGACATCTCTCGGTATTGTATAGAACAAACCGAAGTCACCTTTTATTATGTGTCCTACGTCCAATATTGTAAGTGTTACCATAAGCGGTACAAGTGACGGAATTGTGATGTATAGAATTTGTTTAAATCTTCCCGCACCGTCAATCTGCGCCGCCTCAAAAAGTTGTTCGTCAATTCCCATAAGTGCCGCATAGTACATAATTGATTTTAATCCGACTGTTTTCCAAACATTGATTATCGGCAAAATGAATACCCAGTATTTCGGTTCCGAATACCATTGAAGTCCTTCACCGCCGAAGAAGCGGATTATCTTGTTTAAGATACCCATGCTCGGTTCAAGCAAAATGTATGTTATGTAACCTACAATTACCCATGAAAGAAAATGTGGCAGTATCATGCTTGTTTGATAGAATTTTAATGCTTTTCTGCTGCGTACTTCATAAAGAAGAATGGCAATCGTCACTGCCGCGATTAAACCAATAACTATAAACAGTATACCGTATCCTACCGTATTTCTTCCTATTCTCCAAGCATCCTGTGATTCAAAGAAGAATTTGAAGTTTTGGAATCCAACCCATTTACTTTTAAAAATTCCTAAGTTATTTCTGTAATCTTTAAATGCAATTATTATACCCAACATCGGTACGTATGCAAATACCAGCAACAGAACTATTCCCGGTATCATTAATGCGGAGAGCTCTGCATTATCACGGAAGTCTTTCCAGCGATTCTTTTTTCTTACTGTATTTGCGTTTTCTTTCGGTTTCGACTTAACCTTAATCATTTCATCACCCTCTGTTTCTTTTTTATTTAATTATATTTTATCTGATGCCTGTTCATATTTCAAGTGCAAAAAGTTTACTTTGTGTTAATATTTTGACCTCTTAATTGTGCAATGTGAATATTATTAAATTTTATTTATATCTTTAATTAGCTATTTATACATACATTTTTATATTTTGTGCTTGAATAATTCAATTCTATATGTTACAATCATCTACGAAGAAATATGAAAGACAGAAAAGAGGATTTTTATGTTCAGTGTAATAATTGTTGACGATGAAATGATGATTCGCACAAGTATATCCACATTCATAAATAACTGTGACGTTGGTTTTGAGGTCGTCGGAACTTTCCGTGACGGCAGTGACGCGATTAAATATCTTGAAGAAAACAATGTTGATTTAGTTATCTCTGATATAAGAATGGTACAGGTTTCGGGTATTGACCTTGCTCAATATATTTACGAAAACAAACCTTGGACGCAAGTTATTTTACTTAGCGGATATGCAGATTTTGAATATGCCAAAGCGGCTATTAAATACAACGTCAAAGAATACATAACAAAGCCGACTGATTTTGAAAATCTTAAAAATTCACTTATCAATATGAAGAATTTATTGACAGAACAAAAAAACAACAATATTAATTCTTTCTTTGATAACATTATGCACCTGTATGCAGAGATTGTTTCGATAAATTTGGCTGATGCCAAAGAAACGCTTTGCACTTTATTAGACGAAAATACGCACAAGAACGAAAGACTCGGTCAATATGCTTTCAATATATTTGAAATAATCATTGATAAGCTCTACGCTAATCTTAATATCAGAATATCAACCGAAAACGATGATTTTAATGACTTTCCCGATATTACAGATAATCAAAAGGTATATGATTTTTCAATAAAAATGCTTGAAAATATTATAAAACAACTTTCTGCAAAAAACAAAAAGACAGACAACATAGTTGTTGACAAACTTATTCAATTTATCAATGATAATTTTTCAAAGAATATCTCATTGCAAGACGCAGCCGAAAGCGTATTTTTTAATCCTGCATATTGCAGCAGATTTTTTAAAGAACAAACAGGTGAAAATTTCAGTAACTACCTGCTTAAAGTCCGTATGGAACACGCAGTTAAATTACTGAAAGAGAACAAAAAAATCAACGACATAAGCAAAGAATGCGGATACCAAAGTCCGGGATATTTCACACGAGTATTTAAAGATTACTATAATTGTACGCCAAGCGAATATTTACATAACTCATAATTAAATCGAAAGGAATATATTTGTTATGAACAAGATAAAAAACATATGGTTTAATATCAGACATTTTAAATTTAACAGTATATTTCTGCGTACATTTCTGTTTATAACAGTATTGACTGTTATACCGTTTATAGTGCTTAGCATTATGTTTTATTCAAATACTTTGAAAAATATTCGCGAAGAGATTACTTTGGAAAACTCTTATATATTTGATAATTCGGTTAATATTATCGACCGAACATTAATGGAAGTCGATACTTTAACCAGTTCTCTTGCAAGTAACGAAAGTACACAGTTGTATACAATAAACAATGTCAGCACCGATTCATTTAAAACAATCTCACGACTTGCTAAAACCTTGCCTATTATCTATCGATACATTGATTCTATTTACATATATTCAGAGCCGACTGATACTGTAATTATGGATAATAACAGTATTCCGTTGTCCGATTTGAGCGATACTGATTGGATAAACGCTTATCGTGCGGTCACATCACCTAAAGGCACGATAATTCCAAGAAGTAAAAATAACGTATATCCGCAACTTATCACGATTATTAAGCCTATATATGTTGCCGACGAGAAAAAAGGCGCAATTATTATGAACATAAACGCGCAAAGCATTTATAATTCAATGCTTTATCAACAATATAAAGACGGCAGATTGTTTTTTCTTGTAAATGCCGATAATAAAATTATCATTTCAAGTGAATTATCATACTTTAATACTTATCCTGACGATATTGGTTTAAATACACTTACGATAGAATCTAATCCGAAAAACAGTGTATACGAAATTAATGACAAAAATTATGTTGTGCTATCCGGTGACAGTACAATATCGGATTATAAGTATATAAGTGCATATCCTCTTGAACTTTACGAGCATAAGTTATCAACTATGAAATTGCAAATTATCGGTATTTTACTTTTGCTTATGATTATTATTTTCATACTTGCTTATGTTGCGTCTGTCAGAAGTTACAGTCCGCTTAATGAAATTATTTCATTCCTTGATAATTCACAGCCTCCTGCCGACAGTATTGAGGAAGAAGATAAAAACGAACTTATGTATATAATAAACAGCATACAGACGCATATCAACGACAAGACAAAAATGGCTGAAATTTTAGAAGAACGTATGAAACTTCTGAGGAAATCACAATACGATATGCTCCAAACACAGATTAATCCGCATTTTCTTTACAATACGCTTGAAACAATTAATTGGATGGCTTATAATATGTCCAATTCAGAAAATCCGGTATCTAAATCACTGATTAATCTCGCAAGTTTTTTCAGAAATACACTCACTTCCGGTTATTTTGTTTCTATCGAAAACGAAATAAAATACACCAAAGAATACGTTAATATTCTTGCACTGCGTTACGGTGATTTGTTTGATATAGAATGGGATATTGACGAATCGATTTTATCATATACAATTATAAAAATCTGTTTGCAACCTATTATTGAAAATGCCGTTTATCACGGAATAAAGCAGAAAAATGATAAAGGCTTAATAAAAATCAAAGGCTTGTGCGACGACAACAATATTATCCTCATAGTCAGTGATGACGGTGTCGGAATTGAAAAAGACGATCTTGATGAATTAAACAAAACTCTTTCCGAGACATCTTTTACAAACGAAAAATCGCATATAGGTCTTTCAAATGTAAATCAAAGAATTAAAATTATATTCGGTGACAGCTACGGAATACACGTTGAATCAACAGTCGGTGTCGGTACTGATGTGTACGTAACTATTCCTAAAAAAGAACAATAAAATCACAGGCAAGCCTATTTTACGGCTTGCCTGCTTTGTTGTGTCATTATTTTGATTTATTTAATATTGCGGCTTTAACTGTATTTTTCATAAGCATAGCGATAGTCATAGGACCTACACCGCCCGGAACAGGAGTTATTGCACCCGCAACCTTTTCGGCACTTTCAAATTCAACATCACCGCATAGTTTCTTATTTTCAAGTCTGTTTATACCAACATCAATTACAACAGCACCTTCCTTTATCATATCACCTTTAATAAAGTTAGGTATACCGACTGCCGCTACAAGAATATCTGCATTTTTTGTTTTTTCAGCAAGATTCTTTGTCTTTGAATGGCATATTGTAACTGTACCGTTTTGATGTAAAAGCAACATTGCTTGCGGTTTGCCGACAATATTACTTCTGCCGACTATAACACATTCTTTACCGCTTACATCTATACCGCTTTCTTTTATAAGCTCCATTACACCGGCAGGTGTACAAGGTACAAAATCATAATTGCCTACCATAATTTTACCTACGTTTACAGGATGAAATGCGTCAACGTCTTTATTTGGTGCTATTGCGTTAATAATCGTCTTTTCATCAATATGTTTAGGAACAGGTAATTGTACCAAAATACCCGAAATACTGCTCTTATTATTAAGTTCATCTATAAGCTTTAATAGTTCTTCTTGGGTTGTTTCTGCCGGAAGTGCGTACTTCTCCGAATATATTCCGCATTCTTCACAAGCACGCTCTTTATTTCTTACATATACCTGACTTGCAGGGTCTTCACCTACGATGATTACGGCTAACCCCGGATTTATTCCCTCTTTTTTCAGATTTTCTACTTCTGTCTTGAGTTCTGCCTTTATTCTTGCCGAAACTTCCTTTCCCATTAATAGCTTTGCCATTGTCATTCCTCCTATTTTTCTTTTGATTATTAGATAGTATATCGCCCTTTGGCGGTCTGATAAGACATCTGTTCTGATAGCCTATTAAGTCTGTTCTTCCTATCTTAGTAAGTGCTTCGTAAACAAGTTTGTAATTTTCGGGATTTCTGTATTGCAACAATGCACGTTGTACCGATTTTTCATGCGGAGTTTTCGGCACATAAACTTTTTTCATTGTAAACGGGTCTATTCCTGTATAAAACATACAAGTTGAAATTGTTCCCGGTGTAGGATAAAAGTCTTGTACTTGTTGCGGATTTATATTGTGTTCATGCAAATATTCCGCCAAACGTACCGCGTCACGAATTGTACTTCCGGGGTGACTTGACATAAGATACGGCACCAGATACTGTTTTTTGCCTATTTTCTCATTTATCTGATAAAACTTATCCGAGAACTTATTAAACACGCTGTTTTCGGGCTTACCCATATATTTCAAAACATTGTCACTGATATGTTCCGGCGCAACTTTAAGCTGACCGCTTACATGATATTTACACAATTCATAGAAAAACGTATCGTCCTTGTCGTTTATAAGATAATCGAAACGTATTCCCGAACGAATAAACACCTTTTTAACGCCCTTTATAGCACGAAGTTTTCTAAGCAAATTAAGGTACTTCTTATGTGAAATCTCCATATTTTTGCAAGGCTCCGGAAATAAGCACTGCTTATTTTTACAAGCACCGAGTGTCAGTTGCTTTTTACAGGCAGGTCCTCTGAAATTAGCAGTCGGGCCGCCGACATCGTGTATATAGCCCTTAAAATCAGACATTTTTGTCATTTCTTCCGCCTCTTTTATAAGAGATTCATCGCTTCTTGAAGTGACAATTCTGCCTTGATGAAAAGCCAAAGCACAGAAGTTACAACTTCCGAAACAACCTCTGTTTGCGGCAAGCGAAAATTTAACTTCCTGTATGGCAGGAATACCGCCGTCTTTTTCATACATCGGATGATAATTTTTCATATACGGAAGTGCATACACTTCGTCAAGCTCGTCCGTTTCAAGCGGCGGCATAGGCGGATTTTGTATGAGATATTTGTCACCGTGCTTTTGCACGAGTGTTTTTCCTATATACGGATTCTGCTCATAATACTGCAGTCTGCACGATACAGCATATTTACTTTTACTTTCTATACATTCTTCATAACTCGGAATAAGAACGGAATTTTGTTCATCATATTCAGATGATATATAGCACGTTCCCGGTATATCCGTAATTTCGTTTACAGGCACACCGTCCCTAAGTTTATCGGCTATTCGTACAATTTGTTTCTCACCCATACCGTACATCAAAATACTTGCACGAGAGTCAAACAAAATCGAACGTCTAATCTTATCGTCCCAATAATCATAATGAGCAAATCTTCTAAGACTTGCCTCAACTCCGCCGATAAGTATCGGCATATCAGAGCCGAAAGCCTCTTTAATTCTGTTACAATACACAAGTGTTGCTCTGTCGGGACGCATACCGCCCTTTCCGCCGGGTGCATACATATCGTCATGTCTGCGTTTTTTTGCGGCAGTATAGTGATTTACCATACTGTCAATATTTCCTGCCGATACAAGCACTCCGAGTTTAGGTCGTCCCATTCGTACAAAATCGTCTACTTTATGCCAATCAGGCAAGGCAACTATACCTACCTTATATCCGTGGCTTTCAAGCACGCGTGATATTATGGCATGTCCAAAACTCGGATGGTCTACATACGCATCTCCGACAATATATAAAAAGTCAAGTTGTTTCCAACCTCTTTTATCCATATCTTCCTTTGAAACTGGAAGAAAATCAACCTTCTTCATATTCTTCATTCTCCGGTCGTGATAAATCGGCATGGCTCACAAGCACATCTCTTGGTTTTGAGCCGTTTGCACCTGATATTATCCCTCTTGCCTCCATTTGATCTATGATACGTCCGGCTCTTGAATAACCCACGCCCAAACGGCGCTGTACCATAGACGTTGATATTTTGCCTAAACTCATAGCAAGTTCAATAGCCTCAGGAAGAAGTGCATCGCCGTCATCTTCAACATCAGGTGTAACACCATTTTCGCCTGTTGCGTGACGTTCTATTTCTTCTTCCAAATCCTCACTGTAATGAGTTTCGCCTACATTTTCTTTTATAAATTCAAGTACCGACTCAATTTCAGGGTCTGAAACAAATGCACCCTGAACTCTTGTTGCGGCTCTTGCACCTGCGGGATGATACAACATATCACCCATACCAAGCAATTTTTCCGCACCGCCCTTATCAAGTATTGTACGGCTGTCCACTTGGCTCGATACCGCAAAAGCAATTCTTGACGGTATATTTGCTTTAATAAGACCTGTAATGACATCAACAGACGGTCTTTGTGTTGCGATAATCAAATGTATTCCTGCGGCACGGGCAAGTTGTGCCAAACGACAAACATAATCCTCAACTTCCTTTGCCGCAACCATCATCAAATCAGCCAACTCGTCTATTATAACAACAAGCTGCGGTATTTTCTCACCGCCTGTGCTTTCCATAAGTTTGTTGTAAGACTCAAGTTTTCTCACACCTGTATTTTTAAACAAATCATAGCGGCGCATCATTTCGCTTACCGCCCAATTAAGTGCACCGGCCGCCTTTTTAGGCTCTGTAACAACAGGCACAAGCAAATGCGGTATACCGTTGTAAACGCCAAGTTCAACAACTTTAGGGTCAATCATAATAAGCTTAACTTCCTCAGGTGACGACTTGTACAAAATACTCATAATAATACTGTTTACGCAAACACTTTTACCCGAACCTGTCTGACCGGCAATAAGAACGTGCGGCATTTTTGCAATATCGCCTATAACTACATTGCCGCCTATATCCTTACCCAAACCGACTGTCAATTTTGATTTTGCATTTTTGAATGCGTCCGATTCAAGCATTTCGCGTATTGAAACAGGAGTAACCTTGTTGTTAGGTATTTCGACACCGACAGCCGCCTTACCCGGAACAGGTGCAACAAGAACAGTTGACACAGCAAGGTTAAGTGCTATATCGTCTGCAAGTCCTACTATTTTAGAAAGTTTAACACCTGTGTCCGGTTGAATTTCATATCTTGTTACAGTCGGACCTTGTGTTACTTGCAACAGTTTTGCTTTCACGCCGAAATTGTCAAGAACGGAAATAAGTTTTTCCGCCGTTCTTCTCATTTCTTCACGTTTATCACCCGAAGTTGCCTTAGGTTTGCTCAATAAATCCAAAGGCGGTATTACATATTTCGGAATAGGTCTTTCTATTGCCTTGTTAAATTCCTCGTTGTATCCCTCTTTTTCACTTTCGGACATATTCTTAGCCTTTTCGGGTTGTTCTTCCTTTTTCTCCCCGACTTCTTCTATCGGTTCTTCAATTATATCATCCATTTTACCGAATGCCTCATCTATACCGTTTGAAAAAGGTTCTTCTGCCGGTTCTTCTTTTATAGGCTTTTCTTTTGTTTTTGATGATTTTTTAGCAGTCGGTTTAGTTACTGATTTTTTTGTGTTATTCTTTGTGTCATTTGCAAATGAATTTGCCGCGTCAAGAGCACTTGTTTCTTCTTCGTAATATTCATCTTCATACACATCATCTGTATACTCATCTTCATATTCTTCTGCAAGCATTCTTTCTTCCATTCGTCTGTCATATTCTTCTTTTAATTCCGAATACTTATTTTTCGCACCAAACATAACATTTCTTGCCCATTTGAAAAATTCCGCAAAAAACGATACATTAGTTATAAAGCTTGCCAATACAATAAGTGTAATTGATAAAATTATGTAAGACGCAACTTTCTGCACCATTTGTTCCATAAATACAGAAACACACGCACCTAATAAACCTCCACATATATACTGCTGACCTGCCGAAAAAGCATAGCTTATATCAGTATTAATCGACGAAAGATTTACAATCGCACTGACATTAATAAGTGCCAAAAATGACAGTATAACCTTACTCCAAAAACGCTTTATGTCCTTAGTTTTAATAAGGTATGCCGATACACCCGCACAAACTACAGGCACAAAATAACCGCATATGCCGAACAATCCGCGGAACAGATTTTTCACCGCATTATTTATTACTCCGCCATTGCCTGTATCAATGTACATAAAAACAGCTAATAACAATGTAATGAGCATTGATGAGATAATGTATGTAGGCATATAGTTTTTTGTCTGATTATTCTTTTTTACAGTAGCTTTTGCCGTAGTTTTAGAACTTTTTTTTGAACTGCCCTTTTTAGCAGTTGACTTCTTTGTTGCCATAAAACCTTGCCTTTCTTATGTAAATAATAATTTTATTCATAAATATTCACTGTGTATTATATCACAAATCATTTAAAAATTCCACAATGTTATAATAATGTAATATTTAAAGTATTTGTTCCGTTGTCAGTTTATCTATTACCTGCGTTTCGGTTATAATGTCCTTTACTTTGCCGTCGTCACTTACAATGTAAACCACATTATAGTCTTTCGGAATAAATTCATCCACTATGTCACAATAATTACACTCATTTTCAACCACAATATGTCTTACCGATTTTTTCTTTTTATTGTTGAACATCAATGTTTTAGTTAAATCCACATTATATTTTTCACTTTGAGTAAATATATTGCCTATCATCAAAGCAGAAAACAGCAATACCGAAAAATTGAATTTTGTAATGTACATCACATATATACCAAGTCCCATAATCATAGCAGAAAACACTGCTGATATTACAGTCATAATCTTATTTGCACTGTTATATCCGAGTCTGTATGCTATAATCTTTTTGAGCAAAATACCGCCGTCCAAAGGTACTGACGGAATCATATTCATACAAAACAGCATAGTATTGCTTATATAAAAAAACTTTACGCTTTCATTCGGATAACGGCTGTACACAATCATTGCGATAAGTGCAAATAAAATATTACAAAACGGTCCGCTGAAATATAATATCATTTCATCTGCAAGTGAATATACAAGTTTATTTTTTAATTTCAAATTGACACCGAACGGATAAAAGTCAATATGCGATATTTTAAGCCCTATACACACAGCCGCAAGGCAATGTGCCAATTCGTGCAAAATCATAACCGCATATGTGACGCAAAGCATATCCGCTTTATTAAATATAATGCAAAACACAAACAAGGCGATTGTCAGTACATTAACTCTTAAATAGTTTGTTATTTTAATCAAGACAAGCACCCCCTCTGATTATTATATTCACATAGCATACAATACAGAACACAAAAATACCCTTTATGCTTTCGCACAAAGGGTATTAAATCATTTTGCCGTATATTCAAATTGAATATCCACACGTTTATAATGATGTGTATTATCGACAGGAATTTCATAAAAGCCGTATTTTTCATATATATGCAATGCCGGTTTTAAAATACTGTTTGACAGGATTGTAAGTTTATTGGCACCGTTTTCCAAGGCATAATCCATACACGCTTTAAAAACAGCACTTCCCGCACCGTGTCCATCATATCTTTCGTCTGCGGCAAGTTTACATATTTCCCACTCATTATTTGTCATAGGCTGTGCCATACAAGTTGCGTAAACTACACCGTTTTCAATAGCAAAATAAATCATTGCACCGTTTTTGATAAGTTTATCTATATTTTCAAAAACTTCAAAATCATCACTTTCAAGTGCAAAGTATTTTGTTATCCAATTCTTGCTCAGACGGATAAAATCGTTTTTGTATTCGGGTTTATATTTTACAATTTCCATATTAATCATACTTTCTCTTGAATTTTGATTTATTATAGCATATAGATTATTTTTAGTAAAGCGAATATTTTTAGACAAATTCCGATTTTATGCTAAAAGTTTTGGGAAATAAAAATTCTCTGCAAAACAAATTGCAGGGAAAATTTTTTTCTATTCTTCAGTAATTATCGGTTTCATATTGTCCGTCGATTCCCAATAAAACTCTTTGTGTGATGATGAATTTTCAGTTTGCTTTATATCTTCGATACTGATTTTTTCGATTGAGCTATCCTTTAGCGTTCCGTTATCGTTGTAATCGGCCGTAATCTTTACACATTTCAAATCATCATTTGTAATTCTCGCCTCAATAACACCGCCTGCACAATTTGTACTGCTCTTTGGTGCAAATTTAACAGTAACGCTGTCCTTTCCTTTTGTATATTCTTCAGGAATTTCATAGAATACATCATATGCGTTATTCATTTTTTCGTTGTTAAGCGTTTGTTCGGCAAGTTTATTATCATCAATAGAGATATAGAAATCACGCGTATAATTTACATTATTTTTTGTAAACGGTCCGTCACTGCCCCAATATCTTACAAACAGATAATTTTTATTGCTCTTATCCACTTCCAAAGAATATTGGAAATATGCGTTGTCACTACCGTATGCGTCACGCCAGTAATATGTTTTTGTACCGCTTGTAAAACTGCCGTTATTTGAATTTTCACTTGCCAAACCGTGTCCGAGTTCGTCCTGCTGACCGTCCGGTTCAACTCTGTCAATCGTTGCACTGTTCAGACGTTTATCATATTCATTCACACCGTTTCCTACGTTGAAATATACAGTATAGAAACTGTGGTGAATTTCATAGAACGGTTTTAGTTCAATATCCTTGCCTGTAGATGAATTTTCAGCCTTAATTTTAAACATCAGCTTATCCGTGTCAACCGTATCTATATACTTATCCAAATTGCTTGAATTACCCACAATATACGGTACATCAACAGTTACACTGTCAATCTTAGTTTCGTTTGAAATATATTCATTCACTCCGCTAACGTTGCTGACGCTTCCAAGGTCTGCCGCCAAAACCACAGGACCGTACTGATATGCCGCCTGTCCGTCAATTCTTGAATTGTATACTGTAACAGACATTGGAATTGTAATATCTATAATGTCGCCGTCTTTCCATTCGTTAGATATAGCAAGATATTCTCCGCCCTTTGATGTATACGTCTTATTGCCTGCTTTTACTGTCATATCACTTTCAAGCCATGACGGAGCTCGTAGGTTGATATTTGCACTTCCTGTTCCTGCGACTTTAATTTGTACCTTGTCGGAATAAGGATATGTTGTTTCAACAGTGAATGTAAGACCTTTTTCTTCCCATTCATATGTACCCGGCATATAAAGATTTACATATAAATCGTCACCGTCTTCATAATACGCACATCTTGTGTATCTTCCCGGGTTCTCCATACCTGTACCCGTACAACACCACCAAGATTTATCCTTTTGCTCATATACTCTGTGGTGTCCTTGCAAAAGCGATACAAAGTACATTTTTGCACCTGTTTCAGGCTCTTGCTGACCGAGAATATGGTTGTACAAAGCCTTTTCATACCAATCCATATATGCACTGTCATGTTTCCAAGCGAATAAATGCTCAGACAGACGCATCATATTATATGTATTACAGCTTTCGCAAGTCTTAACTCCAAGTGTCTCTGCACCCTCTGCCTCGAAATGTTCGGCAATCGAGTTACCGCCTATTGCGTATGAACGATTGTTTACAACGTAATTCCAGAAATTTTCGCAAGCCTTTTTATAATCGGCATATTTCTCCGGATTTTGTTCGTATATTTCTGCCGCACCGATTATTTTCGGTATTTGAGTATTTGCGTGAAGTCCTGTCAAACTGTCCTTACCTTGTATAAGCGGATTTAAAATCGAATCGTGAGTAAATCTTCTTGCCGTATCCAAATATTTTTCATCACCTGTAATTTCATACATTCTCGCAAAAATTTCATTCATACCGCCGTATTCAACGTCAAGCATTGACTGCATTTGTGCGTCAGTAAGATTTGATGTACCGTCAACTGCCCAATCTGCAAATTTTTTCAATACTTCATAAGCAGTGTCATTTTCTGTATAGTCATACGCGTCAAGCAAGCCTTGATATATTTTGTGTATTCCGTACCATGGCACCCAATAGTTATCAGCCCACTTTGTATTACCGCTAAACAGTTTTGTAAAACAATCTTCGCTACATCCGCCTATATATGGTGAATTTGAAGTCTCTTGAAGTTCATCGAGTTTAGTTACCGCATAATTAAGTTTAGTCATAACTTCTTCATTGCCTGTATCACGATATAATACCGCAGCTGCACTCATCCAATGTCCCAACGAATGTCCTGCAAGTGTGAATGTATCTTTTGAACTTCCCCAGTTGCTTGCACCTTTTCTTTCCCAACCACCGTAACGTTGTGCATTATTCGGGGCGGTTAATCCGTGCATTTCATATGACGGTGCAAGAAGTCTGTCAACGTCTATTGACAAAACATATTTAAGTCCTACTTGCTCACTCTTTTCAAATAAGCTGTCCTTCTCTAAATTAACTCTGTCGCCTCCGGCAAAGTTACCTGTATTATCTATTTTTCTTTCCATTACGCTTGAAATCGCCTTTCCTGTTGATTTGTTATAAACGGCTGTTTTCACAGTCAAATTACCCTTATAATCTCTAATATCTTTCTTCATTTTTACAGTATTGTCGGACGGCACAAAATCTTTTGTATCTTCCGACAGAAGTGTATCACCACTATAAATTTGCATTTTTAAAACCAAAGTGTCGGTTAGTTCAGATGTTACAACATACTCCGCTTCAACAAATGATGAACCCGAATTTTTAACAATATTCATATTACGGATTACAGAATAATTATCGTCCAAAGAATCCGTTTCAACAGTTATATTCGCGATAACATCGTAGCTTTTTCCTGCTATTTTCGTAGTACCTGTTACTTTATACGTTCCCTTTTCGGTATAACTGCTCATTTCTCCCCAGTCAACTATCGTTTTGCTTGTCATTCCGTTGAATATGATGCTGTTAAATCAGCCGCATATACACTTGCCTGCAATATAAATGCCGTAGCCGCTGCCGTTAAAATCACTTTCTTGAACTTCATTTTCCCCTCCAAAAAATAAATTTTCAACAAATTAATCTTTATATATCCCGGGTTTCTTTAGTAATATTATATAGTATATTTTTTTAAAATTCAATTAACTATATTAACATCATTTGAATGTATATTAACATTTTCACATTGACTTTAATAACTGTTAATGCTATACTGAATATGCAGGAGGTACGCTATGAATCCGAGATTATATTTTGATGAAAAAACGTTAAAAAAATTAGGTGATGTATTTGTTGTAAACACATATTTTCCTATTAAAACAGTTCCCGACAGTGCCGACTATTTTTTGCTTGTATATATTGCTCATTCTAACGCCATACACAACATTGATAATACAAGCAGAAAATTAGAAGAAGGCGATGTCGTGCTAATATCGCCGAATGTAGTCAATTCGTTCACCTGTACCCATAAAGATGAACTAACTATTGCATATTGTTGCGTCTTTTCCAAAAACGCATTACAATACAGCTTAAAACAGTATTCAGGCAATTTTCCGTTGCTTTCAGATTTTTTTGAAGGAAAACGCTCATATATACAAGTACACGACACACCGTCAAAAACAATACGAAATTTTATGATACAAATGATAGATAATTTTAACTATTCACAACCCGGATATTTGTTTTCAATCCGCAGTACAATAACACTGATTTTAGTTAATATGTTCAGATTGTATTCAGTTGATAAAAATAAATCCGACGGTTTTCATTCTAATGTGATTATAAATAACGTTACCAATTACATAAATTCAAAAATATATTCAAAGCTTTCGCTTAACGAAGTAGCCGATAAATTCGGTATCACCCCGCAACACCTTTGCCGATTGTTTAAGAAACACTTTAATATGACTTTCACTCAGTTTTCAAACAGGCAACGTGTCGATAAAATTCGTGATGAACTCGAAAATATCGACAGACCGATATATCAAACCTATGAAGAATTTGATTTCACCCCTCAATATTTAAACAGTATGTTTAAAAAATATACCGGCTACTCTATCAGCGAGTATAAAGCAAAATTCAACTATAAAGCCGGTAATCCGCTTTATACGATATAAATTAAAGGACGACTGCACAAGTCGTCCTTTTCCATTAATTTTTAACTATTCAGCAATCCTAATTGCTCTTGTTTCTTATTTTCTAATTCAGACAATTCTTGTTTCATTTCGTTTACATTTTTTATTATTTGAACAATTAATCTGTCTGTCTTTTCTGATTGATTATCGTGTTCTATCTTTAATTTTGAGATCATTTCTTCACATTCTAATATTTGAGGATTTGATACAATACTTTTCTTAAGCAATCGCATAGCGTTATTAAGTTTCTCTAAATCTTCTATCATCTTGTCCTCTATCATCTTGTCCTCAGATTTTGTTTTAAAAATTGAATGTAACGGTGTTGAATTTTTTCTTTTCCTTGACAATTCTGTATATTCACACTCCATTTTATCATACTGTTTTTTCATTTCTTGTTCAATTTCTTTCTTTTTCTGTTCCTGTTCTCTAATTGCTTGTTCTAATTCACCTTTTCTTTTACTAAAACTATTTCTAATATCATTCTGTTCAAGTTCTTTTTGCTCGATTTTCCTGTTAATATCGCTTATTTGTTGTTCAATCTCCAATATATTCTGATTTATTTCATTTATAATATCATCATTATATTTTTTTATTTTATCAATATAATTTCCTTCACCAAACCTTATTGCTTTTTTGTAATTTCCATAATTATTTAATGGTTTTTTTATCGTTAATAATTTTTCTTCACCGTTGAGTCTCAATTCACACAAAAGTTTACCTATATACGCTTTTGGTTCTCTCGGATTCATGTTAAGCACCTGTTCCAATAATTCATCCGCTTTCTTGAACTCAGAATCTTCTATACACAAAAATGCACGATCAAGTAGAGGTGCAATATTTCCTACTACATTTTGTACTATATTATTTTCATTAACAGTATTATCATCTACTGATGACGCATCAACTATTTTTTTTATTCCTCTTATCAAGTCTTGCATAAATCCAAGTTTAGACATATCTTGTGCCTGTAAATGAGAAAATTCATCCGGTAAATCATACGGATCCATTTCCTTATATGCAGGAATTAAAATTTTATTTTTATTACTTTTTATGAGTTTTAGAAATCTTGACCATTCATTTTTTACCCACACTGCATTGAAATATTCTGGTTTTGTACCAACTACTACCATAACTTTTGCACTGTTTAATGCTGCAAATATGTATGGTTCATATGCCATTCCAATTTTATCTTCAAGAGTTATTCGAGAGAAAAATACTTTATACCCCTCTTGTACTAATTGATAATATAAATCTTGTGCCAAAACACTGTCTTTTGTTCTTTGACCTTTTTCATCCGTTTCTTTATAGCAAATAAATACATCAAATGCATCTTCATTTTGCGATATTTCAAGAATACCTTTTTGAATATTATCTATGGTTTTTGCCTCTTCTTCATAGATTGCCTTTTGATATGGATCGGCATATTTTATTGCATCCTTGTAGTTTTCATTCATAAACACGGATGTATATTGTGCTCTATTTACTGTAGGTATTCTCTTATGCGTAGCTGGATCTTCTACATATTCTATACCGTATTCACACAATAAAAGCGACCAATATGCCTCAGCATCAGTATTATCTATATCAAGAATTCTCTCATAAATAGACATTGCTTTATCATAATCATTACTTCTTCTAAAATGTCCAGCTCTATCATACAAATTTGATTTTTGTTCTTCATCTAATTTAGGTAAAGTTTGCTTTGTGCCACAATATTCACATTCTGCAACACTCATTCCGTCAACAACGTCCAAATCTCCACCACACATTTTACACTTAAATACTGCCATTGTACTTTCCTCCGTATTTTATCGATTTATATAAATTAAATAAATTGTAATAACCAACATAATTAATAATATTACTATTAATTTTATTTTGTTTCGTTCCGCCGTTTTAGGCTTACGATTAACTTTTTCTTCCTCAAATTGATTATCTCCAAATTTTGCGTTATTTTCAAATTCATAAATATATTTACTGCATTGTTGCAGTTTTTCACGCGAATCCTTATAATCGTCAAGCCTTTCAAAAATTTTATAAGCTTCGCAATAATCCGCATATGTAGACGGGCTTGTTTCAATTAGCTTACAAGCAAGCTGATATTCGTCAAGTCCGTCCTCTTCTGCGCTTAATTGTTCACATTCCGCAATCTTGTTTTTAACATCTTTGTAATCGGTGTTCTTAATCCTTTTCAAGATTTCAATTGCTTCACTATACCTTTTCTCGTCTATTGCTTGAACTGCCGATTGGTAACTTTTTTCATATATTCGATTTTTTATAACCTCGTTGTATCTTATTATTGCGTCTTTTTCGCTGCCTCTTGCAAACCTTACAGCCTTTCGGTAATCAGCATCATTTTCTAAATCACTTGAACATTCTGTAATTTTTTCTTCAAGTTTAATCTTATGACTAATCATCATTTTATAAAGATATGCCTTTGAACATTCGGGGTCTTCATCAAGTACTCTTTCGCAGTATTCGTTTGCTTGTTCCCATGCTCCGTCCTCCAAAAACAAGCCTATTCTTCTCAGTAATGCAGAATTATTGCTGTCCTTGTGAATTTCGTGTGTAACGACGGTATTTTGTTCCTCACTGCCGACTATCTTTTTAACACCTCGTATCAAGTCCTGCATAAAACCGAGCTTTGACATGTCTTGTGCTTGCAGATTTGAAAATTCTTCGGGTAAATTGTACGGATCCATATCCTTGTATGCGGGAATTAGTATTTTATCCGCACCGTTCTTGATTTGTGCTAAAAATCTCGCCCACTCATTCCTTACCCATACCGCATTGAAGTATTCGGGCTTCGTACCGATTACTACCATTACCTTTGCGCTGTTCAGTGCAGCAAAAATGTACGGCTCATATGCCGTACCGAGTTTATCCTCAAGCGTTATACGTGAGAAAAACACCTTAAAACCCTCTTGTGTAAGCTGATGATACAAGTCATTTGCAAGTACGCTGTCATGTGTTCTTCTGCCGTTTGCGTCTGTTTCCTTGTAACAAATAAACACGTCAAACGGTTCTTCATTTTGCGATATTTCAAGAATACCTTTTTGAATATTATCAATGTTTTTTGCTTCTTCTTTATAGATTGACCTTCGGTATGCATCTGCGTATTGTATTGCTGACTTATAATTTTCGTTCATGAAAACAGAGGTAAATTGTGCTCTGTTCACTGTCGGTACTCTTTTATGTGTCGACGGATCTTCTACGTATTCGATACCGTATTCACATAAAACAAGCGACCAATACGCTTCCGCATCGGTGTTGTCTATATCAAGGATTTTCTCATAAATCCCCATTGCCTTATCAAACTCGTTGTTTCTTCTGAAATGTCCGGCTCTGTCGTACATTATCTCTTTTTCGTTATCGTTAAGCTTCGGTAAAGTCTGCTTTGTACCGCAGTACTCACACTCCGCTACACTCATTCCGTCAACAACGTCCAAATCTCCGCCACACATTTTACACTTAAATATTGCCATTGTACTTTCCCCCGAATAATTACTTTAATAATTTACATTTTTTATTTCTGTCTGCAAGTAGTACATTCATTTCTTCACAAATATTTTTCACGCTAAAACAATCATTGTTTTCTACAGCTGTTTCCAATGCGTTAAATCTCATTGTTATTTGACTTTCCACGCCGTTTAAAGCACTGCTTGACATCGGGTCACTGTATCTGCAAGCGTCTTTTATTTTGCTTACTTCCTTTTTAATATCTGCGTTTTTAGCTTTCATTTCCAATGTTTCCAAGTCAATTGTAAGCGATTTTATAAACAAAGTTTTTTCCTTTATCTTATTGTCAATATCACTTACAATCTCACCTACTGCCGTCGCTTTAACAATAGCAGTTGCATACATAACAAATATCAATACACATAATATCGCACCGATCCACACTGGAATAAACGGAATAATCATACACAAAATGCCAACAACTGTACTAACAATTAACGCAGAATAACTTACTGTTATAATAGGTAAATTTAAAAATACCTTATTGGAATTGTCTGTATCTTTAAAAAATTTGTAACTGCATGCTGCTTGACCAATGAATGCAATCATAACAAATATATATCCTACCCAATATGTCCCCTCAAACTTACCAATCATTACTGTAGACGGAATCGCAAATGATATTACATTAAAGAGCACAACTGCCAATAGCCAAACTATTCCATAATATTTAAATCCTTTTTTCATTATCTTAATTCTCCTCAAATTTTCTCGCCGCACTCAGGGCAGAATTTTGTATTTGCTTCTATTTCATTGCCGCATTTAGGGCATACATTTTTAGTCAATTTGCAACCACATTCAGGACAGAATTTACCTCTTGGTACTTTTTTCCCACATTTAGGGCAAATTACAATATCAGTCTGAATTACTTTCTCGCCGCATTCAGGGCAAAATTTTGTACCTTTCTTTATAAAATTTTCACAATTCTTACACTGAATCATCTGTGAAGGATCTTGCATCGTAGTATTTAGGGTGTCATTCATCATATTACCTACCATACCTCCGACTGCTCCTCCTACTCCTGCCATAGTCCCAAATCCTACACCCATATTAGTAAATTGACCTACAGCTTCATTTCTTGCAATATCATGTGCAACATCAAAACCGCGTTCTTGTTGATATGTATAGCCTTCCTGTGCTCTCTTTTGCGCTAAAGCCTGCGATTCTATAACCATCTTTTGTGCTTCCGTCTGCTTGTCTATAATGCCAACTTGTTGTCTAAGCTTTGCTTCCGCAATATCCGCATATTGTCTGAAATGCAGGCTCTTAAATTTTTCATATGCAGAATCACCATCAGGTTTTACTATCGTTGTAACAAAAAA
>ERZ894220.199-NODE-199-length-69248-cov-8.87921_pt1 | contig 69248 bp, 67 predicted proteins | sample MGYA00380292_ERZ894220 | MGnify/ENA primary metagenome ERZ894220 (study PRJEB32331, sample SAMN06328446) | human gut metagenome | biome: human gut microbiome; feature: stool | host: Homo sapiens | collected 2014-12-05 ... | reverse complement strand
TGATATTTATATTATATCAAACATAGGCGGTACTATCTACTTTTTCAGTGCCCTCAGATGCTCCTGTGGGGGGACAGGTAGTAGTTGCAATTTCACCGGGTACTTTATCACCGGATATGTACGGCGGCTGGTCTAACAATGCAACAAACTCCGGATTCATCGGATTGATGAGTGGTTACGCCCTCGCTGATTACAATCGTGATTATGTTCTTGATTGGGACCCGGTTGTCGTTAAAGATCATGAAGTGATCGAGAACGACGACGGAAGCAAGACATACCGTTTTGAAATCAATGATAACCTGAAATGGAGTGACGGTTCTCCGATCACAGCAAAAGATTATGTATTCAGTCTTCTGCTTCACTCTTCTCCGGAATTTGCAGCCTGTGAAGGTGATGCAACATACGGATGGGCTTTAGTTGGATACAACGATCATGTACAGGGAACAACAAAAGAATTCGCAGGTGTTAACCTTCTTGGGGATTACGAATTCTCTATGACGATCAGTGCAGATCAGCTTCCGAACTACTATGAGATGGCAAATGTTGCCTATGGACCGGAAACGCTTGCAGCAATCGCTCTTGAATGCGACGTGAAGGATGACGGAAACGGAGCATACCTCACAGACGGATTTACAGAAGATCTCATCAGAGAAACCTTACTTGATCCGGATAAAGGATTCCGTTACAAAGCACCGGTTGTATGTGGACCTTACAAATTAAAGAGTGTTGACCTTACAACAGAAACTGTTGAACTTGAGATCAACGAAGAATACCTTGGAACCTATGATGGAACAAAACCACATATCCAGACAATTATTTCCAAACCGGTTGCAGATGAAACAATCCGTGACGAATTTGAAAAAGGAACAATCGACTTCTACTCAGCAGGTACGGGAGAAAAGATCGAAGCTGCTTTAACAAAAGTAGAAGAAGGAAAATTAGATGCAAACTATGGTCTTGTACCGGGAACACGTATCAACGAGATGCGTTACATGTGTGACTTTGGACCGACACAGTTTGAAGAAGTAAGACGTGCAATCGCTTACATCGTAGACCGTGATGAAATCAACAAACAGTTAACAGGCGGATACGGTACAGTAGTAGACTGTTACGCAACAGATGCAACAACAGATTTTGCAGCAATCAAAGATGATATTGAATCTGAACTGATTCACTACTCATATGACCTTGATAAAGCAAAACAGGAACTCATCGATGGTGGATGGACACTGAATGAAAAAGGTGACGAGTATAAAGAAGGTACTGATAAATACCGTTACAAAGAAGTAGATGGCGAATTAATGAAATTAAAAGTTGAAGTAGCATGCTGCGAAGATGACTACTCAAAACTTTACAACACAGTAATCCCACCGGAAGCAGAAAAGATTGGTATGGAATACAAATACACATCTATGGATTTCGCACTTATGATCAATCACCTGACTCGCCAGGGTATCGACGAACCGGAATATAACATTTTCTACAGCAGTATCGGAATTCCGGAAATTCTCTTCTACTGGAACTGTTTCGATGATGATCCGAGCTTAATGGGAACATGGAATGTTAACTATATTTCTGATCCAGAATTAAAAGCGATCGGTAAAGAGATGCAGAAAATTGATCCTGAAGACATTGACGGATTCAGAAAATTATATGGAGAATTCCAGCTGGCTTACAACAAAAAACTTCCAAGTCTTCCAATGGGATCAGGCGTTTCTTATATGTTCTTCAATCCGAAGCTTAAGAATTTCGTTCCTAGAGCTCATGTGGGATGGGGAGCAATGGTATTAGATGCATATGTTGAAGAATAAATAAGAAGGATTCATTAGAATAGATCAATTCTATTAACATCTGATATGCATGACAAAACAGGGAGGACAGAACAAAGGGAAACGTTCTGTCTTCCCGTATCTTTTCTTTATACAAAAAACAAAATTGTGACAATGATTCGGATGGAGTCATATGTCATGAACAATTCAGGAATAACTATTTCATCCAGAAGGAGAAAACTACATTATGGCAAAATACATATTGAAAAGACTTGGTTATATTATTATAGTATTCTTCCTGCTTTCCATCTTACTGTTTGGTATCTTCAAAATGGTACCTGGTGACCCTGCCAGACTTATGGTTGAGGGACAGAAGCAGAGCGTTTCACCGGAACAGTATGAGATGCTTTATCAACAGGCAAGAGTACGTCTTGGACTTGATAAACCGATTCCGGTTCAGTATTTAAGCTGGATGGGAAATATCTTACAGGGAGATTTCGGTTACTCTACCGTATATCGTATTCCGGTTAAAGAACTGATCGGACCTCCGATGAAAAATACAATCGCATTAAACGTTGTATATTATATTTTCCTTTTCGCAATCGGAATTCCGCTGGGAATCAAATGTGCGGTAAAAAAAGATACGGTATTTGATATATCACTTCAGGTAGCAACAATGATCGGTATCAGTATTCCTTCATTTATTTCGGCACTGATCTTTATCTACCTGTTTGCGATTAAAATTCCGATCTTCCCGATCAGTGGAATGGTTACAACCGGTGCGAATTTCACTGGCTTCAGAGCATTCTTAGATTATTTATATCATATGGCACTTCCTATCATTGTATGTCTGACAGGTATCGGTGGATTGATCCGTTATGTCAGAGGAGCTCTTCTTGATGCATTATCTATGGATTATGTTAGAACAGCCCGTGCTAAAGGTCTGAAAGAAAAAACTGTTATTTACAAACATGCGTTCCGTAACGCAATGATCCCGATCACAGGCTGGATCGTAGGCTCTATCGTAGGTATCTTTGGTGGAGCGGTTATCATTGAGACCCTGTTCTCATGGAAAGGTGTCGGAAAACTTCTGATCGATTCCTTGAACCAGCATGACTATACAGTCGCACTGTCCATGCAGATGTTTTACATTTTGTTAGGACTTGCTGCAAACCTGATCACAGACTTATGTTACTGTATCGTTGATCCAAGAATTAAACTCGATTAGGAGGAAGACAAATGTTATTTGGAAAGAAGAAAGAAAAAGAGCAGCGTTCCGTTCTGGAAGAAGAACAGATGCAAAGTCCTTTTCGTACGATTATAAAAAATCTGCTGGAAAACAAACTGGCTATGGGGGGATTGATCGTATTCGTATCAATTTTTGCAATGTGCTTCATCCTTCCAATCTGGTTTCACCAGGATTTAAACTATCAGGATCCAACACAGAAAAATATCGCACCGGGATTTTCATTCCTTTCGGTTCCATCAGATTTAAAAAACAATGCCGAAGTGATTGAATTTGGTCCGACATACGGTGTAGGAGTTGACAAAGACGGTTACGTTTATGAGTGGGGACAGTTAACGAAAAACCTGAAAAAAATCCCGGCTGATATGGGAAAGGTTGTTGATATCGCAGTTGGTCAGGATCATGTGCTGGCAATCAATGATAAAGGCAATTTATATACCTGGGGCTTCAACCGAATGGGACTTAATGTGATTCCGCCGGAGCTGAAAGGTAAAAAAATTGCTGATATTGAAGCAGGATATCAGGTATCCGTTGTTGTAACAGAAGACGGAAAAGTTGTTTCATGGGGAAACACAAGTGCAGTTGATATTTCTACAGCTAATGTAAAGGATGAAAAAGTCAAAGAAGTAAAAGCAAATATTCAGACAGCCATCGCCCTTACAAAGGATGGAAAAGTCATCTCTCTTGCAAAGAAAGAAACTGCTTTAGATAATGTACCGGAAGAGATTCAGGGAAAAGTAGAGAAAATCGCTTTGACAGATAAGGCAGCAGCAGCTGTATTAAAAGATGGTACTGTAAAAGTCTGGGGAAACAACCACGACCATATTTTCTCTGTACCGGAAGAAGTACAGGGCAAAGCGGTGGATATTTCAGGTGGACGTAACCACCTGGTGGTTGTGACAGAGGATGGAAACGCGGTAGCCTGGGGCGGAAACGAAAACAAACAGGCAACAGTTCCTGCAAAAGCATCCAATATTGCAAAATTAGCTTCCGGTTATTATCAGAACTGCATCATCAAAGAAGATGGATCTGTCGTAACATGGGGACTGAAAGGTTACTTACTTGGGACAGATAACCTTGGAAGAAACGTATTCTATCGTATATTAAAGGGTGGACAGATGACTATGACAGTCGGATTTATCGCTGTTATCATCCAGTTCGCGATCGGTATCTTAGTAGGTGGTATTTCCGGATACTATGGTGGAACCGTGGATATCCTTCTTATGCGTCTGTCAGAGGTTGTCGGATCCCTTCCGTTCATCCCACTGGCACTGATCCTTTCTGCATTGATCGGAAATAAAGTATCCGACGTCGGAAGAATCATTATGATCATGTTGATCCTCGGTTTCCTCGGATGGACCGGTATCGCAGGTCTTGTCCGTGCACAGGTGCTTGCAGAGCGTAACAAAGAATTCGTTGTTGCTGCAAAAGCACTGGGTGTAAGAGAAAAGAATATTATTTTCCGTCATATCGTACCGAACGTAATGACGATCATCATTGTACAGGCAACAATCTCATTTGCAACCTGTATGTTAACAGAATCCGGATTATCATTCTTAGGATTCGGTGTTGCAGAGCCAATTCCTTCATGGGGAAATATGCTGAACAACTGCCGTTCTTCAGAGGTTATCTCACAGTACTGGTGGAGATGGGTATTCCCGTCAGTTGTATTAGGACTTTGTACTGTAAGTATCAACTTGTTTGGTGACGGACTTCGCAGAGCAGTTGACCCGAAAGCAAATGAAAGGTAGGAATAACGATGGCATATTTATTGGAAGTAGATGATCTACATACATTTTTTAAGACAAAAAAAGGAATTGTAAAAGCGGTCAACGGTGTTTCCTATCGAGTAGAGCCGGGGAAAACATTAGGTATCGTAGGAGAATCCGGAAGTGGAAAGAGTGTATCGGCAATGAGTATCTTAAAGCTTCTGGATGGAAACGGATATATCGACAGCGGTACAATTACTTTCAAGGGAAGAAATCTTGCGGAGTGTACAATCAATGATATGTACCAGATTCGTGGAAATGAGATTTCCGTTATTTTCCAGGAACCGATGACAAGTCTGAACCCGGTATATACAATCGAAAAACAGTTAAATGAAGTTTATTTAACTCATCAGAAAATTACAAAAAAAGAAGCAAGTGAGAAATCACTTGAAATGTTAAAAGCGGTTAAGATCTCGAATCCGGAATCTGTTATGAAACAGTTCCCGCATCAGCTGTCAGGTGGAATGCGTCAGAGAGTTATGATCGCCATGGCTCTTGCCTGCGAACCAAGTCTTCTGATCGCTGACGAACCGACCACTGCTTTGGACGTTACCATTCAGGCACAGATCTTAAAGCTGATGAATGAACTGAAAAAGGAAAAAGGAACATCAATTCTGTTCATTACACATGACCTTGGAGTTATTAACCAGATGGCGGATGAGGTGGCAGTTATGTATTGCGGTCAGGTTGTGGAAATGTGTAAAGCAAGAACAATCTTTGCAAAAGAGACAACCTGCTCACATCCATATACGGAAGGACTTATGACTTCAATTCCACGTCTGGATACACCGGTTGGAGCAAGACTTGAGGCAATTCCTGGAGCAGTACCTCATCCGCTGGATCTTCCGAAGGGATGCAAATTCGCTCCGCGTTGTAAATATGCAACAGAGAAATGTTTGAATGAAGAACCAAAATTAGAGTTGGCAGAAGACAATCACTTGATTCGTTGTTTCTACCCGGATAAGGAGGCACGCCATGCCAAATAATGATGAAAAGAAAGTGCTTTTGAAAGTCACGGATCTGAAACAGTGGTTTCCACTTAAGAAAACAAAACTATTCCAGAAAGAGCAGGAGTATGTAAGAGCCAATGACGGAATTACTCTGAATATTTACGAAGGAGAAACAGTTGGTCTTGTTGGAGAATCCGGATGCGGAAAATCAACATTTGGAAGAACTTTACTTCAGATTTACAAACAGACAGAAGGTAAGACAATGTATTACGGCAGAACTCTTACCGATATGGCACCGCTTTATGTAGATGAGACAATTAAAAATATTTTTTCCAGTAAAAAGAAAATTGCTGAATTAGAAGCAAAGGCAGAAACATTAAAAGCAGAATATGAAAAAATGGAAGATTCTGCGGAAAAATTCCAGAAACAGGCTGAATGTGAAAATATCCAGAAGAAATGTAATATGGAATTCCTGAACCTTGTTCAGATCATCGGTGGATTCTACAGCTTAGATGACACAAAAGAAGCAGAACAATTACTGCTTGACAAATTTAAAGTTGCCAGAGTGATCAGCGGTTTAAATGAAGAAAACCAGATGGAAGGCACAGATAAGACAAAAGAAATCGCAGAGAAGAAAGTGGAACTTGAAAAAGCGGAAAAGAAGTTAGAAGGACTCCGCAGTAAATATAAAAGCGATGAAGCTTTTGCAAAATACGAAGCATACCGTGATGATGGAGTAGATCTTGCGAGACTTAAAACACAAGAAATGCGTTTCCTCCGTAAAGATATGCAGATGATCTTCCAGGATCCATACTCATCACTTAATCCACGTATGACAGTCGGACAGATCATCGGAGAAGGTCTTCTTGCACATGGCATTTTTAAGAAAAATGATGAAAAAATGCAGGCATATGTAATGGAAGTCATGGAAAAATGTGGACTTGCACCATACATGATCCATCGTTATCCACACCAGTTCTCCGGCGGTCAGAGACAGAGGATTGGTATTGCACGTGCACTTGCATTAAAACCAAGATTTGTAGTCTGCGATGAGGCGGTTTCCGCACTTGACGTTTCCATTCAGTCACAGATCGTCAACCTTCTGAAAGATCTTGGAAGCGAAGACAATCTTGCATATTTATTTATCTCACATGGTTTGAGTGTTGTAAAATATATCAGTGACCGAATCGGTGTTATGTACCTTGGAAACATCGTAGAGCTTGCAGAGTCACAGGAAATGTTTGACCATCCGACACATCCATATACGGAAGCGCTGTTATCGGCAATTCCGACAACAGACGTCGATTCTGACAGAGAGATGATCCCGCTTGAAGGAGATATCCCAAGTCCGGTTCATCCGCCGAAAGGATGTAAATTCCATACAAGATGTAAATACTGTACAGAGATCTGTAAGCATATTACACCGGAACTTGTGGAAATGAGACCGGGACACTTTGTGGCTTGCCACAATCCACTTGGAGTAGAAAAGGATTCATAAGATTAATAGAAAGGAATTATCATGAGCTTTTTTGGAGGATACAGCAAACGAGGAAGACAGTTGGAGGAACAGGATAAAAAGTTTCTGGAATTTAAAAAGCAGATGAGTGATCAGAACATTGTTTTTGAAAAGGGAGATTATCTGGCCATGGTTTTGGGTGCCTTCTGGGCACTCTGGCCGGCTTTGGCTATTACACTTGCAGTAATTGTGGGATCAGCCTGTTCTTTTTATAAAAACTGCAAAAATCTGAAAGGAAGAATGAATGGAATATACCAGGAAGACATCAATACAAAGAAAAACTCTTTGGCAGCAAATCGCTGATGTATTAAGAGAAGACATCATCCGGGGAAAGATCAAACCGGGGGAACGAATTGTAGAAGAAGATATTGCGGAGAAGTTTCATGTAAGCCGCGGACCGGTCAGAGAAGCTCTGCGTCATATCGGGGAGGAAGGATTTGTTGTTTATGAGTCTCATAAAGGCAGTACAGTAAAGACGATTTCCTATGAAGAAATGCAGGAAAAATATCTTGTCCGCTCTACCCTGGAAATTCTGGCAATCAGGATTATTGCCGGAAAACTTCCGGAAGAAATCGAACGGGAAATGGAAAAGTGTCTGGAACAGATGGAAGAAGCTGCGAAAGAAAAAGATGTGTACCACATTATGTGTTATGATGAACAGTTCCATTCATGTATTGTTCGAGCGGCAAGGTGCGAAACCTTATATAAAATATGGGCAATGCTCCGGGAAAGCAATTTGTGCGGATATTATACAATGGGTATTGAATCCATCATCCCCTTTGATGTACTCCGCTATAATCATGAGATCCTTTTAAAAGGAATAAAAGAATTGCCTGTTGAAAAGACAGCAAAATTGATTGAGGAGCATTATATGATCGTTCCGGAAGTTCTGCATGAAAAGCAGTGTAAGAAATCCGAATAGAACGAAGGATAATGTGATTTCAGTTGTTTTAGATCAGGTGGCTAAAAAGGCACCTGACAGCGGCGTTCTGCTTCAAAGCTACGTCACAAAACAGTCTGTGTAAATGCTTGCAATTACAAGTAAAAACGAATACAATATAGAAAAAGAGGCAGGTATCAGGCAGAAATGAGACAGATGGAATTTAAAATGGAGCGTCCGGGACTGGTTGAGCCCGGACAGATTGTTGATGTGACAGAGGGCGTTGTAGCTGCGTATTTTTATTATACGATTGAGCCGGCTGTGGCAATGAGTGCCAATTACCGTTCATGGCAGAGGCTTAAGTCCGGACAGGGAAAGGTGATTGACGTAAAGCAGACACCGCAGGGGTATTATGTGGTGTGTGAATTTGATGAAGAGGATGTGGAATAAAGAGAAGGAAAATCCACTGGAAAGAATTCAATATAAAAAGATCAGAGAATGATAAAAAATGTGGTTATCAGACTCTGATCTTTTTATATTGTCATGTGTATGGAAGAAAACTACCGGTGACATGCTTAATGATGGAAAAAACTGCTATATAATCCTGAACCAGGAACATAAACAGAGAAAATCTACAGTCCAAGAAGAGCAGGAAGTTCCCTGATTGCGCCAATCTGTCTTGGTGGATCCGAAACATCACCAAATCCATACGAAGCATAAATAAAAGGCACGTCTGCCTTCTGACAGGCATCAAAATCACCTGAGGTATCTCCGACATAGACCACATCCTGCAGATGATTGCGCTCCATCAGAAGACGGATGGATTCGTTTTTTGGAACCTGTGTCTGACCAAAGCATAAAAAATCTTTGATATATTTTCCGAGTCCCATCGTTTTTAGAAAAACTTCGATATATCCACACTGGCAGTTGCTGACGATATAAAGGTCGGTTTTCCGAGAAAGGCTTTCCAGTGTCCGTGCAACATCCGGGTAAAGAATACCATGATCGGTTTCAAGCAGCCGGTTTTCATAGTCAAAGCAAAGATAGCCGATCCGGTCACGTTCTTCTTTTGGGCAGGAAGGAAAGAGTGCAAGCGTGATCTCATCCATTGTTTTTCCGAAAAGTGACTTAAGCCCATCTGCTGTAAGTGAGAGGGAAAAATCCGTATTCTCATCTATCGCCTGATTCCAGGATCTGGCAACTGCTTCGGTGGAGTCCCAGAGTGTGCCGTCTACGTCAAATATAATACCATCCATGATTCAATCTCCTGTATCTGAAAAATTATTTAACAGGTTAAGGATAGCACAAAGCGGGTATCCGGGCAATGGTCTGTAAAATATTTTATCGAAAAGTTACAGGTGCTGTCGAAAAAATGCGAATTAGTAAGAAAGAAGAAAAGAAGTGTAAGATAGTAGAAACAGAGAAAATAAAAGAAGTAAGTGGGGAAAAGAAATGGCTGAGGGGAAAATCAGGATCAAAGATGTTGCAAAAATAGCCGGAGTGAGTGCAACAACTGTATCGAATGTGATCCATGGAAGAACGGAAAAAGTATCAAGAAAGACAAGAAAAAGGATAGAGGAGATCCTGGATGAACAGGAATATGCCCCGAGCATGGGAGCGCGTATCCTTTCAGGAAAATCTTCCGGGATGATTGCTGTAGTTGTTGGGAAAAGGCAGGAATGGGAGCAGGAGAGTGAAAAATTAGAAGAAATATTGCGTGAGATCGAGAAGAGTCTGGACGAGAGGGAATATTATATGCTGCTGCATTTTGTGAAAACAGCAGAAGAATTTGTACGATATGCGGCAGTATGGAAACTGGATGGGGTTATCTGTATCTGGCTCAATGAAGAGGAGTGTACAAGAATCCGGCAGATGTGTGCGGTTCCGGTGGCTGCGATATACAGAACAGACCGGATTTACGGAAAAGCCGGTGAGGAAGTCGCAAGGTTTCTGCTTAAAAGAAAGGAACAGAGAATCTGGTTTCTGGATGGAACGGAAGAGTACGGGAAAGTGGTATGGCAGGGAATGCAGAAAATATTTTCAAAAAAAGGCTGCTTTCTTGAAGAAGAACAATATCTGGAAATTCCAAAAGACAGGGATCTGCGGAGAATGTTCTATAAAATCCGGCTGGCAGGGCTTGCATTATCCGCAGATATTCTCGTATTTGCATCTGCCGTACAGGGAGCAGAGGCTGTCGGTTATCTGCATGATCTGGAAATCAAGGTGCCGGAGGAAATTGAAGTGATGGCAGTCGGAAAAGAAGAAACAGCACTCATTTGCCGCCCACAGCTGACAACAGTCGAATTTGACAAAAAACGATTTGTCCGGCAGGTAATCGAAGAATTATATGTCCAGATGATAAAAGGATATATTTTGACAAAATCCGGAAAAATCAGTGTGAAAACAATAATTAGAGGTTCCTCTAATTGATAAAATCGAATTAAAGTGATAAAATTTTAGAAAGCTACTTGACAAAGGTAGTGTCAATTGCTACAATAAAAAAACAGAACGCACTCTGTTTTGTAAAGTAAAGGAGTATGTTATGAGAAAACAAGCTTATTCAATTTTGGTTTATAACAATCCGGGACTATTAAGCCGTATGGCAGGATTGTTCAGCAGACGGGGATACAATATTGAAAGTATTACCGCAGGTACAACTGCAGATCCGAGATTTACAAGGATCACGATCGTAGCAAGTGGAGATGAACAGATTCTTTCACAGATCGAGAAGCAGGTTCGCAAGATGGAAGACGTGATTGAGGTGAAGCCGTTAAATGACAGCAATTCAGTATGCAGAGAACTGGTTATGATCAAGGTTCGTGCAAATGCATCTGAAAGAGCAGATCTTATTTCACTGGCAGATATTTTCCGCGCGAAGATCGTTGATGTTGAAAAAGACTGTCTGATGATTGAACTGACGGGAACCGAATCAAAGTTGAAAGCGTTTATGGAGCTTCTGGAAGGATATGAGATCCTGGAGCTGGCAAGAACTGGTATTACCGGTCTGAAGCGTGGAAGCGATGACGTGATCATGTTTGATTAAAGCAGAGGGACGTTTAAAAAGAGCTCAGAGCTCGAAAGCAGCACCTTCAGGGGTGCAGCAGTAGTTACATAAGAAAGCTAGGGGCATGGAGCCTTTAACTCTATAGAATCAATAAGTCATAGGAGGAAATTAAAAATGGCAGCAAGAATTTTTTATCAGGAAGACTGTAATTTATCAGTATTAGAAGGACAGACAATCGCTATCATCGGATATGGTAGCCAGGGACATGCACATGCACTGAACCTGAAAGATTCAGGATGCAATGTCATTATCGGTCTTTACGAAGGAAGCAAATCATGGGCAAAAGCAGAAGCTCAGGGATTTGAAGTATATACAGCAGCAGAAGCTGCAAAGAAAGCTGATATCATCATGATCCTTATCAACGATGAACTTCAGGCAGATATGTATAAGAAAGACATTGAACCAAACCTTGAAGAAGGTAACATGCTGATGTTCGCACATGGATTCAACATCCACTTCGGATGCATTACACCTCCGTCATACGTAGATGTAACAATGATCGCTCCAAAAGCACCAGGACATACAGTAAGAAGCGAATACCAGGCAGGAAAAGGAACACCATGTCTGATCGCAGTAGAACAGGATTACACAGGAAAAGCCTGGGACAGAGCACTTGCTTACGGTCTTGCAATCGGTGGAGCAAGAGCCGGACTTCTTGAAACAACATACAGAGTAGAGACAGAAACAGACCTCTTCGGAGAACAGGCTGTACTTTGCGGTGGTGTATGTGCCCTTATGCAGACAGGTTTCGAAACACTTTGCGAAGCAGGATACGATCCAAGAAACGCATACTTCGAATGTATCCATGAAATGAAACTTATCGTAGACCTGATCTACCAGAGCGGATTCGCCGGAATGAGATACTCAATCTCCAACACAGCAGAATACGGTGATTACATCACAGGACCAAAGATCATCACAGAAGATACAAAGAAAGCAATGAAGAAGATCCTCTCAGACATCCAGGACGGAACATTCGCAAAAGAATTCCTTCTCGACATGTCACCAGCAGGACGTCAGGTACATTTCAAAGCAATGAGAAAGAAAGCCGCAGAACATCCATCAGAAGTAGTAGGAGAAGAAATCAGAAAACTCTACAGCTGGAACGGTGAAGATAAACTGATCAATAACTAAGCGATAGGCAACAAGCCGGTCAGCTAAGCGGAAATAGAAGGAGTCCGGGAAAAACATGCTCGCATGCTTTTCCCGGACTCCTTCTATTTCTGATTAGTTAGTTGGCGCCGCCAACGGTCGAACAAGCTCTGCTTGTGAGACTCTGACCGGCTTGTATCGTAAATCATTCGACCCACAAACTCTAAAAACACAACCAGCGGAATCGCGCCTCGCGCCAATTCCGCGTCCCCCCAAAACAGAAGTCCCGTCAAACCACAAACTCAATCCAGCCAAACCGCGCTCCCGCGCCAGTTTGGCGTCCCCCCAAAACAAAAGTCCTGTCAAACCACCAAACCATCAAACCACCCAACTTCCACCCACCACCAAATATACATATTGCACAACCCACCCCTCTGTGCTATACTAAAACCAGTCAAAACCACCAAAACAACTTAAAGGAGGAACTAGAAATGGATGAAAGACTGGAAGACCTTCGCTCCACCAAAAACCCAAAGGCGCGAATTAAAATTTTAAAAGGACACTTTGCAACAAGTCATTCCCACATCAACACCTACATCGACATGTCGACGGTCAAATCCCGTCACAACAACGCCCGTGAGACTGCAAAAGTTCTTGCAGCAGCTTACCTTTCTAACACAACGGTAGATACCATCGTTTGCATGGAAGAGACAGAAGTGATCGGAACTTTCCTTGCCGAGCAGCTTGCCGATGAGAACCAGTACTCACTCAGCAAAGGAAACAACATTTCCATTATTACCCCGGAGATGTATCAGGACGGACAGATCCTGTTCCGTGACAACAAACAGAGAATGGTCGAGAACAAACAGGTCCTGATCCTTGCAGCGTCCATCACAACCGGTAAATCTGTCAAACAGGCAATCGAGTCCATTCTGTACTACGGAGGAAGAGTCTGCGGAATCAGCGCAATTTTCAGTTCAGTCAACAAGATTGCAGGAATGGAAGTCAATACGATCTTCACAAGCAGTGACCTTCCACATTACAGAGCGTATTCTCCGGAGGATTGCCCGAAGTGCAGAGAAGGACAGCGGATCGAAGCTATCGTGAACAGCTACGGCTATTCTAAATTATAAGAGAAAATCAGAAGACAAAAAAGTCTGTACCGGATGCAAGCAGCATTCAGTACAGACTCTTTTTTAAAGATTTATGAAAACAATAAAGACAGCCACTGACGGGATGGCTGCCTTTTTATCATTCATTATTTATCTCGAAACCGGAATTAAGCAATTTCGTTAACAGCTTTTGTTAAACGAGAGATTTTTCTTGCGCAAGTATTTTTGTGGTAAACACCCTTGCTTCCTGCTTTGTTGATTACAGAGATTGCTTCTTTTAATGCAGCCTTTGCAGCTTCAACATCTTTCTTTTCAACAGCAGTTTCAACTTTCTTTACATAAGTTTTCACTTTAGATTTGATTGCTTTATTTCTAGCTGTCTTTGTCTCAGTTACTAAAATTCTCTTTTTTGCGGATTTAATATTAGCCATTTCCGACACCTCCAAATTATCATTTCATAAATTATATAATCATAATATTGAATTCGACGAAAAGTGACACGGAACATCCGTCGAACACACTTATTTATTTTAGGCGAAGAAAGATTGCTTGTCAATACATAATTCCAATTTTTTTGCGAAAAACTAAGTGAATAAAACAGAAAATACAGAAATGGGAGAGGACTATGGTTGAAAAGTATAATATCAGGACGGATCTGGCTCTGGAAGAGAAGGAACGATTTGAAGCTGACCATGTTGAGGTCCAGGGTGTGATCCTGACGGAAGAGTATGATGAGGAAAATGAGATCCGCATCACAACAGTGCAGATTAAGACCGAAAACGGAGCAAAAGTGATGGGAAAACCGGTTGGCAGCTATATTACGATCGAGGCACCGGAAATGGCAGTTCCCGATGAAGGATATCATGAGGAGGTTTCACAGCAGCTTCGGAAATTCATTGGAGAACTGCTTCCCAAAAGAAAGATGGAAAAGATCCTGGTGGTCGGTCTTGGCAACCGTCAGGTGACACCGGACGCACTTGGCCCTTATGTGGTAGACAACCTGCATATCACAAGGCATATCATTGAGGAGTACGGAAAGTATGCGACAGGGGAAGATGAGGTCTGGTCGGTCAGCGCGATCGTACCGGGGGTTATGGGGCAGACCGGAATGGAGACTGTAGAGGTGATCCGGGGGGTGGTGGCAGAGACAAAACCGGATATCCTTCTGGTGATCGATGCGCTGGCAGCGAGAAATTCAAAAAGGCTGAACCGGACGATCCAGATCGCGGATACGGGAATTAATCCGGGATCCGGGGTGGGAAATCACCGGAATGCAATCACGGAAAAGACAGTCGGGATCCCGGTGATTGCAATCGGTGTGCCGACTGTAGTGGATGCGGCAACCATTGTAGGTGATACGATGGATAATCTGCTCAGTGCAGTGGAAGTATCTGAATCTTTAAAAGGCATGGCAAGTGTGATCAAAGGATACAGTCCGGCAGAAAAATATGAGCTGATCAAGGAACTGATCGCACCACATTTAAATGGAATGTTTGTCACACCAAAAGATATTGATGAGACCGTCAGGCGAATCAGTTATACGATTTCTGAGGCGCTGAATATGCTTTTTGCAGCTTCAGCGACATAATCAGGCGGTGAGTTGCATATATTATGTCAATATGACACAAAAGATCCGGGGCAGGATCCAGTCTGGAAAGATAGGGTTTTGCTACGGTAATCTTCAGAAACAGGCAGGGAGGCGCGCAGATGAAAAAAGAACAGAGAATTTGTGTGCTTCTCGCCATTATGATTTTGGGAATCTGGGGACTGGAAGCAAAAAGCAGCGGTTCACTGATCCCGAGATCCTGGAAGATCAGGATGATCCAGAGTGTTCAGGAAAATGCGGAGCGGCTTTATATGCCGGGAGTTACATATACGGAGAAAAAACAAGGGAAAATCCGGATGACGGAGGCTGTCGTCCACATGGCATCTGCCCTGATTCCTCTTGGTAATTATGTGACTGAGCGGGAGGCGGCAGAGCTTCTGACAGAAGATGAGGCCACCTATGCGCTTCTTGCAAAAAAGCAGGCGGAAGAAGAAAATTCGGTGGATGAAAACGGACAGCTTATCGGGGAAGATAAAAGCGAAGAGACAAGGCAGGCGTCCGTACCGACGATGGATCTTTCGATGGACCGGCTAAATGATTTTGAATATCTTGTGAGCAATTTTTATACGGTGGACAGCGTGACGTATATCAATCCTTCGGAGTTGAACGCTTCGGAGCTGCTTGGAAAGGATCTGAGGATTGATCTGGGTACGGGCGGTTCGAAAATCCTGATCTATCACACCCATTCCCAGGAGACATTTGCAGATTCAGACAATGATCCGTCCACCTCAATTGTAGGGATCGGGCGTTATCTGACGGAGATTTTAAATGACAAATACAAGATTCCGACCATGCATCATGAGGGAGTATATGATCTGATCGATGGTAAACTGGACCGGAGCGAAGCTTATGAATTTGCCAAACCTGAGGTGGAACAGATCCTTGCGGAAAATCCGAGTATCGAAGTGGTGATCGATCTGCATAGAGACGGCGTGGCGGATACTACGCATCTGGTGACGGAGATAAATGGAAAACCGACGGCACAGATCATGTTTTTTAATGGACTGAGCCGGACACGGGTAAACGGAGATCTTGCCGGAATGGCCAATCCATATTTGCAGGATAATCTTGCATTTTCCCTGCAGATGAAGATTGCGGCAGAAACAAAATATCCGGGATTTGCAAGGAGAAACTATCTTCGCGGCTATAAATACAATATGGATCTGATGCCGCGGATGCTTCTTATTGAGGCGGGCGCGCAGACTAACACGGTAGAGGAAATGCGAAATGCCATGGAGGTGCTGGCAGATCTTTTAAATAGTGTGCTGACCGGACAATAGAAGGAGTCTTATGACAAAATGGAAACTATAGAAATTTACCGATATAAAATATGTTATAATGGCAGGAGAGGTCAATTTGGCTTGACAAGAGGATTGAAATTGAGATAGAATTTTTCTTACTGAATTGAAGAAACAGATCAGGGAATCCGGGGGATTGTAGGGAGGCTGCTGCCGCAGGATTTTACCTGGATATTTTAGAATGGATCATAAGAGGAGAGGAAGAAAATGGCAAAAAAGACTACATATGATGCGGAGAGTATTACCATTCTGGAAGGACTGGAAGCTGTCCGGAAAAGACCGGGAATGTATATTGGAAGCGTCAGTACCAAGGGGCTTAACCACCTGGTGTACGAAATTGTAGATAATGCGGTAGATGAGCATCTGGCAGGATTTTGTTCACAGATCGAGGTGACACTGGAAAAGGACGGTTCTGCAACGGTAACAGATAATGGACGAGGTGTGCCGGTAGGCATGCATGCAAAAGGAGTATCGGCAGCCAGAATCGTATATACCACCCTTCATGCAGGAGGTAAGTTCGATGATTCGGCATACAAGACAAGTGGCGGTCTGCACGGAGTAGGTTCTTCGGTTGTTAATGCACTGTCTACTTATATGGATGTAAAGATCAGCCGTGACGGTGCGGTTCACCACGACCGTTATGAGAGAGGAATTCCGGTGGTAGAACTGGAGGATGGGCTCCTTCCGGTGATCGGAAAGACCAAAAAGACCGGGACCTGTGTCAATTTTCTTCCAGATCCGACAATTTTCGAGAAGACGAGATTTAAAGAGGAAGAGATCAAGAGCCGACTGCATGAGACAGCCTACCTGAATCCGGAACTGACGATTATATTTACAGATAAAAGAAAGACACAGGAAGAGAGGATTGAGTATCATGAACCAGATGGGATCATTGGGTTTATCAAGGATCTGAATTCCAAAAAAGAAGTGATCCACGATCCGGTTTACTATAAAGGAGAGGCAGAAGGCATCGAAGTGGAAGTTGCATTCCAGTATGTGAATGAATTCCATGAAAATGTACTAGGCTTCTGCAACAATATTTATAATGCGGAAGGGGGAACCCATCTGACCGGGTTCAAGACGACATTTACGACGATCATGAACCAGTATGCCCGTGAAATTGGTGTGTTAAAGGATAAGGATGCCAACTTTACCGGTGCAGATGTGCGGAACGGAATGACGGCGATCGTATCGATCAAGCACCCGGATCCGAGATTTGAGGGACAGACCAAGACAAAGCTGGACAACCAGGATGCGGCAAAAGCGACCGGAAAGGTGACCAGTGATGAGATCCCGCGTTTCTTTGACCGGAATCTGGAGACACTGAAAAAGGTTCTTTCCTGTGCGGAAAAGGCAGCGAAGATCCGTAAAAGTGAGGAAAAGGCAAAGACAAATCTTCTGACCAGGCAGAAATATTCCTTTGACAGCAACGGAAAGCTTGCAAACTGTGAGAGCCGGGATGCATCCAAATGTGAAATTTTCATCGTCGAGGGAGATTCTGCGGGAGGAAGCGCAAAGACTGCCCGTGACAGAATGTATCAGGCAATCCTGCCGATCCGTGGAAAGATCCTGAATGTGGAAAAAGCAAGCATCGATAAGGTTCTGGCAAATGCCGAGATCAAGACCATGATCAATGCATTCGGATGTGGATTTTCAGAGGGATACGGTAATGACTTTGATATCACAAAGCTGCGGTATGACAAGATTATCATCATGGCGGATGCGGACGTGGATGGAGCACATATTTCCACGCTGCTTCTGACTTTATTCTACCGGTTTATGCCGGAACTGATCTACGAAGGTCATGTCTACGTGGCAATGCCGCCGCTTTATAAGGCGATGCCGAAAAAGGGAGAAGAAGAGTACCTTTACGATGATAAGGCACTGGAGAGATACAGAAAGACACATTCTGACTTTACCCTGCAGCGATACAAAGGTCTGGGTGAAATGGATGCAGAGCAGCTCTGGGAGACAACCCTCAACCCGGAAACCCGAATGATGAAACGGATCGAGATCGAGGATGCACGTATGGCATCCGGTGTGACAGAGATGCTGATGGGAACAGAAGTTCCGCCACGCCGCGCATTTATTTATGAAAATGCGACAGAGGCAGAACTGGATATTTAAAAACAGATCAGAAAGGCATGGATTTTCAAAAGGGGAAAGTCTGTGCATCAGAAAACATAAATTAGAAGAGGTAAGAGAAAATGGAAGAGTCACAGATCATCCGGACGGAATATTCGGATCTGATGAAAAAATCATATATTGACTATGCCATGAGTGTTATTATTTCCAGAGCCCTCCCGGATGTCAGGGATGGTCTGAAACCGGTACAGAGAAGAACACTCTATGACATGTATGAGCTGGGAATCCGTTACGACAGGCCATACCGTAAATGTGCGCGTATTGTCGGGGATACCATGGGTAAATATCATCCCCATGGAGACAGCTCGATCTATGAAGCGCTGGTTGTTATGGCACAGGAGTTCAAAAAAGGAATGATTCTGGTAGATGGTCATGGAAACTTCGGTTCCATTGAAGGAGACGGGGCGGCAGCCATGCGTTATACCGAAGCAAGACTGGCGAAAATCACACAGGAGGCATATCTTGCCGATCTGGACAAAGATATCATTGATTTTGTACCGAATTTTGATGAGACAGAAAAAGAACCGGCAGTTCTTCCGGTGAGGATTCCGAACCTTCTGCTGAACGGTGCGGAAGGAATCGCAGTTGGTATGGCAACCAGTATTCCGACACATAACCTGGGTGAGATTGTGGATGCGGTTAAGGCATACATGAAGAACAATGACATCACTACAAAACAGTTGATGAAGTACATCAAGGGACCGGATTTCCCGACAGGCGGGATCGTCGTCAATAAAGATGATCTGGCAGAGATTTATGAGACCGGAACCGGAAAGATCAAGATTCGTGGAAAAGTAGATGTGGAAGAGATAAAAGGTGGACGGAAGAAGATCGTCATTTCCGAAATCCCGTACACCATGATCGGAGCCGGAATCGGTAAATTTCTGAACGATGTCTGCAATCTGGTGGAGACAAAGAAGACCAGTGACATCGTAGACATTTCCAATCAGTCTTCCAAGGAAGGAATCCGTATTGTAATTGAAGTGAAGCGTGATGCAGATGTGGACAACCTGATCAACATGCTTTATAAAAAGACCAGACTGGAGGATACTTTTGGTGTCAATATGCTTGCGGTAGCCGATGGCAGACCGGAAGTACTGGGACTCAAACGTATCATCGAACATCATGTAGATTTCCAGTTTGAACTTGCAACCAGAAAATACAAAACGCTGCTGAAAAAAGAGCAGGATAAAAAAGAAATCCAGGAGGGTCTGATCAAGGCGTGTGATGTGATCGACCTGATCATTGAGATCCTGCGTGGAAGCTCGTCCATCAGGGATGCAAAAGAATGTCTGACAACAGGTGCGACAGAGAAGATCAAGTTTAAGTCGAAAAGATCCGAAAAAATGGCATCCATGCTCCGGTTTACCGACCGGCAGGCACAGGCGATTCTGGAGATGCGTCTGTACAAGCTGATCGGTCTGGAAATCGAGGCACTGATGAAGGAGCATGAGACAACGCTTGCAAACATTGCAAAATATGAGGATATTCTGAATAATTATGATTCTATGGCGCAGGTGATCATTGATGATCTGGATGCGCTGAAAAAAGAATATGCCGTGAAGCGTAAAACAAAGATCGAGAATGCAGAAGAAGCTGTGTTTGAGGAAAATAAAGTACAGGAGCAGGAGGTTGTCCTTCTGATGGACCGCTTTGGTTATGCAAAGACGGTGGATGGATCCGTCTATGAACGTAACCGGGAGGCGGCAGATAAGGAGAATAAGTATATTCTGCGCTGTATGAATACCGGCAAGCTGTGTCTATTTACATCGGATGGCAAGATGCATCAGATCAAAGTGATGGATCTCCCTTACGGAAAGTTCAGGGACAAAGGATTTCCAATCGACAATGTAAGTAATTTTGACAGTACAAAAGAAGGAATCGTATATCTGTGTGATGACAGAGAACTCTTTTTCTCCAAATTCCTGTTTGCCACGAAGCAGGGAATGATCAAAAAGGTGGCAGGAAGTGAATTCCAGGTAACTAAGCGGACAATCGCGGCAACGAAACTGCAGGACGAAGATGCACTGGTAAGCATCCAGCCAATCCGGGATGTGCAGGATGTAGTTCTGATGACGGAGAATGGATTTGTGCTCCGTTTCCCGGCGGAAGAAGTTTCGGAGAAGAAAAAGGGTGCAGTTGGTGTGCGCGGTATGAAATTACAGAAAAATGACAGTGTGGAAGAGGTATATCTGTTTGAAGAAGGAACGGAGAGCAAGGTGATCTTCCATGAAAAAGAAGTGACACTGAACCGTTTGAAACGGGCGAAAAGAGATGGAACAGGAACACGAATGAGAAAGTAGGTCGGTTATATGGCAACGGTAGGAATTGATCTTGGAACAACAAACAGTCTGGTAAGCGTGTGGCAGGATGATAAATGCACGTTGATTCCAAATAATCTGGGAGAATATTTAACACCGTCGGTAGTAGGAATTGATGAAAACGGTGAAATGCTGGTGGGAAAAACCGCAAAAGAGCGGCTGATCTCCCATCCGGAAAGTACAGTGGCAAGCTTCAAGCGTTTTATGGGGACAGAGAAGACATTTATACTTGGAAACAGGCGGTTTACAGCGGCAGATCTGTCGTCCATGGTCCTGCGGCAGCTGAAAGAAGATGCGGAAAAATACCTGGGTGAGCCGGTTGAAGAGGCAGTCATCAGTGTTCCGGCGTATTTTAATGATTTTCAGAGAAATGCGACGAAGATGGCAGGAGAGCTTGCCGGACTTACAGTGGAACGTCTGGTCAATGAGCCGTCGGCGGCAGCACTTGCCTATCGCTTTGGAAAGACTGAGGAGGATCAGACCTTTCTGGTGTTTGATTTTGGCGGAGGAACTCTGGATATCTCGATCGTAGATGCATTTGACAGTGTGATCGAGATCGTGGCAGTTGCCGGGGACAATCATCTCGGCGGAGATGACGTGAACCGTGCAATTGCAGAGAAATTCCTGAGTGTCAACCAGATCGATGAGGGTAGGATTACCAATGAAGAGAGAGCCAGCCTGATCCGTGAGAGTGAAAAGCTGAAGCGGAAGCTGACAAGTGAGCCGGAGGGCGAGATGGAAGTTGTGATCGGCGGACAGGTTTACCAGATGAAGCTGGATGCGAAAGGACTTCTTGAAGTGTCCTCAAAGCTGCTTGAAGGAATCGGAATTCCGCTCAAGCGGGCGATGGATGACAGCGGTTATGGCTGGGAGGATATTGACGAGATCATTATGATCGGTGGATCCGGTAAGATGAAGATCGTGCAGAATTATCTGCAGTTTCTGAGTGGTAAAAGACCGCGGTGTGAGATCGATCCGGATGTTGCGGTTGCAGTCGGCGCCGGAATGTATGCCGGAATCAAGGAGCGGAAGCAGGCAGTGAGGGATGTACTTCTTACAGACATCTGTCCGTTTACACTTGGAACCGAGATCATTCACGGAGATACCAGGGGACCGGCGATCATGTCTCCGATCATTGAGCGGAATTCGGTACTTCCGATCAGCCGGATAGAGCGGTACTGGACAGTGCATCAGTTCCAGGAATACTGTGATATCACGATCCTGCAGGGTGAGCACCGCTTTGCGGATCAGAATCTGGAGCTCGGGCGGATCCGTGTGCCGGTTCCGCTGGCAAAAAGAGCGGACCAGAGGGAAGCGGTGGATGTAAGATTTACCTATGATATCAACGGGATCCTGGAAGTGGATGTGACAGTTGTCAGCACAAAAGAGCACTTCAGTAAGGTGATCGTCAATAAAGATATCCAGCTGACACCGGAGCAGATCGAGGAAAGAAGAAAAGAGCTGCAGAAAATAAAGATCCACCCAAGAGAGCAGGAAAAGAATCGCCTTCTGATGGAGAGAGGAGACCGTCTTTACGAAGAAAATACCGGAGAGATCCGGAAATATCTGGACAAGATCCTGGCAGATTTTTCAGTTGCATTAAATTCACAGGATCTGCGGACGATCGAGAAGGCGTATACAAGGACGAGTGAGCTTCTGGATATTGTGGAGAACACACCGAAGAGATCGGTGCCGGTCAAAATAGAAGCTTATCTGTATGACGAGTGGAGGAGGCAGCAGTGATGAACTGTTTTACGGTACTTGGGATTGAACCAACAACGGAAAAGAAAAAGATAAAGAGAGCATATGCGGCAAAGTCCAGGGAGTTCCACCCGGAAGAACACCCGGAGGAATTTCAGAGGATCCACGATGCTTACGAAGAGGCGCTTGCGTGGGCAGAGCGGAATGCTGAAAACGAAGCAGAGACACAGATGCCGGAAGAACCGCGGCAGATGGAGATGGGAGCAGCGGAGCAGGAAAAAGCAGCGGAATCTGAAACATGGAATTATGCAGAGCCGGAGAGAAACCCAGAAGAGGCTTACATGGAAAATCCTCAGAAAGAAGATGCACAGTCAGAAGAATCTTCTGCGCAGTATGAAGAACTTCCTGTGCATTCTGACGAAGATTCTGAGGAAAGTTTCCGGGAAGAAGAGGCAGGAGAGCCACCTGTACAGTTAGAGGAAGATTCCCGGACATGGGACAGTGACTGGGACCGCCAGTTCCAGAATATGGCGGATGCTTCTGAGCGACAGGGCGCAGATGACCGTGAGATCCGGAAGATCATGGAACAGTGCATCAGTCTGTATCTGAATGAAAAGGAACGGAATAAGCTGTACCACTGGAAGGATATCCTGGAGGAACCGGCGTATAGAGAATATTTCAGGACGAAGACTTTTGTGGAATCCTGGTATCATTTTCTGGATACCCACCGGATGTTCGATGCGGCAATCTGGCAGTATTTCCAGTGGATAGACGGAAAGCTTTTTTCAGCTCTCGAAGCAGGAGTAATTCCGTTCAAATATCCGACAGCGGAAGAAACGGAACGGATTCCACGACAGGAAGATGTGGAGCAGCCACGCCCGGAGACAAGGAATCCGGGAACTGGGTCCGGACCAGATCTTCCGAAAGCGAAGAAAGAAAAGTCCAAAGCGGTAAAGATACTGTTATATCTTGCGGCACTTATCGGAACCGGGATCGGAGGAATGATCCTTGGAATTATAGCAGGTACGATATTAGGGTAAGGAGGACGGAAGATGAAAAAGAAAAAATCCGGAAAAAGAATTTTTGCAATCGTTCTTCTTGTTGTGGTTGGAATTGGCGGTTTTTATTTTGGATATGATATCGGAAGAATGGATCACGATGAGGAGAGGATACGGGAAGAACTGAAAAAGACGACTGCTGATTCGGAAATATCCATCCGCCCGGTTGCAAAGGGTGGTACTGGAAAAACGGAGATTGAAATCCTGACAGAATGTCTGGGGGATGCGAAGGACAGCCTGGAGAACCTGGAAAAATATAATGAACAGCTGCAGGCGCTCGATGGAAAGACACCGGATACAGAAACCGTTGTTTTGATACAGGATCTGGATGATAAGAACGAAAAAGCATATGAAGTACTAAAAGATCTTACGGAAGACCCGGCGGGATACATCGCAGAAAAAGCGGCGGCGCGTGGCGAAGGTGATGAAGTCTGGGCAGATGACTGGGCAGCAGATATCCAGGTTGTAAAATGGCTGAAAGAGAACGATGGAAAGCGTCTTTACAAAGAGAATCAGGCATATATTTTAAAAATCCTTGCATTTCAGGAAAAGTAGTGCTATACTGTATGCAGTTACATAAGAAATCTGGCAGAAGAGTGGACGAAAGTTCACTCTTCTTTTTGCCAGTCATATAACCAGAATCCAACAGATTTCTGGAACCTGATAAAGAAAGGAAGTTGCAGATTGTCAAAAAAAGAAGTATATGAACAGAAAACAGAAGAGATTCTGATCCCAATCGTGGAAAAGCATGGATTTGATCTCTGGGATGTGGAATATGTAAAAGAGGGTGGAAACTGGTACCTGCGTGCTTATATCGATAAGCCGGGCGGAATCATGGTTGATGACTGTGAGGTGGTAAGCCGGGAACTTTCAGACATTCTGGATGAGAAGGATTTCATCGATGAAGCGTATATTCTGGAAGTGAGCTCGCCGGGACTTGGCAGACCGCTTAAGAAAGAAAAAGACTTTGCAAGAAGCCTGGGAGAAGAAGTAGAAGTTCGTACTTACCGGGCAATCGACAGACAGAAAGAGTTTATTGGAATCTTAAAAGATTATGATAAAGATACAGTTACCATTGAATATGAAGACGGTGAGACGATGACATTTGACAAAGCAGATATCGCACTGATCCGTCTGGCGTTCGATTTCTAGTGACAGGAGGAAGAAGGAAATGAATACCGAATTATTAGAAGCACTTACAATTCTTGAAGAGGAAAAAGATATCAGCAGAGATACTCTGATGGATGCCATTGAGAATTCACTGATCAATGCCTGTAAGAATCATTTCGGAAAAGCAGACAATATCAAAGTAATTATGGATAAGGAGACATGTGATTACACTCTGATCCAGGAGAAGACCGTTGTAGAAGAAGTAGAGGACAAAGTAGAACAGATCAGTCTTGCAGATGCGAAGATGATCGATCCTTCTTATGAGATCGGTGACATCGTACAGATCCCGGTTGAGTCCAAATCATTCGGACGTATCGCAACACAGAATGCAAAGAACCTGATTCTTCAGAAGATCCGTGAAGAAGAAAGAAAAGTTGTATATGATCAGTACTTTGAAAAAGAAAAAGATATCGTGACAGGTGTGGTTCAGAGATATATTGGCAAGAATGTCAGTGTAAACCTTGGAAAAGCAGATGCGATCCTTACTGAGAATGAACAGGTAAAAGGTGAGAAATTCGAGCCGACAGAGCGTATCAAACTTTACGTTGTAGAGGTGAAGAACACGACAAAAGGACCAAAGATCCTTGTATCAAGAACACATCCGGAACTGGTTAAGCGGCTTTTTGAGGCGGAAGTAACCGAGGTGCGTGATGGTATTGTAGAGATCAAGAGCATTGCAAGAGAAGCAGGTTCCCGTACCAAGATCGCAGTATGGTCTAACGACCCGGATGTAGATCCGGTTGGAGCATGCGTTGGTATGAACGGTGCCAGAGTCGGAGCCGTTGTAAATGAACTCCGCGGTGAAAAGATTGATATCATCAACTGGAGTGATAACCCGGCAATCCTGATCGAGAATGCACTCAGCCCGGCAAAGGTTATTTCTGTAATGGCTGATCCGGATGAGAGAACAGCAAGTGTAATCGTACCGGATTACCAGCTTTCACTTGCAATCGGTAAAGAAGGTCAGAATGCACGTCTTGCAGCAAGACTGACCGGATATAAGATCGATATCAAGAATGAAACACAGGCGATCGAGTCTGGCGAACTTCCGGCAGATTATATGAATATGGCTGAGAATTATGAAGATGATTATCAGGAGGAAGAGTATTCGGACGAAGAATATTCTGCTGATGAAGAATCAGAGGAAGAAGTAGCAGATGATCTTGATCTGTATGAAGAATAGACAGAGGTGATTATTTGAGTACGACCAAAAAGGTCCCGATGCGTAAATGCGTGGGATGTCAGGAAATGAAGAACAAAAAAGAAATGCTGCGTGTTCTGAAAACAGCAGAAGGCGAATTCATTCTGGACGCAACCGGACGTAAGAACGGGCGTGGGGCATATCTGTGCTTTTCCAGAAAATGTTTGCAGGAAGCAATAAAGAATAAAGGACTGGAACGTTCTTTCAAACAGGCGATACCAAAAGAGGTATACGAAAATCTGGAAAAGGAGCTGGAGCAGCTTGGACATGAATAGAGCATTATCGATGATCAGTCTGGCGACCAAAGCCGGCAAGACAAAGAGCGGGGAATTCATGACAGAAAAAGAAGTCAAGGAAGGACGCGCGCATCTGGTGATCGTGGCAGACGACGCATCGGACAATACAAAAAAGAAATTTCAGAACATGTGTGATTTTTATAAAGTGCCAATATACTTTTTTGAAGATAAAGATACCCTGGGCCATGCGATGGGAAAAGAGTTCCGCGCTTCGCTTGCAGTAACAGATGCAGGGTTTGCAAAAGGAATCAGAAAACATCTGGATACGGAAGAAGGATAGCAGGAACTGTATACAGGAGGTAAATTTATGGCAAAATTAAGAGTATATGAACTGGCAGAACAGATGAATAAGACAAACAAAGAAATACTCTCTATATTAAAAGACAAAGGAATTGAGGTGGCAAGTCATATGAGTACACTTTCAGATGAACAGATTGATGCAGTAAAAGGTGAAAAAGCTTCTGAAGATACACCGAAGAAGAAAAATATTGTGCAGGTTTTCAGACCGCAGAACTCACAGGGCGGCGGAAGAGGCCGTAATGGCCAGGGACGCCCGCAGGGCAGTCGAAACGGACAGCGCCCGCAGGGCAATGGAAATGGCCAGGGACGCTCACAGGGTAATGGAAACAGACAGGAACGTCCACAGAATGGTAACAGCCAGGGACGCCCGCAGGGTAATGGAAATGGCCAGGGACGTCCGCAGAACGGAAACAGACAGGAACGCCCGCAGGGTAATGGAAATGGCCAGGGACGCCCGCAGAACGGAAACAGACAGGATCGTCCGCAGGGAGAAAACCGCGACAACAGACAGCGCAGAAATCCAAACGGACCAAGAAACGGTCAGGATCAGAGACAGGGACGCCCGGGTGATGGAAGAAGAGATGGCGGATTCCAGAACCGCGGAGACAGAAGAGATAACCGTGATAACAGAGACGGAAGAGAGATGCGTGATGGCGGACGCCGTGACGACAGAAGAAAATCCAGCCCGTCTATTCCGGCACCTGCAATCGCAGAACAGAAACCAAGCCGCAACAAACCAAAAGATGCGCACAAGAAAAAAGAATACAACAGAAATGAAGAGAACGAAGACAGACTGCAGAAAGGCAAAAAGGGCAAAAACAATAACGCTCAGCCGAAAATGGTAAAACCGCAGCCGAAGAAAGAAGTTGTGGAAGAGCAGATCAAGCAGATCACAATTCCGGAAGTACTTACAATCCAGGAACTGGCAGATGCTATGAAGATCCAGCCATCCGTAATCGTAAAGAAACTCTTCATGCAGGGCAAGATTGTAACCGTCAACCAGGAAATTGATTATGAGATGGCTGAAGAAATCGCTCTGGAATTCGACGTGCTTTGTGAAAAAGAAGAAGTAGTCGATGTGATCGAAGAACTTCTGAAAGAAGACGAAGAAGACGAAAAGAAAATGAAGAAACGTCCGCCAGTAGTCTGCGTTATGGGACACGTTGACCACGGTAAAACTTCTCTTCTTGACAAAATCCGTGACACACACGTCATCGCAGGAGAAGCAGGTGGAATCACACAGCATATCGGTGCTTCGGTTGTAGAAATCAACGGTGAGAAAATCACCTTCCTCGATACACCGGGACATGAAGCATTTACCGCAATGCGTATGCGTGGTGCAAATTCTACCGATATTGCAATCCTGGTTGTTGCAGCAGATGACGGTGTTATGCCGCAGACAGTAGAAGCGATCAACCATGCGAAGGCAGCAGGAATCGAGATCGTAGTTGCGATCAACAAGATCGACAAGCCAAGTGCCAATATCGACCGTGTAAAACAGGAACTTACCGAATATGAACTGATTCCGGAAGACTGGGGCGGAAGCACCATCTGTGTACCGGTATCTGCTCATACAGGGGAAGGTATCAAAGAGCTTCTGGAAATGGTTCTTCTTACCGCAGAAGTGATGGAACTGAAAGCAAATCCGAACCGCCGTGCAAGAGGTCTTGTGATTGAGGCTGAGCTTGACAAAGGAAAAGGACCGGTTGCAACCGTTCTGGTACAGAAGGGTACACTCCGTGTCGGAGATCCGATCGCAGCAGGTTCTGCATATGGTAAAGTACGTGCCATGATGGATGACCAGGGACGCCGCGTAAAAGAAGCAGGTCCTTCTATGCCGGTTGAGATCCTCGGTCTTAATGATGTGCCGAATGCAGGTGAAGTATTTGTTGGCTGCAAGAATGATAAAGATGCAAGAAGCTTTGCAGAGACATTCATCAGCCAGAACAAGATCAAGAAACTGGAAGAAACCAAGTCCAAGATGTCCCTGGATGATCTGTTCAACCAGATCCAGGAAGGTAACTTAAAAGAACTTGGAATCGTTGTAAAAGCAGACGTACAGGGATCTGTAGAAGCAATCAAGCAGAGCCTTGTCAAACTTTCCAATGAAGAAGTCGTTGTCAAGATCATCCATGGTGGTGTTGGTGCGATCAACGAATCTGACGTTACACTTGCTGCAGCATCCAATGCGATCATTATCGGATTCAATGTACGTCCGGATGCAACTGCAAAAGAAACAGCAGAACGTGAAGGCGTTGACGTGAGACTGTACCGTGTCATCTACAATGCGATCGAAGATGTTGAAGCAGCCATGAAGGGTATGCTTGAGCCTGTATTTGAAGAAAAGGTACTTGGTCATGCCGAAGTACGTCAGACATTCAAGGCTTCCGGAGTCGGAACAATTGCAGGATCTTATGTCCTTGACGGTACATTTGAACGTGACTGCCAGGCAAGAATCGTCCGTGACGGCGTTGTGATCTACGATGGTAAGCTTGCTTCATTAAAGCGTTTCAAAGATGATGTGAAGGAAGTTAAAGCCGGATATGAATGTGGTTTCGTATTTGAACGTTTCAACGATGTCAAAGAAGGAGACCAGGTAGAAGCATTCAAGATGGTGGAAGTTCCTAGATAAAGAAGGGTAGAAAATGAGAAAAAACAGCATTAAGAATACAAGAGTAAACGCAGAGGTACAGCGTGAACTGAGTACTATTCTGCGCGGAGGAATCAAGGATCCGCGTGTTGCACCGATGACTTCGGTTGTAGCGGTAGAGGTTGCTCCGGATCTTAAAACCTGCAAAGCATATATCAGTGTCCTGGGCGATGAAAAAGCCCAGGCTGATACCCTGAAGGGATTACAGAGCGCAGAAGGCTATATCCGCCGCGAACTTGCTCATACACTGAATATGCGTAACACACCGGAGATCAAGTTCGTACTGGATCAGTCCATTGAATATGGTGTCCGGATGTCAAAGAAAATTGATGATGTAACCAGAGATTTACGGGAAGAGGATGATTAGTATGTTATTAGATGCAATTTCAAAAGCCGGGACGATCGCACTGGGCGGACATGTCCGCCCGGACGGGGACTGCGCAGGTTCCTGCATGGGATTGTATAACTATGTCAGAGAGAATTTTCCTGAAAAAGAGATTGATGTTTATCTGGAAGAGCTTCCGAATACACTGAAGTTCATGAAAAATACAGATAAGATCCGGCATGAAGTGACGGAAGAAAAAACCTATGATCTGTTTATCGCACTGGATTGCGGGGATATAGGAAGACTTGGATTTTCAGCAGTTCTTTTCAAAAAAGCGGCAGTAAGATTCTGCGTAGATCATCATGTGAGCAACCAGAGTTTTGCAGACCAGAACTATATCATGCCGGATGCAAGCTCGACAAGTGAGCTGATCTACGATCTGCTGGATTATGGGAAGATGTCTGTGGAGACTGCCGAGTGCCTTTACACGGGAATGGTGCATGATACCGGTGTGTTCCGTTATTCCTGTACCCATCCGTCGACCATGCGCGCGGCAGCATCACTGATGGAAAAAGGGATTGATTTTACAAAGATCATTACAGAGACTTTTGATGAAAAGACCTATGCACAGAACCAGGTTCTGGGGCGAGCATTGCTGGAAAGCTTTCTTTTTATGGACGGAAGATGTATTGTATCTTACGTCACAAAAGAAGAGATGGATTTCTACCAGGTAAAAGCGAAACATCTGGATGGAATCGTAAGCCAGCTGAAACTCACAAAAGATATCGATGTTGCAATTTTTATGTATGAGCTTGAACATGGAACCTTTAAGGTAAGTCTGCGATCCAGTGAAAAGATAGATGTAAGTGTAGTTGCAAGCTATTTTGGCGGCGGCGGACACGCAAGGGCAGCCGGATTCTCCATGACTGCCACACCGCATGATATCATCAACAATCTGGCAAGAAGACTGGAACTTCAGTTTAACAGTGGGAGCGAAGCGGAATGATACATGGCGTACTGAATGTATATAAAGAAAAAGGTTATACGTCCCATGATGTGGTTGCAAAGCTGCGCGGGATCGTAAAGCAGAAAAAGATCGGGCATACCGGAACCCTTGATCCGGATGCCGAAGGAGTACTTCCGGTCTGCTTTGGAAAAGCAACAAAGCTTTGTGACCTGCTGACAGATAAAGATAAAACCTATCAGGCGGTTCTTCTTCTTGGTCAGGTGACGGATACACAGGATACTTCCGGTCAGGTTCTGGAAAAGCACAGTACAGAAGATCTGACCAATGAAAAAGTGGAAAATGTGATCCGCAGCTTTGAGGGGGAATACGATCAGATTCCGCCGATGTATTCGGCACTCAAAGTTAACGGGAAAAAGCTTTATGAGCTTGCCAGAGAGGGCAAAGAAGTAGAGCGGAAAGCACGGAGAATCACGATTCATGAGATCCGGATCCTGGAGATCAGTCTTCCGGAGGTAAAACTGGAAGTGACCTGTTCAAAGGGAACGTATATCCGTACGCTGTGTCATGATATCGGTCAGAAGCTTGGCTGTGGCGGATGCATGAAAGAGCTTTTGAGAACACGTGTAGAGCGGTTTGAACTTCAAGACAGTATCCGGCTCGGTGAAATCGAACAGCTTCAGAAAGAAGGGATTCTGGAGGAGAAGATCATCGCGATAGATGAAATGTTTCCGGCGTATGCAAAGGTCGTACTGCCACCGAAAACGGCTGCGGCAGTACGGAACGGGAATAGTTTCAGAAGAAGAGAGATTTCACAGGAAACAGCATTAAAGGAGTATGAGAACGAAGAGAGAGTCCGTGTGTACGATGAATCCCATCAGTTTATTGCGATTTACTGTTACTGCAGGAAAGACGATCTCTTCAAGATTGTTAAAATGTTTTTTGATGGAAATGAAAAAAGTAATTAAAGAGGAAAGAACATGGACTATATCAGAGGTCTGGAAGCCTATCAGGATTCCAGAGAGGCAGCAATCACACTCGGTAAATTTGATGGAGTTCACAGAGGACATCAGAAGCTGATCAAAAAAGTATGTCAGCTGAAGGCAAAAAAAGGCGTTCGTTCTGTTGTGTTTGCATTTGATATGAATCCGCTTTATGAAAAGCTTGGAAAATCAAGAGAAGGGATCATGTCCAATGAGGAGCGCAGATGTCTTCTGGACGGGAAAGTAGATGTATTGCTGGAATGTCCGTTTTCCGAAGATGTCACAAGTATGTCGGCAGAGGATTTCATCAGGAAGATCCTGATTGAAAAAATTCATGCCCGGTATATTGTGATCGGAACGGATTTCCACTTTGGGCATGACAAGCGTGGCGATGCAAAAATGCTTGCAGAATATGCGGGTGTGTATGGATATGAACTTTTTGTGATTGAAAAAGAGATGTATGGAGACAGGGAAATCAGCAGCAGCTATGTTCGTGAAGAACTTCGCAAAGGTAACATGGAAGCGGTGAATGATATGCTTGGATATGCATATACTGTACGGGGGAAAGTAGAGTATGGACAGCAGCTTGGCAGAAAACTGGGATTTCCGACTCTCAATGTGCATCCGGCTAAAGATAAGCTCCTTCCACCGAACGGAGTTTATCTGGACAGCGTGAAGATTGACGGGATTTGGTATAATGGTATCGGAAATGTTGGATTCAAACCGACGGTATCAAGTGATAAACGTATGCTGATCGAGAGCAATCTTTTTGATTATAGCGGTAATGCATACGAAAAAGACGTAGAAATTCAGCTTTATCATTTTAAAAGGCCGGAGCAGAAGTTTGAATCGGTAGAAACAATGAAGGCGCAGATTGATCAGGATATTGCTTACGCAAAAGAATTTTTCCGTTATCATCATAAGAAATAACAGAGCCGGTGAAAAAGCTCAGGAAATGCGGTCATTTACAGGCGGTCTGCGTTGCTGGTCACAGATACTGTGAGCAGTAACTATGAAAACCTGCCAGATGCAGGAAAAAGAAAAACCTGCTTGACAGGATCCGGGGCATATGGTACACTAGGCAAGTATGAAAAACCGATGTTCGGCAGATGGATTCTCCAACCACTGCTTAATATCAGGCAATTAACAGTATATTTAGGAGGTAGTGACAAATGATCACAAAAGAAATGAAAGAACAGATTATCAAAGAATATGGAAGAACAGAAGGAGATACAGGATCTCCGGAAGTACAGGTAGCTCTTCTGACAGCTAGAATCAATGATCTTACAGATCACTTCAAAGCTAATCCGAAGGATCATCACTCAAGAAGAGGACTTCTTAAGATGGTTGGACAGAGAAGAGGACTTCTTGCATACCTTAAGAAGAATGACATTGAAAGATATCGTTCACTGATCGAAAGATTAGGTTTAAGAAAGTAAGACATATTTTTACAGGGAGCGAAAGGCATCGGATGGATGTCTTCGCTCCCTGTTTGTTTTCGCGAACAATGAGCCGAACCGGTACAACGTGCATCCTCCATGCCAATCAGCATAATGATTAACACGGGAGTGACCAGTAACCCGCGTTTTGCCCCATTCTAAAGTTAGTTATATAGAATCTTGCAAGAGATGTAAGGATATGATATAATATAAAAGATTGTGGGTAGAGATTGTGTCCGAGACCACTGAAAAGTATATTTTGAGAAGTGTATTTTTCAGTAGTTTCGGAGATTTTACCCGTCAGATAAACAGATTAAAAAGGAGAACATTTATGTACAAAAAGTTTGAAATGGAACTTGCAGGCCGTACACTCCGCGTAGATGTTGGAAGAGTTGCCAAACAGGCGAACGGCGCAGTACTTATGCATTATGGTGATACAGTTGTACTTTCGACAGCAACTGCATCCGACAAACCAAGAGAAGGAATTGATTTCTTCCCACTCAGTGTTGAATACAATGAAAAGCTTTACGCAGTAGGAAAGATCCCGGGAGGATTCAACAAAAGAGAAGGAAAAGCATCTGAAAATGCTGTTCTTACCTGCCGTGTAATTGACCGTCCGATGAGACCGCTTTTCCCGAAAGATTACAGAAATGATGTAACTTTGGAGAACCTGGTTCTTTCTGTTGAACAGGACTGCTCACCGGAGCTTACTGCTATGCTTGGATCAGCAATCGCAACCGCTATTTCGGATATCCCGTTTGACGGACCGACAGCTTCTACCCAGGTAGGACTTGTTGACGGAGAACTGGTATTCAACCCAACCGCAGAGCAGAAAGAAAAATCAGATCTTGCACTTACAGTTGCTTCTACAAAAGAAAAGGTTATCATGATCGAAGCAGGAGCAAATGAAGTACCGGAAGATAAGATGATCGAAGCTATTTTTGCAGCACATGAAGTGAACCAGAAAGTCATCGCATTCATCGACCAGATCGTTGCGGAATGTGGAAAACCAAAACATGACTATGTAAGCTTTGCTGTACCGGAAGAACTTTTCGCAGCAATCCAGGAGGTTGTAACTCCGGAAGAGATGGAAGTTGCTGTATTTACAGATGACAAGCAGACAAGAGAAGAGAACATCCGCAAGATCACAGAAAAGCTGGAAGAAGCTTTTGCCGACAATGAAGAATGGCTTGCCAAACTTGGCGAAGCTGTATATCAGTATCAGAAGAAAGTTGTCCGCAAGATGATCCTGAAAGATCATAAACGTCCGGATGGTCGTGAAATCGAACAGATCCGTCCGCTGGCTGCAGAAGTTGACCTGATCCCGAGAGTACATGGTTCTGCAATGTTCACTCGTGGACAGACACAGATCTGTACGATTACAACTCTGGCACCACTTTCTGAAGCACAGAAAGTAGATGGACTTGATGAAGCAGAAACATCCAAGAGATATATGCACCACTACAACTTCCCGTCATACTCTGTAGGTGAGACAAGACCTTCAAGAGGACCGGGACGTCGTGAGATCGGACACGGAGCACTTGCAGAGAGAGCACTCGTACCGGTACTTCCGTCAGAGGAAGAATTCCCGTATGCGATCCGTACTGTATCTGAGACATTTGAATCCAACGGTTCTACATCTCAGGCAAGTGTGTGTGCATCTTCTATGTCACTTATGGCAGCCGGTGTACCGATCAAATCTGCAGTTGCAGGTATCTCATGTGGTCTGGTAACAGGTGCTACTGATGATGATTATCTGGTACTTACAGATATCCAGGGACTGGAAGATTTCTTCGGAGATATGGACTTTAAGGTAGCAGGTACACACAAAGGTATCACAGCGATCCAGATGGATATCAAGATCCATGGACTGACAAGACCGATCATCGAAGAAGCAATTGCGCGTACAAGAAAAGCAAGACTTTACATCCTGGATGAAGTTATGGCTAAGACAATCGCTGAGCCAAGAGCACAGGTTGGCAAGTATGCACCGAAGATCATCCAGATGAACATTGATCCGGCTAAGATCGGTGAAGTTGTAGGTCAGAGAGGAAAGACCATCAACGCAATCATCGAAAAGACAGGCGTTAAGATTGATATCACAGACGAAGGAAGTGTATCTATCTGTGGCGTAGATGCAGACAGCATGGAACAGGCAAGAAAGATGATCGCTACCATCGTAACAGACTTCGAGGCAGGAATGGTTCTTGAAGGTGATGTTGTAAGCATCAAAGAATTCGGCGCATTCATCGAATTTGCACCGGGCAAAGAAGGAATGGTACACATTTCCAAGATCGCTAAGCAGAGAATCGATCATGTAGAAGATGTTCTTTCTATCGGAGATCACGTCAAAGTGGTTTGCCTTGGAAAAGACAAGATGGGACGTTTGAGCTTCAGCATCAAAGATGTTGCAGAATAGAGTTTTATAAAATCAGAAGGACTGTACCAGTATCGGTAGAGTCCTTTTTTAGTTCTATTTTTCTCCCGCTTTCCATATACATTCTTTAAAGAGAGGTGGACAAGATGAGAAGAGAAAAGAAAGATCAGATTCTGGCGGTGCTTCCGGAGAAAATCCGTGGGATCCTGCTGAATCATGGACTGGATTTTGAGAAGATCCAGGAGATCCGGCTTCGGGAAGAACAGCCGCTTGCAGTGAAAAAGGAAGGAAAGGAAGAACTTTTCACCCATCGGGTGACAAAAGAAGAACTGCGTGAAACGATGGAATATGTATCCAATTATTCCCTGTATGCATATGAAAATGAACTGCGCCAGGGGTTTCTGACGATTGAAGGAGGGCATCGGGTGGGAATTTCCGGGAAAATTATTCCGGAAAAGGGACAGATCCGGAATTTTCAGTATATTACATCGATCAATATCCGAATCTGCCATGAGATCACAGGCTGTGCGAATAAGCTGTTTCCTGTGATCCTTGAAAAGGGAAGACTTTGCCATACCATGATCATTTCCCCGCCAGGTGGGGGAAAGACTACGCTTTTGCGGGATCTGGTGCGGCAGATTTCGGATGGAAACCGCTGGGTGGAAGGAAGAAATGTGGGCGTGGTGGATGAACGTTCAGAGATTGGAGGATGCTACCGTGGCGTGCCACAGAACCAGCTTGGGATGCGGACGGATATTCTGGACAACTGCCCGAAAGCAGAAGGAATGATGATGCTGGTGCGGTCCATGGCGCCGGAGGTGATTGCGGCGGATGAGATCGGGACAGCGAAGGATGTAGAGGCGATCGAGTACGCCATGCACTGCGGGGCAACCATGCTGACGACGGTGCATGGTTCCGGTATGGATGAGATCCGCGAAAAGCCGCTGGTCAGCAATCTGGTAAAGGAAAGGTCTTTTGCCAGATATGTTGTGATGAAATCCGGGAAACATGTAGGAGAAATTGAAGGGATTTATAACGAACGGGGAGAAAAACTGTGTATCTGAAAATGGTCGGATGCCTGGGAATTGTGGCGGCGACATCCGGCTATGGATACAGCAGGGGAATGGAATATCAGAGGCAGATCACGGATACCGGAGAACTGCAAAGAGTGATCAGGCAGCTTGCGGGAGAAATGGAGTATACTTATGCACCACTCGCCCAGGTATGCGCTTCTGTTTCACGAAGATGCGGTCAGAACTACAGGATCTGGCTGGAACATCTGGCAAAAGAATTGGAGATGCCGTCAAGAAGTCTTGCAATAATCTGGGAGAGGTGCTGTGAAAGCGATCTTGAATGTCTGCTCCTTGGCAGGGAGGAAAGGGTACGTCTGCAGGAGCTTGGGATGCAGCTTGGCAGCCTGGATAAAAAGCAGGAAACACAGATTTTCTTGCAGTATGCAGAATTTCTGGAAGAAAAAAGAGGCAGTCTTTTAAAAGAAATTCAGGAAAAGCGGAGGCTCTGTAATCTCCTGGGTGTTACAGCAGGACTTTTCCTGACAATTTTGATTCTGTAAATAGGAGCGGAACATGAGTGTAAATCTGATATTTAAAATTGCGGCAGTCGGGATTCTGGTTTCTGTCCTGGGACAGGTGCTGAAACACAGTGGAAGAGAAGAGCAGGCATTTCTCACCAGTCTTGCAGGACTGCTCCTGGTTTTGTTCTGGATCCTTCCTTATATTTCAGATCTGTTTGACGATATCAGACGGCTCTTTGCTCTGTAAAGGAGGGAAAAGATGAGTATCCTTAAGGCAGTCTGCATCGGGATCGCAGGGACTTTCCTGGCATTGCAATTTCAAAATTCCAGAAAAGAATATGGGATCTATCTGGGGATTGCGGTCAGCATTTTCCTTTTTCTCGGAATGAGCCAGAATCTGTCGGTGATCCGGGAGACGCTGGAGCTGGTTGGCAGCTTTGTAAAGATTGATGCGGTATATCTGACGGCAATGCTGAAAATTCTGGGTGTGACCTATCTGGCGGAATTTGCGGCAACAATCTGCAAGGATGCCGGTTATCAGACGATCGCCGGACAGATCGAGGTCTTTGCAAGGCTCAGTATACTTGCAATCGGAATGCCGATATTAAAAGCACTGCTTCTTGCAATCCGCGAACTTGGACAGTAAAAGGGAAGAAAAATGAAACATTATTTTCAGAAATATGGCATAGCATGCATGATCGGACTTGTAATCTTCGTACTGATACTGCCGGTACAGGTATTTGCGGCAGGGGAAGATTCCTCTTCGGCAAACAGCCGGACAGAAGATAATATGACAGAAACGGATCTGGAAAAAACACAGGAGGAAACGGAGCAGAAAATCTGGGATCTGACAGAAGTAAAGGATCTGGATACGGCAATCCGGAAACTGTTCCCGGAAGAAAAACTGCATTTTCAGGATCTTGTTGAGTCTGTGATCCGGCAGGATGAGAACCTGTCTGCCGGGCAGATCAGAAACTTTGTGACGGATCAGTTTTTCTATGTGCTGAAGGTCAATAAACCGGTGCTTGCATCTATCATTTTTCTGGTGCTGATCGCAGCGGTTTTTTCCAGTTTTTCGGAAGTGTTCCAGAACCGTCAGATATCACAGACCGCCTTTTTTCTGGTATACCTGTCTGTGATTACAGTCGGCATACGGAATTTTCAGGTGGCAGCCGGGGAGGTACAGCAGGGACTCGAAAATCTGATCCTCTTTATGCGAGTGCTCTGTCCGGTCTACTTTGTCTGTATGGCGGTCGCAGTGGGAAGTATTTCTGCGATCGCATTTTACAATCTGGCGCTTTTCCTGATTTTTCTTGTGGAACTTGTGATTTTGAAATGGATCGTTCCACTGATCCAGATCGCACTTCTGATGGAAATCCTGAACAATCTGACAGAGGAGGAATTTCTTTCTAAGGCAGCGGAACTTTTGCGACTTATAATCGGATGGAGTCTGAAAAGTCTGCTTGCCCTGGTGACGGGGATCGGGTTTATCGAGCGGATCATCAGTCCGGCGGCAGATCAGGTGAAAAGGAGTGCCTGGACAAAAGGCGTGGGAATGATTCCGGGAATCGGTGATATAGTCAGCGGGACAAGCGAAGTCGTGCTTGGAAGTGCGGTTCTTTTAAAAAATGGAGTTGGAATTGCAGGGGCACTGCTTGTAACGGGAGTTGTGATGATCCCGGTCATCAATATGGGAATCCTGACGATTCTTTACAAAGGAACGGCGGCACTTATCCAGCCGGTGTCTGATAAACGGATCGTGGAGGCCATCAGTTTTACCGGGGAAGGTTATCATATGCTGCTAAAGACGGTGCTTGCGACGGCGGTCCTGTTTCTGGTGACACTTGCAGTTGCGGCATCGGCAGCTTCGTAGGAGGGATAAAATGATACAGCTGGTTTACAGGTGGATGCAGAATCTCGCCGTTTATATGATTCTTGTAACCGCATTCTTGCAGGCACTTCCAGAGAACAGCTACCGGAAATATGTCCGTTTTTTCTGTGGACTTCTTCTGACGGTTCTGCTTGCCCAGCCGGTTCTGAACCTTATGGGGGCAGCCGGACAGGTGACGGAGCTGTACCGGACGGCGGAGTATGAGCAGATGGTAAAAGAGATGGAGCATGCGGCGGATTTGCTCGAAAAGGGCGGTGAGTGAAGATGTTTGAAATCCGGAAAATAAAAAAAGACAAGTGGCTAATCATATTGCTTGTCGGACTGCTTCTGGTTGTGATCGCGATGCCTGTCTCCGATATAAAATCAGATCAGACACAGGATGAACAGCAGATGCAGAAGGTGGAAAATGCATCGGAGGATACTTATACAGATGCACTGGAAACACGGCTGGAAAATGCACTGGCAAAAGTAGAAGGAGTTGGAAATGTCAAGGTGATGATCACCCTGGCATCTTCCTCGGAAAAGGTAGTGGAAAAGGACCAGGAGATGACAAGTGAGGTGCAGGAAGGGGAGAGCGGAGGGAAAAATACCAGTTCTTCAGAGACGGCAGTTTATGCAAACAGAAATGGAGAAGAAACGCCATATGTGAAACAGGAATTAAGTCCCCGGATAGAAGGGGTTCTCGTAATTGCAGAAGGCGGAGATAATGCCGTCGTGATTGAAAATATCACAGAGGCTGTGCAGGCATTATTCGGAGTAGACACGCATAAGATAAAAGTAATGAAACATAACTAAAAAAGAATCTTATAGGAGGAAGGCTAGTGAAAAAAGTATTTAAGAAAAATCAGATTGTGATTGCGGTTCTTGCGGTGATGATCGCAGCGGCAGGATATCTGAACTATTCCGGAAAAATTTTTGGCTCGAAAAACAAAACAGCAGAGACGGGAAGCGAGATGGCAAATAAGGAGCTTCTGGATATTTCGGATCAAGATACAGAAAGTGACAGTTCCCTCCAGACAGCGAATGACGACCAGGTGGACGGGAATCCGGGAGAGGCGGTGCTGACAAACGGATCGGCCAGTGCGCTTGTGGCACAGGCAAAAGTGAACCGGGAGCAGGTGCGGGCAAAAAACAAAGAAACCCTGCAGGCGATCATTGATAATGCAGATATTGCAGAAGACCAGAAAGCAGATGCAGTTGCGCAGATGGTGGAGATGACACAGCGCGCCGAACAGGAGGTCGCAATTGAGACTCTGCTTGCCAGCAAAGGCTTTCAGGATGCGGTGGTAAGTCTTACCGAAGATTCCGCAGATGTGGTCGTTGATGTGGCGGATCTGTCGGATGCAAAACGGGCACAGATCGAGGATATTGTCACACGCAAAGCAGAGGTAAATGCTGCAAATGTGGTGATCACACCGATCCATGAAAGTATCCATGAAAGTACAAATACGAGTGAATCAGGGGATTGATATTATAGCAAAAATACCATATAATAAGAATTTGAGTGACATTGAGAAAATAGTAGGAGTAGAATAACATGGCAGATTTTACGAATGAGATAAAGAAAAGAAGAACATTTGCGATCATTTCCCATCCGGATGCAGGTAAGACTACCCTGACAGAGAAGTTTCTGTTATATGGCGGGGCGATCAATCAGGCAGGTTCTGTAAAAGGAAAGGCAACAGCGAAACATGCGGTTTCAGACTGGATGGAGATTGAAAAAGAAAGAGGTATTTCGGTAACATCTTCTGTCCTGCAGTTCCAGTATGACGGTTATTGCATCAATATTCTGGACACACCGGGACATCAGGATTTCTCGGAAGATACTTATCGTACTCTTATGGCGGCCGATTCGGCGGTTATGGTGATCGATGGATCAAAAGGTGTGGAGGCACAGACAAGAAAGCTGTTCAAAGTCTGCGTCATGCGTCATATTCCGATTTTTACATTTATCAATAAAATGGACCGTGAAGCGATGGATACCTTTGAATTACTGGATGATATTGAAAAGGAACTGGGAATCGCTACCTGTCCGATCAACTGGCCGATCGGTTCCGGAAAAGAATTCCGCGGCGTATTTGACCGGAACAGCAGAGAACTGGAGATTTTCTCAGATACCAAGAAAGGAACCTCGATCGGGGAAGTTGAGAAGGTTTCCATCGACAGTGAGGAAGCAAAGAGCATCGTAAGTGAAGCACAGTTTGCACAGCTGGAAGAAGAGATTGAGCTTCTGGATGGAGCGAGTGCAGAATTTGACCAGGAGATGGTCAGCAAAGGAGAACTCTCTCCGGTATTTTTCGGATCAGCGCTGACCAACTTCGGTGTGGAGACCTTCCTTCAGCATTTCCTTAAGATGACGACTTCACCGCTTCCGAGAATGTCCGACAAAGGAATGATCGATCCGATGAAGGAGGAAGATTTCTCCGCATTTGTGTTTAAGATCCAGGCAAATATGAATAAGGCACACCGGGACAGAATTGCATTTATGCGTATCTGTTCCGGTGAGTTCAAGGCGGGCATGGATGTCTTCCATATCCAGGGAGGCAAAAAAGTCCGTCTGTCCCAGCCGCAGCAGATGATGGCGAGTGAACGGCACATGATCGATACCGCATATGGCGGGGATATCATCGGTGTATTCGATCCGGGTATCTTCTCCATCGGGGATACACTGACCAATTCACCGGAAAAGTTTGCATACGAAGGAATCCCGACTTTCGCACCGGAGCATTTTGCAAGAGTGCGTCAGGTGGATACCATGAAGAGAAAGCAGTTCATCAAGGGAATCAACCAGATCGCCCAGGAAGGTGCGATCCAGATCTTCCAGGAATTCAACACCGGTATGGAAGAGATCATCGTCGGTGTTGTTGGTGTTCTGCAGTTTGATGTATTAAAATACCGTCTGGAAAATGAATATAACGTAGAGATCCGTCTGGAACCACTTCCATACGAACACATCCGCTGGATCGAGAACGAAGAGATCGAGATGGACAAGCTGGTCGGTACATCCGACATGAAGAAGATCAAGGATCTGAAAGACAGACCGCTTCTTCTGTTTGTCAACAGCTGGAGCATCCGTATGGTGCTGGAACGAAACGAAGGACTGAAACTTTCCGAATTCGGACGTTCCTAAAAAACTTTCCAATAGAGATCTTTTATGTTACAATGAACGCATAGCGACGAGCGCAGGGAAGGGAAGAAAGTGATCGGCTGCTAGCAGACGAATCACTTTCAGCCCAGACCTATGTGAGTGCAACGAACATCGAGGGACCGGAGGTTCCGAGATGAGCGCGAGGAGCGGAAAAACCGCAGACAGGAGGACTTATAATGAGTAAAGAAGAGAGAAATACCTATAAGATAGAATCAGATGAGAACCTCGGAGAAGTACAGATTGCTGATGAAGTAGTTGCAATTATTGCAGGACTTGCAGCAATGGAGGTAGAAGGGGTATCTTCCATGGCAGGAAATGCAACCAGAGAACTGATCGCAAAGCTTGGAATGAAGAGCCTTTCCAAAGGTGTAAAGGTAGACGTGCTGGAAGGTATCGTTACCGTATCCCTCGCCCTGAACCTCAAATATGGCAGCAGTATTAAAGATACTACTTTAAAGGTACAGGAAAAAGTAAAGGCAGCAATCGAGAATATGACAGGTCTTACCGTTGCAGACGTAAACATCCGTGTTGCAGGTGTGGACATGCCGGAAGAAGAATAATTGGAGAGGGAACATGCGAAGAAGTAAAGTCAGAGAACATATATTTAAAATGCTCTTCAGCATCGGATTTGATGCGGCTGATGCAGACGAACAGATCGAACTGTATCTGGAGCAGGTAGAAGAAGCGAGTGAGGAAGAGCGCGGATACATGCGCAAAAAGGTCAAAGATATCGCAGCACATGAAGAAGAAATCGATGCGATGATCAATGAACATACAACCGGCTGGAAAACCGGACGTATGAACAAAGTTGACCTTTCCATCCTTCGTCTTGCTGTATACGAGATGAAGTGGGATGACGAAGTGCCGGTCAAAGTAGCGATCAATGAAGCAGTTGAGCTGGCAAAGAACTTTTCAGGAGATGAGGGACCGGCATTTGTCAACGGTGTACTCGGAAAGCTTGCATAAGAATCAGAGATCATGCGAAATGTATATACTGTAAAACAGGTCAATGCGTACATTAAGAATATGTTTACGCAAGACTTTATGTTGAATCGAATTTATATCAAAGGGGAAGTGTCAAACTGTAAGTACCATACTTCAGGACATCTGTACTTTTCACTGAAAGATGAGTCCGGAACGATTGCCTGTGTTATGTTTGCCGGGCAGCGCAGCGGGCTTTCTTTTCGTATGCAGGAAGGACAGCAGGTAATCGTGCTTGGAAGCGTCAGCGTCTATGAAAGAGATGGCAGATATCAGGTTTATGCAAAGGAGATCGTACTGGATGGTGCGGGACTTCTCTATGAAAAATTTATAAAGCTCAAAAAAGAGCTGGAAGAAATGGGAATGTTTGCGCCGGAATATAAAAAGCCGATTCCGAAATATGTGCGGACAGTCGGTGTTGTAACGGCACCAACCGGAGCGGCAGTGCGCGATATTATCAACATTACCAGGCGGAGAAATCCGTATGTGCAGATTCTTCTGTATCCGGCACTGGTACAGGGGGATGGCGCGTCTGAAAGTGTGGTGCGGGGGATCCGTGCACTGGAGGAAGCAAAGGTCGATGTGATGATCGTTGGCAGAGGCGGAGGCTCTATTGAAGATCTGTGGGCATTTAACGAGGAAAATGTTGCGCGTGCAGTTTTTGAATGTAGTGTACCGGTTATTTCGGCAGTAGGACATGAGACAGACACGACGATCATAGATTATGTGGCGGATCTTCGTGCACCGACGCCTTCTGCTGCGGCAGAGCTTGCAATCTGTGATTACCGGGAACTTCTGGAAACGATCCGGACAGAACGGGAAAGGATGCACCGGAGTATGATGAGAAAGCTGGAAGTCGCATCGCTTCATACAGCGCGGTATGCAGAAAAATTCCGTTACTTAAGTCCGTCGGGGAAACTTAAGTCCATGCGTCAGCAGCTTGCAGATTATGAGGAGCAGATCCCAAAAGCCATGCATCAGCGGTTGGAACAGGAACGGGAGAGAACCCGCAAAGTGCAGGAGATGCTGCCACTTCTGATGGAGCGGAATCTGCGGGAAAGCCGTCAGCAGCTTGCAATCCGGATCGAACGGATGAAGGGACTTTCCCCACTCGCCAAGCTGAATCAGGGCTTCTCCTATGTACAGGGAGAGAAAGGTACGGTAAAAAAGATTTCCGATGTAGAAACGGGAGACCGGATCCGGATTTATGTGACAGACGGGCAGATCGAGGCACAGGTGACAGAGACGAAGAAGGAGTAAGAATATGGCAGATAAGAAAAAAGAGCTTGCAGATGAAATGCCGGAAGAATCTCTGGAGGAGCTTTTTGCAAAGCTGGATCAGGTGGCAAAGGAGCTGGAATCAGGAGATACTTCGCTGGAAGAGTCCTTCGGACTGTATCAGAAGGGCATGGAAATGCTGAAGCTTTGCAATGAGAAGATCGATACCGTAGAGAAAAAAGTGCAGGTGCTGGAAGAAAATGGAGAAATACATGACTTTTAAAGAAGAAATGAAAGAAAGAACAGAAGCGATTGAAAAGCTTCTTGTAAAATATCTGCCGAAAGCAGAAGGCTATCAGAGCCAGATCATGGAAGCGATGGAGTACAGTGTGATGGCAGGCGGAAAGAGACTCCGTCCGATGCTGATGCAGGAGACATACCGCCTGTTTGGAGGGGAAGGAAAAGAAATCGAGCCGTTTATGGCGGCAATTGAGATGATCCACACCTATTCCCTGGTACATGATGATCTTCCGGCGATGGACAATGATGAATACCGCAGGGGAAGAAAGACTACTCACATCGTCTATGGGGAGGCAATGGGAATCCTTGCAGGAGATGCCCTTCTGAACTATGCATTTGAAACGGCAGTGAGGGCGTTTGAGGTCGCGCCGGAGAAGAGTCTTCTGATCGGGAAAGCCCTGAAGATCCTTGCGGATAAAGCCGGTATTTACGGAATGGTAGGCGGTCAGGTCGTAGACGTGGCATCCTGTGGCGTGGGACTGGATGAAGGCATGCTGAATTTTATCTATGAGCTGAAGACGGGAGCACTGATCGAAAGTTCCATGATGATTGGAGCACTTCTTGCGGGTGCAGATACAGCAGAACTTGAGAAGGTACAGAAGATCGCATCGGATGTAGGAATCGCGTTCCAGATCCAGGACGATATTCTGGATGTGACAAGCACCACAGAAGAACTTGGCAAGCCGGTGCACAGTGATGAAAAGAATGAAAAGACAACCTATGTCACATTAAAAGGTCTGGAAAAGGCGACAGCAGATGTGGAAGCTATTTCACAGGAGGCGTTGGATCTGCTTGCCGGACTGGACAGAGAAAATCCGTATCTGACACAACTGATACAGGAACTGATACACAGGAAAAAATAAGCGGGGTGGATGAAGTGTATCTGGAGCAGATTCACGAAGCAAATGATATCAAAAAATTAAATGAACGGGAACTGACAGGACTGGCAGAAGAAATCCGCACGTTTCTTGTTGAGAAGATCAGCAAGACCGGTGGTCATCTTGCCTCCAACCTTGGAGTCGTAGAGCTTACCATGGCGATGCATCTCAGCTTTCAGCTTCCAGAAGATAAAATGATCTGGGATGTAGGGCATCAGTCTTATACGCATAAGATTCTGACCGGAAGGAAAGAAGGATTTGATGATCTGAGAAAATATGGCGGGATGAGCGGTTTCCCGAAGAGGAAAGAAAGTGACTGTGATGCCTTTGATACCGGTCATAGCTCCACTTCGATTTCGGCCGGACTTGGCTATGCCAGAGGAAGGGATATCCTGGGGCAGGATTATTATGTGATCTCTGTTATCGGGGACGGATCCCTGACCGGAGGAATGGCATATGAAGCACTGAATAATGCTGCGGAGATGAAGACGAATTTCATCATCGTACTCAACGATAACCATATGTCTATTTCCAAAAATGTCGGCGGAATGTCCAGTTATCTCGGAGAACTGCGCACTGCCCAGGCCTATACCGACCTGAAGGATACGGTGGAAAATGTACTTGGCAGTATTCCGTTTGGCGGTGAAAAGATGGTGCGGCATATTAAGCGCACCAAGAGCAGCATCAAGCAGCTTTTGGTTCCGGGAATGTTCTTTGAAGATATGGGAATCAAGTATTTAGGACCGGTGGACGGGCATGACCTGAAGGCACTGCGCCGTGCATTTACCGAGGCAAAAAGGGTAAAAGGACCGGTGCTTGTCCATGTACTGACAAAAAAGGGGAAAGGCTATCTTCCGGCAGAAGAAAACCCTTCCCGTTTCCATGGAACCGGTCCGTTTGATATCCAGACAGGAGAGCCGATTTCCAAAGGTGGAACGGATTCCTGTACAGATGTGTTTTCCAAGGTTATGCTGGATCTGGCAAAAAAAGATGACAGACTGGTAGCGATCACGGCGGCAATGGAAGACGGAACCGGTCTGGCAGCATTTCACAGATACTATCCGGACCGCTTTTTTGATGTGGGGATCGCAGAGGGGCATGGCGTGACCTTTGCGGCAGGACTTGCCGCGGCAGGATTGCATCCGGTATTTGCTGTATATTCTTCGTTTTTACAGAGAGGGTTTGACCAGATGATTCATGATGTCTGTCTGCAGAAGCTTCCGGTCGTATTTGCAGTGGACAGGGCAGGACTTGTGGGAAGCGACGGGGAGACCCACCAGGGGATCTTTGATCTTTCTTACCTGTCAATGATCCCGAATATGACCGTCCTTTCTCCGAAAAATAAATGGGAGTTGGCGGACATGGTGCGGTTTGCGGTGAGACTTGGAGCACCGGCAGCAGTGCGCTATCCAAGAGGCAGCGCATTTGACGGATTCCGTGAATACAGAGCACCGATCGAGTATGGAAAGAGTGAGCCGGTCTATGAAGAAGAGGATATTGCGATCATCAGTGTCGGACATATGTTTGAGCAGGCAGTTCAGGTTCGGAAGCGTTTGAAAGAGATTGGATATAACTGTACCCTGATTAATGCCCGGTTTGTAAAGCCGATGGATGAGGAGATGCTCCGGAAACTGACGGTGGAACACCGGCTGATCGTGACACTGGAAGAGAATATCCGCAGAGGCGGATTCGGAGAATCTGTGACTGCTTATCTGGCAGGTCTTGAGACAGACGCAGAGGTTCTGAATCTGGCACTGCCGGATGACTATATCGAACACGGAAGTGTAGACCTACTTCGCAGTGAGGTGATGCTGGATGTGGAATCCTGCGTGGCCAGGATTATCACTGCATATATAGCAGAAGAGAGCAGGAGGGATTGATAGAGAATGAAAGAACGGTTGGATGTATTACTTGTAAAGAGAAATCTGGCATCCTCCAGAGAAAAGGCAAAAGCGATCATTATGTCCGGCAATGTATTTGTGGACGGACAGAGAGAGGATAAAGCGGGAACTTCCTTTCCGGAAGAGGTTCAGATCGAAGTCCGTGGACATGCACTTCCGTATGTCAGCCGCGGAGGACTCAAGCTGGAAAAGGCGATGAAGAATTTTGATGTATCCATGGAAGGAAAGGTATGTACCGATGTGGGATCTTCGACAGGAGGCTTTACAGACTGCATGCTGCAAAATGGAGCAGTCAAGGTGTTTGCCATTGATGTGGGACATGGTCAGCTGGACTGGAAATTACGTCAGGATGAAAGAGTGGTCTGCATGGAAAAGACCAACATCCGTTATGTACAGCCGGAAGATCTGGGAGAACCGATTGATTTTTCATCGATCGATGTTTCTTTTATTTCGCTGACGAAGGTACTTCTCCCAATCCGTAATTACCTGAAAGAGAACGGAGAGATCGTTGCACTGATCAAGCCACAGTTTGAAGCCGGACGTGAGAAGGTTGGGAAAAAAGGTGTGGTAAGGGAAAAGAGTACCCATATCGAGGTCATTGAAAAAGTAACCGATTATGCTGTATCGATCGGCTTTGAAGTAGCAGCACTTGAATTTTCACCGATCAAAGGACCGGAAGGGAATATCGAGTATCTGGTACATCTGAAAAAATGCCCGGAGGAAGAGGCAAAGATTGTGGAGAGCGTAGACATTCGGGGGACTGTCGATGCTGCTTTTGACACACTTGCGAAAAAGGATCCGGCTGAGGAGAAGAAATAAAAAGATATGGAAAAGTTTTACATTATCACGAATGATATGAAGGATGCAAACCGGAAGATCACCGTGAAAATAAAAAAATGCATTGAATCCTACGGGAAGAAATGTTACCTGGAAGAGCAGCCGGAAGAAGGAAATTTTTCAAAGATCAAGATTCCGAAGGATATTGATTGTGTGTTGACGGTAGGCGGAGATGGAACCTTTATCCAGGCATCCAGACGTCTGTTCGGGCGGGATCTTCCGATGCTTGGAATCAATATGGGCACCCTTGGCTATCTGACTGAGGTAGAGGTGCAGAATGTAGAAGAGGCTGTAAAACAGCTCGTAGAGGGCAAATATACGATTGAAGAGCGGATGATGCTGTATGGATCCGCTGCATACCGCAATGTAAGAGATGTGGCACTCAATGATATTGTTATGACGAGATCCGGCAGCATGAAGATCGTTCATTTTAATCTCTATGTTAACGGAGAGTTTTTGAACTCCTATGATGCCGACGGGCTGATCGTGTCCACACCGACGGGTTCTACTGCGTACAATCTGTCTGCAGGAGGACCGATCGTGGAGCCGACAGCGTCTCTGATCGTTGTGACACCGATCTGCTCGCATGCACTCAATTCCCGCAGTATCGTTTTCTCAGACAAAGATGAGATCGTGATCGAGATCGGTGCAAAACGGGAGAATCAGATCGAGGAAGCAGTGATCGCATATGATGGTGCGGATGAAGTCCCGCTTCATACCGGCGACCGGATCCGGATCAAAAAGGCGTGGGAGACAGCGAAAATCGTAAAACTCAGCAAAGTGAGCTTTCTGGAAACATTACGTGAAAAGATGAAAGGAAACTAGAAGATGAAAGTAAACCGACATGCCAAAATTGTAGAATTGATCAACAAATATCAGATTGAGACACAGGATGAGCTTGCCGAGTATCTGAATGAAGCGGGATTTAAAGTGACGCAGGCAACGGTATCCAGAGATATCCGCGACTTAAAGCTCACCAAGGTTCCGGCAGAAAACGGAAGGCAGAAATATGCGGTACTCCAGGGTGCACAGAACGGAATGACTGAAAAATATGTGCGCATTTTGCGGGATGGATTCAGCTCTATGGATATGGCTCAGAACATTCTGGTACTGAAAACGGTATCTGGTATGGCGATGGCGGTGGCTGCGGCACTGGATGCGATGAACTGGAATGAGATCGTTGGCTGTATTGCCGGGGATGATACGATCATGTGCGCTGTGCGGACTGTGGATGATACGATCCTTCTGATGGAAAAGATCAAGAAACTACTGGAACAATAGACAGGAGAAAGAATGTTACAAAATTTGCATGTAAAAAATCTGGCGCTGATCGATGAGGCGGAAGTGGATTTCTCTGGTGGACTCAATATCCTGACCGGGGAAACCGGTGCCGGAAAATCAATTATCCTGGGGAGTGTCAGTCTTGCCCTGGGCGGAAGATATTCCGCAGATATGCTTCGTAAGGGAGCCGATAAGGGACTTGTAGAACTGACCTTTTATGTGGATAATCCGGAAACGGTACGGAAGCTGGAAGAGATGGATCTTTCGCCGGACGGAGGGCAGATCATTATCACCAGACGGTTTAACGGAAACCGAAGTGTGAGCCGGATCAACGGAGAGACTGTGACGCTGGGACGACTAAAGGAAGCAGCCCAGATTCTGATCGATATTCACGGACAGCATGAGCATCAGTCACTGTTATATAAAAAGAATCATCTGGCAATTCTGGATGCATTTGCAAAAGAAGCCGGAGAATGGAAGAAAAAAGTGGCGGATTCATACAGGGAATACCGCCGGCTGGAAAAAGAACTTAAGGAAGCCGATAAAGACGAGGCTGAGAGAGCCAAAGAGATTTCTTTTCTTGAATTTGAGATCGATGAAATTGAAAATGCTGGAATCACTGCGGCAGAATGCCAGTCGGTAGAAGAAGATTACCGGCGGATGATGCAGGGGAAAAAAATCGCGGAGAATCTGGAAGAGGCGTATCTGTATACAGCAGGAGAAGGCGGTATAAGTGCGGCAGAAGCGATCGGACGGGCAGTACGCGCGGCAGCTGTGGCGGCAGAACATGATGACAAATCGGGAGAGCTGTATGAACAGCTGGTCGAAGTGGAGAATCTGATCGGGGATTCCGGGCGCGAGCTTCGCGGTTATCTGGACAGCCTTTCTTTTGAACCGGAACAGTTCTATGAGACGGAGAGCCGGCTGAACCAGATCAATCATCTGAAGGTCAAATACGGAGATTCGGCAGAGGCGATCCTGCAGCATAAGGCAGATGACGAGGAGCGCCTCCTGATTTTAAAAAATTATGATGAATATTTAAATGAATTAAAGGGAAAACTGAAAAAAGCAGAGGAACGTCTGCGAAAAGAATGCGAGAGTCTGTCGAAGGTCCGTAAAAAAGAGGCAAAGCTTTTGCAGGCAAAGATCGCAGAAGGACTCCAGGATCTGAATTTTCTGGATGTCTGTTTTGAAATCCGGTTTTCAAAAACTTCCGGGTACACAGCAGAAGGGACGGATGAGGTGGAATTTATGATCTCCATGAATCCGGGCGAACCGACAAGACCGCTTGCAGCTGTGGCATCCGGCGGTGAACTTTCCCGGATCATGCTTGCGATCAAGGCAGTCATGGCGGATAAAGATGAGATCGAGACACTGATCTTTGATGAGATCGATGTAGGAATCAGCGGCCGTACCGCACAGAAGGTTTCCGAGAAGATGTGCCTGATCGGCAGGAAACATCAGGTGATCTGCATTACGCATCTGGCACAGATCGCTGCAATGGCAGATACCCATTACCTGATTGAAAAACGGGTGGAAGATCAGATGACAAAGACCAGGATCCGGCAGCTTGACGGGGAAGAATCTGTGCAGGAGCTGGGAAGGATCCTTGGAGGCGCAAAGATTACGGATGCGGTGCTGGAAAACGCACGGGAGATGAAAATTCTGGCATCCGGTTTGAAAAAATAAGATTGAGCACATACTAGAGGCAGGAGAAAAAATCCTGCCTTATTTTTTGCGAAATTTCAGGGAGGAAAAAGGGGTGTGCGATGTCGGTTAGAAGTTATCGGAAAATGTTAAGTGTGTTATTAGCGGTAATTGTGGTTATAGGAGGCAGCTATTGCTACAGGGAATGGCGGGCTGGGAAAGCGGAGAGGGAGGCTTCGGTCAGTGAGCTTTCTGGGGATCTTCTGATTCCGGGAGGGATGCCGGTGGGGATTTATATGGAAACGGATGGCGTGATGGTTCTGGGGACGCAGGAGATCAGGGGAGCAGACGGGATTGTTGTGAATCCGGCGAAGCATCTGGTTAAGGAGGGCGATTATATTGTGGGGGTGGATTCTGAAAGGATCGACAATAAAAGCGAACTTATCGAACGGGTTAGAAACTTATCGAATAAGTCAGTAATTTTACATGTTCGTCGAAAAAAAGTGTATATTGATGTACAACTTCATCCGACAAAGGATGAAGTCGGGGCATATAAACTTGGAATCTGGGTGCGTGATAACGCGCAGGGACTCGGCACAATCACTTTTCTGAATGCGGATAGTGAATACGGTGCGTTGGGACATGGAATACATGATGTAGATACCGGTAAGCTGATCGAAATGTCAACGGGAAGATTATATGATACCAGCATTCAGAATATCAAAAAAGGTGAGAACGGAAATCCCGGAGGGATGGAAGGGATCATTGTCTACAATCATTACAACATTTTAGGTTCGATTACCACAAACACAGAGACAGGGATTTATGGGAAATTAGACAGGATTGAGAGAATATTTGACAGCAAAGAAGCTTATCCGGCTGCGGCAAAGGAAGAAATTCAGGTCGGAGAGGCGTGTATCCGCTGTGCGGTAAGCGGAAAGCCAGAAGATTATACAGTCAGAATCACAAAAGTTGACCTGGATGCCAGGGAGGTGAACAAGGGGATTGAAATTCAGGTTACTGACAAACGGTTACTTAAACTGACCGGTGGGATTGTGCAGGGAATGAGTGGAAGCCCCATCATGCAGAATGGAAAGATTATAGGAGCAGTAACACATGTTTTCGTACAGGATGCGACAAAGGGATACGGAATATTTATCGAAAACATGCTGGAAAATCTGAAAAAAGATTGAGATGTGCGAATCATGTCAGATTGCTGCGACACCATTTGCTTGTATTTGCAGAACGAAGAAGGCTATAATAGGTTCCATTCCAGTGCAAATTGTCACTTTAAGGAGGAGAAAGGTTTTATGGAAAAACTGAATGTAGCGATTGCTGACGATAACGAAAGAATGTTGAATTTACTAGGAGAAATTGTAGAAAGTGATAAAGACCTGAAACTGGTGGGAAAAGCCATGGACGGAGAAGACATTTATCACATTATAAGAGATAAAGAGCCTGATGTTGTACTTCTTGACCTGATCATGCCGAAAATAGATGGAATCAGTGTGATGGAAATGATAGGCGCAGATAAAACAGTAAAGAAACAGCCGAATTTTATTATTGTAACTGCGATTGGACAGGAGAGGATCACGGAAGATGCCTTTGAAAAAGGAGCAGCTTTCTACATCCTGAAACCATTTCGCAATGAAACGATCCTTCAGCGGATCAAAAGCTCCGGACATGCGGAAAAGAATGTAGCACCTTACACAGATTATACCGTATATGCGGAACCTTCTGAGGAGGACCTGGAAACACAGGTGACAGAACTGCTTCATGAAATCGGAATCCCGGCACATATCAAAGGATATCATTACCTGAGGGATTCCATTCTGATGGCGATTGACGATATGGAAGTTTTAAATGCGATCACAAAGATTCTGTATCCGACAGTCGCGAAAAAGAACCAGACTACATCGAGCCGTGTTGAACGGGCAATCCGCCATGCGATCGAGGTTGCATGGAGCAGGGGAAAACTGGATACCTTAGAAGCTCTTTTCGGTTACACAGTAAGTAACGGGAAAGGAAAACCGACCAATTCTGAATTTATTGCTCTGGTCGCAGACACGATCAGACTGAAATCAAAGCGCAGATAATTCTTTTCAAACGAACGAAATTGCGGTATAATTATAAATAAGCCGCGAGAGTAAGGAGGGTGTTAAATGAAAAAAGTATTATTTGTGGCATCTGAATCAGTTCCGTTTATCAAAACCGGGGGATTAGCCGATGTAGTGGGATCACTTCCAAAATATTTTGACAAGAACAAATACGATGTACGTGTTATGCTTCCAAAGTATATGTGCATGAAAGATGAATGGAAAGATAAACTTTCTTACAGACTTCATTTCTATATGGATCTGAACTGGAGACAGCAGTATGTAGGGATTCTCGAACTTCAGCATGAAGGAATCACTTTTTATTTCATAGACAATGAATATTATTTTAATGGTCCGAAGCCATATGGTGATATTGCATACGATATTGAGAAGTTTGCATTCTTTTCAAAAGCAGCCTTAAGTGCACTGCCGCTTCTGGATTTCAGACCGGATATCATTCACTGCCATGACTGGCAGACCGGGCTTGTTCCGATTTATCTGGATAATTTCCGCTATAACAATGAGTTTTTCCGTGGAATCAAGACCGTGATCACCATACATAACCTCAAATTCCAGGGTGTCTGGGATAAGAAGACGGTTATGGATATCACCGGACTTCCGGCATACTATTTCTCACCGGATAAGCTGGAAGCATATGACGATGCCAACTATCTGAAAGGCGGAATCGTCTACGCTGACCGTGTGACAACGGTAAGCAGCAGCTATGCGGAAGAGATCAAGACACCGTTCTATGGGGAGAAGCTGGAAGGACTGATGCAGGCAAGAGCAAACTGCCTGTCGGGAATTGTCAATGGTATTGATTACGGTGATTTCAATCCGGCAACAGATACCAACATTGCAAGAACTTACTCTGTCGAAAACTTCCGCAAGGAAAAAGTAAAAAATAAAATGGCTCTGCAGGAAGAACTCGGACTGGAGAGAGATCCGCACCGTATGATGATCGGTATCGTATCCAGACTGACCGACCAGAAAGGCTTTGACCTGATCGACTGTGTGATGGATGAACTTTGCCAGGATGCGGTTCAGATCGTCGTACTCGGTACCGGAGATGAGAGATACGAGAACATGTTCCGTCATTTCGCATGGAAGTATCCGGATAAGGTATCTGCACAGATCTATTATTCAGAGCCGATGTCTCATAAGATCTATGCATCCTGTGATGCATTCCTGATGCCGTCGTTATTTGAACCATGTGGACTGAGCCAGCTGATGAGTCTGAGATATGGTACAGTGCCGATCGTAAGAGAGACAGGCGGACTCAAAGATACTGTAGAAGCTTACAACGAATACGAGAAGACCGGAACCGGATTCAGTTTCACCAATTACAATGCGCATGAGATGCTTGCAACCGTAAGATATGCAGAACAGATTTACTATGATAAGAAGCGTGACTGGAACAAGATCGTAGAGCGTGGTATGGAAAAAGACTTCTCATGGAAGAATTCAGCCAAGCTTTACGAAGATCTTTACGGAAATATGTAAAATGCATTCTGGTAATCTGCCGGAAAATATGGTATCATGAAATGAAAAATTTTACAGAGGAGAAACATTCATTATGAGGATTATAGACAAAATTAAAGCAGACGGAGTACATATTTCCTTTGAAGTGTTTCCACCGAAGACGGATGCGGGCTTTGAATCCGTGTTAAAAGCAACGGATGGAATCGCAGAACTTAACCCGTCATTTATCAGTGTTACCTATGGAGCCGGTGGTGGAACCAGTAAGAATACGGTTAAGATTGCAAGTCATATCAAGAATGACCTGAAGATTCCGGCACTTGCACATCTGACCTGTGTGTCCTCAACAAAGGAAGAGGTACATAAGGTCATCGGACAGCTTCAGAAAGAAGGGGTTGAGAATATCCTTGCACTCAGAGGAGACATCCCGCAGGATGGACAGTTTCCACTTCCGGGACAGTATTCTCATGCCTGTGAACTGATCGAAGACATCAAAAAAACGGGAGACTTCTGCATCGGAGCTGCATGCTATCCGGAAGGACATGTAGAGATGGAACACAAGAAAGATGATATCCGTTATCTCAAAGAAAAGGTAGATTGTGGAGTGGATTTTATTACCACACAGATGTTTTTCAATAATGATATTTTCTATAATTTCCTGTATCGTATCCGTGAACAGGGAATCATGATACCGGTGCTTCCGGGCATCATGCCGATCACAACGAAAAAGCAGCTCGCAAGAAGCTGTGCCCTTTCAGGAACTGCTGTTCCGCAGAGATTCCGTGCGATTGTCGATTATTTCGGAGATGATCCGGCAGCGATGAAGCAGGCGGGAATTGCATATGCGACCGACCAGATCATTGACCTGATCGCAAATGGAGTCCGCAATATCCACGTATATTCGATGAACAAACCGGAAGTGGCTGCTGCAATCATGCAGAACCTTTCAGAAATCGTAAAATAAAGGAACGTAAGAAAGATGACAGATGCCAGAACGAAAGAAGCAATTCGTTATCTGGGATATGGAAGACATGCGGTAGATGAACAGACGCTTGCGCTGATCGATGTTTCCTTCGGGGAACTCGATCAGACCACGCAGGCAAAATCCGTCTATCGCATTTTTGACTGTAAAGTTACAGGAGAAGACCAGGTGACGATCGGAAAAATGAATATTAAAAGCAGAAGTCTCGGAAAGAATCTCAGAGGCTGCAAAGAAGCAGTTGTATTTGGCGCAACACTCGGTACCGGTGTCGATATGCTGATGAAACGTTATTCACTGACAGATATGGCGAAATCTGTCGTATTGCAGGCATGCGCAGCTGCATATCTGGAGGAGTACTGTGACGATCTGCAGCTTTCGATCGAAGAAGAGTTAAAAGCGCAGAATAAATGGCTCAGACCGAGATTCAGTCCGGGATACGGTGATTTTGATATCCATCATCAGGACGATATCTTACGGATGCTGGATACGGCAAAGAAGATCGGACTTACCATGACAGACAGCTATATGCTCACACCGACAAAATCGGTGACTGCACTCATTGGGATCAGTGATACGCAGGAAAAATGCCACATCAAAGGCTGCGAAGTGTGTGAGAAGAAGGACTGCATTTACAGAAGAAATTAAGGAGCGTAGGGTATGAATATCAGAGAACGTTTGGGAAAAGAACTTTTATTTTTAGATGGAGGAATGGGAACTCTTCTGCAGGCAGAAGGACTTGCACCGGGAGAGCTTCCGGAGACCTGGAACATCGAGCATCCGGAGAAGGTGGAAGCGATTCACCGCAGATATTACGAAGCAGGAAGTGATGTGGTTCTTGCAAATACCTTTGGCGCTAATGTCTGCAAATTCCATGATGACAGATATACGGTTGAAGAAGTGATCCGTGCAGGGATTGCAAATGCAAAAAGAGCAGGGGAGCAGATCGGAAAAGAGACTTATGTGGCACTGGATATGGGACCGACCGGAAAGCTGTTAAAACCAATGGGAGATCTGGATTTTGATGATGCTTATGAAGCGTTTGCAGAAGCCGTCCGCTATGGAGAAAAGTACGGTGCAGACCTGATCCATATCGAGACCATGAGTGATACCTATGAGGTAAAGGCAGCCATTCTTGCAGCAAAAGAAAATTCTTCTCTTCCGGTATTCGTAACCATGATCTTTGACGAAAGAGGAAAGCTTCTGACAGGTGGGGATGTCCCTTCTGTTGTGGCAATGCTGGAAGGACTTCGCGTAGATGCACTGGGACTGAACTGTGGACTTGGACCGAAACAGATGCTTCCAATCCTGGAGGATTTAAGAAGATATACCTCCCTTCCGGTCATTGTGAAGCCAAATGCCGGACTTCCGAAGCAGAAGAACGGGGAAACGTATTACGATGTAGAGCCGGATGAGTTTGCCCGGATCATGCAGGAGGTTGTGAAGGGAGGAGCCTGTGTGATCGGCGGATGCTGCGGAACGACACCGGAGCATATTAAAAAGCTGGTAGAAGAATGCAAAGATCTTCCATTGTGCGGGATCGAGAAAAAGCATGATACGATCGTATCTTCTTATGGACAGGCTGTGATCCTGGATGATATGCCGCGTATCATCGGAGAAAGAATCAACCCGACCGGAAAGAAGAAATTCAAAGAAGCGCTGAAAAATGAAGATATGGACTACATCCTGAAAGAAGCGATCACGCAGCAGGATAAGGGTGCGCACATTCTGGATGTCAATGTAGGACTTCCGGATATTGACGAAGTTGCCATGATGGAAAAAGTTGTAAAAGAACTGCAGAGCGTGACCAGTCTTCCGCTTCAGATTGACACAGTAGATGGAAAGGCTATGGAACGCGCAATGCGTATCTACAATGGAAAGCCGATGATCAATTCTGTAAACGGAAAGCAGGTTTCTATGGACGAAGTATTCCCTCTGATCCGGAAATACGGCGGTGTAGTTGTCGGACTGACCATTGATGAAGAGGGGATTCCGAAGGATGCAGAAGGCCGTGTGCGTGTTGCGGGTAAGATCATCAACGAAGCAGCCAAATACGGAATCGACAAGAAAGATATCGTGATCGACGTGCTGACCATGACCATCAGTTCGGAAAAAGACGGGGCAAAGGTTACTCTGGAAGCACTGAAGAGAGTACGGGAAGAATTCGGTGTCAGGACCGTTCTTGGAGTATCGAATATTTCCTTTGGACTTCCAAGGCGTCCGATCGTCAACAGTTATTTCTATGCGATGGCAATGCAGAATGGACTGACGGCAGGAATCATCAATCCATCCTCAGAAGATATGATGAAGGCTTATCGTTCTTATAATGCACTGATGGGCTTTGATGAAAATTGTACGAATTATATCAGTACTTATGCGGGAACCACAGAAACGGTGACTGTCCAGGCCTCACAGACAGGTACAGCAACAGGAAGCGCGTCAAAAACAGCAGACGGTAAGATGACGCTCAAGTATGCGATCGAACGTGGACTCAAAGAAGAGGCGCATCATATTACCCGCGAGCTGATCGGTACAAGGGAACCGCTGGATATCATCCAGGAGGAGCTGATCCCGGCACTGAACGTGGTCGGTGATGGATTTGAGAAAGGAACCGTGTTCCTTCCGCAGCTTCTGATGAGTGCAGATGCTGCGAAGATTGCTTTTGCGGTTATCAAGGATGTGCTTGCTTCATCCGGACAGGAAGAAGAAAAGAAGGAGAAGATCATCCTTGCAACCGTAAAAGGTGATATCCATGATATCGGAAAGAATATCGTGAAAGTTCTTCTCGAAAATTATGGTTTTGATGTGATCGATCTCGGAAAGGATGTGCCGCCGGAGGCGATCGTAGAAAAAGCGGTTGAGGAGAATGTCACTTTGGTAGGCTTAAGTGCCCTGATGACCACAACTGTAGTCAGCATGGAAGAGACGATCAAACTTTTAAGAGAGAAAAAACCGGACTGTAAAGTCATGGTAGGCGGGGCTGTTCTGAACCAGGATTACGCGGATATGATCGGGGCGGATTTCTATGGAAAAGATGCCATGCAGTCCGTACACTATGCGCAGAAATTCTTTGGCATGGCGGAGTAGGAACTGTAAGGCAGATACAAAAGACCGAAAATGTATGTGAAAATGCTAAAAAAGTTTGGAAAAACTTTTTGTATATGCTATAATGTGCATAAATCAAGGAGAAAAGAAAATGATAGCATGGGAGGCATGACAAGATGGCATTTTTTTCAACACTGATCTCTACGGTATTGAAGATGCTCTTTATCGGAGCGTTTGCAGTCGGAGGGGTTTTTGCAGGCAAGAAGCTTCGCGAAAGAAAAGACGCAAAGAATTCAGAGACTAAGTAGAATGGAAAAAAGAAGGAATCGCAGAAAATGCGGTTCCTTTTTAAATTCCATTATATTGACAAGCCATCAAAATCTCTTTATAATTAGAATTTAGCTGATAGAAGCGAGGAGGATAAAGATGAAAGCTTACGGAGTTAACGAACTTAGACGCATGTTTCTTGACTTTTTCGAGAGCAAAGGTCATTTAAAAATGAAAAGCTTTTCGCTGGTGCCGCACAATGATAACAGCCTTCTGCTGATCAACTCAGGAATGGCACCGCTGAAACCATATTTTACAGGACAGGAGATCCCACCGAGACGCCGTGTGACAACCTGTCAGAAATGTATCCGTACAGGAGATATCGAGAACGTAGGAAAGACTGCACGTCACGGTACTTTCTTTGAGATGCTTGGTAACTTCTCGTTCGGAGATTACTTTAAGACAGAAGCGATCCACTGGTCATGGGAATTCCTGACAGAAGTGGTTGGACTGGATCCGGATCGTCTGTACCCGTCTGTATATGAAGATGATGATGAAGCATGGAAGATCTGGAATGAAGAGATTGGTATTGCACCGGAGAGAATTTTCCGGTTCGGAAAAGAAGACAACTTCTGGGAGCATGGATCAGGTCCGTGCGGTCCGTGTTCAGAGATTTACTATGACCGTGGAGAAAAATACGGATGCGGTAAACCGGGATGTACAGTAGGCTGCGAATGTGACCGTTATATGGAGATCTGGAACAACGTATTTTCACAGTTCGACAATGATGGACATGGAAACTACAGCGAATTGAAGCAGAAGAATATTGATACCGGTATGGGACTTGAGAGACTTGCATGTATCGTGCAGGATGTAGACTCTATGTTCGATATTGATACTTTAAAAGCACTGCGTGACCAGGTATGTGAGATCGCAGGAGTATCTTATGGAGATAATGAAAGCACAGACGTATCTCTGCGTGTAATCACAGACCATGTGCGTTCTGTATCCTTCATGATCTCTGATGGTATTATGCCGTCTAATGAAGGAAGAGGATATGTTCTTCGCCGTCTTCTCCGCCGTGCATGCCGTCACGGAAGACTGCTGAACATTGCACCGGGATTCCTTACAGATCTTGCTGCAACTGTGATCGAAGGCTCTAAAGACGGATATCCGGAGCTGGAAGAAAAGAAAGACTTTATCATGAATGTCATCCGCAAGGAAGAAGAGCAGTTTGAGAAGACCATCGACCAGGGACTTGTCATCCTGAACGAGATGAAAGAAAAGATGGCAGAAGAAGGAACAAAGACTCTGTCCGGAGAAGATGCGTTCAAATTATATGATACCTATGGATTCCCGATCGATCTTACCAAAGAGATCCTGGAAGAAGAAGGCATGGATATCGATGAAGAGGGATTTAAAGCTGCAATGGAAGTTCAGCGTCAGACTGCAAGAAAAGCGCGTAAGGCAACGAACTACATGGGAGCAGATGCAACCGTATACGAATCCATCGATCCGTCTGTAACTTCCAAATTTGTCGGATACGATCATCTGGAATATGAATCGAAGATTACGGTACTTACCACAGAAAATGAGATCGTAGACGCTCTTTCTGACGGTGAGAGAGGAACCATCTTTGTAGATGAGACTCCGTTCTACGCAACAAGCGGTGGACAGGAAGCCGATCACGGTGTGATCAGATGCGGTGACGGTGAATTCGTTGTAGAAGACGTGAAGAAGATGCTTGGTGGCAAGATCGGTCATATCGGTCATATGACAAAGGGTATGATGAAGGCTGGAGATCAGGTGACTCTGACTGTTGATCCGCAGAGACGTGCGCTTTGTGCAAGAAACCACAGTGCGACACATCTGCTTCAGAAAGCACTCCGTACCGTACTTGGTACACATGTAGAACAGTCCGGATCTTATGTAGACGACAAGAGACTTCGTTTCGACTTCTCTCATTTCTCTGCAATGACACCGGAAGAACTGCAGAAAGTAGAAGATATGGTAAATGAAAGCATTTCCAGATCTCTGCAGGTTGTCATTAAGAACATGCCGATCGAAGAAGCAAGAAGGACCGGAGCACAGGCTCTATTCGGTGAGAAATACGGCGACATCGTCCGTGTTGTAAATATGGGAGATTACTCTATTGAGTTCTGTGGTGGTACACACGTTGCCAATACAAGCGAGATCGGAGCATTCAAGATCCTGTCTGAAAGTGGTGTGGCAGCAGGGGTACGCCGTATCGAAGCACTTACATCCAAAGGACTGATGGATTATTATGGAGAACTGGAACAGTTGCTTCATGAAGCAGCCAGGCTCCTGAAAGCAACTCCGGATACTGTATCTGAGAAGATTGCACATCTTCAGACTGAGAACAAAGAACTTCACAGTGAAGTAGAAAGCCTGAAGAGCAAGCTTGCAAAAGATGCCATGGGTGATGTGATGGATCAGGTAGAAGAAGTAGCCGGTGTAAAAGTGATTGCTGTCAGCGTAGAAGATATGGACATGAACGGACTGCGTGACCTTGGAGACCAGCTCAAGGAGAAGCTCGGAGAAGGCGTGGTCGTGATCGCATCCAGCGCGAACGGCAAGGTAAGCCTGATGGCTACAGCAACAGACGAAGCAATGAAGAAGGGTGCTCACGCAGGCAACCTGATCAAGGCAATCGCTTCCTGTGTAGGCGGTGGCGGCGGTGGACGTCCGAACATGGCACAGGCTGGCGGAAAGAACCCGGCCGGAATCCCGGATGCCCTTGCAAAAGTCAAAGAAGTACTGGCAGAACAGATAAAATAATGCCGGGAAATGACAGATTTATGCATATTTTTCCTATTTTTCAAAAAATTCTTGACTGAGAGGAAAAATATGATATAATCTAATGTAGTGCAATAAATATACCCGAACAGTCGTATGATGCACAATACCAGGCTGGAGGGGAGGTTAGGTGTGAGACTATGTCAAATGTAATCGTTAAAGAAAACGAAACGTTAGATAGTGCTTTACGCAGATTCAAAAGAAACTGTGCAAAAGCAGGAATTCAGCAGGAGATTCGCAAAAGAGAACATTACGAAAAACCAAGCGTTAGACGTAAAAAGAAATCTGAAGCTGCTAGAAAACGTAAATATAACTAATATGTGCAGAACAATAATGGAGGGTTTATGATTCATAAACCCTCCATTTTTACAGGAAAATTTTATGTGGTGGAATAAGATAATATTTGGAATTGATGGATATGAGGTTGTGATGTGGTTCCTGACCTACAGCATGATGGGATGGCTGGTGGAATCCATCTATATGTCATTTTGTAATCATAAGATTACGAACAGGGGCTTTGCAAAAGGTCCGTTTTGCCCGATTTACGGGTTTGGTGCGCTTACGGTATTTTTTATATTGCGTCCGTACAGTGATAACAGTATGCTGCTGTTTTTCCTTGGATCTTTCCTTGCGACGACACTGGAATTTCTGACGGCACTTGTGATGAAGCGCATTTTCGGTGAGATCTGGTGGGATTACCATGAGAAGCCGTTTAACTACAGAGGGATCATCTGTCTGGAAAGTTCGATCGCCTGGGGATTCTATACGTTGTTCCTTTTTATGTTCCTGCAGAATATTGTTGCAGCGTTTGTTGCCATGATACCGGTTCGTGCAGGGCGTGCAATTGGCAATCTGATCCTGATCGGATACATTATGGATTTCTCTGCGACGATTTACCGCCAGAAGAAAGAAAATCTTCAGGAAAGCACGGATGAGGAGCAGATACAGCAGATTGAACAAGCAAAAGACAAAATGAAAGATAATTTTTTAGCATAATTGTTGTTGACAAAACCATAGACTGTGGTCTATACTGTGTCTTGTAAACGACAAGGACGTCATGTACAGTTAGTACATGGCGTCTTTTTGTTTGGCGGAAAATTCCGAAGAAACTTCCTGCTAAACAAAAGGCACATTCTTTTACACATTTTTATTCGAAGTCCGGAACGAATAGCATGAAGTAGTATATGATCAAAAGAAGGAAAGCGAGGAGATTCTTATGAAACTCAAAGACACAGGACTTACAGCAGAAGAATTAAAGGACATTGTAAAAAAATATATGGTAGAAACCTATGCGAGATATGATTTTATCGCAGAACGTGCAGAAGGTATGTATCTCTATGATGAAAAAGGGGTAGCTTACCTCGACTTTTATGGTGGAGTTGCCGTAAATACACCAGGTAACAGAAATCCGAAGGTTGTCGCAGCAGTAAAAGACCAGCTTGATGATATCATGCATACATTCAACTATCCATACACAATTCCACAGGCACTTCTCGCAAAGAAGATCTGTGACACGATCGGAATGGATAAGATTTTCTTCCAGAACTCAGGAACAGAAGCCAATGAATGTATGATCAAGATGGCAAGAAAATACGGCGTTGAAAAATACGGTCCGGAACATTACCATATCGTAACAGCAATCAATGGCTTCCACGGAAGAACATACGGAGCACTTTCCGCAACAGGACAGCCGGATAACGCATGTCAGCTTGGATTCAAACCGATGCTTCCGGGATTCTCCTACGCAGAATATAACAACCTTGAAGATTTCAAGGCAAAAGTAACAGATAACACGATCGCGATCATGATCGAGCCGGTACAGGGCGAAGGCGGTGTACATCCGGCAACACAGGAATTCATCGAAGGACTTCGTAAGCTTTGTGATGAAAGAGGCATGCTTCTCCTTCTCGATGAAGTACAGACCGGATGGGGACGTACAGGATCTCCAATGGCATTTATGGGATATGGCGTAAAACCTGACTGTGTAACGATGGCAAAGGCAATGGGAGGCGGAATGCCGATCGGTGCATGCTGCGCAAGCGAAGAAGTAGCTGCAGTATTTACATCAGGAACACATGGTTCTACATACGGTGGACATCCACTTGCATGTGCCGCATCTCTTGCTTCTATTTCTGAAATCCTCGACAGAGATTTAAGTGGAAATGCAAAAGTAATGGGCGAATACATGAAAGAAAAGCTTGCAGAGCTTCCACATGTAAAAGAAGCAAGAGGAAAAGGACTTCTGGTAGGATGCGAATACGATATTCCGATCGCTCTTGAAGTAAAATGGGCATGCTTCAGAAGAAGACTTCTGATCACAGCGATCGGCGACAGCGTAAACCGTATGATCCCGCCACTGATCCTTGCAAAAGAACACGTAGATCAGGCAATCGAGATCATGAGAGATGCGATCAACGAAGCTGCTGCAAAATATGAGGCAGATCAGAAGACTGCATAGTATAGACATTCCTCCGACTTATTGATATAATTGTATAAAAAATAGAGTACCGGCACAGAAATCCCCCAGTTTCTGTGCCGGTTTTTGAGGTGAAAAATATGTTAGAAAGAATGCAGCTTTTTCCGCTGAATTTTTATAAAAAAGCGAAATTTAACGGAAGCATGGGAAAAATGAACTATCGCCTGGCGAAAGAGGAAAAAAAGACCGATGAGGAAAATTCAGAAACAATTCTTGTAGGAAGTATCTGGGAAGGACCGTTTATTTATGATAAAATCCCACAGGAAAAGATCACAAAGAGAGAATTCCCATTTGCAGAAGAAGGAATCTGTCAGGCAATGGACTGGTTCAATGAGGAAGGAGAAAAAATGAACCGGGAAGTATAAAGAAAGGTTCTATTTTCCTGTCAGGAGGCTTATTTATATAGTATCGATGGATGGAAAAAGGAGTCTTATGATGCGCAAATTTCTGGCAGGTCTGCTTGGCATGCTTCTGTGCGTGCAGACCGTATATGGAATTCCGGCCCGGGCGGCAGATGTTTTCGAGCCGGGAGAAAGACCGAAAGCTATGCAGGATGTGATTCGGCAGGAGGATCCGGAGCAGACGAACGGAGATAATTCGGGCAATCTGACCGGTCTGGAACTATCTGCTGAGTCCGCAGTTATTATGGAAGCTTCCGGCGGGCAGGTTCTCTTTGAAAAAAATGCGGATGAGAAAAAGCCACCGGCGAGTGTGACGAAGGTTATGACACTGCTCCTGATCTTTGATGCGCTGGCAGATGGAACGATCACGCCGGATACCGAGGTCACAACTTCTGAGTACGCCGCATCGATGGGCGGATCCCAGGTATTTCTGGAAGCGGGCGAGAAGCAGACTGTGGATACGATGATCAAGTGTATTGCTGTGGCAAGTGCCAATGATGCCTGCGTGGCGATGGCAGAAAAGATTGCCGGGAGTGAACCGGCTTTTGTGGAAAAGATGAATCAGAGATCGGCAGGGCTTGGAATGACGAATACCCATTTTGTCAACTGTAATGGACTGGACACGGAAGGGCATCTGACGACAGCGAGAGACATTGCACTGATGTCACGGGAACTGATCACGAAGTATCCACAGATCGAGAACTACTCAACAATCTGGATGGAAAATATTACCCACACTACGGCAAAGGGCAGCAGTGAATTCGGACTGAGTAATACCAATAAACTAATCCGGCAGTACGAATACGCAACTGGACTGAAGACCGGATCCACAAGCGGTGCGAAGTTCTGCTTGTCTGCGACGGCAAGAAAAGACGGGATCGATATGATTGCGGTTGTGATGGCAGAGCCGGATTCCAAGACACGGGTAAAGGATGCCATTGCCATGTTAAACTATGGCTTTGGAAAATGCAGTATTTACCAGGATGAAAGGGCACTGGAAAAAATTGTGTATGCCGAAGTGAAACATGGAATGCAGGAGAAGGCAAAGGGAGAGACGCCGGAGGGCTTCCGGTATGTGGATACCAGTGGATCAGATCTGTCTGCCGTGGAAAAAGAGGTACGGATGCAGAAGCAGACTGCCCCGGTAAAGAAAGGCGACCAGATCGGAGAAGTCATTTACCGGCTGAATGAGAAAACCATCGGAAGCGTTCCGGTTTATGCGACGGAAGATGTTGCGGAGTTGACATTTGGTGGCGCATTCCTTAAAATACTGGAAGAAATGATGGTATAACGAAAGAGGGAAGAGATGAAGGCAACAGGGATTATCGTATTGATACTGGTGATTTTTGCAGCAGCAGTTCTTGCAGAAGTATGGCGGGAGCTGCACTGCTTCAAGATTACAAGGTACCAGATCAGGACCAGTAAAATAAAGAGAGATGCCGGAAAAGTACGGATTGTTTTCTTAAGTGATCTGCATAATCATATCTATGGAAAAGAGAATGAGGAGCTGCTTTCGGCGATCAGGGAAGCAAAGCCGGATCTGATCCTGGCAGGCGGCGATATGCTGGTCGGGAAAGCCGGAAGAGACTGGACACCGGCAGCGGATTTGATGAAAAAACTTCCACAGATCGCACCGGTCTGGTGCTGTAATGGCAATCATGAGCAGAGAATGCATGAGCAGCCGGAGATTTACGGCAAAGAATATGGATATTATGAGAACGAACTGAAAAAGGCAGGGATCCATGTCCTGGTGAATGGATCAGAAGAGATCCGGGTAAACGGGATGAAGCTTCGCTTATATGGAATGGAGCTTCCATTTGGATGCTATAAAAAAGGATGGAAGGTGTGCCCGCTTACGACTGGCGAAATCAAAGAGAGAGCCGGCAGTGCGGAGAAAGACGCATACTGCATTCTGATGGCACATCATCCGCTTTACGCAGAAACCTACTGGAAGTGGGGAGCAGACCTGGTGCTGTCCGGACATTTACATGGCGGGATTGCCAGACTTCCACTGCTTGGTGGTGTGATCAGTCCGCAGTTCCGTCTGTTTCCACGCTACAGCGGGGACTGTTATGAAAAAGACGGGAAATATATTGTGGTCAGCAAAGGGCTCGGAACCCACACGATCAATTTCCGCTTCTGGAATCCGGCAGAGTTAGTCGTGCTTGATATCATCCCGGCTTTCCTGTATAATAAATAAGGTTAGCGACAATTTGACTGGAAAGGATATCTATGGGAAAAGGAATACCGGTAAAGCTGCAGGTTTTTGAGGGACCTCTGGATCTGCTCTTACATTTGATCGATAAAAATAAAATAGACATCTACGATATTCCGATCGTAGAGATCACCAACCAGTATATGGAATATATCCAGGCGATGGACAGAGAAGACCTGAATGTCATGAGTGAGTTCCTGGTCATGGCGGCGACACTTCTGGACATCAAATGCAAGATGCTTCTTCCAAAGGAAATCAATGAAGAGGGAGAGGAAGAAGATCCGCGTCAGGAACTGGTAGAGCAGCTTTTGCAGTACAAGATGTACAAATACATGTCTTATGAACTGCGTGACCGTCAGGTGGACGGGGAAAAATTGTTCTACAAGGGAGCGACCATTCCGGATGAAGTAAAGGAATACGAGGAACCGGTAGATCTGGATACGCTTCTTGACGGGCTGACACTGACGAAGCTGAATGATATTTTTCAGGATATCCTGAAAAGACAGGCAGATAAGACGGATCCGATCCGAAGTAAGTTCGGTAAGATCGAGAAAGAAGAGGTTACGCTTCCGGAGAAACTGGAATATGTTTATGAGTATGCAAAGGTACATCATAGATTCAGTTTCCGGGATCTCCTGAAAAAGCAGGCATCCAAGGTGCAGATCATTGTCACCTTCCTGGCGGTGCTGGAACTGATGAAGACAGGAGAGATACAGGTATATCAGGAACATACGTTTGATGATATCATTATTACATCGGACGAGGGACTGCGGCAAGGAGTATAGAAGAAAATGAGAACAAAACAGTTGGAGAGTATCATAGAGGCAATCCTGTTCACTATGGGAGATTCGGTCGAGGTGAGTAAGATCGCATCCGCGATCGAGCAGGACGTGCCGACGACGGAGAAACTTATCCATAATATGATGGACAAGTATCAGAAAGAGGAGCGTGGCATCCGGATCATTGAACTGGATCATGCATATCAGCTCTGTACCAAACCGGAAATGTATGAGTATCTGATCCGGATCGCAAAGCAGCCGAAAAAGTATGTCCTGACAGATGTCATGCTGGAGACACTTTCAATCATTGCTTACCGTCAGCCGATCACCAAGCTGGAGATTGAGAAGATCCGTGGGGTCAAATCGGATCATGCGGTAAACAAGCTGATCGAGTACAATCTGGTCTGCGAGCTTGGACGCCTTGATGCACCGGGACGTCCGCTGCTTTTTGGAACAACCGAAGAATTTCTGCGCAGATTCAGTGTGCAGTCCTTAGATGATCTCCCGGGCATTGAACCGGAGAAGCTGGAGACCTTCAAAGAAGAAGCGGAAGATGAGGCACAGATCCGGCTGAATATTTAAAATGGAATCCATAGTATAAACGTCCGTCCCTGTTCATAAAATGGAACAGAAAAGAGCAGGATGGAGACCGGGGCGCATGAAAAAGAAAGAAAAGAAGAGGAATGGAATACCGGCACAGACCAGAAGAGGGATTCTGGCAGCGTGCATGGTATTCTTTTTTAGTTTGCAGTTTTTTCAAGGAAAGATGCTATGGAGAGAATCCGCAGAAGAAAGTCGGGGTAAGGTTCTGTCTGGGGAAGTGCCTGCAGAAGAAAATGAACGGACACAGATAATGGAGACTACGCAGCAAAAGAATCCGGTCTCGGATGAGCAGGCTGCACAGGAAAAAGAAAACCGTGAACAGGAAAGGGAGCAGCTTCTTACCCGGCTCTATGCGCGCTCCGCTGCGCTGGTGGATGCGGACAGCGGCAGAGTTCTGCTCGGAAAAGAAGAGCATGTAATGCGCCCGATGGCAAGTACAACGAAGATCATGACCTGCATTCTTGCACTGGAAAAGGGAAATCCGAAGGACCTGGTGACAGCCTCTGCAAATGCGGTCGCACAGCCGAAGGTTCATCTGGGAATGCACGAAGGGGAGGCGTTTTATCTGGGGGATCTTCTATATTCCCTGATGCTGGAATCCCATAATGATTCTGCAGTGGCGATCGCGGAACACCTTGCAGGATCCGTTTCGCAATTTGCCAGGTGGATGAATGAAAAGGCAGAAGAGATCGGATGCACGGAGGCACATTTTGTTACACCAAACGGACTGGATGGAGAGGATGCAGACGGTGTGCACAGCATTTCAGCCGCAGATCTGGCGAAAATCATGAGTTACTGTGTCCTGCATTCTCCCAAAGCCGCAGAATTTCTTGCGATCACGCAAACACCGGCATACAGCTTTTCTGATGCTGAGGGAAAGGAAAATTATATCTGCAATAACCACAATGCATTTCTTCAGATGATGGATGGGGCGATTTCCGGGAAAACAGGGTTTACCGGGGATGCCGGATACTGCTATGTGGGAGCTTTGCAGAGTGAGGGGCGTACATTCGTGGTGGCACTGCTTGCGTGTGGCTGGCCAAACAACAAGAATTATAAATGGGCAGATACCAGAAAACTGATGGAGTACGGAATGGCGCATTATCGTTATGCTGAGGTGTGGAAAATACCGGAGCTTTCGAAAATACCCGTGGAAAACGGTGTTTCCCAAAATGGTTTGTTTGGAAAAGCAGCAGTGGAATTGGAAATCAAAGGAAACAAAAGTCCGGGTAAGATTCTGGTA
>ERZ894220.198-NODE-198-length-69715-cov-25.4817_pt1 | contig 69715 bp, 69 predicted proteins | sample MGYA00380292_ERZ894220 | MGnify/ENA primary metagenome ERZ894220 (study PRJEB32331, sample SAMN06328446) | human gut metagenome | biome: human gut microbiome; feature: stool | host: Homo sapiens | collected 2014-12-05 ... | reverse complement strand
TGTTCGCGTAAGACAGTCTGACTAATCCGGTTACAAATTTAATGCTTTTCATTGTGTTTTCTCCTATTCTTTATAAAAGACTTTCATCGAAATCGTTTTTGATACTTTCTAATTCCAGCGCCGGACGTTTATCTTTTTCAGACACCAGCGTCGGTTTGCCCGGTGGTTTTTCAATCACTCCGGACATTAACTCGCCGAACATCTTCTTTCCGCAGAGCTTCTCCAGATCGGTGATCGATTTAAGCGCTTTCGGCTTGTAGATCACTTCTGCGCCAAAGCCCGCATTTAGAAGTTGATACGCTGCTATTTCATCATCTGTGATCTTCCGGTTGCTACGGCCTTCGACAAGTTTCATTCCGGGCCAGTCGTAGCCGTCAAGCGCTTTCCCGAGTGCATATGATTCCAGACCGTCCAGCCATGCTTTAATGCCTTTAGACCGCAGCAGTATGTCCGAAATCTCAAAGTCTTCCAGTTCCGCCGTCTGCAGATCTTCTTTTACGTTTTTCAGTTCGTATTCGGCATGCGCTCGGCAAGTGTTCCGTGCTTTACAGAATCGGCAGTGATTGCCTGCGCAGAAATCACCTGCGCCTTTGAAAGCGATTTTTGCTTTCTGCCTGACCATCTCACCCCACGCAAGCAAGTCATCAACTGAGATGGTTTCGGTCGAAACACTGTCAAGCCGTGGCTGCACAATCGTCATCCTGACCTCATCGGCACCGTACAGATATCCGAACGCTTCGTACATCCCGAGTGCGTACAGCCGCATTTGGCTGTTATTGACGGCGGAGACCGGGACACCCTTGCCGTACTTGAGATCAACGATTTCAAAGTATTTATCTGAAACCATGACCATGTCGCCTGTACCGAAGCCTTCGGGTACCCAGCGGGAGAAGTCCAGCCGCTGTTCAACTCTGATCTGCGCATCCGGGGAAGCCGTTCTCGCTTCGTTGATCTTCTCGACGCAGATGTTGACGTAAGCCTGCACAGCCTCCTGCATTTCTGCGTTGTCTTTTATCACAACGGTAGCCTTGCCAGTCTTCAGAAATAGATTCAAAAATCGTTCAGCATAGGCATGTGCTTGCGTACCTTCTTCCGCATACGGGCTCGACGTATCCGGAAACTTCCGCTCCAGTCTTGCCGACGGCGTGCAGTGCAGCCACCGGGAACTGGCGGAAGCGCTTAATATCGCGTGTGCCATTAGATCTGTACCAATGCTTTAAATTCCGAAAGATCGCCAGGCTTGAGTTCGGTTACTTTAGCGAGCCCTTTATCTTTCAAGAACTGTTTAATCCGCTCCTTGCCGTCGGAAACTTTATGCGTATACTCAGCGCAAAGCGTACGCAGTTCGGTTTTCTGGTCTTCCGTCAGTTCATCCGCCACAGCTGTTTTCGGTTCTTCTTTTTTTATCGGTTCTTCTTTCTTTGCCTTATGCGCCTTGACCTCTTTAATCTGCGATGCTGCAACTGTAACGTTTTCCGGTGTAACTGTTACTGTGCTTTTAACCGGCTCGTTCAAGAGGCCTCTTAACTGTGCTTTCAGTTCTGCTACGTCTGTTACGTCGATTTCAATTCTGATCATTTTATTATCTCCTTTACGTGTGTTATAATAATTTAGAGTATTTTTGTTTTTGCCGTTCGACTGTTCCCGCAGTTCGGACGGTTTTTACTTGTGCCGACAATCAATTTGCATCACCGCCTTTCAGCTTTTCTGCCGTATCGGAGCTATTATCCCTGCAAGTTCCCCATTTTCGTAAATGTAAAAAGGAGAAGTTTCTATCTTCGGATTTACTTTGACCTCTGCATCACGGTCAAAATATCCGAGAAACGTATCGCAGATAAAATGCGCATAGTTCTCTCCGGTCGCCGTTTTTAGCAGAACGGCTTTAGTTTTTTTGTTTATGATCGTATCGGTTGGGAACACGGTGCTGAGCTCGCCTTTTGGAAGCAGATAACCTACACTGTCTAAGCGCACCCATGTTCTTAGAGCAAATATGTTTTTGTCCTTCGGCAGAAAACATAAGCAAGCATTGTCGATGAACAAACCGTCTTTCCCGCCATCCTCGCCGATATGCATAGGCAGCGGCTGTCCTTTTAAGAGTGTTTTGATCGCCTGTGAATAAATCTTCTTGTAATTCATCTCTTTATATATACATCCTTGTACTGCCTACCAAACTGGATAGCGTCTTCGTAAGACTCCATGAAAATATCGATACAATTATCTATGCCGCAGCGGTCGTTTACGGTGTATTCCACGCCGTCGATGACAACTACTGTACCGACCGGAAGGAAATTACAAGCGACCCCGCCTACGTGGACAGTTTCGCCCGTTGCGGTGATAGTTCCGCAGTCATACGGTGTATAAGCGCTGCACTCGGCAATAAGCCATTCTGCTTGCGCCGCAAGAGGCGCCATCAGTGTGAATAAAATAGTTAATAGTTTTCTCCTCATTCATACGCCTCCTCTCTGCGATTCATGTCTTCAACAGCGACTGTTAATGTCTCTAAGTGATTTGCCAACGTTTCAAAGAAATCCATAGCCGCAATCACTTTTTCTTTCTGATCAATAGACATGCTGCGTTCGAAGTTTTTAAGATATCCGCATAGTATGAACTCCCCGCTACGGGCCACTTGTGCCACCATATCTACTTCTTCGGTATCGACATCTCCTCTACACGCCATTTTTACTTCAACTCCTTTACTCGAATAACTAACTCCGTCCCCGGCTGAACGCTTCCCGGATTAGAAACATGGTTTTCTTTCAGTGCGTTGTAGACCACTTCCCGCACGTCATCTTTACTGCTTGCGACTTTCGCGCAGGCGTCCCAGACGTTCTCACCGTCCCGGATGGTCACTTTGTACGGTACTGTCTTTTCCGGCGGCTGTACTGCGTAGCCGGCTAAGAAAACAATTGTCGTGAACGCGGTTAGAAATTTAAGCATGACATTTTCTCCACTACGGCGATAATCATTGTGATAAACACGAACAACCAGAGCCAATTCATCATTCTGTCAATCATGTTTTATCCTCCTTATCTCATTACCAATTTTTCGATATCAGCGAGCCTGTATCGTCTCGTTGGCAGAAGCGCTTGTACCGGCCGGATGATACTTTTCTTCTCCAATCGCCAGAACGTTGACCGGGAAATTTTGAGCAGCCGACGTGCTTCTTCTTTAGATAACAGCGCGATCTCCATTTTAATCACCTCACTTTCTTTTGCTTTACCTCGCACGTCTCTCTATAATTGTTTTAGAGAGGGGGTGAATGCGATGAATATTAGATCTTTAGTGGGCGCATTAGCAGTTACTACGCAGGCCGGGGATCCTACCCATAACCAATTAGTTCTGTTAACAGCTGCCGGTAATATTTTCGGTACGCCTGTTTTTGGAGATGACCCAGTGATGCCCGAGACAGAAGTGCCAAGAACTTTTTTACGTGTGTGTTTTGACAAGTTAGATTCTCCGCAATCGGAGAAACACGCTCTGTGCGGAAACGAGAATTTCTTTTTATTGAAGAATGTTTCTGTAGTGCCTCCCATAGTGCCTGGAGACGATGCTACCAGACTTCCGTTTTTGTGTGTTCGCTATGATTCTGTTCTTGCATGTACTGTCGGATCAATCGACTACAAGTAGGAAGATTCATAGTTGTACGAACCTTCAGAGCTCCGTTGCCGCGGGGCTCTTTTTCTGTGAGTTTCTTAAACTCTTCAACAGTGCATTCGATCTTCATTTTCTTCTTTACACCTCACTTTCTTTTTGCTTTACTGATACTTTCCGTCTATAATTTGATCTGTTTATAGTCTCTTTACTTTCTCCCACATGAATTCCGCCATCTTAATTGCTAGCCACCCTGCTGCAGTTATGTTTATAAATGTTGTTACTAACATAGCCGCCGCTATATAAATGAACGTTTCCACTAGATTCACCTCTCTTTTTGCGTACGGCAAAGTTGCCAGCCGTTTTATAACTTCTTGAGTTCATCATCGACAATTTCATCGAATAGCTTATTGAGCTTAGCGAGCTTCTTTAAATTTCCATCAGGCAATTTCATAAGTCGCGCATTAAGTTCTTTTTTGGTCTCGATGAACACGCTCATCCGTTGTAGGCTGGTATTTCTCTTTAGTAGCGTGTTTGCGTCGGGAACTATCTTTATTTGCAGCATTTTCTTCTTCACCTCACTTTCTTTCTTGGTACTCAGACTCGCCCCGGATAAGTGCATCCAGTGGGATTCTATAGGTTTTAGCGCATCCTTTTAATACGTTAAGCTTCAGGTCTTTTTGTCTCTTCCCGGTCTCAATATCCGACAAGTAGTTTTGAGAAATTAGTAGTTTCTTTGCCGCTTGCGCTTGAGTTAAACCGGCTTTTGTACGCGCCTGAATTAAATACTCTCGCAATTTAAGTCTCCTTTCTATCTCAATATGAGATTTATTGTAGCCTTAGTTTATCCCTTTTTGAGATATCTGTCAAGTGCTACTTGAGATTTTTTCTTGACAATAATCGCAAATAGAGATATTATAGTTTTATAAAGTGTAAGCCTCTGGGGGTGGCAATTGTGAAAATTAAGCAACTGAGACTGATGCATGGCTTGAGTCAGAAAGAGTTCGCCAAGCAATTCAATCTTGCTCAAAACACACTTAGTCAGTACGAAAATGAAATACGTAAGCCTGATATTGATCTGATTAAAGCGATTGCGAACGCATATAAGGTTCCCATTGATTACCTATTAGACACAGATCAGATATGCGACGGTCGAATCGGAGATGCATTGAAAAGTGAGCGACTACAGCAGGGGCTCGATTTAAGCGAACTTGCCAGTATAACAAAAATCCCCCAAAAAGATTTGGAGGATTATGAAAACGATATAGAGCCTATTAATTTATATCTTTTAAAAAAGATATGTGAGGCATACGATAAAACTTTATACGAATTTTATGTAGATAATGAGATGTACGATGAATACATCCCCGAAATTTTTAACGGCGATGTGAATATGTATGAACGTTTCAAGGAAGCGCGAGATGAAGACGCTATGCGTGAAGTGGCTATCCCACCGGGCGCCCACCGCCCGCAATTTAAGAAAGTCCCAATGCTTGGTTATGCTGCGGCGGGGCTGCCGTTAGAAGATCTCAATCAAGATACACCGTATTATGATGTGGAGAATAAATATGACGTGGACTTTTGCATTACCGTCCGCGGCGACAGTATGATTGACGCAAACATCAACGACGGCGATATAGTCTTTATAAAGTCTATGCCAGAAGTACCGAACGGCCGGATTGCCTGTGTTGAAATAAATAACGAAAAGGTTTGTCTAAAACGTTTTTACAAATCGGGTAAAACAGTGTCTTTAGCCTCGGCTAATAGTAAATATGCACCAATGTTTTTCACCGAGGATAATTGTGAAAATATAAAAGTTTTAGGGCTGGCCGTGCTGCGGCAGTCAGAAATTGTATAATTTTTTGAGAGGAGACTGAAATGTCTATTATAGTACTGCTAATTTTGATATGGATTTATTTTAAATATATTAAGAAGAAAAAATCAGAGGATGGGGCCTCTTCGATAGCAAGTACACCCGCTGAACGTCCCGGTATAGATCATAGTTTAGATCCTTTTAGGCGCCCGGAATATAACGGCTTCGCAAGAATGGACATCTGCAGTCGTCATACGTACCAATATCCTTTAGACTCTTTCGTTGCTATCGATGTGGAAACCGCAAGTCCTCAGCCTTTTTCGATATGTAGTATTTCCGCAGTAAAAGTTGAGAATGGGCAGATAACAGATAAAATAACTTCGCTTATTCGTCCGCCGGAAAAGCAATTCACAAATAGTCACATTCACCATATTACCTGGGATGCTGTAAAAGATTCCCCCACATTCGAGGAGTACTATAAGTCGACTTTGCAGGATTTCATCGCGGGGTATGTGCTTGTCGCTCATAATGCTTTATTTGACATAGGTTGCTTAAAACATTGTAATCAAGTCTATTCTTTGAATTTGTTCGAACCACTTTTATATATAGACACCCTGGAAGTTGCGAGATCCACATTCCCGGGTTTAGATAGTTACAGGCTGCCCGTAGTATGCGCGGCAGTAGGTTTTAAGTTAGACCATCACAACTCTCTATCCGACGCGGAGGGCTGCGCTCGGATTTTACTGCAAGCCGCCGAGCGCGGAATCGTCCCCAATATTTATAACGTTGACTGGGTGGATGATATGGAATCTTTCAGAAAAACGGTCATCTACCTTGCGAATCAATACAAGAACGGCATCTCATTTAATATGTTATTTAATAGTGCGCCGTTAACGGGCTACAAAGAGGCCGATTTTATTAAAGAATTTGTCGATACGGGTATCCTAAAAGACGCAACTAAAGAAGTCATGCTATCTAAAATGAAGAAGGCAGAATTACAGAAGATATTAGATGACGCAGGAATTGAAGCTTCGGGCTTAAAAAAGGATCTAATACAGGAGATAATCAATCACCACATTGTAGTAGTATTAGGATCCAATACTGATCGCGTATATGTTCCCGCATAGCATATAAAAATCCCGCTATCGTACGGCAATACGATAGCGGGAATGCGTAATAACCCACCCCGGGCTGATTACTGTTACATTATAGCATAATCAGCCCTTTTTGGACAAAGGAGCTGATTTTTTAATGCGCTATAATTTCTTAGTTCGGAACCGCGGCACGAAAAGCAGGCCTGCATGGCAGCTGGTCCTCTCGTATGAGCAGGACGGCAGATGGAAGCAGAAAAGCAAAGGCGGATTCGCTTCGCGCGCAGAAGCGATGTCTGACACAGCTAAAAAGCTGCTGATAGATAAAATCGGAGTAACCACGGACAGAGATTTGTTAAGCCTGACGCTCGGTGAATTTATAGATATATATGCCTTAGATAAACACCTTGCATATACAACTGAAACCTCGTATAGAGCGGATATTAAATCTCTTCAAAATGGGCTTTATGATAAAAAGATAACCGATATCACCTTCGCAGATCTGCGTCACGCGTTAAACGGTAATACACGAAAAGATACGTCAAAAAATAAAACTGTCACAGTCTTAAAAACCTTGTTCCACGCCGCGCAGAAAACTTACAAAATAATCGCAGTTAATCCCGCGGAAGACCTGCACCGCATAACCATCCGATCGTCGGACAGCTTGAACGTATTAACGGATTTTGAATTAAAAGCGCTATTAGTGAGAGCCAGAAAAGAATTGCAGTTTGCAAATTATCTACAGATTGCTATCTGCGCTAAAACCGGCGTCCGCGTCAGTGAAATGCTCGGGCTGACAACAGACTGTATAGATCTTGAGCACCGAGAAATTACTATCAATAAGCAGTGGGGTGTTAAACGACCGAATAGCAGAGCTTCGTCGGGTTTTGTGCCGTGTAAGACATACCGCAGCAATCGCACTATCCCGATTCCGCGATCTCTTGCTGACGACATAGTTCTTCATTTGCAGATTTCTTGTGCGAATATCGACAAGAGATTATTTACAAGACAGTCAAGCGGGCACCTCTCAGACATTGTTCGGGCATACGCCGGTCATGGTATACACTGTTTGCGGCATACATATGCGACAAGGCTGTTATCCGCCGGTACCGATATAAAAACCGTAGCTGCTCTACTCGGGGACTCAGTTGAAACCGTACTTAAAACATACATATCATATACGGAAGACATGCGTGCAAAAGCCAGAAGCGACATACAGCAGTTGTTCGGATAGCGTTAAAAGAGCATACACATTCCTGTGCATGCTCTTTTTTGACGAATTTTTGACGAATGAATATAATAAGTCCGTATTTACTAAGACAATTAAGCCTGGGTCGTGTTCTATTATATAACACCCCCTCTCATTTACACAAAAGAATTGCTTCTGTACAATAGAAATTAATAGAACATAGAGGAGGCACACCAATGATCCGTATCTCTACGGTGCAGTTATCCGTTATTCCGGGAAATATCCGCGCCAACTTTGAACAGATGGAAAGAGAAATACAAAACGCCCGAAAGCAAAACACTGACATCCTGATCTTTCCCGAACTCTGCCTGTCAGGGTACATGATCGGCGACCTGTGGGAACAGAATGCTTTCCTTCGTGAATGTGAGCGGTACGGTCAGAAAATCGCCGATGCGGCAGAAAATATCATTGTTATCTTCGGCAATATAGCCGTTGACCCGAAAAAAAAGAACAATGATGGCCGTGTAAGGAAGTATAATGCTGCTTTCGCCGCCTGCAATGGACAGTTCTTAAAAAATGACAGAGGGTTATCTTATACTATTAAAACGCTGCTCCCTGATTACAGGCAATTTGATGACAAACGCCACTTTACAAGCCTTCCTGAGCTGGCTGCCGAAGAAAATCAATCCATATCTTCCCTGCTTGCGCCTTTTACATTTACCATCAGGCAGGAAACTCTCCGCGCAGGCATTGTTCTTTGCGAGGACAGCTGGGATGAAAACGCACGGCTGTCCCCTATGGAAATCCTTTCAGAAAAAAATATCGATATTCTTTTCAATCTGTCCGCCTCGCCATTCACCTTGGAAAAGAATGATAAAAGACACCATCTCTTCTCTGCCTCGCTTTCCCGCCTCGGCTGCCCTATGCTCTACATCAATAGAAGAGGACTGGAAAACAATGGAAAAAACTGCTATACCTATGACGGCATGACTGCCGCCTACGATCCGAAAGGTACACTTCTTGCCGAAGCAGTCCCTTATCAGGCGGAGCGTTCTTGCTTTTCTTTTGATATCGCCGCAAAAAAACTGACTGCAGAAAAAGAAATGAAACCGTTTAGGGGAGATATGTTGCTGCCTGCTCTCCGCTACGGGTTGAAAGAATTTTTATCCGCCATTCATGCAGGCAGGGTGGTCATCGGCATCTCAGGCGGCATCGATTCCGCGGTCAACGCCGCACTGTACCGCTCGGTTCTTCCTGCGGAAAATCTCCTTTTAGTGAATACGCCGACACGGTTCAATTCGGAAACCACAAAAAATCTGGCGCGGCGGCTTGCCGAAAATCTGGAAGCTCCTTTTGTGGAACTCCCTATCGATTCTTTTATCAATGAAACAGTTTCTCAAATTGACGATTTGCAAATTCCTTCTCCGTCAGACATGAAAACACTGCACCTCACCGGTTTTATGAAAGAAAATATACAAGCCCGTGACAGAAGCACCCGTATCCTCGCCACGCTTTCTTCCGCCTTTGGCGGCATATTTACCTGCAACGCAAACAAAACCGAATTAACCGTCGGCTACGGTACGCTCTATGGCGATCTGTCCGGCGCTCTTGCCGCTACAGCCGACCTTTGGAAGCATCAGATATATGCACTCGGCAGAACTCTGAACAGATATTTCGATAAAAACATGATTCCTGATGAAATATTTACTGTCAGACCAAGCGCTGAGCTTTCCGAAAATCAAGACATTACAAAAGGATTGGGAGATCCCCTTATTTATGAATACCATGATTTTCTCTTCCGCTCGTTTATTGAACCATGGAATCGGATAACACCGGAAGAGATTCTTACCTGGTACAGTGAAAATTGTCTGGAGGAGAAACTGGGAACTCCTGTATCCATCAAATCTATTTTCAAAACACATCACGATTTTATCACCGATTTGGAAAAATGGTGGAATTTGTTTGCAGGATTTGCCGTTGCCAAGCGCATACAGGCGCCCCCCCTGCTTGCCGTCAGCCGCCGTCCTTACGGCTATGATCTCCGTGAATCGCAAATAGCCCCTTACTATACCGACACCTATATCCATCTGAAAAATTCTCTTTTATCAAATGGCTGAGCAACGTAAAAGGAAGCGCTTACTATGACGCCTCCTTTTATATTGCTTTTCAATTTTTCTTAAAGTATGGTTTAAAACTGGACTCATGCATATTGCTCTTTTCCCTTTTTCTACTTTCCTGCGGACGGGAACGATGTCCGTTATACCTGCCGTCCCGTTTTTCACTTTCATAATTTTTATCACGGGAATGCCCTTGCAATCGTCTGCCGCGTCTTTCCCCGCCAAAAGAGCGTTTGCCGCCGGAGCTTCTGCGCTTCTTAAACTGCGGACGTTCTTCCGTAATCTTTACAGGCGTCACATCAGGCTGTTTTGTGAGCAGTTTAATTGCCGCCGCAACTAAAGATACCGCATCCACATGGTTCAGAAGTTCTTCCGCATTTTCACGATATTCTTCCAGTCCGGTCCCCCGGGACGCTTCCTGCAGATTCTCAATAGCAATCCGCTGATTTCCTTCAATGACGTCAGACAGCGTAGGAACACTCTTTCTTCTGATTTTGCGTCGGATAGCGCGCTCAATATCATGAAGCTGCCCGATTTCTCTGGAAACAACAAAAGTCATGGCCAAACCGGTCTGTCCCGCCCGTCCCGTACGGCCTACACGGTGCACATACGTTTCAGAATCCTGGGGCATATCAAAATTATATACATGGGTTACCCCGCTGATATCCAATCCTCGTGCTGCCACGTCAGTAGCCACAAGAATATCAATTGTGCCTTCTTTAAACTGGCGGACGACTGCATCGCGTTTCTGCTGAGACAAGTCGCCATGAAGACCTTCTGCCATATACCCGCGCTTTTTCAACGCCTCCGTCACCTCGTCGGCACGGCGTTTCGTCCGAACAAAGACAATGGCCAGTTCAGGATTCTCCATATCCAGCAGCCGGCAAAGGCAATCGAACTTCTGCATATCCGGCAATTCGATATATTCCTGTTCCACCAGGTCAATTGTAACCGTAGCCGCTTTAATCTTCACAAGCACAGGATCATGAAGGAAAGATTCCGCCAGTTCTCTGATCGGTGCCGGCATGGTAGCAGAGAAAAACATCGTCTGCCTTTCTTCAGGCATCCCCGCTAAAATAGTGCGGATATCATCAATAAATCCCATATCCACCATTTCATCGCCTTCATCAAGAACAAGAATCTGGACATGGGACAGATCAATGGTTCCTCTCTTCATATGGTCCATAAGACGACCCGGTGTCGCCACAATAATATTCGGCTTCTTGCGAAGCGCGCGAAATTGTCTTTCGATATCCTGTCCGCCATAAATAGGCAATGCATGAATCGGCAAGTACTGGGCAAGCCGATTCATCTCTTCCGCAGACTGGATGGCCAATTCTCTCGTTGGCGAAAGCACGATAGCCTGCGGCCCTTTTTCTGTCGTGTCAATCTTTTCCAGAATCGGAATACCAAATGCCGCTGTTTTGCCCGTACCGGTCTGTGCCTGTCCAATCAGATCCTTCCCCTCCATCGCCGCGGGAATAGATACCTTCTGGATAGGAGTGGGCTCCTCAAATCCCATATCTTCAATAGCCTTCATGATTTCAGGAACAAGGCCCAGTTCCTTAAATGTATCGTACATAATACCTCCTGCACGAAAAAAGGAAACGCACAAGCGCTCCCCATAATTGACTTATTTGTAGCCTGTAATTTCGTTATTATAACATAGTTTTTATTTATATAATAGTAATTAGAAAAGTATAATTTTTTCAAATTGCGGTCAAGGAAAACATCTTGCTCCTTATTTTAAAATAAAGAGACACTTAAAAAAATTTTCTTTACATAATCTTTCCTGAACTTCTTTTTTGACAGGCAATAAGCAGGTTGAATACGCAATAAACAGGACTTATATGCCATCAATACAGAAAAATACTATTTTTGTCTTTAATATGCAAAAAGCAACCGGAAAGGCTGCTTTTTGCTTTGGTGGGCGATGACAGGATCGAACTGCCGACATTCTGCTTGTAAGGCAGACGCTCTCCCAGCTGAGCTAATCGCCCATATGTTGGTGACCTGTGCGAGATTCGAACTCGCGAACCCGCCGTGAAAGGGCGGTGTCTTAACCACTTGACGAACAGGCCGTTGGCTCCTGAAGCAGGGTTCGAACCTGCGACATCGTGATTAACAGTCACGCGCTCTACCGGCTGAGCTATTCAGGAATACGTACTAAGGTACGTGACATATAATATCAGATTTTTTCTGACTTTGCAACAAAAGATATACATTCTTCCAAAATACATAAACCGAAAGCATTAAGTTATATCCTTATATGAAAAAACTATTTGTATTTATATACATAAAAATACGGAAAAGCAGGAATCATCATATTAAGAATGGATCATGATGAATAAAATGATTCGTACCATGCTTTCCGTATTTTCTTTACTTTATTTAACGATTTTATTCTTACCGGGTATAGTTTCCCTTATCTTTTAACAAAAGATTCTTAGCAGGTTTTACCGTTCCGTATCAAAACCGATGACATATCCCTCATGACGTACCAAGGTGACAGGACCGTCCCTGTTCGGTTTATCAAAAGTAAAGTAATGATCTGCCTTAGGCTTATAGACTACACCTTTTTTGCATCCCTCCGGAAGTATGATACTTATTTCTCCCTTTTCGCCTGTTCCGCCATCCCAAAGAGAACCGCGGGTTTTGAGTATCAAAAGATTATTTTCCAGACGCACCTCTAAATCTTCCCGTCCCGCTTTCACGATACCATAAATTAAATCACATTTCGCCGTAGTCGGCCCGGGAGGCGCCGGCATTCGGCGCGCTTCAGCATCATTTCTCGAAAGAAGGGCTCCTGTTTTCTCATCATACCAGCCATGGACTTCTGCATTATAAACCATACCATTTTCTCTTGTACCGTCTGCCGGTTCCCCCTCATATAAAGGCTCCTCACTGGATTCCGTCGTAGAAACACCGACCTTGTTCAATACTTTCCCAAGATTGAAACCGGCAGCCGTATTCCCCATAACGCTGAAAGCTAATCCTGCTGCTATCCCTAATATTAATAATCTTTTTACGTTGGACATATTGACACCTCCCATTCTTACGATCTTCCCATACGATGAGGAACGAACTTTCCCTTCCCCGGCCTAAGCGTATACCTTAAATCTTCTCCCCGTTCAATATCCATTATATTACCAAGATCAGGCATTGTCAGTCTTGAAAAATAACCGGCACCATACCCCTCTTTGCTGAAAATAATATCATAATAAAGACCTTTGCTGAAATCAACAGTCACTTCAAAATATCCCCGTGCATCAGTTCTTGCAACCTCTACTGCATCACCGCCTTCAATTGATAATGTATGACCATCGACACTTTTCAGCTCAATACCGTCATAGTTATCGGTATAAGCACCCACCGCCGGTCCATAAAGAATAACTCCTTCCAGCGGCTTACGTTCGCCATCTTGACCTTTCACAAAAATATGCCCTTTAAATGTAAATACTTTGGAGTCCTTCCTCACTGAAGCTCCTTGTTTGGAATCGCCGGCCTCCTCTCCAGGAAGATTGATTTGCGGCAGTTTTAAACTTCCCAGATTAAATCCGGCTTCCACTGACATCGTCCCCAGCACCAAAGCTGCCAATACCAGTGTTAATACCCCTTTTCTCCTCATTTGCATGACACCTCCCGGTCTCCTAAAAAGATAAATAATAACATAACAGCTTTATTATGAGCTAAGTAAAATATTGTCTAAATACCAAAACAGATATTTATCCTAAATAAATTTAATTATCTATATATATCATGATAATATAATTTTTTTATAAGTGTCAAGCATATCCCAAACCAGTGCAGCAGGACATGAGTCACAAAACCGGCAATGTACAAACCATTCTGATCCACTAATGCGGAAAGTTATATCTTTTTTGCATACACAAAAAGCAACCCTCCCGGTTGCTTTTCTTTGGTGGGCGATGACAGGATCGAACTGCCGACATTCTGCTTGTAAGGCAGACGCTCTCCCAGCTGAGCTAATCGCCCATATTCGGATAAGCTTATTATGCCTTATCTCATTATTTTTTTCAAGTGCTCTCCGCTGCCTTTCCGCTCCTTCCTGTCATCTTTTCAAGAATATTATAAACAGACTTGACAAGAGTTACTACGTCCGTCTATACTCATGTTAATACATTATGCACAAGGATGAAGAAGCGCTTTTGCAAGCTCTCCAGAGAGATGGTGAACGGTGGAAACCATCAGCAAACAATTGTCGTTCCGCTTCAGAGTGGTAGATGATGAATCTATCGGGTATGCCCGTTACAGCAGATTAAAGATGGCTGAAAAGCAATTTGGGTGGTATCGCGGGTGCTCTCGTCCCTTAGAGGATGAAGAGCGTTTTTTATTACACAGGATACTTTGCCCCTTTTGGTTTTCTGCTAAATTGGGTGGCACCGCGAGAAAAGAGAAGCTCGTCCCATGGGACGCTTCTCTTTTTGTGTTTATAAAGTATAGGAGGTCTCTTTTATGAATCGAGTCTATAATTTCAATGCCGGCCCTTCTCCGCTGCCACTGGAAGTGCTTGAAGAAATCCGGGATGAGATGACAAATTTCAAAGGCACCGGGATGGGAATTATTGAGATGAGCCACCGCTCCAAAGAATTTCAATCCGTCATAGAAGAAACGAAGTCATTGCTTTTCGATCTCATGAATCTTACGCCGGATCATGAAATCGTATTCATTCAAGGCGGCGGCACCATGCAGTTCCTTATGGAAAGTTATAATTTTCTCCATACCCGCGCCGCTTACGCAGATACTGGTGTGTGGGCGCACAAAGCCCGTGATTCTGCTGCGTTCTTCGGAGAAGTATATGATGCAAACTCCTCCAAAGATCGAAACTATTCCTACATTCCCGAAGACTGCCTGATAAAGCCGGAAACAGATTATCTCCACATTACAACAAACAATACGATTTATGGCACGGAATATTGGAAATTTCCGGAGGTAAAGATCCCCATCATTTGTGACATGTCCTCTGATATCCTTTCCCGCCGCATAGATTTCAACCGCTTCGACATGATTTGGGCAGGCATACAGAAAAACCTGGGTGCCGCCGGTATGGCTCTTGTCATTCTTAAAAAGGATTTTGCAAAAACGGCGCGTACCGATATTCCTCCTTTTCTTCAATACAAAACATTTATTGAAAAAGATTCCGCCTATAATACACCGCCGGTATTCTGCATTTACACATTGAACAAGATGCTCCACTGGATAATAAAACAAGGCGGACTGGATATCATTGAAAAAAGAAACAAGGAAAAAGCAAAATTGATTTATGACATCATCGACAAAAGCAACGGATTTTATAAAGGGCATGCCGTAAAAAAAGACAGAAGCCGTATGAACATTACGTTCAACCTTTCTTCTGCCGATGAGGAAAAAGATTTCATTGAGAAAGCAAAAGAAAACCGCTTTATCGGCGTCAATGGCCACCGACTCGTAGGCGGCTGCCGTATTTCTCTTTATAATGCAGTTACCATAGACGCCTGTAAAGCAGTCGCCCAATTCATAGAAGCATACCGGAAAGATCATCAATAATCTTATCTGTACATTTCTTTACTATTTTTTAGGAGGAGACATTATGTTCAAAATTTTTATCACTGCCGATGTTGCTAAGGAAGCAAAGGAATTTCTGGAAAAAGAATTTGTTGTGGATATCCGCCCAAACATGGATGAAGATGAATTGTGCAAAGTGATCGGCGAATATGACGCTGTCATTACAAGAAGCCAGACAAAAATCACAAAAAATGTCATTCATGCCGCTACTAATCTAAAAGTCATCGGCCGCGCCGGTGTGGGCATTGACGGCATTGATATTCCTGAAGCTACGGCGAAAGGAATTACTGTGGTGAATACGCCGGAATCAAACACAATCGCCGCCTGTGAGCATACCCTTGCCCTTATGCTTTCCATAACCCGCTATATCCCTCAAGCACACCAGTCCATTATGGAAGGCCGCTGGGACCGCAAAAGCTTTACCGGCATCCAGCTTTTGAATAAAACAGTCGGTATTATCGGTGTGGGCCGTGTAGGCTCCAATGTAGCAAAACGTCTGCAGGCGTTCAACATGAAGACCATTGGATATGACCCTTACATTCCGCTGGAACGAGGCCAGCAGCTGGGAGTAGACCTGGTAAATCTTGATACGCTTCTCCGCGAATCCGATTATATTACGCTCCATACACCGCTCACCGAGGAGACAAAAGGCATGATCGGCGCGAAAGAAATAGAAAAGATGAAGGACGGGGTACGCATTGTGAATGCCTCCCGCGGCGCTGTCATTGATATTGATGCCTTAGCAGAGGCACTAAAAACCGGAAAAGTTGCCGGTGCCGGCATCGATGTGTGGACAAATGAACCGCTCAAACCGGAAAACAATCCTTTCCTAGGGATGAAAAACGTAACGCTCACCCCCCATCTGGGTGCCTCCACAGTTGAAGCACAAACAGGCGTCGCCACTGATGTAGCCCGCGGCGTTGCTGACGCCCTCCATGGAGAACCGGTAGCGACTGCTGTCAATGCATCACCTATCACAAGAGCTACACTCGCCGTTATCCAACCTTATTTTAATTTGTGCGAACGCATGGGAAATATTGGTATTGATTTGGCTGACGGACGTATTTCCCGTGTCAGTGTAGAATATACAGGTGAATTGACTGAAACAGAAACCACCCCGCTCACCACGGCTGTCCTGAAAGGACTTTTAACCCCCATTCTTCAGCAAACGGTTAATTTTGTAAATGCAAGAAATATCGCGGAAGAACGGCATATGGAGATACGGGAAGTCAAGGCAAAAAAAGGACATTACTTCACCAATACGGTCACGCTCACTATTGATACCGATAAAGGTACACATCGTATTACAGGCTCCCTTTTCGACAGGAAAGAAGCGAAAATCGTTTCTCTTGACCACTTCCGTGTAGACTTTGAACCGAAAGGCTGCATCATCCTTGCTCCTCATGAAAATAAACCGGGCATGATCGGCCAGATGGCAGGTATTCTCGGCAAGGCAGGCGTAAACATCAATGGAATGCAGGTAGGTGCATCCAAAGACAAAAATACCAATATTATGGCCGTTGCCATTGATAAGGATATTCCCAACGCTATCCTCCCCATTCTTGCAAACATTGACGGAATCCACGGAATTACAGTCATTCACTGCGAAAGTCATTAACGGAAATGAGGTCATTATGGTACGAATTATTCTTATACGTCATGGGGAAACCACATGGAACGTGGAAGGTCGTTATCAGGGACAGGAAGACATTCCTCTTTCCCCAAAAGGAATTGCTCAGGGAAAAGCCGCCGGTCTTGCCTTAAAAGATATATCCATTGATGCGGCCGTCTCCGGACCGCTCTCCCGTGCCTTTGATACCTGCCGTTTCATTACCGAATATCACCATGTAAATATCCGTGTCGACGAGCGGATCACGGAAATCTCTCACGGCAGATGGGAAGGCGTCCATGCCGATGAAATCAAAAAAAGCTATCCGAAAGAATTTGAACTTTGGCACAACCGGCCTGAACAGGTACAAATGCCCGGCGGGGAATCTCTGGAAGATGTAAGAAAACGCGTCCGTGCCGCCTTTGACGATTATGCCGCTATATATCAGGGCAAAACGCTTCTCGTTGCCGCCCACGATGCGGTCAATAAAGTCATCCTCTGTGATCTCATGGGACTCGGCATGGAACATTTCTGGCATTTCAAACAGGACAATGCCTGTATCAACGTCATAGAAGAACATGAAAAAAGTTGGAGGCTTGTCACATTAAACGCCACGACCCATTTAGGATATCTCTTTTCAGGTATTGATCAAAAAGGGTTATAAAAGAAAACCGGACAGGAATAATTTCATTTCCGCCCGGTTTTTGTTCTTGCTATTTATTCATTACTGCCGCCGGCGTGTTGTCCTTATCGGCATGGACAGTCTCCGATAACTTTGCTTCCACATCTGTCGGCACACGGCGGTAAGGAAATTTTTTCCACAGCCGTTTCATCACTTCATCCATAATGTAACGGTTACGTACGGAACTTTCTTCTTCTCTTTCGTAGTAAGCCGCCTGATCATCCCTGACCCCTTCGCCGTTCTTACAGCTGTATATATCAACAACAACCTGCGTTTCCACAACGGGATCTATGTCAAAGAAAATGGAAATCGGATAAGAGCGCCTCTGTACCCACCTTGTAACAACAGGAAGTACGACAATATCCGCTCCCGTTTCCTCAGCAATGGCAGGAAGCTCCGCAGGACTGATATTCTTATAAGCATAGTCAACCGTATCTAATTTTCTGTAATAAGGGTAACGGAACACCGCATCCATCTCTTTTGCAATGTATGATGCGGCATAGCTGCCTCTATCATTGCTCTGTGGCAAAAAAAGCAGTACTGTCCGTGTATTATCAAAGTATCCCATTTTCCGGTTTACCGACTTGTCAGCGGCTTGTGCCATCATCCCCACTGCACATACCATAAAAAAACAAAATAAATATTTCATAAAAGTCTTCATGGCAAATCTCCTTGTAGTACATGTTCAGAGCTTTATTTTTTCCAGTGTATCACAAGAGTTTCTCTTTTCGTACCCATATCTTTTTATTTTCTGCTATAAGACTTTTCTATATTGTCCTTGCATGATATAATGATAAAAAACTTTTATATGTCCCCTACTAATCTGTAGAGTCTTGTTTTCAGAGGTGTTTGCATGAATAATACGGACTGGAAAATCCTGATCTATCTCCGTGAGGAGCGAAGTATCAATAAAGTTGCCAAACGGCTGTTTATGACTCAGCCGTCATTGACATACCGCCTGAGTCAAATGGAAAAGGAAATTGGTTGTCCGCTTTTTATCCGCACCAATAAAGGAGTGCACTTCACCGATGCGGGAGCACGGCTCTTTTCCTTTGCGGAAAAAGAACTCCAGCAGTACCAGGACATGAAGAATTATGTCACCCACGAACCAAACTCTATTTCCGGTGTCCTCCGTATCGGGGCATCCCAATCTTTTTCCCAGTCCCACGGTCCTGCGCTTCTGAAAGGATTCGTTGATGAGTATAGTGATATTGAAATATCGCTGACTACAGACACAAGCGATCGTTTAGTAAAACTGGTCAAAAAAGAAGACATCCATCTTGCTATCGTCCGCGGCAACCAGGAATGGCCCGAATCCGATATTCTTCTGGAAGATGCCCCGCTGTACCTGATTTCAGCCAAGCCTATTGATTTCAGTACATTGGCACAGCAGCCTTCCATACGCTACCGCAGCGATCCGTCTTTGGATGAACTGCGTACCCGCTGGTGGCGCCAGAACTTCACAAAGTCCCCCCACTTCTCACTGACTGTAAGCGACTGCAATACCTGCGTGGAAATCGTCAACCACGGTCTTGGCCACTCACTGATTCCGGCAGACATGCTTCCCAAGTGCAAACCGAATGTAGACCGACAGATGATTTACAACAGCCAGAAGCAGCCTATATATCGTCCGAGCCACCTCATATTCAAAGAAGCCATGCTCCAGTCTACACCGGTACGGATTTTTGTTGATTATGTAAAAAAATATTTCAAGATTAAAGATAACTGAATGAAACAGTTAATGATTTAAAAGGGTCATATCTGATACTTATGAATCATTTTTGTCCGCTGAAAAAGCAGTAAACCAATTTTGATTTACTGCTTTTGAATTTCTATGTTGTAGGTTCTTATTTAACTGTTTGATTTTGACAACTTTGACAACCTGGAATTTGTTGCTATTTCTTCTTTACAATGATGGCGGAAATGATAAAATATAAAGCATTTATCATCATCCATGCAGAAAAAGGAGTCAAAATTATTTTTTATCTTTATTTATAATATTTTTGACACCGTCAATTGTTCCTTCTATAGCATCTTTAACATCTTCAGCAACTTCTTTAACTTTTGCAGCTGCTTTTTCCGCAGCCCCTTCTTTTTCTATTTTTTTATCACCGGTTAATTTACCTACACCTTCTTTTGCCGCACCTTTAGCTTGGTCGATTTTTTCTTCTATTGACATGATCATGACTCCTTTTATTTAAATTATTCTTTTTTCCCAAAGAAAAATGAAACAACAGCAATAACAATTACTGCACCTAAGATAGAAGGAACTAATGCCATTCCCGCTAGAGTTGGCCCCCATGTACCAAACAGTGCTTGACCTACCGATGAACCCAATAAACCTGCAATGATATTAGCAATTATACCCATTGCTCCACCCTTTTTAGTAATCGCTCCCGCAATAAAGCCTATAAATCCTCCAACAATAATTGACCAAATCATAATCTCACTCCTTTACATATTATTCATATATTTATCTTTAAACTCTTAAGTCAAGCAGTTTTTATAAACATTAATATATTTGGTTTATTCTCTTTATAACCATTATCCCTACAACTTCTAATCTACCTCATCAAATACCTGTTAGTATTGTACTATTTTTAATATATTTTTTCCACTGTATATCACTCTTAATCAGTTGATATTACGCGGCCCAGTCCGCACTTTCATACCCTTATGTCTCGTTGGTTTCCTGATTATAAAGAACGAAGAACTCTCCTGAATCAGGTGAAAAAAGAATTTTACTAAAATGAAAAATCGTATCCTCACTAAAGAATAACAAAAGGATACGATTTTAAATGAAATATGTGTTTGTATTTTTAAACTTTTGTGGATTGTCTCAGTACATGGTCTTCCGTTTCAAAAAGCGCTTTTGCAAATTCAAGAGCATTGAAACGTTGGAGATCATCTTCTCTTTCACCAAGACCGATCCAACGGATTGGCACATGGAGTTCTTCATGAATAGAAAGGACAACACCGCCTTTTGCCGTTCCGTCTAATTTTGTCAGCACTACGCCGGTCAGGGGAACGATTTCTCCAAAATTCTGCGCCTGGCTGACCGCGTTTTGCCCTGTCGTAGCATCTAATACGAGAATAGTCTGGTGGGGCGCGTCGGGAATTACTTTTTTTACGACACGGCTAATTTTAGCCAATTCTTCCATAAGGTTTACTTTCGTTTGCAGCCGTCCCGCCGTATCAATCAGCACCACATCGGAACCGCGCGCCTTAGCCGCTGATACAGCATCAAACGCCACCGCTGCAGGATCTGCTCCCTCTGCATGCTTCACAATATCTGCTCCTGTCCGTTCCGCCCAAATAGAGAGCTGTTCGGAAGCAGCAGCTCTAAATGTATCTGCCGCCGCCAAAAGAACTTTCTTCCCTTCTTTACGGAATTGGGCCGAAAGTTTCCCGATGGTCGTCGTCTTACCCACCCCATTGACTCCCACTACAAGGTATACTTCCGGATGATGGGAAATATCTTCCTTTCCATCTTCCGTCAGCATATTCACCACCGTTTTTTCCATAAACGGCATCACTTCATTCGTACTGCTGATCATACCTTCCGTCACACCGCGTCGAATCTGCCGCATCAGATAATCGGTGGTACGCACGCCAAGATCGCCGGAGAGAAGAACCATCTCCAGATCTTCCAAAAAGTCATCGTCAATTTTTGCATAACCGATAACAACCGTTTCGATATTTTTGATCAGACTTTCTTTGGTCTTTTTTAGTCCATTTCTTACCTTATCAAGAAACCCCATCTTGTTCCTCCTTTATATAATCTCCCACACGAACCGTCACAAGAGAGGAAACACCCTTCTCCGCCATAGTCACCCCTTGAAGGGTATCGGCAAATTCCATCGTTTTCTTTCTGTGAGAAATAATGACAAACTGTGTCTTCCTTTTATAATCCGCGATCATACGGCTGTATCTTTCCACGTTGGCATCATCAAGTGCCGCATCAATTTCATCAACGAAACAAAACGGTGCGGGACGGTAAGCCATAAAAGAAATAAGCAGCGCAATAACGGTAAGCGCCCGTTCACCACCGGACATGAGCGTCAAAGGCTGGCGCTTCTTTCCCGGAAGCTGGAGATACATTTCTACGCCACCCTCCAGCGGATGCGCTTCATCGGTCAACTCCAAACGGGCTTTGCCGCCGGAAAACATAATCTGCATAATGCGGGCAAATTCCACATTGATCATTTTAAAGGCATCGGCAAACCGTTCAGACATCGTTTTATCAATATCGTGAATCACTGTTTCCAATCCGCTCTTTGCTTTTTTCAGGTCTTCAATCTGCGTTTCATAGAAAGCGCGGCGGCGGAGGTGGAGTTCATACTCTTCTTCCCCATTGGGATTTACCGCGCCGAGTTTGCTGATGCGTTCTTCCAGATCCGCCTGTTTTTCTTTCATTTCCGCCATAGATCCCTGAATACGCATGCTTTCTGCCATCTCTACAGTCAGTTCCTGTTCACGCAGTCTTTCTTTCTCTTCTGCTTCCTGCGCCTTGAAACTGTCGATACGCGCCTGACGGTCCGCCATATCTTTACGGACAGCTGAAGATTTCTCCTGCGCGTTCCTCCATGCATCATCCTGCTGTTTTCGCTCCGCAGAGAAAGTATCAGAAATGTTTTGCATATTCTCCAGACGTCCTTTTACTTCATTCCATTCTTTTTCCGCCAAATTAAATTTCTCTTCAATATCTCTTAATTCCGACGCAAGCCTTTCTTTCTGCTCCCTGTTTTCCAATATGTCACGGGAAAGTTTTTCCCTGTCCTTCCTTTGTTCCAAAGCAGCATTTTCTCTTTCTTGCTTCCCCCTCTTCCCAAAATTCACCGCTTCTTCCGCTTTTGTCACATCAATGCGGATTTCCATGAGGCGGGCATCCAAATCTGCCACAGCTTTTTTCAGTGAGGCACTTTTTTCATCAGTTTCCATCACAGGGATATCACCAAACCCGGCCAGCCGCTCTTCCAATAATGCTAAATTTTCCGTAATGGCAGCCAACCCCTCTTCTGCCGTCCGGAGATCAGCCTGATTTTTCTCTTCTGCATTTTTCTCCGTTGAAAGAATACGGGACAAACCGTCTTTCTTCCCTGATATTTCCGCCAAACCGATTTTTAAAGACTGATAATCTTCCCGTTCTTTTGTTACTTTTTCGGATAGTTCCGCACAGAAATCATCATGAATACTTTTTTCCTTTTTCAAATCGGCAAGCAGCTTTTCCGTTTCTTTTTCTTCTTCTAGAAGATCATTAATCTCCTTCTTTCTTCCAAAAAAAGTATTCTCTTGCTTCCGCATGGAACCGCCTGTAAGAGATCCGCCGGGATTAACCAGCTGTCCATCCAGTGTCACTAAACGCAGGCGATAATTATATTTTGCAGAAACTGTACGGGCGACATCCAGATTCTCGGCAATCAGCGTCTTCCCCAAAATAGAATCTATTAAACCGCCATACTCCTCATCACAGAAAAACAGCTCTGACGCTATACCGTGGATTCCTTTCTCACTGCACGCTTTTCTTTCATTTCCATCATTTCCGCGGGAACGCATGGATTCTAAAGGATAGAATGTCGTTCGTCCCAAATTATTTTTCTTGAGCCAGGTAATGACATCTCCGGCTGAACGGGACGTATCTGTCACGATATAAGAAACAGAACTGCCAAGGGCCACCTCAGCTGCCGCCGTGTACTTCGGAGGAACCCGTATCAGTTCACCCACGGCGCCAAGGATATGCTGTCCAAAAAGAGACCGGCTTTCCAGAATCGTCTTTGTCGTATGAGAAAAACTGGCATACTCCCGATCCGCCCGTTCCAGATATTCACGACGGGAAATAATTTTCATCAATCGGGCATGAAAATCATTGATTCGGTTCATTTGTCGGAACTGTTTATCCTGCGCTTCTTTTAAACGAATGCCGTCGTTTTTGCCGTTTTCTTCCAGCACTGTCATCTTTTCCCGCACAGATGCTTCTTCAGCCGTCAGATTCTCTACCTGGATTTCCGTCATCTTTCTCTTTTCTGACAATTCCAATCCGGCCGCTTTAAACTTTTCTCTCTCTTCTGTAAGACGAACTTTCTCACGGTTCCCCTGTTCTATTTCCCGTTCCAGGCTTTCCTTTTCCGCCAGCCTTCGGCGGTTGACTGCCAGTGCATCCTGATAAGCCGTTTCCGCTGTTAGAAGCTCGCTTTCTGCAATGCGACGCTTTTCTTCTTCCGCTTTAAGCAGTGTTTGTTTCTCCAGAAGGAGAGACTCCGCCTCCGCCAGTTCCTCCAGCATTTCCCGCATTTCTTCTTTCAATTCATTTTCCGCTTCGGTCTGGTCTTCTTCATCTTCTTTTAAACGGACTGACTCCTCCTCCGCATGACGAAGTGCTTCTTCCTTGACGCGGTAATCTCCGCGGAGCGTCTCCATCAATCGCTGCTTTTCTGCAGAGTCGGCGCCGGCCTTACGCAGATTTTCCTGCTGTTCCAGTTCCTCTTTTTCGATTTTTGCCTTCGCTTCTGCATAATGGGCAAGTTCCGTTTGCCACTTTACATCCTGATCTGCAAGAGAATTATACTCGTTTTCATACCGGGCGATCATCCGCCCCACCGATGTCAGCCGGAGAAGTGACATTGTCGCTTCCACTGCACGTCTGTCTTTGGAGAGAGCCTTATAAATTTTAGATTTTTCCGCAGCCTCTTTCATCGGTCCCAGCTGCTCATCAAGAAGTGCCACCAAGTCACGGACACGCTCCATATTCTCTGCCGTTTTTTCCAGTTTCCGAAGCCCCTCGTTTTTTCTCATGCGGAATAAACTGATCCCCGCCACTTCTTCAAAAATGAGACGCCTGTCTTCCGGACGGGACGTCAGAACCTGATCTACCCGGTTTTGCCCGATGATGGCCATCGATCCTTTTCCAAGACCGGTATCCGCCAGAAGCTCCTGTATATCCTTCAGGCGGCAGCTCCGTTTATTGATATAAAAATCACTTTCTCCATTCCGGAGGACGCGGCGGGTAATGGATACCTCCGCCGTATCAAAAGAAAATTCATGGGCGCTGTTATCCAATACCATGGTGACTTCCGCTGCATTTTTCGGATTTCTTCCTTCTGCCCCGGAGAAAATGATATCTTCCGTTTTCTGCCCGCGGAGATTGTGGACATTCTGTTCACCCAAAACCCAGCGGACAGCATCGGAAATATTACTTTTCCCGCAGCCGTTCGGTCCCACGATAACCGTCATACCGTCAGCAAATTCAATTGTTGTTTTATCAGCAAAGGACTTGAACCCCTGCAAAATCAACCGGAGTAATTTCATCAATCCTGCTCCTCGACCAGCTCGACCAATTTTATATTTTTATTATTATACTGGAAACACCTGTTTTTTACCATAAAGCTTAAGTCTTACCCCTCACGGAAATATCCGGCGCAAAATAAAACCCCCGCCTGAGTACGGAGATTCAACTATATTTATAATGCTGTTCCCTTTCGCGGCCGATAAAAGGATTCCATAGAGTGCCCTTCAAGCTGCAAGAGAGCGATTTTTCTTTCAATTCCTCCTGCATATCCCGTCAAATTCCCATCAGCGCCTACGACCCGATGGCACGGCACAATAATGGAAACAGGATTATGCCCTACTGCGCCGCCGACTGCCTGCGCCGACATATGTTCTCTTCCCCTGCTCCTCGCGATTTCTTCCGCGATCTTACCATAAGTTTCCGTCTGTCCATAAGGAATATTTAAAAGAATTGCCCAAACCGTTTTTTGAAATTCTGTCCCCTGTAAGTGGAGCGGAAGCTTTTTCCCCGGACACCGTCCCATAAAATACGTATCCAGCCATTTTTCCGCTTTCTTCAGAATGACAGATTCCTTTTCTTCATACTCCGCTTCCAACGTATTTCCAAAATACTTTTCTCTGTCAAACCAGAGACCGGTTAAACCTTTTTCATCAGCTGCCAGCGTGATTGCCCCTAAAGGTGATTCATAATGTGAAATATACTGCATGCTGCTCTGCCCCTTTATTTGGAAATCCAAAGACTGCCTTTCATCATAAACCGCCAGGGGAAATTTTTCCCATACCGGGCATAATCAATATTAATCCGCTTGGACCGTTCCACCCGCACCTTTTCCTTCCCATCCTCTATATATACGCTTCCATGCACCAGATCGGCCCCATAAAAGGATTTATCAATCCCCATTGCCATTGTAAGACGGCCGGGGCCTGCGGTAAGCAGCCTTCCTCTTGCTTTTCCCCGACGTTTTTCCATCAGCTCTTTCCCTTCCAACGGTTCCAACGCACGGAGAAGAACGGCATATCCATCCCCTTCATAGCCGCAGACCACGTTCATACACCAGTACATCCCATAAATCATATATACATAAATATGCCCGCCTTCTCCAAAAATAGCTTGTGTCCTTGGAGTAAGCCCCTTGTAAGAATGAGCGCCGTCATCTGGTTTTCCCCGGTAGAATCCCCCATACGCTTCACATTCGGTAATTCTTCCTGCCGTAATTCCTTCTTTCGCCTCATGCACCAGAACTGCACCAATCAGATGCTTAGCAGTCTCTACCGCTGAACCTGTATAATCTTCCCGACTCCATTTCATTCTAATCTGCCACCATAAAAAACAAAAGGAACATGATCCTTTAATTCACTGATATCGTACTTACCTGCATTCCCATTTCAAGCTTGTCAGTCGGATCTGTGACTACACGCTCCCCCTCCTGAAGACCATCCAAAAGGAATGCTTTTTCATCCTCCATATAAGCCACATTGACTGTTTTCAAGTCCACAAGAAAATCATCCCTTATAACGGCCACCGTATTTTCACCGATAATCGCAGACCGGGGAATCACGATATACGGCACCAGTTCCGTGCTTTGCAAACGAACGGTATAAGGCTCACCGATTTTAATTTCTCCATCCGGGTTATCTGTCTGCACTTTGTAAGAAGTATATCTTTCCCCATTTTCATTTGGCTGCTTTTTTAGTTCTCCATACCACAATTTATCTGCAGAAGAGAAGAAGACGGTAAGTGTTTTTTCCTCTTTCATTTTCTCCATCGCAGAATCCAGTTCAGATGGAAGACTTATCTCCGCGATAACCGGCGTATTTTGGCGGATAAGCAAAGCCGGCCGCCCGGCTGCCGCTATCTTCGTATCACCAAGATATACCTGAGAAACGGTACCACTGATAGGCGCGCGTACCGTACAGGCCGCAATAGCCCGCTCTACAGAAGCAAGTGCTTCCGCCAATCCCGGATTTGCCGAGCTGTTTGAAACCTCCTGGGGAACACTTTTTCTTCCCTGTATTTTATCATATTCCGCACGGGTAATAATTCCCTGCCGCAAAAGCGATGCTTCTATACTGTTATCATCCACGGGAACAGCCGCGCCGTACACCACGGGTGAAGAAGCAGAAATTTGTGCCTGCAGTGCGGAGGCCTGTGATTCATACTGGGACGAATCAATTTGGAAGAGTACCTCCCCTGCTTCTACCGTTTGTCCTACTTCCGGCAAACCGGAAATAAGACTCCCTGAAACAGATGGAATGACAGGCGCTATATGAAGCGCTTCAGGCACCACCCTTGTTTCCATCGCAAAAGGAACTTTCTCCATTTTTACCGTCATTACATGGACAGATGGTTTTCCACAGCCTCCCGCAAGCAGCGCCCCGATAAAACAAGCGGCTGCCACTACATATTTCCAGTTCATATTACGCCTTATGCTTTCATTATTTTAAAATATCCTGCGCCAATATACCTGCCAGCACTTCCAGTTCCCTGTCTTCCTTTGCGCCGACAGCAGATGCTATATTTACCGCATCGCCAAGAATTGTACAGTTCTTCCAGCCGACAGCTGTTTCAGTTATCTTCTTCACACTTATATCAGGCACCCAACTGCTGTTGCCGATAACCGACACTGTCCGGTTTTGCAGCCCCATCACGCTGCATTCATGAAGGAAATTCTGCATCATCGGATGAAGATCCATATTTAATGTCGGCGCTGCCAAAACGAGATGGCTCCGCCTCATTGCTTCTGCCCATGCGTAACTGACAGGTATCGTGCAAAGATCAATTAACTTCAAATGGCGAATTCCCTTTTGCCCCAGGAAGAACGCGAGGCGCTGTGCAGCAAATGCCGTATTCCCATAAGCCGATGCAAAACAAATCGCTGCGGAACGATACTCCGGCATCCACGATGCTAACTGACAATATAAGTTCATTATGCGGGAAATATCGGCTTTTGTCCGATGCACAGGGCCATGAAGAGGACAAACCATGGATACATCAAGGCTTTCTGTCTTTTGAAGAGCTCTCAGCACTTGTACACCATATTTAGCAATAATACTCATATAGTAACGCCGCGCTTCTTTAAGATACTCTTCTTCATAATCTGTATCATCGGAAAAAACACTTCCGTGGAGCACGCCAAAAGTACCAAACGCATCAGCAGAGAAAAGAATCTTTTCCGTTCCCTCATAGGTGAAAGTTACTTCCGGCCAATGAACCATCGGCGCCGGAATAAATCTCAGCTTATGGTGCCCCAGGTCGATCACCAATTTTTCGTTTGTCCTGATGTATCTTTCCGCCATGGGTTCATGAAAATACTGCTCAAACATTTTCAGCGCTGCCGGCGTCGCACAAATCTTTGCTTCCGGGTATCGTTTTGCCAGCTCCAGCAAAGAACCGGAATGATCAGGTTCCATGTGATTTACGATGATATAGTCCAAAGGACGGTCATGAAGTAATTCTTTTATATTCCCCAAAAATAAATCACGTGCTGTATTATCCACCGCATCAAGAACGCAAGTCTTTTCATCGTCAATAAAATATGAATTGTACGAAATCCCCCGTTCTAAAGGAATATAATTATCAAAACGAGGTGTAATGAAATCATTGCTCCCAATCCAGTAGATGGATTTTGTTACTTTTTGCTCATTATGCATTTTATTCTCCTTATTTTCTGCATTCATAAAAATAGTATATCACACAAAATTGATTTTCTCCCCGTCCCAGACAGAGCTTGATGCGCACTGATTTCTATATGAAAATACTTCTTTTTTCTCCTGCATCTGTCATATAATAAGTGACAATCACAAAATCATACCGGAGGTCTTATGAAATATTCTCTTCTTCTCTCCCTTCTGTCTTTAATCGCCTGGAAATACGACTGCCTTTTCCCCGCAGGACTTTTCGGCCTTTTGGCGGGATTTCTTTTCTCTTTACTTTTCCGCCGGAAAATCCAGATTCTTGCTATAGGATATATCTCAGCAAGTATCCTGACAGTTATATTATTCCCTATAGAATTCTCTTTTGCCACCATAGCCCGCATCGGTATCGCCTGGGCGGCGGCCATCACAGCACTTATGACGTTTCTTATTCTCTTTAGCCTTATTATCAAAACCAAGGAGAAACTGCAATAACTTTTAAATATACGGCCAATCGAAAACAGGACCCTCAAGGAGTCCTGTCTTTTATTTATAATCACTTCATTTTAAACTTGTAGATTCCTGCCATCATAAGTACCAGCAGAATGATACCGGAAAAAGTTCCCAAGAGGCCTTCTCCTGTTACGCCGGCCACAATATAACCGGCTACGCAGCAGGAAGAAACACAAAGTACATAAGGAATCTGTGTAGACACATGGTCGATATGGCTGCACTGCGCTCCGGCGGAAGCAAGGATTGTAGTATCGGAAATCGGAGATACATGATCTCCGCCAACAGCCCCTGCTAAAACAGCGGCAACCGTCATCGTTACCAGATTCATATTTGTTCCCGTGATTGCAAGAACAATAGGAATCAAAATACCAAACGTCCCCCAGGAAGTACCCGTTGCAAAAGCAAGACCAAGCGCCACAAGGAAGAACATCGCAGGGAGCATGACCGCTACCGTCTGGTTTCCGCTCACCACACCGCCTACATATCCGCCGATATTCAGGTAAGATTCACCGCAAACGCCGGAAAGAGTCCATGCGAGACAAAGAATAAAGATTGCGGAAGCCATCTGCTTAAATCCATCAACAAAGCAGGAACAGAATGTTGTAAAATCAAGAATTTTTCTGGGTACATAAAGGATAAGAGTAAAAACAAGAGCCATGAAGGACCCCATCACAAGACCTTTCGCTGAATTACATTCGGCAAAGGCATCAATAATACTCTTCCCTTCCAAAATACCGCCGGTATAAAGCATACCGAAAATACAGCTTCCAATGAGTACAAGTAAAGGAAACACAAGGTCCATGATTCGTCCATTTCCTACAGGAGCTGTAGATTCATTATCCGCATATTCCGCAGGAATCACCAGCGTACTTCCGCTTTCCTTTTCAAAAGCCGCCATGCGGGAAAAATCTTTATTCAGAAAAATGATAAAAAGCATAAAAATAATGGTAAGCCACGCATACAAGTTCAGCGGAATTGTATGCAGGAATAAAGAGAACCCGTCAATTCCGCTGTTTTCAGGAAGAGAAGACGATACAGCTGCTGCCCAGCTGGAAACCGGAGCAATAATGCAGATCGGAGCCGCCGTAGCATCAATGATATACGCCAGTTTTGCACGGGTGATTTTAAACTTATCTGTAACAGGTCTCATAACCGTACCGACCGTAAGACAGTTGAAATAATCATCAATAAAAATTAAAAGCCCCAGGAAAAAAGTAACCAGCAGTGCGGATCGTTTCCCATTAATCTTCCTCGCTGCATAATTACCATACGCCTGAGAAGCTCCCGATTTCTGAATCGCTGAAACAATAATCCCCAAAAGAACCAGGAATACGAGAATATTCACATTCCCTCCAACCTTATTCGACATGATATCAAACATGGTGTCGATCGCCCCCAGGAAATTGAACCCCGTGAACATAAACGCTCCAATGAAGATACCGATTGCCAGTGACATATAAACTTCTTTGGTAACCAGCGCCAAAACAATCGTTATAACCGGTGGTACCAGTGACCAAGCTGTTTCTGCCATAACTCCAACCCCTTCCATTCTTCGCACGTATTTTTACGCACATGTTTTGATTATCCTTGATTATTCTACACAACTGTAACAATGTCAAGAATCAATTAGATATACATCAGAAAATTTTTTCACATTCCTCTCCACTTTCTATAAAGCACCTGTATTTACCTGTAATACTTTCCGGTTTATTCAAAAATGACCGATTGTTTCCTATCGGATCAATCAGCCATTTCTATACCATATATTATTTCCTTATAACGGACTTATGCATTTCCTGCCCGTCCGAAGTATAGCCTGTAACAACAAGAGCATCTTCTCCCGCTTCCATGACAAGGTAATTATCGGTTTCCGGCTGTGGTGCAGAATAGATGTCCAATGAATGTGCTTTCCACAACCCCGGATAGCGCACATCCCCGGCCACCCCGGTAATGATATAGCAAGGTCCTGTTTCCGCACGCCTGAAGTCATAAATGCGTCCGCGATCCCTATACGTATGCAGATGGGCAGACAAAACCAGATCCACATGGCTTGCATCAAAGACAGGCATAAATTCCTGTCCTTCCGGAGAAAATCCTTCTTCTCTCCCTTCCCTTCCTGCAAAGGCATATTGCAGAGGATCCTTGTGCATCAAAACAACTTTCCACTTTTTATCGGTCCTTGCCAAATCATCAGCTGCCCATTTCTTTTCTCTTTCAAACAAATCAGGATACCATTCTTTTAATTCATTAAGCTGTGTATCCAGTACGGTAAAATGTACATCTCCCCAATCAAAAGAGTAGAAATGGTCTTTATAATCAGCATCTCCATTATTCGGCAAATGAAAATGAGCCAGATATCTGTCCGGTTTTGCCATTTTCCAATCGAGAGAATAATCTTCATGATTCCCCATCACCACCGCACCGGGAATGGTATCCATAATCCCTTTCATAGAGCGCATCCATGCCTGCCACTGGTATTCATCCTGTCCATTATCTACCAAGTCACCCATACTGATGAAAAGCGCAGCATCTTTATTTAATTCATACGCTTTGGTCGCCAGCTTTGACCAGCCTGTATAATCCGCACTCTGGGAATCAGGATAAATCACCGCATTAAAAGCGCCGCCGCCGTCAGTCCTGAAATCCATCCAGCCGCTGACAGTATTTCCGGTACGTGTACGATACTCATATGCCGTACCTTTCTTCAAATCTGTCAATTCCGCTGTATATATATAACTGTCCGTTATGCCATTATTTCCTTTGAGAGCAGCACCTTTGGCAGAAACAGAAAAAATTCTGTCATTTCCTTTTTCACGATATTCCACAAACGCTTCCACCGATTTCAGCAACTGGAACATGATTGTGCGGTTGTGTTCATTATCTGCGGCTACCAGCTGGCGAACAGATATCGGATTCATCGTCTCCTTCAACGGGACAGCCGCCGGGGAAGTACCTTTATCCGTACTGCCCGCGCAGCCTGCCAGAAAGAGCGTTACCGCAAATGCTGCTGCCATTACTTTTTTATATGCCATACTATCCTTTCATCTATTCCTTACATTTGTTTTTTTCCGCCCAGCGGATAATTTCATCCACCGGCCTCTGCGGCAGGTTCCTCTTATACGGTACTGATAAAGAACCGCCTACCAGCGCGCCTTTATCTTCCAACAATCTTTTAAAATCATTTGCCGTCTTTCCCGGCTGCCCGCCGCTTGTAAAGAAAGGATATATCCGCTTCCCTTTCCATTCTGCTTTGCTGATGAAACTTTTTACAGCAGGCGTAAGCGTAAACCACCATACGGGAGATCCAACAAATATGACATCGTACTCTGCCGTTTCAGGCATTTCTGCCAATTCGGGAAGCGATTTTCTCAACTGTTCCAATCCCCCCTGCAGGACTGCCATACCGTAAGAAGGAGCATAACTCCTCTTTGTACGGATTTCACCGAGTTCTCCGCCCACCGCCTTATGAATCATTTCCGCAATCGCTTTTGTATGTCCCGTTTTTGAAAAATACACAGTAAGGATTTTCATAATTTTCTTCCCCTTTCTTTCAGAAAATATCTTTCACAGCTTCTTTTGCCCAGTTCCGGATCTGCACCTCTTTTGTAATTAAGATATCGCCGGAAAATTTTACATTCATTCCGGATTTGATACAGCCTCCCGAAAGATTAGTCGCAAAATCCTGCAGGGCATGCCCGGCCCATCCTTCATTAGTAACAAAGGGATAGATAATCTTTCCTCTTAAGTCATGGTTTTTCAGGAAACTTTTCATCGCCGGAGCGATACTGTACCACCACACCGGCGTTCCCAGAAAAATCATATGGCAGGCATCTATATCCACAGGGAACTCATTTAAGACCGGAAGGAATCCTTCATTCACTTCCCTACGCCCCTGTTCCACCATCGCTTCATAATCGGAAGGATACGTTTCTTTCGTCCGTATGGATGCCAATTCCCCGCCGACCGCATTTTGAATCAGTTCCGCTACGCGTCTTGTATGTGAGGTCATGGAATAATACGCAATGAGAATCTTATTTTTCAACTGCATACACCTCTTTCACCATTCCAAATGCCGCCCATGCTTTCGGCCATCCCGTATAGAAAGCCAACTGCGTGATCTCATCGACTGCTTCTCTTTTAGTGATACCACGAATGCTTTCCTTTCTGCAAGTACCACCGGGAAAAACATCCCAACTATTTTTCGCTGGCTGTACAAATTCCCTGCGATGACATGATCCTCTTTCGCTATCCTACGTTTTTCCGCCCATTTCTGTCAGATAAGCCCAATACTTTTTTGGCAGGAACGAACGCTGTGCGGTAGGGTTATTTCTTTCCCGGATCGCCATATGACGGTAATAATCGCGCCACAACTGTCGAAAGCCCTCTTCATCTTGGCTATAGGCTATATCCGTTTTCAAACTTTCCACACGAACAATCGTAACCCGCTTCCCATCATAATAAGCAGCCACATGCCGGCCCACATCATGAATTGCCCATTCTTCACAGGAAAGCCGTTTTTGAAAATGACGGACAATGAGGGGCAGCACATGATGCGTCGGATGAATGGGCGCATAAAGCATTCCCTCCGCCAATTCGCTGAACCTTACGATCCCCTTGAATTTTTCCGCTTCGTTCCCCGCCATTTGGGAACGCCTGAGAATTTCCCACATCCAGACTTCCCCCTGATGGGTATAAATAGATTTCCCCCATTTGAATCCGCGGCGTACATAGTCAAAAAGATATTCCTCACTGTCGTCATCACATAAAAAAGCGCGGTACAACCATCGGAAGGCGGCCGTCCCGCAACTCTTAAGAAATGCATCCGCCACAGTTTCCGCATGATTTATATCCGTCGCCACTTCTGTTTCTTCCCCAAAAAGATCCCCACTCCCCCGCGATGCGCTGATAGATCCCATCTGACCCGTGCCGTCATGGTAAATACGATATACCGCTGACAGGAATCCTGCAAATGTACCGTCATATACATATTTCATCTCATACCTGCCCGGAAAATAGACTCATCTGCATCATTTTTCTTCCTGCCCGCTTCGACAGGAGTGCCTTTCTTAAATTCCCCGTATCAGCATCTCCCATACCGTCATACTTTCCTCCGCAGGTCACAAAATGCTTCGCCCGCTTCCAGACCGCCCCTGCCCGTTTTACATCATCCGGTGATACAAATTGATTCCTCCGCAGCCTTACGATTCTCCGTGCGCTTATCACACCGATTCCCGGCACACGCAAAATCATTTCATAAGGGGCGCGGTTGACTTCCACAGGAAACAACTCCCGATGGCGCATAGCCCAGCAGGATTTAGGATCCAAATCCATATCAAAATCCGGTTCCTTTTCCGTCAGTATTTCTTCTGCAGAAAACCCATAATACCGAAGCAGCCAGTCCGCCTGATACAGTCGGTTCTCCCTCAGGAGCGGCGGCCTTGCAATGACCGGCAGATTTTTACCTGCCATTACAGGTACATAGGCCGAATAATAGACACGCTTCAACTTCGCTACACGATACAGCCCCTCCGTCAGACGAAGAATATCCCGGTCGCTCTCTCCGCTTGCTCCCACGATAAGCTGTGTCGTCTGCCCGGCTGGCACAAAGGCAGGTACCCTTTTCGAGCTCTCCTGTTTTTGCTCGGCAATTCGATCCCGAAAAAACTTCATGGGTGCCATGATCGCATCCCGTGATTTTTGTGGAGCTAAAAGCCTTAATGCCTTTTCCGATGGCAGTTCAATATTTACACTCACACGATCTACATACCGCCCCAGTTCATTCAAAAGTTTGGAATCCGTACCGGGAATCCCTTTCATGTGGATGTATCCATTAAAATGCTCCCGCTCGCGAAGAATCCTTGCCGTTTTAATAAGCAGTTCTGTCGTATAATCGGGCGAGCGGATAATCCCGGAAGATAAGAACAGCCCTTCTATATAATTCCGCCGATAAAACTCTATAGTCAGCGTCGCGATTTCTTCAGGCGAAAGAAACACCCTCAGTATGTCATGGCTCTTTCTGTTCACACAATACTCGCAGTCGTAAATACAGGCATTCGTCATCAGTATCTTCAAGAGAGAAATACACCGCCCATCTGCTGTCCAGGTATGACATATTCCGCTGTACTTAGCATTTCCCAAGCCGCCGGCCATATCTTTTCTTGATGACCCGCTGGAAGAACAGGACACGTCATACTTTGCCGCATCTGCCAGTATATTCAACTTCTCACCAATTTCCATGGAACCCCTCCCAAACAAATATTCTATTTCATTATACCATTAAACAGAATGTTTGTTCTGTTTATATTTATCGTTCTATATTTTATATATGTCGAAAAGGAATATCTGCTACCAAACTTCCATTTAGCCGATTTTAGCGGTCACTTTACAGACCTATATTCCCCTTTAAAAACACCTTGAATAATTGAAGGTAAAAAATGACTAAACACAAAAAAAGAGTACAATTATCCTCGTAATAATTAATCTGGAACAATCAAGATCAGATAAAAAAGACAATGTACTTTTTATGGTTAATGTAATAGTATTTATCTCATTTATTTTTAAACGATTTCACAGTAATGCTTTCAGCTCTGACCGGTCTTCACCGCCTTTAAATCCTTTATGGATGCCTTTAATACGAAGATATTCATGCACGTCTCTATGACAACGGAAAAATAAGCTTAAAAGATGTTCATCTCTATCCGCAAATCATGCTGAACATCTATTTACACAAAACTTAAAACTTTCTCTAAAAAAGATTCTCCCTAAGTTTCAGTGATAAATTTTTTATGCCGTTTTACATGGGACAAATCTGAACGAATAGCGGCTCATATTTTTTTGTGATTCAAAAAGATTGCAATACTCTGCTTTCTGCGTCTTTCCTACAAAATAAACGCTTGCTTCCCATCATATTTTATTTCTCCCGCTCTCCCAGGCGATACCCCACGCCTCGAATGGTCCTTATAGCGGCACCTTCACCCCCCAGTTTCTGCCGCAGGCTCATGATATGCATATCAATAGTCCGGCTTTCCATTTCAAAAGGAATGTCCCACACTGCCTGCATAATCTGCTCCCTAGAAAGGACAATCCCTTTATTCAGGAGCAGATAGCAGAGTAATTGAAATTCTTTCAGCGTGACCGCCACTTCTTTCTCATCCACTGTCACTACATGGCGGTTTCGATCTGCACGGATGGTTCCAAAAGAAAGCAATTCCCCTTTCTTATCTGTTGGTTTTCCACTTCTCCGCAGGACGGAACGGATCCGCGACAGCAGTTCCATGATGCCAAAAGGTTTTGTTACATAATCATCTGCACCGAGATCAAGCCCGCGAACCACATCAAATTCGCTGCTTTTAGCTGTCATCATGATAATCGGTATATTTGCTTCCTGCTCTCTGATCTTTTTTAAAATGCTGAGTCCATCTTCACCGGGAAGCATGACATCAAGCAGTACCAAATCGGGTACTGCCTTTTTCATCCCTTTGTAGAAATCATCCGCACAGCCAAATCCTTCCATGCCATATCCCTGCCCCCGCAGCGCGTAGCCTACCAGATCGCGGATGCTTTCATCATCTTCCACACAGTAAATCAGCATATCATTCTCCCTGTTGCACCAATGTACCGTATAAACCGCTTTTCTTTCATTATACTACAGCATACTGCGCCGCCTTCCTAAAAGATATTTCACATATGTCCATTTTTTTCAAGAGCGGCTACTTCTCCTGCAGTAAGCCGCCGATACGTGCCTTCTTCCAATGTGGGATCAAGGACAATAGAACCTATACGAATCCGTTTTAAGTAGATGACCTCTTTTCCAAGTGCATGAAACATACGCTTAATCTGATGAAATTTCCCTTCCTGCACCACAACCCGAATTTCACTTACCCCGTTTTCCAATGCCGATTTCGGTGCCCGGCTGTTTGCCAAATCCATAAAATCACTTTCCAGAGCATTTTCACGATATCCGTCAATCATGAGTTTTGCAGGAAGTGCCGTAAATATTTCATCGACATAAATACCTTTCTCAAACTTTTCCTTGTCTGCCTCATCCACCCTGCCGTCAATGCGGGCATAATATTCTTTATCAATATGCTTTTTTGGAGAAAGCAGCCGATGATGAAAACCGCCGTCATTTGTGACCAGAAGAAGTCCTACGGTATCTTTATCCAACCGTCCTACCGGAGACAGATCCTTGCGCCGCCTTTCTCCAAAAAAATCCAATACTGTTTTCTGATACCGATCTTCCGTCGCCGTGATGACACCTGCCGGTTTATTCAGCATATAGTATTCATAACGAAAATAGGGTACCGGTTCTCCTGCAAAAATAATCTCATCATTTTCATTGACCATAAGCCCGGGATCTGTTATCTTTTCTCCGTTGACCTGTACTGCACCCTTTCGTATGTCCCGTTTCAATTCCGTCCGCGTACCCATATTCATATCGGAAAGAAATTTATCCAACCGCATAACATCCTCCTCATCTGCATCTCTTCCGCCATTTCTATTATACAAGAACAAAAGAAATCAAATCATATTATGCCCGCATCCCACAGTAAAAACCCACCTTGTGAATAAGGTGAGTTTTTTCATGCTTATATGGTTAAATTCCTTTACTGCTTATCAGCATTTTCCACGGCTTTTCTGCTGTATTCATCTGTCCATTTTTTAAAATTGCCATTGTCTGTATTTTCTTTAATGACTCTATTGACGACAGCCACCACATCTTCATTTCCTTTTTGCACCGCTGCAGCAGAACTCTTCACTGAATTCGGGAATTCTACCTCAGAAAACATAAGATCATCATTGAATACAAGGTACTGTCCGCCGACAATTCCTTCCACCACAAGCCCATCCACTTTCCCCTGTTTCAATTCAAGCACTACTTCCGGCACATGGGCTAAAGAAACAATCTTCGCGTCTTTAATCTTTTCTTTGGCAAGAGCTTCCTGGGTTGTCGATTTTTGTACGCCGACGGTTTTCCCGAAAAGGTCTTCCAATTTTTTGTATCGGCTGCCATCTTCCTTACGAATGATAACTTTCTGCTCTGTCGGCAGGTAATCCGCGGAGAAATCCATGGACTTTTTACGTTCCTCTGTCGGATTGATGCCCGCAATGGCGATATCCACCTTTCCTCCGGTCAGCGAAGTGAGAAGCGCCTGGAAATTCATATCCTGCACTTCCAGTTTCACCCCTAATTCATCAGCTATTTTCTGCGCCAGCGCCATGTCAATACCGATAACTTTCTTTTCACCGACAGAGGTATCAATAAATTCATAAGGCGGATAACCGGAAGCAGTCCCTACCACAAGTTTCCCCTGCTTTTTGATCTTCTGCATCAGTGGACTTTCTTTCTTCACAGCCCCCTGGTCCGGTGCTTTATTCCCATCGCTGCAGCCTGAAACAAACAGCGCCGCGGAAGCTGCTATCCCCAAAATCACCGCTTTTATCATTTTCCTCGCATTCATTTTTCCGCTCCTTTCCAACATACTGCATTGCTCTTTTTAGTAGTGCTAAAGATATATTAGCATAATTATTCATATATGTCAATAATTATGCATATAAAATTTAATTCCTTATTTTTCTATAATCCGTAAGTATTATAAATCCCCACCTTCTCTAAATGCATATTCTCTCATTCTACACATATAAAAAGACGCCCCCAAGGAGCGCCCTTCCATTTTTGTCATTTTGCTTTTTCAACAGCGATCTTGCTATACTCATCCACCCATTTTTCAAAATTTCCATTTTTCGTATTTTCATCAATCACATCATTAATCAATTTAACCAGGTCATCATTTCCTTTTTGCAGTGCGACAGCAGAAAGTTTCTTTGCATCAGGAAAAGTCACATCAGCCAGTACAAGATCCGGATTAAAAATCAGGTACTGCCGCGCAACAATCCCTTCTAAAACGATGCCGTTCAGCTTGCCGTGTTTTAACTCAAGCACCGCGTCGGGAACGCTTGTCAGCCCCACAGATTTTGCCCCTTCTACTTTCTGGGCGGCGGCTTCCTGGGTAGTGGACTTTTCAGCACCGATAACTGCTCCTTTTAAATCAGCTGCAGTTTTATATTTCGCAGCATCATCTTTTCTGATCAGCAGCTTTTGTTCCGTCGGCAGATAAGATTTGGAAAAAGCCATCGCCTTTTCCCTTTCCGCCGTCGGAAAGATACCACCCACCGCAATATCTACTTTATTTGCCGTCACGGAAGAAAGAAGTGCAGAAAACCCCATGTCCTGTACTTCCAATTTCACGCCTAACTTATCGGCAATCTGCTGTGCCAGTTCGATATCAAGTCCAATAACCTTCTTTTCACCACTCGCGGCGTCTACAAAAACATAGGGAGGGTAACCGGAAGAAGTTCCTACAACAATCTTGCCTTTTTCCTTAATTTTCTGCATCAGGTTTCCCTGAGCTTGTGCATTCTGTGGTGCTGCCGTCCTGCTACTGCCACCGCATCCGGAAATGGCAAGCGCGCATACGGCCGCTAATCCTAAAATCGCTGATCTAACTGCATGTTTCATTTAAATAACTCCTTCCCTGACTCAATTTTATGTATTATACACCGCTCTATCCGCCGTGAAAATACGGTATGACATCTTTCTTACCTTACCGACCGTATTTTCAGGCGTATTTCCAGAACACGCAGACAGGAAGAAACAAAGAATGTCATAACGAAGTAGTATACCGCGACAATGACAAGCGGAGGAAAAGGCTGGAAACTGATTCCCTGAATGGTCGCCGCCGTATACATGAGATCTGCCATGCCGATGACGGACACCTGGGAAGACTCCTTGATAAGGGTAACAAATTCATTACCGATCACCGGCAGGATATTTCTGATCGCCTGGGGAATAATAATCCGCACCATAGATTCCCATTTCGAAAATCCGAGAGACATGGCTGCTTCAAGCTGCCCTTTATGAATTGACTGGATACCGGAACGGACAATTTCACACTGGTACGCGCCGGAGTTTAATATCAGTGCCAGCACACCGGCTGACAGCCTTTCAAAATCCACCCCCCATATTTCAAAATTAGGGAACTGGATTCCAAGGAACGGAAGTCCAAAAAACACAAGGGAAATCTGTACAAGTACCGGAGTGCCGCGGATGACCTCTACATATACCGCAGCAACAGCCTGCAATATTTTCACACCGGAAATCTTCATAAAGGCCAGAATCACCCCCAGAAAAAGTCCGAAGAAACATGACAGAAATGAAATAATGATCGTTATCTTCGCGCCTGCCATAAAAATATCATTATATTTGATAGCGGTTTCAAGCACTATATCCATAATACAATCTCCTTAAATATCCGTATGAAGCAAACGCTTTAGGAAAATCTGTGTCCTTTCTTCCCGCGGACGGCTGAATATTTCCTCAGGACTTCCTTCTTCTACAATATACCCTTTATCCATAAATACCACACGGCTGGAAACAGAGCGGGCAAACTGCATTTCATGGGTTACCACCGCCATGGTCATACCTTCAAGAGCCACTTCTTTCATAACGGTGAGAACATCACCGACGAGTTCAGGATCAAGAGCGGAAGTCGGTTCATCAAACAGGAGCATCTTCGGTTTCATCGCAAGCGCTCTGGCAATAGCCACACGCTGCTGCTGTCCGCCGGAAAGCTCTCCCGGATAATGGTTTGCCCGATCCGCCATGCCCACGCGGGAAAGCAGCTCCATAGCTTCTTTTTTCGCCTGTTTCTTATCCAGCTTGTTGATATGGACAGGCGCATACATGACGTTTTCCACAGCACTGAACATGGGAAACAAGTTGAATGACTGGAATACCATACCCACATCACGACGGAGCATTTTCACATCAGTCTTTCCGTCAATCAGCCTGCCGTCAAACCACAATTCGCCTCCCGTCGGTTTTTCCAAAAGATTCAGGCAGCGGAGAAAAGTACTCTTCCCGGAACCTGACGGACCGATAATTGTCAGTACCTCTCCATTTCCAATCTGAATATTAATGTCTTTCAGAACTTCTACTTTCCCGAAGGATTTCTCTAAATGCTTGACTTCATAAATCACATGTGTACCCGCTGCATCAATCATCATACCACCTCAATTATTAATATACAGGATAATAGCATAATTATACACCTATGTCAATAAATTTTCCTTATGTAATCTGCCGCAAGAAACAAAAAACCATACTTGCACATTCCCGTAAGTATGGTCTTATGAATAAATTCTATTTTATAAATCAAATTCCCGTTCCCAGATTTCCTTGTACATAAGGAAGCGTCGGGATGTTTCTTCTTCATCTTTCCCCTTCAACGAACAGTAGACCTTTATCTTGGGTTCCGTTCCCGATGGGCGGACCGCTATCCATGAATGATCCTTCAAGATGAATTTCAATACATTTTCAGCAGGCAGTCCGTCAATACCTTTTGCATAATCCCGTATCTCCCCGATGTCCGGTAAAATCTCCTGCACGTCCTTTACCCGGAGAGCTGCCATGATATCTGCGATTTTTGCAAGACCTTTTTTACCGGCAAGTGCATAAGATGAAAGTTTATCAAGGCAGTATCCATATTCTTTCGATAGTTCCGCCAGCACATCAATCAGAGTTTTTCCCTGCTTCTTAAAATAATCTGCCATCTCGCAAATCAGAAGGGCTGTCGCAACGGCGTCTTTATCTCGGGCATGGGTACCGGCCAGATAGCCGTAACTCTCTTCATAGCCAAAGATAAATTCATGGCTTCCATCTTTCTCATACTGTGACATTTTCTCACCGATATACTTGAATCCGGTAAGAGTTTCTTCCACCTGCACACCATACTTCCCTGCAATATCCCTGCCAATGCCGCCGGTAACAATTGTTGTTATAATGGTGGACTTACCTGTCAATTCTTTTCCCTTCATCATCAACAGATAGTTCACCAAAAGTGCCCCCATTCTGCTTCCTGAAATAAGAAGATACTTGCCGTTATGGAGGACAGCCGCACCTATCCGATCGCTGTCGGGATCTGTTCCGATAACGATGTCTGCTCCGATTTCTCCTGCCAGCTTTATCCCCAACCGCAAAGCATCCTGATTCTCCGGATTCGGCGCGCTTACAGTCGGAAAGTTCCCGTCAGGCTTTTCCTGGCTTTCTACGATATGGACATCAGTAAAACCACCACGTTTCAATATTTTCCGCACAGGAATATTCCCTGCGCCATGAATAGGCGTGTATACGATTTTAAGATTTCCCACATTCCCCTTCAATGTGGACTGTTTATATATTTCTTCAATAAAAAGATCTACCGTATCCTGCCCCAGCCGGGTAAGCAGCTCTTTACCACCAGTACATGGAATATGGGCAAGATCAGAAATATTTTCCACATAACGCGAAAGCACATTGGCATCACGAGGCACCAGCTGCCCCCCATCCGGCCCGTAAACTTTGTATCCGTTATATTCCTTCGGATTATGACTGGCAGTAATGACGATCCCGCCTGCCGCACGAAAATGCCTGACTGAAAAAGAAAGAACAGAGATTGGTTCCGGCTCTGTGAAAAATTTTACCGGAATCCCTGCTGTGCAAAGAACATGAGCCGCTTCCGCAGCAAAATCAGCGGAGTTATTTCTGGAGTCATAAGCGATAATCACCCCGTCTTGACACCGTTTCCCATAAGTATCCTGCAGGTAATCCGCAAATCCTTTTGTCGCTTTCCGTACATTGTACCTATTCATGCGGTTTGATCCGACACCCATAATACCCCGGAGCCCTGCCGTACCGAATTCCAGATCCCTGTAAAAGCGATCTTCAATTTCCTTTTCATCTTTCAGTAAAAGCAGCTCTTTCTTCTCTGCATCATCACACCAGCTGAGCCAGTCCCTGTAAGCATCTTTATACCCCATCACAGGCTTTCCTTCTGTTTTTCCCCGCCATATCCGTAAGGATGTGACAGATGCCATTTCCATGCTGCGGCAATAATCTCTTCTGTACTGCTTCTTGTCGGATTCCATCCCAATGCCTTTTTGCACTTGGCAGATGATGCAATTAAGGCTGCCGGATCTCCGCTGCGCCGCCCTTCTTCGACTACCTTGAAATCCACACCTGTCACTTTCTTTGCGACCTCAATGATTTCTCTCACGCTGAAACCGTTTTCTGAACCGAGGTTAAATACATCACTCACTCCGCCACCCGCCAGATACTTCATTGCCAGCACATGGGCATCCGCCAGGTCCAGCACATGAATATAGTCACGAAGACAGGTACCGTCAGGAGTAGGATAATCCGTCCCATAGATGGAAATATGGTCGCGTACCCCCTGTGCCGTTTTCAAAATCAAAGGAATCAGATGGGATTCAGGCTGATGATCCTCTCCGATCATTCCGCCTTCCGCCGCGCCTGCCGCGTTAAAATAGCGGAGTGCCACATAGCTTAATCCGTACGCCGCAGTAAAATCACGCATCATATCCTCGATGACAAGTTTCGTCCTGCCATACACATTGGTCGGATTATGGGGAAAATCTTCTTCAATAGGTGTTTTCTCCGGCTCCCCATATACCGCTGCCGTGGAAGAAAAGACGATTTTATCCACGCCTGCTTTTCTCATTCCCAGGAGCAAATGAAGCGTCCCTTCCACATTATTGGAATAATATTTGCCCGGTTCTACCATGGATTCTGCCACAAGACTGGATGCAGCAAAATGAATCACACCGTCAATTTCATAGCGTTTCATAGTTTCTGCCACAAAAGCAATATCATGGATATCGCCCTCGATAAAAGCAACCTCTTCAGGCACTGATTCACGGTGCCCGGTAGACAGGTTATCAAAAACAAAAGGAGTAAATTCTTCTGACTTCATCAGTGCTCTTACTGTATGTGAACCGATATATCCCGCACCGCCTGTTACAAGAATATTCATTCTATGTTCCTTTCTACAAGAAATACAGACTTATAAAGAATTTCCCACTACCAGTCTTTCGTCAAGTTTTTCAAGTACGTATGGAAATCATCCCCCAAATCATCTCTTCGGAGCGCATATTCCACAGTGGCTTTCAAAAAGCCCAGCTTATCTCCGGTATCATATCGTTTGCCCTCAAAACAGTATGCGTACACATTCCCTGCATGAGCCATGACACGGAGTGCATCGGTCAACTGTATTTCTCCGCCTTTTCCCGGCGCAGTCTGTTCAAGTACCTCAAAAACTTCCGGTGTAATCACATATCGTCCCAATGCTGCCACACGGCTCGGTGCCTCAGAAATGGACGGTTTTTCTATCATATCATCCACCTTCAGAAGCCCTTTATCATTAATTTCCTTTCCAGCAATAATTCCGTAAGCAGACACCCGCTCCGGCGCTACACACTGGCAGCCAATCACAGTTCCGCCGGTTTGTTCATATTGTTCCATAAGCTGTTTCAACGCAGGCTTCTCCGGGTGGTATACGACATCATCACCAAGAATGACACCGAACGGCTCGCCGTCCACGAAATCTTTCGCACAGAGAATCGCGTCTCCCAGCCCCCGCATGTACTGCTGCCGGACATAATGGATTTTAATGGAAGAAATTTTCCTGATTTCTTTTAAAACGGACATCTTTCCATGTTCATACAAATGGGACTCCAGCTCGGGAGACGAATCGAAATGATCCTCAATCGCCCGTTTCGCATGACCGCTGATGATTAAGATCTGGTCGATACCGCTTTCCAGAATTTCTTCTGCAATATATTGGATTGTCGGCTTATCAACAATAGGCAGCATCTCTTTCGGCATGGCTTTTGTCGCAGGAAGAAACCGTGTGCCGAATCCTGCAGCCGGAATAATTGCTTTCCTTATTTTCTGCATAGAGTACCTCCCCAAATTTTTATTTCTTAGAAGATTATTTTCTCATATTCAATAACACTAAACTGCTAAGCGGCATAGAGGTATCTTCGGTCATTTCCGCAAATACTTTCTTAATAGGATCCAAGTATCTCTTTCCATTTCCCCAGCAGTTGCCGCACTTATCATAAAGAGGGGACCGACAAAAAGTATATCTCTCAAATGTTTCTTTTGTCCATTTTTTCAACCATATCATAGAGGATTTTTACAACTTCTCCGGCACTTTCCATATGACTGGTACCGCAGGCGTTTTCCATTTGTTTCCTTTTTTCGGGATTCGCAAGGATATATCTGACCGTTTCCGCCAGTTCTCCCCGTTTCACCCATTCCGCACAGCCGAGTCCGCTTAAAAATGCAGCGTTTGCCCGTTCCTGCCCGGGAAGCGTATTCACCAAAACCATGGGCTTGTTCATGACAATCGCTTCCGTACAGGTAAGCGCCCCCGGTTTTGTCACCAGCAGTTCGCACCGCCCCATGATACGGGCCACTTTATTCGTATAGCTGTGCAGTTCCACAGGATGGCGGAGTCTTTCTGCCAAAGCCGCCACTTCTTCATAAAGGCTTATATTCTGTCCTGTGATAACAATGAACCTTGCTATTTCATCCACTTCATCCATACGTTTCAAGTCATCAGCAATCCTGCCGAGGCCAAGACCGCCTCCCATGACAAGTACTGTTCCCTTTTCCGGAACCGGACGGCGGGCGCTCTCCTCATAAAAAGACTTCCTCACGGGGATCCCCGTCGTATGGATGATATCGGAAGAAATACCATACCTCGAAAGCAACGATGCCAGTTCAGGCGTCGCCACACAGTATCCGTCCAGATGACGGTCTATCCAAAGCTGATGAATGTCAAAATCAGTAATCACCCCTAAAAGCGGCGTGGTGATATCGCCCTTTTTCTTCAACAAATCAGCGGCTCCCGCAGGAAAGGGATGGGTAAAAATCAAAGCGTCCGGATTCAATACCCGGATAAGCCGTTTCATTCTCCTGCGGAAACTTAAAGATAAAAGCGCCTGCGACGTTTTTCCGAAGCTGCTCTTTTGTGAATTGCTGTACAGGCTGTCATATATATCAGGAATAAGCCTGATCATCTGCAGATATGTCCGCTTGATGATCTGATCCACAGACAGCACATCACGGGATACGAAATCAAGCACGCGAACAGAATCCTCAGGATGCATCTCCTTGATGGATTCCGCGATGGCTCTCGCCGCCTGGCTGTGTCCTGTGCCGATACTGGCTGTTAATATAAAAAACCTGCGGGATTTTTTCTCAGGCATCAAAATTCCCTTCTTCCGATTTTATCTTTGCTCATTATAGCATACCGGGCAGCTCAGACGGTAAAGGGGGAATGAAATCAGGAATCGGGGCATCAGAAAAGCCCCCAATAGCGGAGGCTCCATTATTCTTATCCTTTTAATCCACGGCTCTGGCGGTCCATGTCTTCTACAACGATATCAAAGATATCTCCCACAGTGGCGCAGTATTGAAGAAGAAACCATGGCTCATTCGTATGAAAATGGATTTTCACCAAATTCCCCACCTGTACGACAATGAGACAGTCGCCTTTCAGATTTTTATTGATATGCTTTGAAATTTCCTCCTTCTTTAAATTTTCGCCTTCAATCAGTAATTGCGTATCATATTTGAATTCAATCATCATGATCCCCCATCCTGATTTCCTTGTCAGAAACCTTAAACAGTATATTACATTTGAGAATGAATTTCAAATTTTATGTTTCATTTCCGCAAGATAAAAATCCGCGAAACTTCCGCAGTTTTTCTGTCATTCTCTGCCGTTCCAGCAATATGTACACATCTTTGACGGGTCTATCCCTGCGGCATCAAGCATATCGTCCAGGCGGTTATATCCCAGCGAAGTAAACCCCATCCGCTTACAGATTTTTTCCACCATCTTGTGATAGCGGTCGGAGTCGGGATCCGCATAATCATCGAGAACGGTCCGGTCTACGTTTTCTCCTTCCTCTTCTGCAATAACACGGCGGGCAATCAGTTCCATTTCCGAATTGGAACGGGAAAAATTCAGATACTTGCAGCCAAACAAGATGGGCGGACACGCTGCACGGGCATGAACCTCTTTTGCACCGCTTTCAAAAAGAAACTCCGCCGTTTCCCGAAGCTGCGTCCCTCTGACAATGGAATCATCCACCAGAACCATTCGTTTCCCTCTAATCAGTTCATGAATGGGGATCAATTTCATTTTTGCAATCAAATTACGCTTCGACTGGATTGTCGGCATAAAAGAACGCGGCCAGGTAGGCGTATACTTTACAAGCGGCCGCGAAAAGGGCACGCCCGACCGGTTGGCATACCCCATGGCATGGGCAATCCCTGAATCAGGGACGCCGGCAACGATATCCACATCTTCTTTTGTAAATCCGTCACGTTCCGCCATCGCCATCCCGCAGTGATAACGCATTTCCTCCACAGACACGCCTTCATAACGGGCAGATGGATAGCCGTAGTAAATCCATAGAAACGTGCATATACGCATATCTTTTCCGGGAGCGACAAGCGTCTTTACTCCCTCCGGTGTAAGTACGGCAATTTCTCCGGGACCGAGTTCACGGTCATCTTCATATTCCAGATTCAAGTATGAACAGGATTCAAAAACAGCACAATAGCCGTCCTCTTTTCTGCCGATCACTACGGGTGTCCTCCCCAACTTATCACGGGCACAGTATAAACCATCCGGCGTAAGCAGAAGAAGCGTCAGTGCGCCGTCTATTCTCTCCTGGGCATAACGGATCCCCTCTATCAGATTATCTTTCTGGTTAATCAGCGTCGCCACAAGTTCCGTCGCGTTAATATCGCCGCCGCTCATTTCCAGAAAGTGGGTACTCCCTTTTTGAATTATTTCTTCCGTTAATTCATCCATATTATTAATTTTCGACACTGTTGCCAACGCGTATGTGCCATGATGAGAGCGGACAATCAGCGGCTGCGCTTCATAATCGGAAATACAGCCTAACCCCAAGTTTCCTCTCATTTGGTGAATATCACTGTCAAACTTCGTCCGGAACGGCGTATTTTCAATATTGTGGATGGATCTGTCAAAACCGTCTTCTCCGTAAAAAACCATACCTGCCCGCCTTGTACCCAGATGAGAATGGTAATCTGTTCCGAAGAATACATCAAACACACAATCCGATTTCAGCGCCGCTCCAAAAAATCCGCTCATAATATCCTCTTTTTCCATGACTGACAATGAAATTAAAATAGGTACACATCCATTATAAAGGATATTAAAAACATAATGTAGCCGCAGTAATTATACTTTCGTTAAAATATCAGGATTTTTTTCTGAACAAAACAGCCCTCACGGTTCTTGACTTATCTCTATCATCTTTTGGGGTAAAAGAGCCCATAATGCGCTGCCGCACAAATTAAACAACAGCGTCTTTTACATTCTGCTTCCTGACTCCCACAGCCGTTTCCCGTCTTCCATTATTCGTTCTCTCACATAAGCATCGCGCCGACAGTCCCTAAAATTATAAATACCAGGAACGCAATCACCCACGGAAATACCAGAAGCAGTTCCGTTATATCCTTGAGTATATAGAAAAGATTCATCGGTTCTATGCCGTCTGCCTGTACGCTTGTCAATTTCCCCTCCGGACCAATGAGCTTCACCAGCGGATAATTGTACAAACGAATACGTCCAACGGACATCCAGAGGATAAGTGAGCAGGGAACTGACAGACAGAGCCATACCACCATGGCAGACCAGCAGATCGGCCCCGTCATCCCGCTGCCGTAATAAATCAAAAGTGCGAAAACGGCAGGCAAAAAGTTAAGCAAAAGCAGGAATACCCCAATCTGTATCCACCGCTCCCATGAATAAAAGCTGATTTTTACGGGAGCCATCTTCCCTTTAACCTTTTCAAAGAAGACGGGAGCCTCAAAATCTTTTTCAGGAAACGCCTCTTCTTTTACGATGAGACGGATCCCTTTTCTTTCTGCCCGGCAGTTCTTCCCCTGCCGGATAATCTTTCTGATCCTGGCAGACCTGCCGTCACTGAATCCCGCAAAGAAAATGATGCCGAAAACAAGCCCCACCATCCCCGCAACATACACATCGTAATCAAAAAGGAACAGCATCACGATGAATACGAAAACTGTCATAAGGAGCGGTTCAACGATCCAGGGCCAGCTTTTCTTTTTTTCTCCTACAGAGACAGCAATTCTCCCTGTCTGACCGTTAACCGCCGCAAGCTTTCCTTTTCCGGCGATGATATAGAGCGGAAGAAGGGCGGGAATGCTTAATAGGTTTTCTCCTTTGGCATGAAGCTTGACTCCTGATGTTTCCATCACTTTTTCAACAATGGGAAGATAGTCCGCTTCCACTTCTTCCAAAACCCGTTGCTCTGCCGCTCCGCCCGATATATCAGGCAGCTTCACACGCTGCCCTGCGATATAGCCGAATTCAAAAGGAACTGTGCCTTTCCAGTCAAACGGCTCCGCATGGTCAAGAACCATATTATCCAGCTGATTGGACGTATTTACCGCCATACCATTGATAAAACTTCCGCAGATATATTTCTTATCGGAAAATGCCTGATCCCGGAATACGGTACAGCGGACAGGACCTTTTACGATTTGATAAGGAAGATAATAACCTTTAAGACTTTTTATGTTTTTCTCTACCCATCCCGCTTCCTTTGTCCTCTTATTTTTTACTGCCCATGCCGTAAGCCGCTCTGACGCTTCCTTTTCTGTCAGGACAAAGGGGATAAACACTTCCGGCAAATTATCGCGAAACGTAAAAGCACGCCTTACAAGATTTCCCCCGCAAAACTCACAGCGCCCGACAGCTTCTCCTTCGGGAATCAGTATCTCGGCTCCGCAGTTTTTACAGATATGAACCGATGGATGAATATCCCCGCTGTTTACTCCGGAATGGCGCCTTTTAAGTGCCCGCCATTTTTTTAAACGTTCCACCGGTTCATTGGCATCTACTTTCTGCCCGCAGTACCGGCACTGATAAATTTGATGGATAATGTCAAACTCTGCCGGTGCTCCGCAGGCAGAACAACGTATTTCCAACGGATTTTTTGATTCCTCTGTCATAAAGATTCCTCCTTACCGCTGCTGCGTCTCTTGCGCCGTTCCTATGAACGGATATCCGTTTCTTTCGCAAAGATTCTTGAAATAGGGAATAAATACGGACAGATCCGCCGGCACTCCTGAGGCCCCCCTTTCTCCATGACCACTGACCTGCTGATCCCCTTCATGAACAATTCTTAAATCCCAGCTGCTTCTAAGAGCAGTATTTCTTTTATACACACCATTGTCAAGATAAATTTTCTCCGTATTTTCTATATCTGTAAGAGCCGCAAATACATCTTCCTTTGTACCAGATGCCACCTGCCTCCGCTCTTCCCCATTATCCCGACAGAACGCTGCCTTTAATGGACACTCTATCCGGCAGGTACGGCGGAAAAAAATAGGTCCCCCACGAATAGGAACTGTCCGGCACATAGGAATGCCCGAACCGGAACCGGAGATAAAAAGAAACCGTCCGCCCCTGTGTCATCTCTTTTCTTTCCTTGGTATCACTATAATCAGCCAGTCCGCCGCATTCCGGCAAAATTGAATCGTTTCCCATACAACCTCCCCACAGCAGCAAACTCACCCCTGTCGTTCCTGCTGCAGTCCATACCTTTTGTGCATAACCATATCCTCCCTATAGAATTTGTTCCACCGCTCCGTGATTTCCATCCTTATACATAAGAGAGCTTACTCATTTATCAATTTCACCTGTTATCCTCCATTCAAAATCTGATTTTTGATTTCTGTTTTTCCTATCGCCGCGTTCTTTTGATAACAGACGACAGAAGTCGTCAACAAACGGGCAGATTGCGTTTTATGATTTACGACTTCCGGATTCCGATTTCTGTTTCTAATATTAGTATACAAAATTTGGACAAAAAAATAACCTGTCACAAATGACAGGTTTTATCCGCTCCCATAAACCGGATTTTCCACATCCAATTCATGAAAGCGGTTATTATTCAAATTCAGGTATTATTTTGCTTCTGCCGCCTCTTTCATAGCAATGCGGGCCGCAGAAATTGTTCTGTCCAAATCATCTTCGCTGTGCGCATAGGACATAAAAAGTGTTTCAAAGGGAGAGGGTGCCAGGTAAATCCCCTGTTCCAGCATGGACAGGAACCACGCCTTGAACTTCTTTCCATCACATGCGCAGGAGTCTTCATAGTTAAGAACAGGTTTATCGTTAAAGAAGAGACAAAACATGGATCCCGACTGATGGACCTGTACCGCCACACCGGCTTCTGCTGCCGCATCCAGCCAGCCGTCGAGCAGTCTCTTTGTCTTTTCTTCCAATATTTTATAGAAATCGGGAATAGTCCTGATCATTTGAAGCGTTTCCAGTCCGGCAGTTACCGCCAGGGGATTTCCTGACAAAGTTCCTGCCTGATAAACGGAACCGTCAGGCGCAATGCAGTTCATGATATCCCTTTTCCCTCCATAAGCCGCCGCAGGTAAACCGCCGCCGATAATTTTCCCAAGGCATGTCATGTCGGGAATAATACCGTACTTTCCCTGTGCGCCATGGAGTTCTGTACGGAAACCGCACATGACTTCATCAAAAATCAGGACAGTGCCATGCTTTTCTGTTTCACGGCGAAGTGTCTCCAAAAAACCGTCAACAGGAAGGACACACCCCATATTTCCTGCCACCGGTTCTACAATGACTGCAGCAATCTCGTCACCTTCGTCATCCATCTTTTTTACAAAAGCATCAATATCGTTATAAGGAACAACGACCGTGTCTTTTGCCGTGCCTTTTGTGACACCCGCGCTGTCAGGACTGCCGAAAGTCGCCGCACCCGATCCGGCTTTCACAAGGAGGCTGTCGCCATGCCCATGATAGCAGCCGGCAAATTTCAATATTTTATCTCTCCCTGTATAACCGCGGGCAGCACGAAGAGCGCTCATCGTCGCTTCCGTTCCGGAAGAAACAAGTCTTATTTTTTCAATGGATGGGTAGAAAGCAGTAACCAGTTTGGCCAGTTCCGTTTCTATCACTGTCGGCGCGCCGTAGCTTGTACTGTTTTCCGCCGCTTCTTGAATCGCGGAAATCACTTGGGGATGGGCATGTCCCAAAATCATAGGTCCCCAGGAGCCGACATAGTCTATATAGGTATTTCCATCAATATCGGTAATATGCGATCCCTTTGCCGATGCAATAAACGGCGGCGGACAGTCCATATGCGGATAGGAACGGACCGGGCTGTTCACTCCGCCGGGCATGTAATTCCGCGCCTCTTCAAAAGCCGCTCCAGACCGGGACAGGTTCATCATCTTCCCGCCTCCTCTTTCAGCCACCTTGCCGCGTCAAGAGCATGATAGGAAATAATCATATCTGCCCCTGCCCGCTTCATTGACAAAAGGGTTTCCATGACGATCCGCTTTTCATCAATCCATCCGTTAGCAGCAGCCGCTTTCACCATGGCATATTCACCGCTCACATTATACACTGCCACAGGACGGTTGATCCGCTGACGGACCTGATGAACAATATCCAGGTAAGCAAGGGCAGGCTTCACCATGATGATATCGGCACCTTCTTCCATGTCCAAATCCACTTCCTTCATCGCCTCACGGCTGTTCGCAGGATCCATCTGGTATCCGCGGCGGTCGCCGAACCGGGGGGCCGAATCAGCCGCATCACGGAAAGGACCGTAATACCCTGATGCATACTTTACCGCATAGGACATGACGGATATATGAGAAAACCGATTTGTATCCAGCGCGTTTCGGATGACAGAAATACGCCCGTCCATCATATCGGAAGGAGCAATGATATCCGCACCGGCTTCCGCCTGGGAAACGGCAACTTTCGCCAGCAATTCCAACGTGGAATCATTATCCACTTCATGACCGCAGAGCTGCCCGCAGTGTCCGGAATTAGTATACTGGCAGAGACACACATCACCTACAATAATAAGATCGGGAAATTCTTTTTTGATTGCCACCATTGCCCGCTGCACAGGGCTTTCCATATCCCAGGCAGAAGAACCGATGTCATCTTTATAAGAAGGCAGCCCAAATATTTCCACCGCAGGAATCCCAAGACTGACGATTTCCTCCGCCTGTTTGACCGCCTGATCCACAGACAGATGATAGCAGCCGGGCATACTCGGTATTTCTTCTTTCACATTTGGCCCGGGAACAACAAAAATCGGATAAATAAAGTCATTGATTTCCAGAGACGTTTCCCGTACCATGCTGCGGACAGCAGCAGTACGCCTTAAACGGCGCGGACGCAGTGTATTCAATTTCATTCTTTCGCAACTCCTTTCACAATTGCTTCTGTCAGTCCGTCAATTGTAAATGTATCGGAAATAATCTGCGGTTCCAAGCCGTACTTTCGGCAGGCATCCGCAGTAATCGGCCCGATACATGCCAGGGACACTCCGTCAAGCAGTCCCGTTTTCCCGTCCAGCTGGTCTACCAGATTGAATACGGTAGATGAACTGGTAAATGTAATGATATCCACTTCATGATTCACAAGAAGTTCCTTTAATTTTTCTTTATTTTCCTCATCACAAACGGTTTCATAAGCTTCCGCCACGTCCACATGGCATCCGTAATCTGTCAGCATTTCAGGCAGTACGCTTCTTGCCACTTTCGCGCGGGGCAGCAGGATTTTGTCTCCCCGACGGACAAGCGGCTTCATTGCTTCTGCCAAATCTTCCGCCTTGTATGCCGGCGGCACGCAGTCTGCCTTGAGGCCGTAGAGGAGCAGCTGCTTATCTGTAGCCGGCCCTATGACAGCAATCTTTACATGACCAAGCGCCCGTGTATCAAATCCTTTTTCATAGATCCTCTTAAAGAAAGCATCTACTCCGTTTTGACTGGTAAATACAATCCAGTTATATTCGGCAAGTTTTTCAATCCCCTGATCAATACTTGCCCAGCCATCATCGGGGGATTCAATTTTGATGGATGGAATCTCCGTACAGAATGCCCCCAAGTCTTCCAGCACTTCCGTCAGCCGGGAAGCCTGCGTGCGGGAACGGGTAATGACCACATGCTTTCCGAAAAGCGGCTTATTGTCATACCAGCGCAATTGCTCGCGAAGGTTGACTACATTCCCGACAATAAATACGGATGGCGGCTTGATGCCATATTTCTTGACTGCTTCCGCCGCCTCTCCAAGTGTAGTGGTATACGTTTCCTGATAGGGACGGGTACCCCAGCGGACAAACGCCGCCGGTGTGTCTGCGCTTTTTCCGTAACGGATCAGTTCTTCGGCAATATGCTGCGTACGGCCTACGCCCATAAGAAACACAAGCGTATCCACAGCGCCCGCCAGTTTTTCCCAATGAATGTCAGAATGGCCTTTTGTCGGATCCTCATGTCCCGTGATAACGGCAAAGGATGCCGCCACCTTCCTGTGGGTCACAGGAATACCCGCATAAGCGGGAGCCGCAATCGCCGACGTCACTCCCGGCACTTCCTCAAAGTCCACGCCTGCCGCACGGAGCACTTCGATTTCTTCTCCCCCGCGCCCAAAAACAAAGGGGTCTCCCCCTTTTAAGCGGGCAACAATTTTCCCTTCTTTCCCTTTTTCAGCAAGAAGGCGGCTGATATCCTGCTGTGTCATTGTATGGCTGCCGCAGCTTTTTCCTACATAGATGTATTCCGCATTCTTATTGGCAAAACGAAGAATCCGTTTATCCGCCAGATAATCCCCGACAATAACATCCGCTTTTTCAAGACAGCGTTTCCCTTTCAGTGTAAAAAGTTCGGGGTCGCCCGGACCTGCTCCGATTAAGTATACCTTTCCCTTCTTCATCCGTTTCTCCTCATCCATCATTTTCTTAATTCCTCTAAAATGCGGCCGCCACCATCGGCAATCAATGCTTCCGCCAAACTTTCTCCCAGCTGCTTTGCATCCTGCGTCTGCCCATTAAGGCTCCTTTTGTACATCTCTTTCCCATCAGGTGATCCAATGAAAGCCACCGCCTCTATATGCCCAAGAAACGGAACTGCATAGATACCTGCAGGCACTTTACAGTCACCACCGACTTTTTCCAGAAATGCTCGTTCTGCCATTATACAGGATGCCACTTTTTCATCATGGATAAATTGAATAATCTCCATTGTTTCATCATCACCGATTCTTGTTTCAATAGCCATAACACCCTGCCCCGCCGCAGGTATGCTATCACAGGTAGAAATATAAGATTGGATCCGTTCTTGCAGTCCAAGCCGTTTCAATCCTGCCGCCGCAAGGATCACTGCATCATAGTTCCCTTCATCCAAATGCCGGAGTCTTGTCTGCACATTCCCGCGAAGCGTTTTTATCTGCAGATCCGGCCGTAAATGGAGCAGCTGCGCCTGTCGGCGGAGACTGGATGTCCCCACGACCGCCCCTTCCGGCAACTCCTGCAGACTGCCATATTCCAAAGATACAAAAGCGTCCCGCGGATCCTCTCTCGCCGTCACTGCCGCCAGTTTCAATCCATCGGGAATTACAGCAGTCATGTCCTTCAAAGAATGAACGGCTATATCTGCTTTTTTCTCAAGAAGCAGTTTTTCCAGTTCCTTGATAAAAAGCCCTTTTCCCCCGATTTCAAGAAGAGATCTATCCAGAATCTGATCGCCTTTCGTCGTCACCGGAAGCAGCTCCACCTGTATTTCAGGATAAGTATCTTCAATCCGTTTCTTCACATATTCTGCCTGCCAAAGTGCCAGCAAACTTTCTCTCGTGGCGATTACAATCTTATCTTTCAACAGCCTTCCCCTTTCCCATATCAAGACTGAACAATGTTTTTACGGCACTCTTGCCTGCACTTTCTTTTTCCGTCCCTGCGTGTTCATGAAGATAAGTCATCGGTTCACGGAGCATTTTTCTCACCAGCATGTGGGTCATATGTTCTATAACCCGCCGCTCTTCCTCTTTTAAATCAGGCAGTTTTCCCATAGCGCGGCGGAGCTCACGTTGACGGATTTGTTCCGCTTTCTCAGAAAGCGACACCATAACGGGCCGCGTGCCGAGATAAGTAAAGCGGTCCAGAATTGATTTAATTTCCTCTTCAATAATAATGGCTGCCCGCTCCGCTTCCGCTTCCCTGAATTTAATATTATTTTCCACGATTTCCTGCAAGGCATCGATATTGCATAGCGTCACATTCTTTATATTCCCTACTTCCGGCTCAACGTCGCAGGGTACGGCGATATCAATGACCACAAGAGGTTTATTATTTCTTTTCATCATAAGATTCCGCACATCCCAGGCCTTCACGATATACTGGGTTGCTCCCGTAGCTGTAATAAACACATCCACATCTTCTGCTGATGCCACCGCCTCATGAAAAGGCAGCGTCGTTCCATCAAACTTGCGTGCCAGCTCCTCTGCCCGCTTTGGATGACGGTTTGTCACAATCACTTCCCTGAGCCCTCTCCCCTGCAAATGCTTCACTAAAAGTTCCGCCGCGTCACCCGCGCCGAAGACGAGAGCCTTTTTCCCTTCCAGACTGCCTAAAATCTTTTCCGCCATCTTAACAGCCGCATAACTCACAGAAACAGCACTTGTTGAGATCCGCGTTTCTGTACGGACTCTTTTCCCCGTGGTAATGGCGCGGTGAAAAAGCGTATTTAAAATGGTACGGGTCGCGTGAACCGCCAAAGCTCCCGTGTAAGCCGTCTTGATCTGGTTAAGGATCTGGCTTTCACCGAGAACCATGGAATCAAGCCCTGAAACAACCCGGAAAAGATGACGGATGCATTCTGTACCTGTATAAAAAAAGAAATATTCTTTTTCTGCTTTACTGTTTCCTGAAAGTGTCAGGAAAAAATGATATAATTTCTCTTTATCTTCCTCATCTTTTAAAACAGCATATATCTCTGTGCGGTTACATGTGGAAAGGACAACCGCCTCCTTAATTCCTTCCTGCTCAGACAAATGGAGCAGCCCATCCCGCGCACTTTCCTCAGAAATAGAAAACTTTTCACGAATATCCACAGAAACAGTTTTATGATTCAGACCTAAGACGGCTAATACCACTGCGTACACGCTCCTCTGCCGCGTCCAGATTTCCCTGAACAACCAATTCCATAACCTGATGTTCAAAAGCAAGACGCCAGAACTTTTCCCTCTGTTCCGCATCCGCCAATCCCTTTTGCAATACCGACCGAAGCGCCCCCATTCTGTCCAGCCATTGTCCATAGGCATCAGGTATTTCAAGGGCAAGCCAGTTTTTCACATACTTTGCCATAGCAGGCGACCGGCCTTCGGTGGACACTGTCACCATAAGCCCCTCTTTTTTTATCCGTGCGGGAATATGGCAATTCCCTAACGCAGGAAAATCCGCCGCGTTATATAAAAACCCCTTCCGCTCGGCTTCCTTTTGTACCGACAGCGCGACCGCCTTATCCCCTGTCGCCGTCACCACCATACAAAAGCCGCCGCACATAGGAGCCTCATAACTTTCCCTGCGCCATGAAATACGCCCTTCCTGGAAAAGATCCTCCAGACCACTGCAGACTTCGGGTGCGATCACCGTCACCGCCGCCTTTTCCTCCAAAAGCGTACAGACCTTTCTTTGCGCTACATGCCCGCCGCCGATAACAAGACAAGCCCTGCCGTCCATTTTTATATTCACAGGATACATAGTACCTTCTTTGGAGATTATCCCATATTGGAAAAACGTTCTACCGCTTTGCTGAACTTCGCAATGGTTTCTTCCGCATCTCCATGTTCAATTCCATCTAAAACGCAATGATGGAGGTGACCCTCCAAAACGATCTGTCCCACTCTGTGGAGCGCCGATTTGGCCGCATTGATCTGGGACAGCATATCTTCACAGGCGATATCCTCCTCCACCATACGGTCAATCGCCTGCACCTGTCCGATAATTTTTTTCAATCTTCTGTGCAGGTTTTCTGCATCCATACATTGTCTCATGATCGTCCCCCTGTCCTGTTCTAAAAATATCTTATAAATATGTTCCATTCACCATACTCTTCACCGGTTCGAAACTTTTCCTGTGGATCGGTGTGATTCCCAATGTTCGGATCGCATCTATATGCTCCGCCGTGCCATATCCCTTGTTTTGCGAAAATCCATAACCCGGGTAGACTTTGTCATACTCATCCATCAGATGATCCCTGTGAACCTTTGCCACGATAGATGCCGCCGCAACAGATGCCGATTTGGCATCCCCGTGGACCAGCGACAGGGACGGAACAGGAAAATGGAGAGGCATGGCGTCTACGATGACCGCCTGCGGCTGTATCTTCAGATTCCGCACCGCGCGGTACATTGCTTCCATCGTTGCCGCATAAATATTCCGCATGTCAATCTCTTTCGGAGAAAGGCTGACAATGGAAATATCCACTGCCGTTTCGTGAATTTTCTTTGCAATTTCTTCCCGCCGCCGGGGCGCTACTTTTTTCGAATCATTAAGTCCCGCAATAAAAAAATGAGGCTTCAAAATAACTGCCGCGACTGTGACAGGTCCCGCCAACGGCCCGCGTCCTACCTCGTCAATTCCGGCAACATACTCCAATCCTTTTTTGTAAAAAGAACTTTCCGGTTCGTACATATCTTCCACACGGAACCGTTCTGCCGATTCCCGATTCAGGCGGCGGATATAGGCATCCACCAGCTGCCGGGCACCTTTCCGTTCATCTGCCATAATTTCTTCCAAAACCGTTTTCTCCACGGTTCCCTGTTTCAATATGTCCCTGATTTCAGAAATTGTCATACTTCCTCCGCCGGAACAGCGTCAAGTGTAATGCGTCCCAGTTTCCCGCTCCGAAAATCATTAAGTATCATTGTCTGTACACGGGCATAATCAATCGCGCCTCCGGGAAGAATACAGCCCCGCCTTTTCCCCGCCTGGGCCAGAAGGATTTGGGGATCCGCTGCCGCATCTTCAATCCCGTACTTTTCACGAAGCGCATCAGGTGCTGTTCGTGCAAGCACCCTCATCAGTTCAGGAACTACCGTATCCGCATCAAAGACATCTCCGGCAATCGCTCCGGTCGCCGCCAGACGAAGAGCCGCCACCTGATCTTCAAACTTCGGCCATAAAACACCGGGGGTATCCAAAAGATCCAACCCCTGCGAAAGACGGACCCACTGCTTGCCCCGTGTGTGTCCAGGCGTATTGGCTGTCCGGGCCGCCGCTGTTCCTGAAATAAAATTGATAAGAGTCGACTTGCCTACATTGGGAATTCCAAGAATCATGATCCGTGCCGATCTCGTTTTCAAGCCGCGGCGTTTCCACTTTTCCAGCATCGGACCGGCCGCCTCTTTGATGAGACGGAGAAATTTCTTTTTATCTTTTCCGTTGCCGCAGCTCATAGATACCGCAGCAACCCCTTTCCTTTTGTAGTACGATTCCCAGGCCTTCGTCATTTCCGGATCCGCAAGATCCGCCTTATTCAGTATGACGATGCGCGGCTTCCCCGACAGAAGCTCTTCCACCATAGGATTCGCACTGGACAGAGGAATACGGGCATCCAAAAGTTCCGCCGCCACATCTACCGCTTTCAAGTGTTCGATAATCAGCCGTTTTGTCTTTGCCATATGGCCGGGAAACCATTGTATCAGCATAATAATCCTTTCCATCCCCTAACGGGTTTACCTATGCTCTCTTATTTTACCACATAAGTTCTTTTCATGGGTCGTTCCCGTTTTTCGACTATGTCAAGACCTTGCAGGTAACATCTCTTTTCTCTTCCAGTTAATGACCAACTCCGCTGCCCAAACAGTTTCGCAAAGAATGGTCATTGCATAAAACACCCATAAACCTTTATATGGACATTTCAACAAAAAACGCCCGCATCAACGGGCGAGCATTGTATTTTCTCAAAAGATATAACGGATAAGGATGTATACCAATGCGCCGACTGCCGCTGTGCTGGGAATCGTCATGACCCAGGCACCCACCATGGAATACGCCACATTCCAGTGTACTGCACGGAACCGCTTTGCCCAGCCCACCCCCATAATGGAGCCTGTGACCACATGTGTCGTAGATACGGGGAGATGCAGAAAGGTCGCCGTGAAAATAGTTAACGCCGAATTGATATCCGCTGCCAGTCCGTTCACCGGTTCCAAACGGAATATTTTATTCCCGACAGTACGGATAATGCGCCAGCCGCCCACGCTCGTCCCCGCACACATGGCAAATGCACAGGCAATCTTTACAAGGAAAGGAACTTCCAGTTCTCCAATGTATCCGCCGGACAAAAGCGCCAGCGTGATGATTCCCATGCACTTCTGCGCATCATTTGAACCGTGGGAAAATGCCATTACCGCGGCGGATAAGCTCTGTATATGGAGAGAAATATAATTCACTTTCGATCTCCCCACATTCCGGAACAGGATAAACAGAAGCGTCATGATGACATATCCGCTGAACATGGCAATAACAGGTGAACCGATGAGTCCCGCCACGATCATAAAAACCCCGTTTCCATTGATTGCCCCCGTACCGTAAGAAATCGTAACCGCTCCGAGGACACCGCCGATCAGCGCATGAGAGGAGCTGGAAGGCATGCCGATCTTCCAGGTAAAAAGATTCCATACGATAGCGGCAAAAAGCGCCGCTATAAGCACCGTGGAGTCCACCATCTGCGGAGACGTGACAATCTCCCCTCCGATTGTTTTCGCCACACCGGTCGACACCATCGCTCCAACAAAATTTAAAAACGCCGACATGATAATCGCTATGCGGGGACTTAAGGAGCGCGTTGCGATACAGGTAGCAATCGCATTTGCTGTATCATGGAAGCCGTTGATAAAATCAAAGGTAAGCGCCAGAACAATTACCAGGCCTATCGCATAAATATCAGGCATATTTCATAACCACTTCTTTAATCAAATTACCGACGCGTTCTGCCTGATCTGCCGTTTCCTCCATCGTTTCCATGATTTCCTTCCAGCGGATAATCTCTACCGCCTCATGGGTACCGTCAAACAAATCAGAAATAATCGCACGATAAATCGTGTCTGCTTCACTTTCGAGACGATTGATCTTACGGGCCCGTTCTGTAATCTCCGTTTCATTTTTATCTATATCTTTCAGGAGGCGGAACAGGATAATCAATTCTCCGGACATTTCTATCAGAATATCCGCCATGCGAAGCATCCGGTTCCAGCCGAGGCCGGCATGATAAATGCGCAAAGTAAAGATGACATCTTTAATATCGTCTACACAGTCGTCCAGGTTGCTGGTAAGGAGATAAAAATCCTCTCTGTCAATAGGCGTAATAAAGACATGCTTCATTTTTGCCGCCACTTCATGGGTCACTCCGTCAGCAAGATGCTCAATTTTCTCTGCTTCCTTGGCACAGCGTTCCAGCTTCTTCGGATCTTGAAGGACTTCCTTGACCATAAGCGTTCCTTTGTGAAAATATTCTCCATTTGTTACAAGAAAATCAAAAAACTCTTCATGCTTATTGACCAGGCTGAACATACTCCCGCCCCCTTAAAAGGTACACGACTTCCTATTATTTTCTTTATCATAAAGCAGCTGTGTAAATTCTTTGTAAAAATTTATTTACAAAATGATTCTACTTTCATGCCAAATTGGAAACAGAAAATATTCCTTTCTCATTTTCCCTGTTCCGCAAAACTTTTATCATGTATAATAATTACGGATATCAGGAGTATCCTTTATAGTAAGGTAAGTTGTTCAGGAGGAAAAAATCATGAATGAAGAAAAAGCTTTGGAAGAAATGTCGCGCCTTGCAGGTACACAGACCGAAAAAAATCTGCGCGCCGCTTTCGCGGGAGAGGCACAGGCCCATGTGAAATACAATCTCTTCGCTGGCGAAGCACGAAAAGATCCGTCCATGTCCCGGCAGATTGCCGATCTCTTTGAAGAAACCGCGAACCAGGAAAGAGCTCATGCGAAAATCTGGTTCTGGCTCGTGGGGGATCTGAAAAAGGATACCGCCGAACATTTGAAAATGGCAGCCAAAGGGGAAAATGATGAATGGACTTCAATGTATCCGGAGTTTGCTGAAACTGCAAAAAAAGAGGGCTTTCCGCAGATTGCTTTCCTCATGACCAAAATCGGCGAAATTGAAAAGCAGCATGAAAGAAGATATAAAATTCTTCTTGCCAATGTGGAAAACGGCAAATTATTCAAGAGAGATGAAAAGAAACTCTGGATGTGCGCGAACTGCGGCTTCACTTGCGAATCCGTAGAGGCGCCGGAAGAATGTCCCGTATGCAACCATCCCCGTTCTTTCTTCGCTATTAAGGCGGAAAATTACTAATCTATGATAAAACGCTGATGGGCTGCTCATTTATTTATCAGCATAATAATCAGCGACAACAAGAAAAGAAAAAGGACTGAGAAAATATTTTATGTTTCCCTCAGTCCTTTTTCTTGTTTATTTTTTATTCTGCCAATTCCTGCTTTCGAAGCCACCGGATCGCGTCTCCCAATATGTAAAGAGAGCCGCAGACGAGGACAATATCGTTTTTATCCGCCTCTTTCACCGCCTTTTCCAAAGCATCTGCCACGCTCCCCGCTATCTTGTGCTCCGCCCTGATTTTCTGCCGGTCAATCATTTCACAGATTTCTTCAGGCGTCCTTGTCCTCGGTGTCGGCGCGGCGCAGGCATAAACCTTGTCCCCTTTTCTTACGAGCATCTGAATAATGGTTTCCGTCGTTTTATCCTGAAGAGAAGAAAAAACGAAAATACGCCGTTTATCGGGATACTGTTCCCGCAATGCTTCCTGAAGCGCTTCCGCTCCGGCCTCATTGTGCGCGCCGTCTAAGACAACTGTTTTCCCCCCTGCGTGATGGATTTCAAAACGGCCCTGCCATCTGGCCCGCGCCAATCCTTCACGGAGATCATTTTCATTAATCCGCCCGTCTTCTTTCATGAGAATGGTAAGTGCCATCGCTGCCACCGCCGCATTGACTGCCTGATGGGCACCGATAAAGGGAACAAAGAGCATGCTCTTTTCCAGTTCTTTCGGCATGCCTTTCCGTTTCACCACTACGACCTGGCCCTGCTCCCATTTGTTTCTTGTATCGATTTCAAAATCACGGCCGTAAAAATAAATGCGTGCTTTTTTATTGTGGGCATCTTTTTTCAATTCCTTCAAAGCCACATGCTGCGCCGCAGTGACTACCGGAATCCCCTTTTTGATAATTCCCGCTTTTTCCCTCGCTATTTCCTGAAGGGTATTTCCCAGATACTGCATGTGATCCATAGCCACATTCGTAATGACGGAAACAACAGGCATCACTACATTGGTCGCGTCAAAACGCCCGCCCATGCCGACTTCCATAACGGCGTAATCTGCTTTGTTTTCACGGAAATACCAAAACGCGATGGCTGTCAGCAGTTCAAATTCCGTCAATGCTTCTTCCCCCGCGGCTATCAGCTCGTCATGAGCTTTAAAAACCACTGTGGCCGCTTTGGCAAAATCTTCCCGGGAGATATCTTTTCCCCCCAGGTAAATCCGTTCCGTGTAGTCTATAAGATGCGGTGACGTAAACCGCCCTACCCTAAGATTTGTATTTTCCAAAACACTTGTTATCATAGCGGCGACGCTCCCTTTTCCATTCGTCCCCGTGATATGGATCATCTTACAGGCTTTTTCAGGATTTCCCAGTACAGCAAGAATTTTTTGCATTCGTTCCAGCCCCGGCTTGATTCCGAAAACGGATGCTTCTTCCAGACGGGAAATACTTTCCTGATAATTCATACTGACTCCTTTATGCAACAACAATTAAAGATCGGCAAGGAAACGAAGACGTTCATCAAATGATTTCATCTTCTCTTCAAACTCCGCAAGTTTTTCTTTTTCTTTCGCCACAACATCTTCCGGCGCTTTCGCAAGAAAACCCTTATTGTTCAACTTACCGGATGTACGGGCAATTTCTTTTTCCAGAGCGGCTTTTGCCTTTTCGATCCGTTCTCTTTCCTTAGCCGTATCAATCAGGCCCTTCAATTCAAGATATACTTCCATGCCCGTGACAACAGCAGCAAGGGCATTTTCAGGCTTTGTTCCATCAGCGGCAAGCAGGACGATTTTTTCTACATGCCCCAGTTTTTCAAAATATTCTTCGTGGGTTTCGATACATTTTTTCAAATCATCACGATGAACCGCGATCCGGATATGGCACATTCTGTTCGGCGCCACATTCGCTTCCGCACGCATATTGCGGACAGCCTTAATCGCGTCCATGATACGCTCCATCTGCTCCTGTTCTTCCGGGAAACGAAGTCTTTCATCAGCTGCCGGCCAGGGAGCTCTCGCCAGAGTTTCACCGGAGTGGGGCAGATGCTGCCAGAGGTGTTCCGTAATAAACGGCATAAAAGGATGCAGGAGCGCCATGATTCTCGTCAGTACATACACAAGGACATATTGGGTAACCTGCCGGTCGGCATTGTGCGTTCCATAAAGACGGCCCTTCGCCGTTTCAATATACCAGTCGCAGAAAGAGTTCCATGCAAAATCATAAATAGAATCTGCGGCAGCACCTAACTCATATTTATCAAGGTTCTCGCTGACATGCTCTTCCGTCTGCGCAAGACCTTCCAAAATCCATTTATCCGCAAGTGTATACTGGCTTTCTTCCGGAATGAAACGGGGATTATAGTCATCCAGATTCATAAGGGTAAACTTGCTGGCGTTCCATAATTTATTGGCAAAATTACGGTTTCCCTCCACACGTTCATAGTAAAAACGCATATCATTGCCCGGCGTATTGCCTGTGACAAGCGTAAACCGAAGCGCATCAGCGCCATATTTCTCAATCACTTCCAGGGGATCGATGCCGTTGCCCAGGGATTTGGACATTTTCCGCCCCTGGGAATCGCGGACAAGACCATGAATAAACACATACCTGAAAGGAATTTCCTTCATGAATTCCATAGACATGAACATCATACGGGCAACCCAGAAAAAAATGATGTCATAACCGGTAACCATCGTAGATGTAGGATACCATTGGTTCAGGACCGGCGTCCTGTCAGGCCAGCCCATGGTGGAAAACGGCCAGAGCGCAGAGGAAAACCATGTATCAAGAACGTCAGGATCCTGGCAAATATGTTTGCTTCCGCATTTCGGGCAGGCCTCCAAATCGGTGCGGGACGCAATGACTTCACCACAATCGTCGCAGTACCACACAGGAATACGATGTCCCCACCAGAGCTGGCGGGAAATACACCAGTCATGAATATTTTCCAGCCACTGGATATAGGTAGAAGAAAAACGTTCGGGAACAAATTTTGTTTTCCCCGACTGCACTGCCTCCATAGCGGGACCGGCAAGCGGTTTCATTTTGACAAACCACTGTTTCGTGGTAAGCGGTTCAACAATTGTATGGCAGCGCGAGCAGTGACCGACGGCATGTTCTTTTTCTTCGCTTTTTACAAAAAGCCCCATATCCGTAAGATCTTTGATGATCTCTTTCCTGCACTCGTAGCGGTCCATGCCATTATATCTGCCCGCCTTTTCGTTCATCGTGCCGTCTTTATTCATGATGACGATGGTTTCCAGATGGTGGCGTTCACCCATGGCAAAGTCATTTGGATCATGGGCCGGTGTAATCTTTACACAGCCTGTACCATATTCCATATCTACATATTCATCAGCGATGATAGGAATCTCTCTGTCAGTAGTCGGCAGCTTCACCTTCTTCCCGACCAGATGCGCATATCTTTCATCTTTCGGATTAACAGCGACGGCCGTATCACCGGGAATCGTTTCAGGACGGGTCGTTGCGATGCGCACAGCACCTTCCTCATCGGCAAGAGGATAATCGAAATACCACAGATGGCCCATATCATTTTCATGCTCTACTTCGATATCGGAAAGCGCCGTCTGGCAGCGGGGACACCAGTTGGTAATGCGGAACCCCTGATAAATCAGACCTTTTTCATAAAGGGATACAAATACTTCACGGACAGCACGGGCGCAAACATCATCCATCGTAAAACGTTCACGGCTCCAATCACAGGAAGACCCCAGGCGTCGGATCTGCTTCCCGATGGTATTCCCATATTTTTCCTTCCATTCCCATACGCGTTCCAAAAATTTTTCACGTCCCAGATCGTACTTTGTGAGGCCTTCTTCGGCAATCTGTTTTTCCACCTTGACCTGCGTGGCGATACCGGCATGGTCCTTTCCCGGAAGCCAAAGGACATTATACCCCTGCATCCTTTTATAGCGGATCAGGATATCCTGCAATGTATTGTCCAGCGCATGCCCCATATGAAGCTGCCCCGTTACATTGGGAGGCGGCAGCACAATGCTGTACGGCTCTTTCCCCTCCTCCGGTTCATCATGAAATACACCGTGTTCCTCCCAAAAGTTATACCATTTCTCTTCAATCGCACCGGGTTCATACTTCCCTAAATCTTTCATCTCATCCATGTCATCCACTCCCTGTAAATAAAAAACTCTTTCATCCCATAGGACGAAAGAGACTTCCGCGGTACCACCTAAATAGCCGTCAGGCCACTCATCAGCGCGTAACGTGCGCGGCGGACAGGCCTCCCTGCCGGCTCCGGGGTGACTTGCTGTTTTCTTTCTGCCGCTCTTCCAGCCAAGGAGCGGTTCTCTTTGAGAAAACCCGACAGCTTCTTCCCATCCATGCCATTTTTAATATATTCGTTATTATATAAGCGGAAATATATTTTTGCAAGTGACCGGATGTGTAAAAACGAATACGGTATGTATAACGCCATCGGATAACTGGCAATAAAGAACGGTTTGTTCTATAATAATGAAAATAAATTACTGTTCTGCAGGAAACAGAATTATGCAGCTTGTATATTTCCGTTTTCCTATTTTTTCTGCAAGGAATCCCTCATGCCTGATTCATATAAAAAAACGGTAGGAATTTTTATGCTCCTGCTTCTGGCAGCCATATGTTTTCTTATCGCTAAAATATTCTTTCCTGAATTTTACAGCAATACCATCACCCTGACTTTGGCGGGAGATGTGGATAGTCTGTCCCGCTATATTTCCTCTTTTGGTTATGGGGCTTTTGCAGTGAGTCTTTTTTTACTGATTCTCTGTAACGTTTTCGGTATCCCCACGATTCCTTTTCTCACCATCAACGGCGTTCTTTTCGGTCTTCTGCCGGGAATCATTATTTCCTGGATCGGCGAAGTTATAGGGATTGAAATCAGTTTCCACATCGGCCGCATATTTTTCAGGGATGAAGCAAGGCGGATCATTGAGAAAAAGCATATGTTAAGAAAAGTAGATAAATACAGTTCGGTATACGCCATGGCTGTAGCCCGGGCAATCCCCTACTCGCCAAACATTCTCTTTACCGCAGCTGCAGTCCTCACAAAACTCACTACAAGACAGCATCTGCGGGCAACACTCTTCGGAAAAATTCCTTCCGTAGTCATTGAAGTCGTTCTCGGCCATGACCTGATCCATTTTTCCCAGCACGGTATACGTTTCGTTGTTCTCTTCATTCTTACTCTCGGAGGTTTTTTTGTCCACCGCCGTTATAAACAGTACAAATGTGGAGCAAGGAAACAATTTTTTTGATTTTCTCACGCAAAACATCTTTTCTTCCATAAGAGCAGGAAGATTTTTTTATGCAAAAAACCCATCATTTTGTGTAATAAAAACAGGAGGCAGCCATCATGACCAAAGGATATATCCATGTATATACAGGCGATGGAAAGGGCAAGACCACTGCCGCTGTCGGTCTCGCCATCCGCGCTGTCGGTGCGGGAAAGAAAGTTTGTATCCTTCAATTCATGAAATCCCTCGCTTATTCGGAGCAGAAAATTCTCCAATCGCTTCCGGGCATCACCCTGATTACACTGGGCAAACCTTACTTCATCGCAAAGGAAGGAATGCTCACGGATGAACAGCGAAAAACATGGGGAAACCATATTCGAATTTATCCTGCGGGACATCCTCCGAAAGACTATCGGAAAATGACTCTGAAAGGAATTGAGCAGGCCATAGACGCTGTTTCTAAAAACTACGACATGGTCATCCTGGACGAATATAATATGGCACGTTGGTATGATTTGGCAACAGAAGAAGATACTGAAAAAATTTTAAAAGCCCGCCGCCCCGAAGTAGAGCTCATCTTTACCGGACGGAATGCGCCGAAAGACATTCTTGACGCCGCCGACTTGATTACGGAAATGAAAAAGATACGCCACTATTATGACAAAGGCGTACCTGTGCGAATCGGTATTGAAAATTGAATAAGATAAAAACGGATACGCCGCTCCTGAAGCATGTCATCTGCCCACAGAATCATTTGGACGTATCCGTTTATATTTACCACTTTCTCGGTATCTCAGGGAAATGGTCGACAATCATCATATTCGCCAGTATATTTGCCATCAATTTGTCATCTTCATCATACATTTCCGCAGCAATGACAATTGTTGTTCTGCCGTTGTGGGTAATATGACTTTTTACACGAAGCCTGGAGCCCGGTCTCGCATTACGGATAAAACTCATCGTAAGGCTGGCTGTAACGACTACCGCCCCGACAGATGCGCCGGTAACGCCTGTCACCGAATCAGCAAGCGCCATCATAACACCGCCATGGAGCACCTCTCTGTGGTTAGTGTGTTTCATCGGATCCGTCAGCAAGCTTACCGTCACTTCCCCGCAGCGGATATCATCAATATCGATATGAAAATAATCGGACATAAAACGGTTCGGTATGTATATTTCCCGTATCCGTGCGACAATTTCCTCCGGTTTTGTAAGCTGCTTCCCCGCTGTCAATCTTATCCCCCCTTGCTTCATAAGGGAGAAGACGGTACCACCTCTCCCTTATGAAGTCGCTCAATGGCTTCTTTAGCCGCATTTTGGGCGGCTTCTTTTTTATTCTTGCCTATGCCGGATCCAAATGCTTTTCCATTGATTAAAAGTTCCATCCATATAGTCTTATCATGATCCGGTCCCTCATCACGGATGACTTCATATCGTATATCGACATCACCGTTTTTTTGGGCAATTTCCTGTAAATCTGATTTATAGTCATGATCATAAATTCCCTGATCAACCAGATCCAGAAACTTCTGCATATGCCCTAAAATAAACTTTGCCGCTATTTCATAACCGTTGTCTAAATAAACAGCACCAATCACCGATTCAAAAGCATTTCCAAGAATAGAAACGCGGGTTCTGCCGCCCGACATTTCCTCCCCTCTGCCAAGAAGCATATAATCTCCTACATGGAAATTAGCCGCACATTCGGCGCATGCCGGTTTGCACACCACGCTTGCCTTGGCACGGGTCAGATCCCCTTCCGGCCACTCGGGAAAACGCCGGAAAAGATAGTCCCCCACTGCCAAATCCAAAACAGCATCACCTAAAAACTCGAGACGTTCATTATCATGAACTTTCAAATTGCGATGCTCATTGGCATAAGAGGTGTGAGTCAGTGCCACATTCAGCAGTTCCATATCATGGACAGGAATATCGTTTTCTTCTGCAAAACGTTGGACTTCAGCCAGCCGCTCCTGCTTCCTGCGTTCAATCCGGCTCATTCCTATTCCTCATAGCGCCTCATAACGATAACCGCATTATGTCCCCCGAAGCCGAAGGAATTAGACATGGCTACATTTACTTTTGCATCTCTCGCACCATCAGTTACATAATCCAAATCACAGTCCGGGTCGACTTCTTTCCTGTTAATGGTCGGATGAACCTTATTCTTTTCAATGGTCAGCACGCACACTACAGCCTCTATCGCACCTGCCGCGCCAAGCAGATGCCCTGTCATGGATTTTGTGGAGTTTACGGGAATTTCAT